>Ga0265338_10000087_pt1 | contig 174926 bp, 161 predicted proteins | sample 42126metaG_FD_193579 | JGI IMG/M metagenome (GOLD analysis project Ga0265338, IMG submission 193579) | Rhizosphere microbial communities from Carex aquatilis grown in University of Washington, Seatle, WA, United States - 4-21-26 metaG | ecosystem: Host-associated > Plants > Roots >... | reverse complement strand
TCCAGGAATTCCCGCTTGCGCGTGCGCTTGCTCGAAAGCTCGAATCCCGTACCGCCAAGGCTGATCTGTTTCATGACGTCAGTTTCTCATGCCGCTTGCAGCCTCGTCGGCGTTTTGCAGACCTTTCTTAGGCGGCGCTTCGCAAGCAGGTCGATACATAACCTTGCGAGATCGACCTGAGGCTTTGCCAGCATGGCTGTGTCAGTTTCGCGGGATTTTTGTGTACTAACCTGTGTACTAAAAACGCAAAGTGACCCGAGTTATCCACAGGCGCATGGGCAGCGCATTTGAGTTTTCCTAAAAGGGTCGGCATGGTAGGGTATCGGACCGAACCGGGGATCTATAGTGAAGCGTCGCGACCTTGCTGGCCACAAGATTTCGCCAAAGCGATTGCAGGATGTGCCCTCATTCAAACAAATGAAGCGCGGGAGGCTCCCGAAACCGTTCAATAAGATGGGCGGTCCGCGTTACTTTGCAACAGAGCTAATTAGCGTATCTGGCACTCATTCGGTGCTATTCGTCTGGGGTGAAGGGGAGATTCTGACCGACACCAAGTTTTATGGGTATTTGGTGTGCGGGCTTCAAAACGGGACTTTCAGCCCGCTCCTTGAGTTCCATTGGCACCCAAGCCACAAGGGTATCCACATCAAGATGCCGTGCGAAACCGATCTGGACTACACAGGTCGATTACTCCCCGGGGCTCCGGAGTTAGCTTTAAAATCGGTTCGTGCACTTGACCCTAGGATTCACGACGACCGTGTGCAGCTGATCACTATGTTTTGCCGAGCGGCCGGCATTGAGCTTGGGCAGGCTGACAATCTATGGAACTGACATTCGACCTGAAGCGGGCCATCTGTGGCCTATTTGAGGTGCACGCCGACGAGAAGGGCGTGCAGCGGATCGTCACGCCCCTCGAATATCCAGGAAGCGGAGATCAGATCGTTATCCGGGTGCGCCCCACGAAAGACGGTTACAAGATCGATGACAACGGGGAGGCCTCGCTCTATGCGAGCATGGCCGGTGGAGATGTCGAATCTGACGCGGTGGCGCGCTGGGCAGAAGAAACCCTGCATATGTCCCCCGCCACCTTCTCCGAGGACGAGGTCATCTCCGCGACCACTCCTGACGAGCGGTTGACTGCGTCATATATTTTTCGAGTCGCCGAGGCCGCGCAACAACTTTTCTCTATTGCGACAGCTCGCGGCCCCAAAAAGGTTAGTGACTTTCGGGAGCGCCTTGCCTCAGTCATGATCGAGACGGCCCGCAGTCTTGGGGTGACTCTCCGATCCGATGTGGAGTTGCCGATCGCTGGCGGTATGAAGGCTGATTACATCATTGACCATGATGAACCCCTGCTGCTAGTTGCGGCCACCAACGCGACACGGTTGCTCGAGGCGGAAATTATCCACGTCCAATACCGACTTGAGAAGAAACCCGGGTTTGTACTTGCCATCGCAGAAAGCCAGACTGCCGTCGGCAAGACTCAGTTCGAGCGCGCCAACTATTACACCGGGAAGACCGTGATATTCAGCGAAGCAAACCTTCCCAAGCTGATCGAGCACCAACTCCACTGATTCGCCTCCGTCGCCGTGGTTCACGCGGCTGCTCACTCGGCCGCCAGCCCTTGACTCTCGTCATCGTTGCGATCGGAGACTTCCTCCGCGCCCATTGCCACTCGTGCGAATCCCAGCGCCAGATCGATCCCGATGCAAGCCAGGGTCAACCGCTGCCCGTTTGAGTTCAACGTCCCCGCCGTCGTCCTCTCGAACATGGCCAGCGGCGCGAGCGCTTGTTCGCGCATCTTCAGCAGCGTGGCCACGTTCTGGCAGATCGCCTTGACCTGTCGATAGTTGTCGTTGAAGTCGCGAGCAGACCTCACGTGACGGGAGAGCCCAGCTGCACGCACACGGACAGCCCGCCATCCGGCTTTCGAGTGCGACCAGATGACGGGCTGGGGCACCGGGCGCCCGGCCCGCTCCCACCATTCGATCCTGATCTTGCCGCTGCGCGGCGGCTGCAGCAGGTTGAGCAGATCATCAAGCGCTGTCAGCGCGCGGTCGATCTCGGTCACCTCCGCCGCAATGCCGGCGGCAACACGGGAGGCTTGATCGGACAGCGTCGCGAGATGATCGATCGTGGGAGGGGTGCGTGTCTCAATAGCGTTAAGCATGGCGTGGCCCGGTGCGTGACGCAGATACTTTACCGGCGATGCGCTCGCCGGTGCCCATCGTTAGATCATGTTGGCGAAGAGGCTGGCGGCTGCACGTTTCATCAGATAGCCCTGCAGGGTCGCTGCCTCGGCATCGGTCAGGGAGAACTGGATCTGGCCTTCACGGATCAGGACCAGCGTGCCATCGCTGGCGATCGCGCACGCGAAGCCGCTGGCCGAGGTTGGACGGCCGGCCGGAACGGACGTCGGTTCAACGGGCGCCGCGGCGCGGGACGCCTTCGTTCGCGACTTGCCCCGTTGCGACTTTACGTTGTGCGCACCGAAAACGCTCGTCTGTACGTCTGACCCGAGAACAGGCGGAATCACATCGCTTGCGTCGACAATTCGTTGATTGACCTTTGTTACGGAGTCCCTCGTGATCTGATCCGGCATGTAATACGCGTTGACGTGGCGGCCGTTCTGCGGCACGCGCTCCGTGAGAACGCGCCCACTTTTGATTGCCTGCCACATGTCGGTCGTGATCTTGCCTACCTGGGCAATTCCTAACCGCTGGGCGATTTCGCCCGACGTGATGCCAGGATGCTCTCTGATTACTGCCAGTATCTCCGCTCGACGACTAGGCAACTTCCTCGATGCTTTTTGCATAACTTCACTCCTATGCCGGTAACTCGCACCTCATTGCGCGAGCAAGTATCAGGACGGCAGGAAGTCAGTGAGGTTCGCAATGCCGGCTCACCATTGCCCACGCAGCGCAATGATCGGTAATATCGCTCGCAGCATCAGCAGAAGACCGGACGGGGAAAGCAATCGCGCAGATCAAGCGTGATGCGTGCGGAGCCGATGTCAGCGATACGGTGGCCGCATACCTTCCTGACATCAATTGAACCTGCCACGAGCGGGCCATCGCGCATCAGAGAGACCATGAAGAAAAATATACTGATCATTGCCGCTGTCGGCATCCTTGCTGTTGGGGCCGTTGCAAGCTATTGCAGCCCCTACTGGACCATGCACGAGATGCGCTCGGCAATCGTCGACAACGATGCCGACGGTTTCTCGTCGCATGTTGACTTTCCCGCTCTCAGGGAAAATCTTCGCGCCCAGATGCTCACGCTGATGCAGCGGAAGATGGGCAACGATCCCGAGCTGAAGGGCAATGGTTTCGCCGCGCTCGGCATGGTAATGGTGATGGGGGTCATGAACCAGATGATCGACACGATGGTCACTCCGGCCGGCGTGATGACGATGGTTTCCCAAGGAAAAGCCAAGCCGCCAGTGCCGGGTGATACACAATCGGCCAGCGCCAATCAGCCGACTACATCGAACAGCGCCGAGCCGAAAAACTATTCGGTGCGCTACAAGGACTGGTTGACCGTTATCGCGACGACGAACGAGGGGAGCGCAGAGCCGATTGCGTTCATTTTCAAGCGAGACGGACTGTGGTCGTGGAAGCTCGCCGGGATCAACTTGCCACTGGATAGCATCGGGGCGGGGGCGAGCCCAGACCAATCCGCCGCATCGGCGCCGCCAGAAGCAGCGGCAGACAACTCACCGGCGTCCACGACGCCGCCGGTTGCCGCGCCCGAGCCTGCGTCAGCGCCGACCGTCATCGAAATTTCGGCGACGGATCTCTATTCGGCATACGACGCGAACGAGGTACTGGCGGACAACAAGTACAAAGGCCAATGGCTTTACGTTAGCGGCGTGATCAGCGAGATCGGCAAGGACATTAGCAACGATCCTTATATCAATCTCGTCGGCCAAAACGAATACGCGAACGTGCACGCCGTTTTCACGAAAGCGGCGATCGACCGGCTTGCAACTCTGCACAAAGGAGAGTCGATTGGCCTGACGTGCCTGGGTAACGGGAAGCTCATCGGATCGCCGGTCCTCGATTGCACTAGCGATCGGGTTCCGCCGAGGCCGCAGCACCAGCAGGCTGAGGATACGAGCGCTACCGCCATGAATAGCGCCCCCTCTGCATCGGACGCTCAGGGCAGCGCAGACGCCACACAGCCGGCGAACGTGGGTACATCCTCGCCCGATGCTTCGACGCAAGCGGCAACCTACCCGACCAGCTTTGACTGCGCCAAAGCTCGGTCCGACTCAGAGCATCTCGTCTGCGGTGACGCTGAACTTGCAGCGGATGACGTCGAGTTGGCGGCGCTCTACGCCAAAGCAAAGGCAGTCGCGACGGATCAGTCGGCGTTCAAGGAGCATGTCCGCCAGAAGTGGAATTACCGCGAACGCACTTGCCACGATCGCGACTGCCTCGCTCAGTGGTACGCAGACCAGAAGCAGTGGTTTACGAACGTCGTGAGCAGCCAAGCCGGCAGCGCGGGCCAGCCGCAAGCCAGTCAGCCGCCAAGGGCGCCGACCTATCAGACCAGTTTCGATTGCTCAGCGCCGACATTTCTCGACGAGCAGGCGATCTGCCACGATCCGGGTTTGGCTGCCATGGACCGAGAGGTGGCGGCGCAGTACGCGGCCGCGGCGAAGCGTGCCCCCGATCCTGCGAAGCTACAGGCTGACGAGAATGGGTGGGTCGCCTTTCGGCGGGACTGTGGTGGGGATCTGAACTGCTTGAGACACGCCTATGGCGTGAGAATCAACCAACTGCAGCAGTCGTAACCGAGCAACTTGCCAGTATGTGCGCCGCCCCGCTCGCCGCGCTGACGGACAGGGCGATTTCCGTGCGAACCTGATTGCGTACCTCGGCGGTGCGTACCGCCGTTTTGCTGTTACATCGGCTGTTACGGCATCAGCGGTTCGCAGCCGGAACCCCGCCTTTTGGGTGCGAACCTGAGTGTGAACCGCGAACCAAGGGCAGGTTTCCAAAACCCCGTTTCCCGTGGAAACCAAGGTGGAAACCATGCCCGCCAGCCGTTGCTGATTCCGCAACAATCGCGGAGCGGGCTTTTTCGGGTTCGGCGTTATCTGCGGACTTACTGCGCGGAAATTGTTCCGAAACTCGCCGCTCGCAAAGGAGCCCATCCCAAGCGGAGCAAGGCTTCCAGTCGATTCGACCGTTCAGAAACCACGCGGAAAATCGCGAACTTACTTTCGGAAAAATCCTGCATTATCGGGACCGCCTCGCACGCGTACTGGTCCTACGGTAGATCAAGATCTGCCAGAGTCTCCGGCCCGAACTGTCGGCCCAGATACGCCACCATCGCACGAGTTATTTCGCGCTCGATCCGCACCAGCGCCACATTCAGGCGCTCAATGGTCGCCGTCGTCTTCCGCTTGCCATCGCCCAGACGGGCCTGAATCCTCGCCTTCCTGCGCCGCAGCCGGTCTACTTCATCCTCCGACTGGCAGGGATAGGTCATGCCGAAGCATTGCCGGCATCCCACGTCATTGCCCAGATACAGCAGCGCCACGCGCCGCTGGCAATGCGGACACACGAACCAAGGCCGCGAGCCGCCGTAATTGCAGCGGGTGCGCTCGACCGGCACGAATACCGACACGGCGCGCCCGCTGGTCGAGTACGAGACAGCCACACCATCACCGGACACGTTCAGATCAATGCTGCTGACCACCTCGCCGGCATCGTTCCACCACGACCATTGATAGGTGTATCCCGGCACCAGGCAGTTCTCCGACGCCATCCGCCGTACATCGATCGACCGTAGGACTGTCGTGTGGGGTTTGTGCCCCGGCCTGCCAGCCCCGTACCGACGCCCACCCGTACCCATCGTTGAACCTCCACAGAATACGAAATCAATAGTCGGAATCTGCTATCAGATCACCGTGGAAACCGATGAAATCATTGCCGACATTGGGTTTCAGGGCAATTCAGTTTGCGCCTCCCGTGTCGGTCACCTTGCAGGTTTCGTGGGCGGTGTCGCGCGCTCACGCTCCTCGTCCAGTATCTCGAACAGCACTGGACGGAAGGTTGGCTCGATGATTCGCCACGCATTGCCCAGACGCATCACCGCGCCATGCTCGGTCAGCCTCGCCTCGTGCCGTCGTAACCATTTGCCCATGTCAGCGGGGCCGGTCAGGCGCGGACTGCCAGAGCGCCAGATAGCACGCATCCGGGCGTTCTCGTGAAGCCACGTTTCGAGCGGTACGAGGCGTTCGATTTCGTCCGCCGTGGATTCAGTGCAGGTCACGGTTATCCCCTTGTCGGTCATCACGCACGATGCGAAGTTGGGGCGGTTTGCGTTCATGGTCGTGGCAGCAGTCATCGGCGTGCGCGCGGCGACGCTCGCCGTTTGGCTCGATGAAGCTCACCGCGTTCCAGCAGCCGTCAGCCTCATCGAACGACGTGCAGTTCGCGCAGCATTTTCCCGGTTGTCCGTTCATGCCTCGCCCCCTCGCCGAACCGGGCCAATTGCCGCGGCGACCTCCTCGGCCGTGACTCCGTCCAAAGCCTCGCGAACAAGCTCCACGATGCGAGGCGAACGCTCCCCGCCAGCTACCAGCGTCAGCAGAATATCCGCCTTGCCGAAGCCGCGGCGGCGCGCGCTGGTCAGCAACTTCTCGACCGTCGCCGTAGCTGCTGCCCGGCCGTCGTCGGTCGTGTCGTCGTCGTGCATGGCGCTCAGGGCGAGGCACATCACACCGGCCATGCTCAGGCACACCTCACCATCAACGACGCGCGCGAGGTCGTTACCGTCTTGCAGGCCCATCAGGTCTAGAAAATCCGCTTCGCTCACGCTTCCACCTCCACCAGTTCGCGCCGTAGCGCCATCGCCCGCGTCTGCGAGCAGTTCAGAAAACGTCGAATGTCGGCCACCGTGCAGCGCACGCGACCCGTGGCAATGGCATCGGCCACGCGGTCACGATCCGTCACGGCGTCGGTAACCGGGATGCTGGCCGCGCCACTGGCGCCTGTTACTGCCGGCGTTACCGGCTCCGACTCCTCGCGTGCGCGAGCGGAAATAGCCGGATTTGGTCGCGCCGTCGTATTGCCGCTTGTGGGGTTGGTTTCCCTAGCCTCATTCATGGGGTTAATTTCGCAATCGCGTTCATGGGGTTTGTTTCGCCGGTCGAGCGCCAGCGCCCAGCACAGACAGGCCACGCCTTCCAGCGTCAGGGCGCACAGCATCCCGGCCAGCAGCTCGAGCGTCGATGCCGGGACTCCCGTTACCGCCGCCAGCCGCCCCGTGACCGGATCGGTGAGCGTCGCATTACGGTGGGTTTCGGCTCGATCCTGTGCCGCCGTTACCCGGTCGGCCGTGCCTTCGCGTCGGCGTCTCTCGCCAGCCTCGGCGTCGAGCGCGTCGATGCGCGCCCGGATCGTGGCCCGCCTCGCCATGCAGTCGACACGGCATCGCGCCATCAGTTCGGCCACTGCCGCCGCACGGTCGGCAGCAATCGCACCTAGATCGCGCCCGGTCCCCTCGATGCTGGCGGGCACAACTACGGCATCGGCCCGAAGCGCCCCGGCGTGTTGCTGGGCCATCAGAAAAAACACCGCATGGCCGTAACACGTCGCCGCCATGCATCCGGCCCAGATCACAGCGCCGACGACGCGGTACGACATGCGGCCACCACGGCAAAGCGCGGGCAGCAGATGCGCCGCCACGGTCAGGAGCACGCCGATCGCCACCCAGGCGACGCGCTCAGACGGCAAGCCGCCGCGCTGCATCCCGGCGAGCACGGACAGGAACGCAGCGGCGGCGGTTGCCGGGAAAGCCAGACACAGGGCGCGCATCAATAGCCCCGGTTCCGCAGGTAATCGTTCGCGCGCCACCGTTTCGAGCGGGAAATGCGCCGCGCCTCGCACTCGGCGTAGAACTCGGCCACGCGCTTGCGGAAGTAATGCAGGTTCGGCAGCAGATCTGACAGCGGACCACGTACCGCACGCGCCAGCACCTCATGGCGGTAGGACTCGGGCCAGTCTTCGGCGTCGGCCATGTCCTCGATCAGTTCAAACAGCTCGGCGCGTAACTGGCGCACGTCCTCGGGCGACAGGCGCGGCCCCCATGGCAGGTACAGGCCACCGCTACGCGACACCAATGCACCCGTACAGTCGGCGGCATCGTTCGCGGCAGCGCGAAGGTGGGCGATGATTTCGCCCTTGTGGGCAGAAAGCTCGGGGCGGATTGCTTCGCGCGCGTCACGCGGCCCACCGACTTTCACCGCGTCACCCTCCAAGCGAACCGTGACACCCATCGCCGCCGCCTTGCTCAAAAGTTGTGCAACGCTCATAGCTCGTCCTCCGATTCGTCATCGGTCACCGACTTTTCTTTCTCTGCCGAATCACCCATTTCTCCCGAAACACCGAAACAATCCTTATCCAGCAAGGGTTCCAGCGTTTCGGGAGAGTTTTCGCTCCCGAAACGTTTCGGGACACCCGAAACATTGCTCACTTCCCCAGCATGTTTCGCTTGGCGTGTTTCCTCCTCGTGTTTCGGGACGTGTTTCGGGAGTAACGAAACGCTGTGATGCCCGCCAATATTGGCTTCGGCCGGTTTTGTTTCGGTGTTTCGGGAAAATCCGGGGGGCTGCGAAGAAGATAAATATCGGCTGAACGCGTCGCCAAACTGGTCAAGCGTGAATCCCTTTTTGGACTCGTAACCGATGCGAATCTGTCCGCTCTTGATGCCGTACTCGCCAAGTCGGACGGCAAGTTGTTTCGGATTGATAGGTCGGCCACGGTTCCACGTCGCCCACGGCTTTTCCTCATCCGCCAGCAGGGCTTCCAGCAGGTCGGCAGAAAAGATACGGGGTACATTCCGCGCCTCGAACACCTCCTGTATGTCCGCCAGCAACGTGGCCCCGGCACTCTGCGCGGATTGCTCGCCGTGACTGCATAGCTTCAGTGCCGCCTTGCGGGACCATGCCGGCCACGTGCCGCCCGCCAGATCGGCAACCGCGAGCGGCGGTTCCCAGTTGTCCTGATCGCGGTCGCCCAGCTCATCGGGCAACTCCGGACGGGCGGTCCGGATGGCGTCGGCGTTGTCCTCGGTCCAGCGGGCAATCTTCGCCTTCAACCGGTCGAACAAGCCCACCTCGGCATGACGCAGGCGCTCCACCGTTTCATGCGATAGCTTGCGGCGCAGCGCAGCGACCACCGAACGGCTCGTGATCGTCTCGGCCAGCCGGTCTGCATTGATGCCCGCCAGCGCCTTGAACCCAAACACGCTGAACCGCTTCGGCTCGAAGTCATCGCCCACGGCCACACTGCGCCAGATGTAGGCAGAGGGGCGAGTATGGCCCGCGTTCAAGATGCCGCGCAGATCTTCGGCTTCCTTGGTGAGCACCGTCTCTATCTCGTCCACCAGGAGCGTCGGCTTGTACTTCTCGATCATGCGGAACAGCACGGATGACGAGATACCGGCCGCCTGCGCGGGCCGCGGCACCAGCTCCCCCGTCACCGTCAGTAGCTGGGTTTTGCCGCAAGCCTTCTCCGGTGCATTGATAAGCAGAATCGGGCAGGTGCTGACGTGATCGACCAGCCACGCGGTCACGCACCACAGCGCGGTCGCAGTCACGGTTTCCGGGTCGCAGACGATGAAGCGCCGGATAGTGCGGGCGATTTCGGACAGTAGCACCGCGCCGTCTACGGGCTCGTGCCACGGCTCAACCTCATCGAACAGGGTAACCTCTTCGCCGGCACCCTCACCGCGCGCCTCCCTCACCATCAGATCGAGCGTTGCGGGGCGAACCTTCAACCGCGCCGCCTCGGTTTTGCGCACACGGTCGTACTCCATCGGCTTGAGCGATGCCAGCCGCTCGATTGCCTGCTCATCGGTTTCCGGTTGCGCGTCGTCGGCACTCGCATCCGGCTCAGCGGTGCTAACCGGAGCCGCGTTCACCTTCGGCAACGCCAGTACCGCATCAATTGCCGCTTTCACGGCTTCCGCTCCGCGCGCCGCGTGCATATCGTTGAAGTCGGTCTGGTCCGGCTGGCGGTCTCCCTCGAAGGCGGGAACGGCGAGGCGCGCGCCGAGTGCCTGCGCAGCCGTCACCGCAGTTTCGTGCGGCTCGCCGCTCACCTTGTCGAGGTCGGCCAGCAGCACCAGCGAGGCATCCGGATAACGCTCGCGCATGGCGCGCGCCGCCACTTCCATCTGGCCCACCGACAGCGAGGCAATCGCCGGGTAGCCTGTGCACTGGCAGGCGGATCGCGCGGTCGCTACGCCCTCTGCAATCAACACCACGTTGGGCGCGTCCGGCAGCTTGTGCGCGGCCCAGTATCCGCCAGCCTTTACGCCGCCGGCGAGCGCGGACTTGCGCCCGTCGCCATCGATCATCTCCAGCGTGGAGAGCTTGCCGCCCACTTTGACCGGAGCGATGAGGATGCGGCCCGCCAGCGGATCGTCGCCGCGCTTTGGCTGATACCCGATCAGCGCCGCCAGCTTGCCGGCGTCGATCTCGCGCAGCGTGTCCACAGGCTGAACACCCTTGCGCGTCAGGTACGGATGATCGGCACCGGCGGGGCTGGCGGCACTCCACACGGCCAGGGCCAACGTTGCGGCATGGCTCGCGCTCTTTTCCCGTTCTTCAGCCTCCTTGGCGGTGCGCCTGCCTCGCTCGGCACGGCGGCGCTCGAACTCGGCGGGATCGACCGTTGGTGCGCCCCCGCGAGAGTCAAAGCCGTGCTCAATCGCCTTGAAGAACAGTGTGTTGATCGTGACGCCGCCGCTCGCCGACAGTGAGCGCCACGTACTGCGCACGGCAGCAGCGTTAAGGGAGCCGGGTTTTCGGGGATCAGCCTAGGCGCGGTTTGATCGTGCAGCCGTCGAGACGGGAATTATTTCGGCAGCTTCTTTTGCGCTCGTTCGATCTGCTGAATACTCGTATCAGGCGTCGGCAGTTTTTCGGGCATCGTGCCACCCAATTCCTGAATCGTCTCCCGCACCTTTTGGCCCACCGCAAAGTGCGTCTGATTCGCGCGCTGCTTGCCCTTGATACCATCGCGTCGCAGCTTCTCCTCGGTCTGAGTCGCCCGGAACAGATTGGCAGCGAGTTCCGTACTGCCCATGTGGTCGAGGATCTTCTGACTCTTTTTCAGACCTTTCTTGGCGTGGATATCCTTGCTGCTAAGGCCGCCGTACAGACCTTTGTAGCCGTGATCCTGAAAGATTGCGTAGTCGATTGGCGTTTCGACACCAGCATCCTTGGCGGCCGCGGCCAAGTGCTTGTTGTGCGTTACCAATTCGTTGCGAATCGCAAGACGACGCTCGTTCTCGCTGAGCTGGGCAAATTTCGCATCGTCGGCCAGTTCCTGGCGGCGCGTCTGCATCGCGAAATAGGTTTGCCCGTTAGCGATTACCGGCTTCGACGGGTCGCCATTCTGTACGATCAGGTAGCAGGCGTAGCGAGACAGGCACACGTCATCGATCGGGCGCTGGGCACCGGAGCCGATCCCGACCATTTTGCGCATGTCCGCAAAATGGTCTTCCACCTGTTGCCCGCTCTGACGGCAGGCTTCCCGAGCCTTATCCAGCACTGGCAGGAAGTTGCGCCATTGCGGATAGTCGAGCAGCGGGGCAAGGTCGCGAGCAAACCAAAACTCCGAGCCGCCGTCATTGATCTGCTTGATGCTTTCGAAGGTCCGATGGTGGAGCGCTTCTATCGCGTTGCTATTTATCACTGACACCTCCCTTGCTGGGGTGGTTGCCACCGTTTGGCAACAATTGCCGACAATTGTAGATCGGAATACTGTTTTTTTGTACAGGTAGCGGAGATCAGGCTGCCGAGCTGAACTTGCCGATGACGACCTTGCGTCCTTCATCGATCTGCGCGTCGACGAACTCGGCCCACAATTGCAGGATGCGCCGCCGCTCGTCCGCATACTCGGCCCGGTTATAGACGCCCTTGATGCCCTTGATCGTGTGCGCGAGCGCCTTCTCGATCGCGTCCGACGACTGCCCCATCTCGTGCAGATGCGTGCTGGCGGTGCGCCGGAAATCGTGCAGGACGAAGTGCTGGACCTCCATGTCGAGCGCCCGGATCGCCTGATTCAGCGTGCTCTTCGCGATTGGCCGGTCGGCACCGCGCACGGTCGGGAACACGTATTCTTGGCTGGTACGCCCTTCGTGGAGTTCGCGCAGCATCGCGACGGCCTGCGGTGCCAGATAGACCCAGTGCTCGCGGTCCTTTTTCATGCGCTCCGCAGGAATACGCCAGATGCCCTCATCAAGGTCGAACTCGCTCCAGCGGGCCTCAATGAGCTCGGACTTGCGGACCATCGTCAACACGAGCAAATGAATCGCCAGCTTCAGCGGTCGGCGGATGCTTGAGGCGTACACGGCGCGCAGCACATGGCCGATCTCGTCCTGCGACAGCACCCGGTCGCGGCTCTCTTGCGTGGCCACGAAGCGGGCGACGATCGCTGTCGCAGGGTTAGTGGTCACTAACTGACGCGCAATCGCGTACTCGAACATGCGTTTGATAACATTGCGCGTCGAGAGCGCCATCTTCGGGGCTCCGCGCTTTTTGATCCGGTCACATATTGCCAGCACGTCGCCAGGGTTGACCTCGGAGAGCGGCTTATTGCCGATGGCCGGGTACACGTCCTTTTCCAGCGCGCGGCTCGTGGTCCGTTGGTATTCGCCGGACTTGTCGCTCAGTTGCTGCTCGGTCCAGTAGGCACCGAAGTCCCGCACCGTGTTCAGGCTTTTCACGGCGCCGCGATCCTTTTTCGCATCAGCCACCGGCGAGACGCCGCCGGCGACGATTTCCGCGTAGCGGCGGGCGCGCTCCCGTGCCGCCATCAGGCTCGTGGCCGGGTATTCGCCGATCGTGACGACCGGCTGTTGCTTGCCATGCAGCGAGTACCGGTAGCGCCAGATCTTCGCGCCAGATGCCATCACCTCAAGCACTAGGCCGCCACCGTCCGAGACGGAGTAGCGGCTCGCCTTCGGCTTGAGCGCCTTGATGCGCGTGTCGTTCAGGGGGATCGCGAGCTTTGGCATGGTATTAGTACACAGGTGAAAGTACACAACAGTTCTGTGTACTGAAATGTGTACTAATAGACCGTGGCTGTCAATTGCAGAAATTTGGCAAACGTGGGAGCGAGAGCCAAGCTGGAAAGAGATTTGACGAGATTGTGTTGTGAACCTTGGGCATCGCTTGCCGACAGGTTATTTCCCGATACAAAACCGGCTGAAAATCACCCCAAGCAAGTCATCGGACGTGAACTCGCCCGTGATCGAATTGAGCGCCTCCTGCGCGAGCCGCAATTCCTCGGCGAATAAATCCAGCGCCTGCGCATTCTGATCCGCATGTGCCGCTGCCTGCACGAGATGCTCTCGTGCTTCGCGCAGCGCGATCAAATGACGCTCGCGCGCCAGATAGACGCTTTGCGCGTCGGGCTGCCACCCCGCAATGCGCAGCAATTCGGCCCGCAATAGCACGATGCCGTCTCCCTGCTTTGCCGAAAGCCTCACTTCGCGCAGCTCGCCGCCATCGGGCAGCGCAAGCGTCGCGGTCACAGGCGCGACGCCTGTCAAGTCCGTCTTGTTGAGCACGCGCACCACCGGCACGCCGACTGGAAAGCGCGCCGCGATCGCGTCGTCTTCCGCAGTCATGCCTTCGCGCGCGTCGAGCAAATGCAGCACGACGTCGGCGCGACCGATCTCGTTCCACGTGCGCTCGATGCCGATCTTCTCGACCTCGTCTTCCGTATCGCGCAGGCCCGCCGTGTCGATCACGTGCAGCGGAATGCCTTCGATCTGGATCGTCTGCGAGATCTTGTCGCGCGTCGTGCCGGCGACCGCCGTCACAATCGCGAGTTCCGCGCCGGCCAGCGCGTTCAGCAGCGACGACTTGCCGACGTTCGGCTGTCCCGCGAGCACGACCGCGAGACCTTCGCGCAGGAGCGCACCTTGTCTCGCTTCCGCGAGCACATGGTCGAGCTGCGCGCGAATGTGCGCGAGCTTGCCTCGCGCGTCAGCGGCTTCGAGGAAGTCGACTTCTTCTTCGGGGAAATCGAGCGTCGCCTCGACGAGCATGCGCAGCGTGACCACGTCGTCGACGAGCGCGTGAATGTCGCGCGAGAACGCGCCATCGAGCGAGCGCCCCGCCGAGCGCACGGCCGCTTCGGTGCTGGCTTCGATCAGGTCGGCGACGGCTTCGGCCTGAGCCAGGTCGAGCTTGTCGTTGAGGAACGCGCGGCGCGTGAATTCGCCGGGCTCGGCGAGCCTCAGCCCGAACGGGCGGCCCGCGTCGATGCAGCGCTGGAGGACGAGCTGGAGCACGATCGGTCCGCCGTGACCCTGCAGTTCGACGACGTGCTCGCCGGTGTACGAATGCGGCGCCGGGAAGTAGAGCGCGATGCCGCGATCGAGCGCTTCGCCGTTGCCGTCGAGGAACGGCACGTAGCTCGCGTGACGCGGCGCGAGCGTCTGGCCGGCGAGGGCCTGCATCAGCGCCTCGGCGGCCGCCGCGCCGGCGCGGCCTGCCGATACGCGCACGACGCCGATTCCGCCGCGTCCGGGCGCAGTGGCGATGGCGACGATGGGATCGGAATCGGTGGCGAGCATGGCAGGGACAGGTGAGTCGATCGCGGGAGACGTGGAACGAAGCGCGCCATGGCTGCGGGCGCGGAGTGCGTGGCATTGTAACGCGGCCACGCGCGACCCTTTTCCCGACGCATAGGGAACCTGGACAAATCCCAGTTTATCTCGCATTAGATAAGACTAATCTCGACGTCGCACGCTGACTTTGGGAAACTTTCGATATAAATTCTGTCAGAGTCTCCATGTATCAAGCATTTATGCCTGATGGCGAGGTGTCTCCGCATCGACTGCCATGGGCGATTTGTTGCGTATATAAGCTAAATATAGCTTAACTGGTTGTCTTCTGCGTCGAAACCGGGTTGCACAATCTCGGCCATGCCGACCATCGAAGAAAAAGCCGCTTTTTCCGAACGTCTTAAGTTCGCCATGAAGCGCGCTCCCGAAAAACTGCGTGGCAGCACCGACCTCGCGTTGCACTTCAACTTGCGCCACCACGGCGAGCATCCGGTGTCGCCGCAGACTGTGCACAAGTGGCTGAGCGGCCGCACCATTCCCACCGACGACAAGCTTCGCACGCTCGCCGAGTGGTTCAAGGTCGACGCCCACTGGCTGCATTACGGTCCGCCGCCCGGCGGCACGACTTCGCCGGTACCGAGGCCGCTTCGGCGTGACGAAGCCTATCCGCTGTCGCCCGAATCAATCGAACTCGCCTCGAAAATCGAGGCGTTGAGTCCGCATCACCGTTATCTGGTTCAGGAACTGATCGCCGAGTTCTACGGCGATGCCGAGCACCGTTGACGGCCGTCAGTATCGCGTGCGCCCGTTTGCGTTCACCAAATAAAAAACCGCCCGGATCAAACCGGGCGGTTTTGTTTTCTGCGGCTCTGGCGTGGAGCCCGCGCGGGCGGCATCGCCGCCGGCCGCGCACGGCTGCTGTCAGCTGGCCTTTTCCTGCTGCTTCTTGCCTTTGCCCATCATGCGCGTGATGTAGTACTGCTGCGCGATCGAGAGCACGTTGTTCACGACGTAGTACAGCACGAGGCCGGCCGGGAAGAAGAAGAACATGACCGAGAACGCGATCGGCATGAACATCATCATCTTGGCCTGGACGGGGTCCGGCGGCGTCGGGTTCAGGCGGGTCTGCACGAACATCGAGACGGCCATCAGCACCGGCAGGATGAAGAACGGGTCCTGCTGCGAGAGGTCGTGGATCCAGAGAATCCACGGCGCGCCGCGCATTTCCACCGACGAGAGCAGCACCCAGTACAGCGAAATGAACACCGGAATCTGGATCACGACCGGCAGACAGCCGCCGAACGGATTCACTTTCTCGGTCTTGTACAGCTCCATGAGCGCGGCGTTCATCTTCTGCGGATCGCTCTTGAAGCGTTCGCGCAACGCCTGCATGCGCGGCGTGATCTCCTTCATGCGCGCCATCGACTTGTAGCTCGCCGCGGAAAGCGGGAAGAACACAGCCTTGATGAGCAGCGTGAGCAGCACGATCGACCAGCCCCAGTTGCCGATATAGCTGTGGATCTTCTGGAGCAGCCAGAAGAGCGGCTTCGCGATGATCGTGACCCAGCCGTAATCCTTCACCAGTTCGAGGCCCGGGGCGATGGCGGCGAGCATGCGCTCTTCCGACGGACCGGCGAAGAGGCGGGCCTGCACGTTGTCGCTCGCGCCCGGTGCGATCGTGCCGAGCGCCTGCTTCACGCCGACGCGGTAGAGCGAGTTGTCGAAGCGCTCGACGTAGATGTCGCGCTTCACGCCCTGCTGCGGAATCCACGCGGTCGCGAAGTAGTGCTGCACCATCGCGACCCAGCCGTTGTCGGCCTGGTTCACGAAGTCGGCCTTGTTCTTGTCGATGTCGGTGAACGGGATCTTCTGGAAGTGGTGCTCGTTCGAGAACACGGCCGGTCCGATGAACGTGCGCGAGAAGCGCGGCGTTTCCACGGGCTGGCCGTCACGCACGAGTTCCATGTAGAGCGTCGGCGAAACCGGCGCCGTGCCGACGTTCTGCACCTTCCAGTCGACGCCGATCACGTAGCTGTTGCGCGTGAACGTGTAGGTCTTCGTGACCTTCACGCCGCCGCGCACCGGCGATTCGAAGCTGACCTGGAACGAGTTGGCGTCGCCCGTCAGTTCGCGCGGACCGGACACCGGCGTGAACACGTCCGTGTGGTTCGGGAAGTCGCCGCCGAGCAGGCCTGTGCGCGCGAGGTACGTGTGGTCGTTCGTGTGGTCGAACAGCGTGACGAACTGGTTGCCCGGTCCGCCCGCGCGTTGCTGCACGAGCGCGAGACGCGTGATCGTGCCGCCACGCGTGTCGATGTCGCCTTCGTAGACGTCGGTGCGGAAGTGCACGAGCTGCGCCACGCCTTCGGCGGGCTGGGCCGTGCCGGCCGGCGCCTGGGTGGGCTGACCGGCCGTGCCCGCCGACGGCAGGTCGGACGCGGCCGCCGGTGCGCCCGGCTCAGGCGTCGAGTGAGCGGCGGTCTGCGTCTGCGTGGCGCTCGGGAAGAACATCGACTGACGTCCGTGGTCCCGCTGCCAGTTGTCGTACAGCATGACCGCTGACATGAAGAAGATGACCCATAGGACGGTGCGTTTGATATCCATGCGTTGTCTCAGTGTCGATGGGATGGCGCCTCAGCGCTTGTTCGGGGTGACAGGCGGAACCGGGTCGAAGCCGCCCGCCGAAAACGGGTGGCAGCGGCACAGCCGCCGCGCGGCGAGGTAAGTCCCACGCGCGGCGCCATGATACTGGATTGCCTCGCGTGCGTAATCCGAACAGGAAGGATAAAAACGGCACCGGCTGCCGAGCAGAGGGCTCACGGCCAGCTTGTAGAAACGCAGTAACGCGATCAGTACCGTTTGCATGGCGTTGCGGCCGGACTGGGCCGCTCCGAAAAGCGAATGTCGGTCCGCGCGCGCGAGCCTGGCGGATGCGCCGGGCTCGCGTGTGCGGCTCATGATGCGGCCTTTGTGCCTGTCGTGCCTGCCGCGGGCGGCGGGCCGCCATCCGGGGCCGGTCTGGCAGGCTCGGAAACCGCTGCTGGGGTAGCTGTGCCTGGCGCCTGCGGTGCGGCACGGTGGCGCGCGGCCTCGCGTGCGGCCTTGCCTAACAGCATCTCGATCTCGGCGCGGCACAGCGCCTTGAGCGGCGGCGACGACGCGCCCGGCAGCGCCTTGCGGTCGAACTTCGTGTGCAGGCGCAGGAGCACGTCGAATCCGTCGAATCGTGCGCGGTCCGTGCGAAACGCCTCGCGCGCGAGGCGGCGCACGAGATTGCGCGTGACCGCGCGCGGCGCGAACTTCTTGCCGATCACCAACCCAAGCCGCGCTGCGCCCCCCGTCGGCCGACCGTACACGACAAAGTGCGCGGAGCGGCGCCACGGGCGCAAACGAAAAACGGATGAGAACTCATCCGTTTTCAGTAGCCTTGCGGCTTTCGGGAAAGCGGCCTGCGTTCGCGACGGCATGATATCCGCGTCGTCCGCCATGTTTGCTTTCGCTACGAGCGCTTGCGGTGCGCTACGGGTGGAATCGCCGATGGCGATGCTACCTTTAGACGGCGAGACGCTTGCGACCCTTCGCACGGCGTGCGTTGATCACTTTGCGGCCACCTGCAGTCTTCATGCGGACGCGGAAGCCGTGGGTGCGCTTACGGCGCGTAACGGAAGGCTGGAAAGTACGTTTCATGTTGCTCTCACTTGTTGAGAATTGACCGCGGCGAGCATCGCGGAAAAAGCAATGGCCGGTGGTACAAGGATTGGTTTTCGAGGAAACCCGCTATTTAAGCCGATTTTTTGTTAGCCGTCAATAGGTTAGACAATCGACGCCCGGCGTACGCCGCTCGAGGGGCGGTCGCCGGGCGCCTGCGGGACATCAGGCGGCGCATCGATCAGTCCCTGTGGATAACTCCCTGGCCGGGGGATTTCGGCGTTAGAATCTCGCCTATCCCAAGAATCCTGTATGCCGCTCCGGCCCGCCTGCTAGCCGCAAATCCCTTGCCGCGCGGGCGTCCGGAGCATTTGCCGTCGCCCGTCAGGGCCTCGCCGCGCAAGGGTGCTCCCGGCGCGTAGAGAACGGAGTGGCGGCAATGCGTGCAGACAAAACCAATACTGCAACTCGATGAACGAATTCTGGCAACACTGTTCCGCACTGCTTGAGCGTGAGCTAACGCCCCAGCAGTACGTGACGTGGATTAAACCGTTGGCCCCGGTTGCCTTCGACGCTGCTGCGAACACGCTGCAGATCGCCGCCCCCAACCGCTTCAAGCTCGACTGGGTCAAGAGCCAGTTTTCGGGGCGTATCTCCGATCTGGCACGCGATTTCTGGCAAGCCCCGGTCGACGTTCAGTTCGTCCTCGACCCGAAAGCGGGCCTGCGTGCGCCGGCCGCGACCGCGCCGCGCGCGCCGCTTTCGGGCGCCGCAAGCGCATCTGGTGCACCCGCCGCAACGCCTGCGATGCAGGCTGGCGGCCTCGCGGCGAGCCTCGCCGCCATGACGCAGCCGGCGCCGTCGCGCCAGGCTGTCCACTCAGCCGCGGCCGACGATGCCGCCGATCTCGACCTGCCGGGCCTCGACGCGAACGAAGCCGCCGCAGGCCGCCGCACGTGGCGGCCGGGCCAGGGCGCAGCCGGAGCGGCGTCGAGCAGCGAGGCCGATCCGACCTACGAGCGCTCGAAGCTGAACCCGGTGCTCACGTTCGACAACTTCGTCACCGGCAAGGCGAACCAGCTCGCGCGCGCGGCGGCGATCCAGGTCGCCGACAACCCCGGCATCTCGTACAACCCGCTGTTCCTCTACGGCGGCGTGGGCCTCGGCAAGACCCACCTGATCCACGCGATCGGCAACCAGCTTCTGATGGACAAGCCGGGCGCCCGGATCCGCTACATCCACGCCGAGCAGTACGTGTCGGACGTCGTGAAGGCGTACCAGCGCAAGGCGTTCGACGAGTTCAAACGCTACTACCACTCGCTGGACCTGCTGCTGATCGACGATATCCAGTTCTTCTCGGGCAAGTCGCGCACGCAGGAAGAGTTCTTCTACGCGTTCGAGGCGCTCGTCGCGAACAAGGCGCAGGTCATTATCACGAGCGACACGTACCCGAAGGAGATTTCGGGTATCGACGACCGCCTGATCTCGCGCTTCGACTCCGGCCTGACCGTGGCCATCGAGCCGCCCGAACTCGAGATGCGCGTCGCAATCCTGATGCGCAAGGCCCAGTCGGAAGGCGTGAGCCTGAACGAAGACGTCGCGTTCTTCGTCGCCAAGCATCTGCGCTCGAACGTCCGCGAGCTGGAGGGCGCGCTGCGCAAGATTCTCGCGTACTCGAAGTTCCACGGCCGCGAGATCTCGATCGAACTGACCAAGGAAGCGCTGAAGGACCTGCTGACGGTCCAGAACCGCCAGATTTCGGTCGAAAACATCCAGAAGACGGTCGCCGACTTTTACAGCATCAAAGTCGCCGACATGTATTCGAAGAAGCGTCCGGCGAACATCGCGCGGCCGCGGCAGATCGCCATGTATCTCGCGAAGGAGCTGACGCAGAAGAGCCTGCCGGAAATCGGCGAGCTGTTCGGCGGCCGCGACCACACGACCGTGCTGCACGCCGTGCGCAAGATCGCCGACGAACGCAGCAAGGACGCGCAGCTCAACCACGAACTGCACGTGCTGGAGCAGACGCTCAAGGGCTGATCGCGGCGCCGGCTACGGCCGGACATGGCGGCGCAGCCCGAACGGGCGATTCCTGGCGGTGCCAATGCAGGTGTCCATGCGGATATCCCTGACCGGACGGGCCTGTTTATTTCGCAGACCAGCCCCAATTTAGGGAAGTGGACCGTTTTCAGGCACAATATGGGTTTAACCGCCCGACCAACCGGCCATGCCGGCGAACCGGGCGGATCTCACGCCGCGGCTCTGTAGCAAGGCGGCTGCCTGTGCCCGGATTGCGGTCCGGGTGCTGGACGGGGTGCGCAGGCCGTCACATCAACGAAGGAACTCTATGCAACTGGTCAAGACCGAACGCGATAACCTCCTCAGGCCGCTGCAAACGGTGAGCGGCATTGTCGAACGCCGCCACACGTTGCCGATCCTCGCCAATCTGCTGATCACCAAGAACGGTTCCGACGTTTCGTTCCTGTCGACGGATCTCGAGCTGCAGATCACCACGCACGCCGGTTTCGGCGTCGGCGACGACCAGGTCGCCACGACCGTCGCCGCACGCAAGCTGCTCGACATCCTGCGCGCGATGCCCGACGGCCAGGTCACGCTCACGCTCGCGGACAAGCGCCTCACGGTGCAGTCGGGCAAGAGCCGCTTCGCGCTCCAGACCCTCGCCGCCGACGAATTCCCGACGGTTGCGCAGTCGAAGGAATTCGGCGCAAGCCTCGAGGTGCCGCAAAAGACCTTCCGGCAACTGCTCGGCATGGTCTACTTCGCGATGGCGCAGCAGGACATCCGCTACTACCTGAACGGCATGCTGCTCGTCGTGGACGGCGACCAGCTCATGGCTGTTGCGACCGACGGCCACCGCCTCGCGTTTTCGTCGATGAAGATCGAAGGCTCGTTCGCGCGCCAGGAAGTCATCATCCCGCGCAAGACGATCCTCGAACTCCAGCGCCTGCTCGAAGACATCGACGACGTACTGAAGATCGACATCGGCTCGACCCAGGTGAAGTTCACTTTCGGCCAGGTCGAACTCGTCTCGAAGCTCGTGGAAGGCAAGTTCCCCGACTTCCAGCGCGTGATCCCGAAGGCGCACAAGAACACCTTCCTGATCGGCCGCGAAGAACTGCAGCGTTCGCTGCAGCGCGCGGCGATTCTCACCTCCGACAAGTTCAAGGGCGTGCGCTGCATCATCGAGCCGGGCCAGCTCAAGATCATGTCGACGAACGCGGATCAGGAAGAGGCTCAGGAAGAACTGGAAATCGCCTATCAGGGCGACACCATCGACATCGGGTTCAACGTCACGTATCTGCTCGACGTACTCGCGAACCTGAAGGTCGACATGCTGGAGGTCAGCCTCGGCGACGCCAGCTCCAGCGCACTCATCACGATTCCCGAGAACGAGGAATTCAAATACGTGGTGATGCCGATGCGCATTTAAAAAGCGCGACAGAAGAAGAACTCCAGGGGGCGCTGCGCCCCTTTGGCGTTTTTATGGCTTTTCGAAAAGCCCCGAGCAGTAACGCTGGCAGTACAGCAGAACCGGAACAAATCCATGACTGATACGAACAACACCCCAACCGACAACAGCTACGGCGCCTCGTCGATCCAGATCCTCGAAGGTCTGGAGGCCGTGCGCAAGCGGCCCGGGATGTACATTGGCGACACGTCGGACGGCACCGGTCTGCACCACCTCGTCTTCGAAGTGCTCGACAACTCCATCGACGAAGCGCTCGCGGGCTACTGCAACGACATCCGCGTCGTGATCCACGCGGACAATTCGATCTCCGTCAGCGACAACGGCCGCGGCATCCCCACGGACGTGAAGATGGACGACAAGCACGATCCGAAGCGCAGCGCCGCCGAAATCGTGATGACCGAGCTGCACGCGGGCGGCAAGTTCGACCAGAACAGCTACAAGGTGTCGGGCGGCCTGCACGGCGTCGGCGTCTCGTGCGTGAACGCGCTCTCCAGCTGGCTGCGCCTCACGGTGCGCCGCGACGGCAAGAAGCGCTTCATGGAGTTCCATCGCGGCGTCGCGCAGAACCGCGTGCTCGACGAAGTGAACGGCGTGCCGACCTCGCCGATGCACTTGATCGGCGACACCGAAAACCGCGGCACCGAAGTGCACTTCATGGCCGACGAGACGATCTTCGGCAGCGTCGAATATCACTACGACATCCTCGCGAAGCGCATCCGCGAACTCTCGTTCCTGAACAACGGCGTGCGTATCCGTCTCACCGACCAGCGCACGGGCAAAGAAGACGATTTCGCGTTCGCAGGCGGCGTGAAGGGCTTCGTCGAATACATCAACAAGCAAAAGAGCGTGCTGCATCCCACCATCTTCTACGTGCAGAACGAGAAGGACAGCGTGGGCGTGGAAGTCGCGATGCAGTGGAACGACAGCTACAACGAAAGCGTGCTCTGCTTCACGAACAACATCCCGCAGCGCGACGGCGGCACGCACCTGACGGGTCTGCGCGCGGCGATGACGCGCGTGATCAACAAGTACATCGCCGACAACGAAATCGCCAAGAAGGCCAAGATCGAAACGTCCGGCGACGACATGCGCGAAGGTCTTTCGTGCGTGCTCTCCGTGAAGGTGCCCGAGCCGAAGTTCAGCTCGCAGACGAAGGACAAGCTCGTTTCGTCGGAAGTGCGCGCGCCGGTCGAAGACGTCATCGCGAAGGCGCTGGAAGAATTCCTGCTCGAAACGCCGAACGACGCGAAGATCATCTGCGGCAAGATCGTCGATGCCGCGCGTGCACGCGACGCCGCGCGCAAGGCGCGCGAAATGACGCGCCGCAAGGGCGTGCTCGACGGCGTGGGCCTGCCCGGCAAGCTCGCGGACTGCCAGGAAAAGGATCCGGCGAAGTCGGAGATCTATATCGTCGAGGGCGACTCGGCGGGTGGCTCGGCGAAGCAGGGCCGCGACCGTAAATTCCAGGCGATCCTGCCGCTGCGCGGCAAGGTGCTCAACGTCGAGAAGGCACGCTACGACAAGCTGCTGTCGTCGGAGCAGATCGTCACGCTGATCACGGCGCTCGGCTGCGGCTTCGGCAAGGACGACTACAACCTCGCGAAGCTGCGCTACCACCGCATCATCATCATGACCGACGCGGACGTGGACGGCGCGCACATCCGCACGCTGCTGCTCACGTTCTTCTATCGCCAGATGCCGGAGATGATCGAGCGCGGCTACGTGTACATCGCGCAGCCGCCGCTCTACAAGCTCAAGGCGGGCAAGGACGAGCGCTACCTCAAGGACGACGCCGACCTCAACGCGCACATGCTGCGTCTCGCGCTGCAAGGGTCGGAACTCGTGCCGAACGAAGGCGCGACGCCGATCGCGGGCGATGCGCTCGGCGAACTCGCGCGCTCGTATCAATTGGCACGCGGCGTGGTCGACCGGCTGAGCCGCCTCTACGACGAGCGCGCGCTCGAAGCGATCATGGACGGCGTCGCGATCGATCTGTCGACTGAGGAATCGACCGCGGCATCGGCGCGCGCGTTCGAAACGGCGCTGCGCGACGATGCGCTCAAGCCCGAGGTGAGCGTCGTTTCGATGTACGATCCCGTGCGCGAACTGCGTTCGCTGCGCGTCGAGCGGCGTCATCACGGCAACGTGAAGGTATCGGTGATTGACGAGGAGTTCCAGCTGACCGCCGATTATCAGCAGCTCGTGAATACGGCCAACACGTTCAAGGGTTTGATCGGCAAGGGCGCGGTCATCCGGCGCGGCGAACGCAACATGGCCGTGAGCGACTTCAAGAGCGCGATGAGGTGGCTCATCGCCGACGCGGAACGCAATGTCTCGAAGCAGCGTTATAAAGGTCTCGGCGAGATGAACCCCGGGCAGCTTTGGGAGACGACGATGGATCCGGCCGTGCGGCGTTTGCTGCGTGTGCAGATCGAGGACGCCATTGCTGCCGACGGCATCTTCACCACGCTAATGGGCGATGATGTGGAGCCGCGTCGTGCGTTCATCGAAAGCAATGCGCTTCGGGCGGGGAATCTCGACGTTTGATGATTGTTGCTTCCCGCAGGGCGCCAGACTAAGTGCCTCTGTTTTCAAAAGCCCTTGATCCAACGATCAAGGGCTTTTGTTTTGATACTGCCGGGGATTCTAGAAACGCGTGTGCAGACCGACACGCAACACGGCTTGCGTGTTACCGCTCGAAGCGTATTCATCGGTGGGCGGATTCATGATCCCGTTGATCTGCGCGTTGGCACCGCTGTTGGCGCGCTGATAGACACCGAGCGCGTAGATCTCGGTACGCTTCGACAGCGCATACGACACGTTGCCGGCGATCTGGTGGGCGTGGTTGTTGTCCACCACGGCGTTGCCCTTCATGTACATGTACGTGCCGCCTACGCTCAGCGCCGGCGTGAAGCGGTAGCGCGCGCCGGCCGAGCCCTGCCAGACCGCAGCGCCGTTCGCCGAATTGTGGACCGTGGTGAACAGTGCTGCGAGGGTCCAGTCCGCCACCACGTAATGAGCGCCGACACCCCAGTTCCGTACGCTGCTGTCGGGCGTGCCGTCGCCGATGTACTTCAGGTTCGTATAGGCCGCACTGAGGTTGAAGTCGCGTATCTTGTAGCTCGCGCCGAAGCTCACGCCGTTGCCGGCGCCGATCGAACCGGCCTGCCCGCCAAACTTGTACATTGCGCCGGCACTGAAGCCGTGGATATCCGGCGTCACATACTTGACCGTGTTGCTGACCACTTCGCCGGCCATACGGTCCCAGTCGAACGAGCCGTTGCCCGCGGGCGCGGTCGGCAGGTCGAGTTTCTGGAACGGACCCATGCGGAACGAGTAGAAGTGGCCCGAAAACTCGCCCGGTTCGTCGCCGGAGAAGAACAGCGTGTCGGTCATGAAGTCGTACTGGTTGCCGAGCTTCAGGGAACCGAAGCGGTCATTGTTCAGACCGATGGTTGCGCCGCGCGTGAACAGGCTGCCGCCGGGCATGAATGCACCGGAATCGATGTGGTACTGATTGACGAGTTCGAAGGTGGCCCTGGTGCCGCCGCCGAGGTCTTCGCTACCGTGCAGGCCCCACAGGTTCGGGCCATTGACGCCATCGTCCATCATGACGAGGTGCTTGCCGGATACGTTGCTCACGTAGGTGACGCCCGTATCCATTATGCCGAACATGGTCACGCTGCTTTGGGCGAACGCGGGCAAGGCGCAGGTGATGCCCGCGGCCAGTGCGGTGAGTTTGAGACTGTGCCTGGTCATTTTCACGAGAAGGTCTCCTTGTAATTAGATAATGGGTATTGGTTTTATGTTTAGCAGGACTACATGAATGCCGCAGACCGCGTACGGCATACAACTGACGACTATTCGCGGACAAAGATCAACGAATAGTCGTGAATTGCGCGTACCGGATCACGGCTTATCCGTCGTGGCTGGCCGGTGCCATGCCGCAACGGAGCTTGATGTCGTCGGCCTCGCGCGATGCCGCGAAGGCAAGAAACTCGCGGACCGCGCCCAGGTGGTTCGAACCCGCGCACAGCGCCGCCGAAAACATCGTGACTAGCTGTACCGGAGCGGGCAGCGGCGCGACCACTTCTATGCCCGGCTGATCGACGAATTCGCTCGTCTGCTGGAAGCCGAGATCGGCCATGTCTTGCGCCAGCAGCGCGGCCACGGGCATGCCCGACGGCGCCTGGACGAGTCGTGGAGCCATGATGTCCATGAGGTTCCAGCGCGCGAGTACGCGCATCAGGTGATCGCCGCTTGGCCCGGTGGAGTAGCCAATGCGGCGTGCGTCAAGGACCGCGGATCGCAACGCGCCTTCCGAACCGATATCGGGGTGCGCGCTGCCCGCGCGCACGGCGGCCACCATTTCCGAGCGCGCGAGATCGATGCGTGCGCGCTCGACGCGGCCGTCTGCGGCAAGGCTATCGATGACCCCTGCGGCCAGCACGGCGAAATCGAACGCCTCGCCGGCTCGAACGCGTTGCGCCGCATCGACGCCGCCTACCGCGATCAGCGAGATTTCGCGGCCGGTGTTGTGCTCGTATGTATCGGCGAGCGCCGACATCAACGAACGGGTTGCCATCGATCCGATGCCGGTAAGCGTATGCACGTGCAGTGAATCCATGCGTGATTTCAGTCGATGTAGCGCAGGCCAAGCTGCCGCAGAGGCTCGCGCATGCTGTACAGATCGAGTCCCAACACGCCCGCGGCAAAGCGCTCGCGCTTGGCGGATTCATTGGCCTCGCGGGCCAGGGCCTTTTCGAGCACCTGAGCCGCGTGAGCCGACGGCACGACGGCCACGCCGTCGTCGTCGGCGACGATCACATCGCCCGGCGTGACGAGCGCGCCCGCGCAGACCACGGGAATATTGACGGAGCCTGGCGTCGCCTTGATCGTGCCTTTCGCCGAAATCGCCCTGCTCCAGACCGGAAACTGCATGTCTTCAAGCACGGCCACATCGCGCACGCCGGCGTCGATCACCAGTGCCCGTGCGCCGCGCGCCTTGAAGCTGGTGGCGAGCAGGTCGCCGAAATAGCCGTCCGTGCAGGGCGCCGTGGTGGCGGCCACGACGATGTCGCCCGGCTGGATCTGTTCGGCCGCGACATGCATCATCCAGTTGTCGCCGGGGTGCAGCAGCACCGTGACCGCCGTGCCGCACGCGTTCGCCCGGCGATAGATCGGCCGCATGCATGAGTGGAGCAGGCCGGTGCGGCCCATCGCCTCGTGCACGGTGGCCGAGCCCAGTTCTCCGAGGCGCCTCGCGACGTCGGCGTCGGCGCGGTTGATGTTGCGGTAGACAACGCCCAATTCGTACATGGTTAGAGCCCTCTTGCTTTCAGTTGTGCATCAAGACGCGGATACACGCGGCGCGCGTTACCTTCGTAGATTTCATGGCGCGTGCCCGCATCGATGGTCGCGGCTTCGATATAGCGTTTGGTGTCATCGAAGTAGTGGCCCGTTTGCGGGTCGATGCCGCGCACCGCACCGATCATTTCGCTCGCGAACAAAATGTTGCGCACCGGAATTACACGTGTGAGCAGGTCGATGCCGGGCTGGTGATAGACGCAGGTATCGAAGAACACGTTGTTGAGCAGATGCTCTTCGAGCAAGGGCTTGTGCAGTTCCTGCGCGAGTCCCCGGAAACGGCCCCAGTGGTAGGGCACCGCACCGCCGCCGTGCGGAATCACAAAGCGCAGCGCCGGGAAATCCTTGAAGAGGTCTGCAGTCAGGAACTGCATGAAAGCGGTGGTGTCCGCGTTCAGGTAGTGCGAGCCGGTCGTATGGAAGCAGTGGTTGCAGCTCGTGCTCACATGGACCATGGCCGGCACGTCGTACTCGACCATTTTTTCGTAGATCGGATACCACGAGCGGTCCGGGAGCGGCGGGCTCGTCCAGTGGCCGCCCGACGGGTCCGGATTCAGGTTGATGGCCACGTTGCCGTATTGCTCGATGCACTTGACCATTTCCGGAATGCACGTCGCCGGATCCACGCCGGGGCTTTGCGGCAGCATTGCTGCCGGCACGAAATGCTCCGGAAACAGCTGGTTGATGCGATAGCACAGCTCGTTGCAGATGCCCGCCCACATGCTCGACACCTGGAAATCGCCGATGTGATGGGCCATGAAGCTCGCGCGCGGGCTGAACACCGTGAGGTCGATGCCGCGCTCGCGCATGAACCTGAGCTGGTTAAGCTCGATCGTTTCGCATAACTCATCATCGCTGATGTTCAATTCCGACGCCTTCGGTGCTTCAGCCGGGTTCCCGATGGCCGCTACCTGACGTCTGCGCCAATCTTCCAGCGCTTTGGGTGCGGTGGTGTAGTGGCCGTGAATATCGATGATCATTGAAACTCCTGCTGAGGATGATGCAACCGGACCGCAGGCCGGTTTGCGCTGATCGCGTTGTTGCTGGTGTGATGGGTGCGAGGGGTTTTACGGCGACTGACCGTTGAAACCCGCCGCATGCGCGCAGCGGCGGGTTTGCCGACCCAATCAGCTTGCGCGATGAGCCGTGCCGTCGAGTGCCGCCGGTTCGTTTGCCAGGCGGCGCTGGGTCGTGACGATCGAAGCCGCCGCAAGGATCGCAGGGATCGCGAGCATGGCCAGGATCGTTTCGAAATTCCAGCCGAGGCCGAGCAGTGCGCCGCCGATGGCCGAGCCGAAGATGCTGCCGAAGCGGCCGATGCCGAGCATCCAGCTCACGCCCGTAGCGCGCGCCGCGGTCGGGTAGCAGCCCGGGGCGTACGCGTTGAGGCCCGTTTGCGCACCGCTCATGCAGAAGCCGACGGCGAACACGATCGCGGCGAGGAATGGCGACATGGCGCCGGACACGGCGAGCCACACCACGCAGGCGCCGCCGCCGATGTAGGCCGCGGCGATCACCGGCGCCGGGCGCGTGCGGTCCATGATCCAGCCCACGAGGATGGCGCCGGCCGTCCCGCCGATCTGGAACATGGCGGTCACGTTGGCAGCCATGGTGATCGACAGGCCCGCATCCTTGAACAGCGTCGGCAGCCAGCCCGTGAGCAGGTAGATCACGAGCAGGCCCATGAAGTACGTGACCCACAGCGCGAGGGTCAGCAGGCCATAGCCGCGCGAGAACAGCAAGCCGATCGGCTTGCGCGTCGGCAGGCCCGGTTCGGTCGAGATGAACTTCTCTTTGCCCGAAAAATTGGCGCCGCACACGCGGTTCAGCAGGGCGGCGATACGCTCCGGGCGATCACCGCGCACGGCCAGCAGACGCGCCGATTCCGGCAGCAGCCACATTTGCAGCGGGATCAGCACGAGCGGCAGCACGCCGCCGAAAATCAGCACCGTGCGCCAGCCCGAGGTCGGAATGAGCCAGCCCGCGACAAAGCCGATCAGCGCCGAGCCCAGATTGAAGCCCGTGAACATCAGCGTGATCATCAGGCCGCGCATGCGTTGCGGCGCGTACTCCGAGAGCAGCGTGGTCGTGTTCGGCATGGCGGCGCCGAGGCCGATGCCGGTCAGCACGCGCAAGACCGCCATCTGCACCGGCGTCGAGGTCCGGGCGGTCAGGATCGTGAAGATGCCGAACAGGAACACCGATCCGATCAGCACGCTCTTGCGGCCGAAACGGTCGGCGCTCGGGCCGGCGGCCAGCGCGCCGATCACGAGGCCGATCGGCGCGGCGCTCATGACGAGCCCGAACGCGGGCCGGGAAATGCCCCAGGCGTGCGTGATCGCGGGGGCGACGAAGCCCATGATGGCGACGTCCATGCCGTCCGCGATCACCACGAGGCAGCACAGCACGACCAGCAGCCATTGATAGGACGACGTCCGGCGTTCGTCGATGAACGCCTTGATGTCGATGGTTTGTTCGCTTCTCATGAATGGTCTCCTCGCTCCTCGCATGTAAATAATTTCGTCATCCTATGCATGTCGCAGGGATGTGTTTTTGAAGTTCGCGGAGCGCCGCATGTCCGGCGCCCCGGTTGCGGATCATCGCGTCTTGTCCCAGCCCGACGTATCGCCCTGCTTGCCCGTCACCGAATACAGCGCGCCCGGAGCGTTGCGCGTACGCTGGAATTCCTCAAGCGTTTCGCCGCGCATCGCCGCATAGATATGCAGGTTCGACACGCCGGTCACCGCACCGAGCTTTTCGAGCATGAAGAAGATCGCGCCGTAGTGCAGCAGACCGCGCCAGTCGCGGCGGCGAACCAGATCGCGTTCTTCCTCGCTGAGCCCGGCGGCTTCGAAGCTCGCCTCGGGGTCGGCCAGGAACTGTGCGCGGTGCGCGGGCTCGATCATGCGATGCAGATAGTCGTTGATGCGGTAAGCCTTGACGGCGCGGCCGATCGTGAACGGATAGGTCCCGCCGAGCTTTTCCACGCCGGCCAACTGCTCTTGCATGCGCGCGAGGTGGCGCGCCGTGACGACGGGATCGGGCTCGATATCGGCTTCGGCCGGCTCGTAGATCGCCGTGGCGATGCCGGTCATCGAGGGCAGGTAATAGCCGCGATGCTTGCAGGTGACGCCGGCCGGCAGCGCGCCGCGCATGGCCAGCCACATGATCACTTCCGCGCCTTCAAGGCCGCCGAGCGTCGCGTATTCGGCGATGGTGATCTCGGAGAGGCGTTCCGGATCGCGTTCGAACAGATCGAGAAAGCGCTGGTCCCATTCCGGATTGTTGAAACCCGAACGCTCGCCGTGTACCTGATGCGAGAGGCCGCCTGTCGCGACGATGACGACCTTGAGATCCTCGGGAAAGCTTTCGATCGCGCGGCGCAGCGCCTGGCCCAGCCGGTAGAACCGGCGCGCACTGGGAATCGGCACCTGCAGCACGCCCATCTGGAACGGGATCATCTTGACGGGCCACGCCGGCTCGTGCGGGCAGAGCATCGACAGGGGCGAGAAGCAGCCATGGTCGAGCGGCTTGTTCTGGAAGAACGACATGTCGAATTCGTCGGTCATCAGCGAGCGGCCGATATGTTCGGCGAGCGCCGGATGTCCCTCGATCGGCGGCAGATCGCGTGCGCCGCCGCCTTCGTCGGCCGGATGCCATTGCTGACCCACGCCGAGCGACAGCGCCGAATAGTGATCGAAAAAGAACGACGTGACGTGGTCGTTGAAAATGCACAGCAGAACATCGGGACGCTTTTCGGCGAGCCAGTTCGACAACGGTGCGAAATTCTCGAAGATCGGCGCCCAGGCAGGATCGTCCCGTTTGTTCTTGTCGAACGCGAAGCCGATGGTGGGCGTATGGGACGCCGCGATGCCCCCGATAATCCGTGCCATGAAAACTCCTCTGAGTGCTTGCGCTGTCCTGGAAGGGACTTGTCCAAGCCGTTAAAGCTGTTTATATCTTTCAGGACGGAAGGTATGAACTGCGTGTGACGGCAGATAGCCGGGGTTACCACCTGGATCGCGGCCTCTTGCATGACGTCATTAAATGGATATGCTGCGCGTGTCCCTGGCGGCTGAGCCGGAGCCCGCTTCCAGCGGGCGTTTGCGCGGCGCAGACCGGAGCCCGATCGGCGTTTGAATGTCGTGCCGACGTTTGCGCGGCATAAACGAATCAGATGGCTTGACAAGCATGTGGCAAACGGGATGGAAGCGATTCCGCGGTACTAATGGATTCGTTGTCGCCACCCTGGCGCATTGAACAGAGGTCTGCATGGACGCGGTCGATTTACTGAATCTGGCGAGCCTGTACGCGGTGCAACGGGTGACGGAAACGGGCAGCGTGAGCGCGGCTGCGGTGACCTTGTTCAAGGCTCAGTCGGCCGTGACACGCGCGGTGCAGGAGATCGAGCAGGCGCTCGACGAACCGCTGTTCGAGCGCAAATCGTCGGGCATGCTGCCGACGCTCGCGGGCCGCGCCGCGTTCAGGCGCGGCGAGCGGGTTTTCGGGGAACTCGGCGAACTGGCGCAATGGTGCGCGTTGCGCCAGTTCAGGCGGCGCGCCCAGGACGAAGGCGGTTTGCCCGCGTATCTGCTGAATACCCGCCGCCTGCAGTTGTTCGTGACGCTCGCTCGCCACCGCCACATGCCGAGCGCCGCGCAGGCGCTCGGCGTGACCCAGCCGGCGGTCAGCAGCGCCATCCGCATTCTGGAGAGCGGTGCGGGCATGTCGCTGTTCCATCGCCATCCGCGCGGCCTGCTGCTGACAACGGATGGCGAGACGTTTCTGCTTCACGTGCGGCGCGCGCTCAACGAGCTGCGGCACGTGTCGGACGATATCGCCGCCTTGCATGGCAGCATCCAGGGCCAGGTGACCGTGGGCGCCTTGCCGCTGGGGCGCACCTTGATTCTGCCGATGGCGGTGGCTCGCGTGGTGACGCGTCACCCGAAGATCCGCGTGATCACCGACGAGAGCGCGTACGAATCGCTGGTGGCGGGCGTACGGGCCGGCGATGTCGATTTCGTGCTCGGCGCCTTGCGCAATAACGATGCGGCCAATGGACTGGAAAGCGAGACGCTGATGACCGAAAGCCTCGTGGCGCTCGCGCGGCGCGGGCATCCGCTGGCCGACGGCCGCGAGTTGACACTGAGGGAACTGGTCGCGGCTCAGTGGATCATGCCGCGCAGTCATTCGCCTTCGCGGCGGCTGCTGGAAGCGTTGTTCCGGCGCCAGAGAATCCGGCCGCCGATGCCGACCGTCGAAACGGCGGACCTCGCCGTAATTCGCGGCTTGCTGACGCATACCGACATGGTGGCGTTGCTGTCCGAGCAGCAGTTGCATTACGAGTGCGTGTCCGGCGAACTCATCGTGCTCAAGGTGCCGATGCCAGGGACGGGCCGCGATATCGGCCTCACGCAGCGGGCCGGCAGCAGGCCGTCGCCGGCGGCACTCGAATTGATCGGCACGATACGGACGGTGGCCAGAGAGTTGGCGAGCTAGTGCCGTGCGTTGAAGATTCATTCAATCAATTGCCGCCCGCCAGTCGCACTATCCACACCCTCATGCGTATAACTCGCGGATAACCGCGCGAAATGCCGGTGCGCGAAATGGGGATAAGTCCGAACGCGTCGCGTAACCGAAAAAGTTACCAGACGCACCGGGACGTTGTTCACGTCAGCCGCGCGTGGTTATCAAACGAGTACGTTTTTGTTTACTCAACTGTTTTTCCCGCTTATCCACAGGAAACGGGTGCACTTGTTAACTATTACTACGTTTATATACAGGTAAACAGACAAACCTTAACAACCCCGTCCGGGAACGGCACAGCGACGCTTCAGAACCGTTCAGACCAGCGGCACATAAAGCTCCGTGCGCAGCGCATCGGGTGACGCGTCTTCTGGCGTATTCAGGTAAAGCTCGAAACACGGCGCGTCGAAATCAGCCTTTTGGCCCGAATTGGCCAGCCAGTCGTCGTAAAACCAGTGCCACGCCGCAGTCAAACCGTCATACGGCCCTTTGTGCAGGAGCATCGCGTGCGTCCCGCCGCGCAGCTGGATTCGCTCGACGGGCGATGTGGGCGTGACGTTCGGCGCATCGGGCAAATGAATCGCAGCCTTCGAGCGCAGCTTCGATGCCTCGACCCGATCGGGATCGTCGTAGTAAATGCCCACGAGCCTCGCGCCCGACGTCGGCACGTTGCGCGTGCCGAGCCACTGTGCGAGCGTGAAGAACGCGTCGGCGATCTTCGTGTACGGACCGACGTGCCCGACAGCAAGCAGGCTCATCGGCTCGATGGTGACAATCTTGACGTCGCTCCGTTTCATGATGGCGTCTCCATGATGGTGGGCGACGCGTGCCGCCCGGGTGGTTCGACCGGTTCAAGATAGCACCGTCGCGCGCGGCGCGCGCCGCGTGGGCAGGCGTGACGCTGCTTTTCTTTGGCGCTATCGTGGCGGCAGAGGGCGGTGCGTCCGCCCGCACTGGAGCGATCCCGATGACCCATGCGTCCACGCACGTACAAACGTTGGGCAACCGCGTCTACCGCTTCGACGGTCTGCGCACGCTACTTGCGAAAGCGAGCACGGCGCGCTCCGGCGACCAGCTCGCGGGTCTCGCCGCCGAAACGGAAGAAGAGCGCGTCGCAGCCAAACTGGCGCTGGCGGATCTGCCGCTGCACGCGTTCCTCGACGAAATGCTGATTCCGTACGAGACGGACGAGGTTACGCGCCTGATCGTCGACAGTCATTCGGCGCAGGCCTTCGCGCCGATTGCGTCGCTGACCGTCGGCGAGTTTCGCGAGTGGCTGCTGGCGGACTCGACCGATGCCGCCGCGCTCGCCGCCGTCGCCGATGGGCTCACGCCCGAGATGGTTGCCGCCGTATCGAAGCTGATGCGCAATCAGGATCTCATCGCAGTGGCGAAGAAGCGTCCGGTGGTCACGCGCTTTCGCAACACGATCGGTTTGCCCGGCCATCTCTCGGTGCGTCTGCAGCCGAATCATCCGACCGACGACGTCAAAGGCATCGCCGCCTCGATGCTCGACGGCCTGATGTACGGCTGCGGCGATGCGGTGATCGGCGTGAACCCGGCCTCCGATAATCTTGCCGCGATCGTGCGGTTGCTCGACATGATCGACGGCTTCCGCGAACGCTACGCCGTGCCGACGCAGTCGTGCGTGCTCACGCATGTGACGAACACGCTCGCCGCGATCGAAAAGGGTGCGCCCGTCGATCTCGTGTTTCAGTCGATCGCGGGGACGCAGGCGGCGAACGCGGGTTTCGGCATCTCGCTCGCGCTGCTCGACGAGGCGCACGAGGCGGCGCTTGCGCTCGGGCGCGGCACGCTCGGCGACAACGTCATGTACTTCGAGACCGGGCAGGGCAGTGCGTTGTCGGCGAACGCGCATCACGGCGTCGACCAGCAGACCTGCGAGGCGCGCGCCTACGCCGTCGCGCGCCGTTACCGGCCGCTGCTCGTGAATACGGTCGTCGGTTTCATCGGGCCGGAATATCTCTACGACGGCAAACAGATCGTGCGCGCGGGGCTCGAGGATCACTGCTGCGGCAAGCTGCTCGGCGTGCCGATGGGCTGTGACATCTGCTACACGAACCACGCGCAGGCCGACCAGAACGACATGGACACGCTGCTCACGCTGCTCGGCGTGGCGGGCGTGAACTTCATCATGGGCGTGCCCGGCGCCGACGACGTGATGCTCAACTACCAGAGCACGTCGTTTCACGATGCACTGTATCTGCGCGACGTGCTCGGCCTGCGCCGCGCGCCGGAGTTCGAGGCGTGGCTCGCGCGGATGCGGATCGCCGATGCGGATGGTGCGTTGCTGCGCGCATCGGCGGAGCAGCCATTGCTCGCGTCGGCGGCGACCTGGGTGGAGGGCGCATGAGCGGACCCGTCGAAGCGAATCCGTGGGACGCGCTGCGCCGCTTCACGCGCGCGCGCATCGCGCTCGGACGCGCGGGCAGCGGCCTGCCGACCGCGCCGCTGCTCGCGTTCGAACTCGCGCATGCGCAGGCGCGCGATGCCGTGCATCAACCGCTCGACGCAGACGCGCTGCACGCTGCACTTCGCGAGCGCGCCCGGAAGTCGATCGACGTCCATAGCGCGGCGCACGATCGCGAGCATTATCTGCGGCGGCCCGATCTCGGGCGGCGGCTCGACGAGGCGAGCGCTCGCACGTTGCACGACGCGGCGGGCGAGAGCGTCGATGTCGTCTTCGTGATCGCCGATGGTCTTTCTTCGCGTGCTGCCGCGACGCATGCGCTCCCGCTGCTCGATGCGTTGCTGCCGAAGCTCGAAGGATGGAAGGTGGGGCCGATTGCGGTCGCGCGTCAGTCGCGCGTCGCGCTCGGCGACGAAATCGGCGAATGCCTGCGGGCGCGGTTCGTCGTGATGCTGATCGGCGAGCGGCCCGGCCTCAGCTCGCCGGACAGCCTCGGCATTTATCTGACCGCCGCGCCGCGCATCGGCCGCACCGACGCCGAACGCAACTGCATCTCGAACGTTCGCCCCGAGGGCCTCGACTACGCCGCGGCGGCCGCGAAGTTGCACTATCTGCTCACGCGGGCACGCGCGCTCGGTCTCACCGGCGTCGGTCTGAAAGACGATAGCGACGACGCGCTCTCCGATGCACGCGCCCCTGCGGCCGCATCGTTGCCTGCGTCATCGTCTGTGTCGTTGCCGGCGCGATCGTCTGCGCCGCGCGAGACCGACTCCTGACGCCGCTCATGTACCCGCGCGCGCAACGGGATGCGCGTCGAGCCACGCGCTCTCGGCGTCGTCGAAGAGCCGCGAGCGCGTGAGAAAGCGCAGCCCCGTCGGCCGCTCGAGCGAGAACATGCCGCCGTTACCGGGCACGGCGTCGATGACGAGCTGCGTGTGCTGCCAGTACTCGAACTGTGCCGCGGTCATGTAGAACGGCACGCCGCCGATTTCGCCGAGCTGGACATCCGACGTGCCGACCATGAACTCGCCGGCCGGGAAGCACATCGGCGCGCTGCCGTCGCAACAGCCGCCGGACTGGTGAAAGAGGAGGGGGCCGTGTTCGCTCGCGAGCTGTTCGATCAGCGCGAGCGCTTCGGGTGTGGCTGTGACGCGTAGCACCATGTCAGATCGCTCCTTGCGAGAGTCGTACAGTGAAGGGCGCGTGCGTTGCGCGAAGCGCCTGAGCGCCTCGCGCAACGCACGCCCATCGGCGAAACGCTCAGAAGAAGCCGAGCGGCTGCTCGCTATAGCTGACGAGCAGGTTCTTCGTCTGCTGATAGTGGTCGAGCATCATCTTGTGATTCTCGCGTCCGATACCCGACTGCTTGTATCCGCCGAACGCCGCGTGCGCCGGATACGCGTGATAACAGTTGGTCCACACGCGTCCGGCCTGGATCGCGCGGCCGAAGCGATACGCGCGCGCGCCGTCACGCGTCCAGACGCCCGCGCCGAGGCCATAGAGCGTGTCGTTGGCGATTTCGAGCGCTTCTTCCTCGGTCTTGAACGTCGTCACCGAAACCACCGGCCCGAAGATCTCTTCCTGGAAGATCCGCATCTTGTTGTGACCGCGGAACACGGTCGGCTTCACGTAGTAGCCGTCGCCGAGTTCGCCGCCCAGCGCGTTGCGCTCGCCGCCGATCAGGCATTGCGCGCCTTCCTGCTTGCCGAGGTCGATGTACGACAGGATCTTTTCGAGCTGCTCCTGCGAAGCCTGCGCGCCGATCATCGTCTTCGGGTCGAGCGGATGGCCCTGCTGGATCGCGGCCACGCGCTTCAACGCGCGCTCCATGAAGCGGTCGTAGATCTTTTCGTCGATCAGCACGCGCGACGGGCACGTGCACACTTCGCCCTGATTGAGCGCGAACATCGCGAAGCCTTCGAGCGCCTTGTCGAAGTAGCTGTCGTCGCGGTCGAGGACGTCGGCAAAGAAGATGTTCGGGCTCTTGCCGCCCAGCTCCAGCGTGACAGGGATGAGATTCTGGCTCGCGTACTGCATGATCAGGCGGCCGGTCGTGGTCTCGCCGGTGAAGGCGATCTTCGCGATGCGGCGGTTCGACGCGAGCGGCTTGCCGGCTTCGAGGCCGAAACCGTTCACGACGTTCAGCACGCCCGGCGGCAGCAGATCCTGGATCACCTCGACGAGCACGAGCAGCGACGCGGGCGTCTGCTCGGCGGGCTTGAGCACGACGCAGTTGCCGGCCGCGAGCGCGGGCGCGAGCTTCCAGGCGGCCATCAGGATCGGGAAATTCCACGGAATGATCTGGCCGACGACGCCGAGCGGCTCATGGAAGTGATACGCGACGGTGTCGTGATCGATCTCCGAGATGCCGCCTTCCTGCGAGCGCATGCAGCCCGCGAAATAGCGGAAGTGATCGACGGCGAGCGGAATGTCGGCGGCGAGCGTTTCGCGCAGCGGCTTGCCGTTGTCGATTGTTTCGGCGACGGCGATCTTGTGGAGATTCTGCTCGATGCGATCGGCGATGCGGTTCAGGATGTTCGCGCGATCGGCGGGCGAGGTCTTGCCCCAGGCGGCTTTCGCCTTGTGCGCGGCGTCGAGCGCGAGTTCGACGTCGGCCTCGCGGGAGCGCGGAATCGACGTGAACGGATGGCCGGTGATCGGCGAAACGTCGTCGAAGTACTCGCCGCCGAGCGGCGCGACCCATTCGCCGCCGATGAAGTTGCCATATTGTCGTTTGAACGGGAATTCGGTCGTCAGGAACTGCATGTCTGCGTGATTCATGGTTGTGCTCCTCTGTGGTCTCGGTGCCGATATGGTCGTGAGCGGCGTGCCGCCCCACCAGCAGGGCGTTACGCCAGAACCGTGCCAGCGGGGGATTTGCATCGGGATACGCACGAGGGGCCGCGTGCGCGGGGCGCGAGGGCGATCGCGGCGGCTGGGCGGCGTTTGGTTCGGGGTGCTCCGGGGCGGAACAGCCCGCGCCGGAAGTGCTCAAAAAACGAACAGTCGGAGAAGGAAATCCGCCATTCCGGCCGCGCATGTTGTAGGCTTGGCGCCCGTAGCAGTCAGGAACAGTCAGGAAGTCAGGAGAACACGCATGTCCGAAACATTCGTCTGCCGCAACCAGTCGTGCGGCACGCCCTGGGAACAGAGCGAAGTGGTTATCAAGAACGAAGGCCAGGGGCCGCTGTTCCGTTGCCCGCTGTGCGGGGCGCGCAATTACCTCGAAAAATTCGAGGATGACGACGGCAACGTTGTCTATGAGCAGGTGGACGGGAAGCCGTTCCTATGAGGCGCGTGGCTGGCGGCGCGCTTTCGGGCGCATCCGCCGGTTTTGGGGAGTCGCAGCAGCTTGCCCGATGCACTTCGCATGCTGTCTTCGCCCCTTCATCAAACAGGAGCAGTTGATGAACCGCATTTTCATGACACGAGAGGAAGCCGTTCACGTTCTGGTCGAGGCCCACGCGAAGGCCTCGGGTAACAGCGCACAGTTGATCCGGCCGGTCGGCAACGACCCCGCCAGAGTCGAAGCGCTCGATCGGCTACTGCTCGACGTTCGCGCGGGCCGGGTCGATGAGTTTCGGATCGACGCTAACGATAGCGTTCATATCGCTATTACGGATTAGGCGGTTTTTGCTGCGGACGTGAGGGGCGGCTGCGGGTGGCGCCTGGCGGAAAGGGGACGCAGTTCGCACAACGATATGGATATGAATAGCAGCGACGTCCAGCTCACTTTTTGACAATTGCTCGCAGAAATTCAGACTCGCCTGATTGGCGCTGATTTTCAGCCCGTCATAGCGTGGTGCGCCTGCATTTACCCAGAAGCGCACCGCATCCATGACGAGCGAACCTGCACCGGATAAACCGCAGACGCCGCAGACACCTGAATCGCCCCTCAAGCCGCTGGCCTTCGCCTTTCCCTTCCTGCGCAAGGCGCAGGGCGCAGGGCAATTCCGGCACATCGTCCCGGTTCACCGGCGAGCATGACATTTACCGGCTGCTGGCCGGAAGCGAGCCGTCCGGCCCGTGCCTCGTCGGCCGCAGGGGCATGTGGCACGGCGGGATTCATATCACGGAGGCTGGCGCCGGACAGGCACTGGACCGGCCAGAGGGCGGACCCGTCGCAGATAAGCCTGTACGTGCGCTGGACGCCCAACGGCCTCATCCTCGGTATCCTGGCGCGGGCGTGAGCCTCGGCCGGACGCAGACGGTGCACGGGCGCCACGTGGGGCCAGGTAACGGACCTGAGCGGCGCGACGCTGTATCCGGGTCAGGCCAGTGACTACGTCGCGCCCGCCGCCGCCCTTGGTGGCTGGATTGATCTGGGCGCACAGAACGGCGGGCCGGTCGCGCAAGAGCGCATTCCGGATACGGTCTTCAACCGGGTGATCGTCATGGCGGACCCGACGTGCAGCCCGGGCGATCCGCCGGGCGCTGGCGGCGGCATGCCCGTCAGGGCCGGTGACCTGATCGGCCATCTCGGGCGCTACGACCCGCTGGACCGGTGCACCGCCGGAACCCGGATGGCGCACATCGAGGTGTTCTGCGGCGACGATATCGTGGCGGCTCGTTGCCTCGGCAGACTGAAGCATGTTCTTCGCTTCTCGCAAAGCGCGTCACCGAGCGCCAACGCGCCGCAGAAGAACCGGTATTGGCCTGCCCGTCACGAGCGCGACCATCACATGACCGACGCGTTCCGGCGCGCTTTTCGATTGCAGCCGGCAGAAGGCCTGGGCGATGTTCTGAATGCACGCGATATCTGTGCTAGCCAAGACTCGGGGAGGGAAATATCCTTGAACTTGCTCGTCGGTGCTGTCGACGTACCCACATCCCGTCCCGCAAGAGATGGATGTCCAGTCCTTGTGGGGCAGCTTTCCAGCCGCGACCCAGTTATCCCCGGAATGCGATAACTTAAAAAGCACGCCCGTGGGAGCCTGGTTCGGGTCGAGCCATTCGTATGTGCCCGCGTCTGCATCCGATACTCGCGCTGCAGATGCGACAGAGGAGGTGACCAGTACCGCAAGCATGAAAGCCGCTCTTTTTGCCATCGTCATGTTCATACTGCCTCGTCCTGATTTTGAGCGGGCTAAGATCTGCGTCCCGTTCATGCTCGATGACATCAAGACGATATTCTGTGCGCCAGGCCACACGGATTCGCTCAATGTACATGACGATCTAGGGGTGCAAGCCGCTTCGCTGATTGTGCGCTTACACTCCAGGATGGCGAACCAGGTTATGCGGCTGGCCGAGCAATTCGGCCCGGGTATAGCCGCTGATCGCGATGAAATTCGCGTTGCAGCAGGTAATCCGACTTTCAGATCGGTAATCGAAATCAGCGTCTGGTCAGCCGGATAAACATAACCGTTCTGCGTAACAGGCAAATTGGTGCGCATTGTGCCGGAAGCCCGTCATTCGTGTGTGTCCTTTCGGAATTAGTCCTCCTGATCAATCACGATTCGGGCGGTGGAAATCTTGCCGGGCAAGCGAAGATGATTTGTACCGGTATTGATATCGATATCGCAAAGAAGGCACGCAAAGGCGTGACTTCTTTGTGCATGGATAACGCTCGCCTTGCAGATTGGATGGCGAGCGCCAATTACCGATTATCAGAACGTCTCCCAGCCTTCGTTCGACTGCTCTTTCGATTGCACAATCTTTGCAGCAGGCTCTTCCTGTGCGGGCTCGACGGCTTTGCGCTCAACCGGCTTCGGTGCGGGTGCAGGTGCAACCGGCTTCGGGGCAGCACGCGCGGTCCGTGTTACAGACGCCGCATGAGACCGTACGCTCGCAACGCTGCGACTTTCAATCATCGTGTTCGAGACCTTGAACACGGACACCGCGTCGCGCAAACCATGCGCCTGTTCGGCCATCGACTGCGCCGCGGCCGACGCCTGCTCCACCAGCGCCGCGTTCTGCTGCGTGACCTGATCCATCTGCACCACGGCCTGGCTGACCTGCTCGATGCCCTGATGCTGTTCCTGCGAAGCGGCGGTAATCTCGCCCATCAGATCCGTCACGCGGCGCACCGCCGACACCACCTGCTGAATCGTCTGTCCCGCTTCATCCACCTGGGCCGTACCGGTTCGAACGCGATCCACCGACTCGTTGATCAGATCCTTGATTTCCTTTGCCGCCGCTGCGGAACGCTGGGCGAGCGCGCGCACCTCGCCGGCAACGACAGCGAAACCACGCCCCTGCTCGCCAGCACGAGCCGCTTCCACCGCGGCATTGAGCGCAAGAATGTTGGTCTGGAACGCAATGCCTTCGATCGTGCCGATGATGTCGGCCACCTTGGTCGAACTCTCCGAGATGTCCTGCATCGTATGCACGACGCGCCCGACCACCTCGCCACCCCGAACGGCCATCTCCGATGCGTTCGCGGCCAGTTGGTTGCCCTGTTTCGCGCTTTCGGCGTTCTGGCGCACCGTAGCGGTCAACTCCTCCATACTGGAAGCAGTTTCTTCGAGCGACGCGGCCTGCTCTTCCGTGCGCGAAGAAAGATCCGTGTTGCCGGCCGCAATCTGGGAGGCGCCAGTCGCAATGCTCTCGCCGCTATTGCGCACCCGGCCGATCAGGTCGGCGAGGCTCCCGTTCATGTTACGGAGCGCCTCAAGCAACTGCGCGCTTTCATCGCGACCCGCAACGTCGATGCGCGAGGTCAGATCGCCATTCGCAACCGTTTGCGCGACCGATACGGCTTTATTCAACGGTAGGACGATCGATCGCGTGATGATGATCGCCATGCCGATACCAATCGCCGCAGCAAGCACAATGAGCGTAAGGGTCGTCCAGAGCGCGGCGCGGTAGGTCGACGCAGCGGCGTTGCGTGCGGCATCCGAACCTTGCACCTGGAAGGCGACATCCTTGGCGATCGCATCGTTTATTGCGGCGAAAGCGACGGACGAGTCACCCAATGCCAGCGCACGCGTCGCGGCGTCGTTATTAGCCTCAGAAAGCGCGAGCAATTGCTTGTCCAGCGCCAGATAGTCGGTCCACGTCGCCTTGATGCGTTGAGTGAGGGCAGCCTCTTCCGGCCCGGTGATCGTCTTCTCGTATGCGCTCATCGCCACGTCGAACAGCTTCTGCTGCTCGTCGTGTTCCGCGTGCAGCGCCTGCTTCTTCGCCGCGTCGCTCTCCAGCGCGGAGCGCAAAGACGCGCGCTGCATGCCGTTTGCGGCGGCATCCGAGTGCGTCCAGCAGCGCCGCCTGGAAGCTGCGTGAGCAATTGCGATACGCGTGAATTGGTATCGAAAATTCGCTCATGCCGCACCCAATTGCAAGGGCCGACTGCTGACAAGCCCGGTCAACTGTCACTGAACGACAAATACCGACACGGCAGCCTGGAGTTCCCCGGCCCGCTCAGCGAGCAAGCTGGACGCAGCCATGGCCTCTTCGACAAGGGAGGCATTCTGATGCGTGACCTTATCCATTTGCGACACCGCGATGTTCACCTGGTCGATGCCCTTACCTTGTTCAACAGACGCCACCGCGATCTCGCTGACAATCGACGACACGTCCCCGATGGTCTCCACCGCTCGCCTGACCGCCCCGCCCGCCGTATTCACCGTCTCCGAACTGGCTCGGATTGTCTGGACCGTATTTTCAATCAGGAATGTGATTTCCTTGGCCGCCACGGCGCTACGTTGCGCGAGTGCACGCACCTCGCTCGCGACAACCGCGAATCCGCGGCCCTGCTCCCCTGCTCGCGCTGCCTCAACCGCAGCATTGAGTGCAAGGATGTTGGTCTGAAACGCAATGCCGTCGATCACGCCGATGATCTCGCTGATCTTCTGCGTGCTGGTGATGATTTTCTCCATCATGTCGATCATCGAATTGACTGCCATGCCGCCTTCCTGCGACACCTCTGACGCGCCCTGCGCCGAATGGCTGGCTTCGCTCGCACGCTCAGCATTCTGATTAACGGTTGTGGCCAGTTGCTCCATGCTCGCCGCCGTTTCTTCAAGCGACGCAGCCTGTTGCGTGGTGCGCTGGGACAGGTCGGTGTTTCCCGCGGCAATCTGCCGGGCCGCCGCTGCAATCGAATCCGCGTTTGTTCGCACGTGTCCAACGAGGCGGCGGAGATTGCCAGACATGTCATTCAGTGAAAACAGAAGCTGGGCACTTTCGTTGGTGCCATACACCGTAATGTGTCCAGTCAGGTCTCCTAGTGCGACCTTCTTCGCAAGCTCCACCGCGCGCGCGATCGGATCGGCCACCGATCGGACGATCGCGATCGCGAGAAAGGTGGCGACGGCCAGTAGAACCACAAAGACTGCAAGCGCGACTTCCTGCGCTTCCTGCACGAACCGCATGTTAGACGCCTGGGTTTTCAACAGATTTTCAAGCGCGTCGATTTCGGTCCCGTCGACCTTGAAGTTTTCATCGATCGCACGCGTAAAGGTACCCAGATATTCTGCTGCGGACAGGTTCAACGACGATGCGTTGATAATGCGCTGCTGCGCCGTCTCCAGTGCCACTGCCGAGAGATGTTGAGCCTCCGCGAGCGGCGTGCTCAGCGATGAACCGAGTGTCGGATTCTCGCGGTTCATCGTATCCAGGTCGTACTTGACCGCGTCCGAGCGCTCATTGGAGCGATACACGAGGTTGGTCATCTCGACGATGTCCACAGGGGTTACCGTGCCCTGAGCCAGTATCTTCGTCCCCTTCGCGCGCGTTTTTCCCAGTTCCTCGGTGAGAGCGGGGACGTCCACGAGTGCGCTGAGCGTCATCCGGTAGCTGTCGATATCACGATCGATGGAGAGGCCGTAGTGATCCAGCAGCGACCCGTTCAGCTTCAGAAGCTGCGCGATCAAATTCGTATGGCCGACAAAGCTCGCCTGAGGATCGACCTGATGGTTACCAACCTTGTCATGCAGCGTTTGCCACATCTGCTTCACGCTGCTCCATTGGGCGAGCGCAGGATCACTGCCATCGAGCCTTCGCAACAGGTTGGCGACATCCTGGTAGGCGGCATCGGTCTCGCTCGTAATTGCCTGCATCTGTTGCTCCGCCCCCGCATCCCCTCCGGCGAGCACGATGCTTGAAATGCCACGGTGTTTCTGCGTCAGTTGTACGGCGTGTAGAAGGGCGCGCTCGACCGGAATGCCGCTGATCTCGCGATGTTTGAGGTCAATCGCAGCGTTTGAACCGCCTATGTTCACACTGTAAACATAGAGCGCGGTCGGTATCGCGACCAAGCTCAGCGCCAGCACGGCGAGGATGCCAAATTTTGCAGGAAGCCCTATCCGGGCAAGGAACGTCTTCATTCTTCTATAGGATCTTGGAGCGGAAACTGTCGGTGACCGCACTGCTCCGGAACGCAGAGACCGCATCGGTCAATTTACGCGTTCCAGCTTCAAGGCTGCCAGTGCTTGTTGTGGATTCCGGAGCCAACCCGGCATTCTGCTGTGTCATCTGGTCGAGCTGCGTCGCGGCAACATTGACCTGTGCAATTCCCTCCGACTGTTCACGCGTTATCTCCTGCGGCATCGACTGCCTGGCAGGTCTTCAAAAGCGCCTGATGGGCCAACATCCTGAGCAAGGGCCTGTTGAGCCGTTTCTTCATATGCTGCATTTCATCGACCACTGTGCTGTCCCCGATTGCAGCAATAGAATCCGATACGCGCTTTACGTGCGTCACTAAGTCGCCTAGCGCCCGTCCTGCCTCACTAACGCGCATTTACCGCACTCTCCCGAAAGAGATTTGCCCTGTATGGGCAGCGCCGTAAATGCTGGCGAGCTGCTTTTACACCCTATAACGACAACGTCACCCGGGAACTTTAGGGTTATCGCCTATCCCCGACAGGGATTAGCCGAACCTTAGTACTACAGCATTAACTCCATTGCAATCGTACAGGTGGGAAAATTTGCGAACCGCTCGACGAACTGCCTGCGCGTCACTTTCCGACGAAAAACCTCTTTACCCTTTCGGTCCTGGGCATGCAGATGAAACGAATGCTTACCAAGATCGATTCCGACGAGCGTCACTTCTTCCATGATGGTTCCCTTCGGTGATTGCCTCCGTAGCGTACTCTTGCCACGGAGGCGGGGGCGACCATCCCATTAAACACAGTCGTATGCCTACCCGTTATTTTAAGTGGGAGACTGTGTCCGGTAATTCAGGGGGCTGCTCCATGCGGCTGCATCGACATTCGCCAGCATTTTGGGATAGCGCGAATCTATACGCACCCACCGAGGCCATTGGCATTCCGCGTACATATCTCATAACAACCTATCTTAATCGCTAGGTTTTTCCCATAAATATCTGCGGCTAACTTATATCGCATTGCTGCCTGAACTCGGCGAGGCGTTGTCGAAAAAATCCGGCGCGGCGCGATGAGGTTTATACGTAATGGCTGGGGCGAGGTTTGTGAACGAATCGGACTTCTGCGTAGATTCTCGATTTTCGCCGGGAAGATGCGTAGGGACAGGGGCAAGATGCGCAAGCCGAGGGCGTGATAGGCCTGCCAGCGCTGATTAACAAATTTATTCCGTACGCACTAACGTTAATTTCTTGCATCAAGTGAAATCGTGATGAATGTGCTTGTTCTGTTTTTGCATTTGACCGCTTGATACCTAACGCCCGGCAGCGCAACCGTGAGATGTGTGTATGCATTTCGATATTTCGCAGCGAGCTCAGCGTCTGACCTCGTCAGCCATTCGCGAAATCCTGAAGGTTACTGAAGATCCGTCGGTCATTTCGTTTGCCGGCGGCATTCCTTCGCCACAAACGTTTCCCGTCGGCTTGATGAAGGAAGCGTGCGCGAGAATCCTTGATTAGGCGCCGCATGCTGCGCTTCAATACGCGCCGACCGAGGGCTATACGCCGCTACGCGAATGGATCGCTGACCGGCATGGCGTGACGCCGGACCGAGTGTTGATCACCACCGGCTCGCAGCAGGCGCTCGATCTGCTCGCAAAAGTGCTTGTTGACCCGGGCAGCCGGATTCTCGTCGAGAACCCGACCTATCTCGGCGCGCTGCAAGCCTTCTCGCTATTCGAACCGGCCGTGGTCCCGATCGAGTGCGACGCTGCGGGCATCGTGCCTGAGGCGCTAACTGAGGCGGTGATTCGCGGCGCCCGCTTTGCCTATACGATGCCGAATTTCCAAAACCCGACCGGCCGGCGTCTGCCGCTGGCGCGGCGCCAGCAGCTTGTCTCGACCATGCGAGCTGCCAACGTCGTAGTGGTCGAAGACGACCCCTACGGTGAGCTGGCTTACACGGGCGAGCCGTTGCCGACGCTGTTGTCGATGAATCCGGACGGCGTTGTCTATCTTGGGTCGTTTTCTAAGATCGTCGCACCCGGGCTGCGCGTCGGCTACGCGATTGCGCCGGAGCCGTTAATGAAGAAGCTGGTGCAGACAAAGCAGGCGTCCGATCTGCACACCTCCGGATTCGCGCAGCGCATGATCTACGAAGCGCTCCGCACGGGTTTTCTCGATGTGCACGTCAAACACATCCGCGAGGTTTATGCGGCACAGCGTGATGCGATGCTAGCTTCGCTCACGTCGTACTGCGCGTCCCGCATGACCTGGAACGTGCCTGAAGGCGGCATGTTCCTGTGGGCTCGCGTTCCCGATTCCGTCGATGCTTCGCGTCTGCTCGAAGCAACGCTTGCGCCAGCGAACGGGCCGCGCGTCGCTTTCGTTCCTGGCTTCCCGTTCTATGCCAGCGTTGCTGATACCCATACGCTGCGCCTGTCGTTTGTCACCGTGCCGCCGCCGCGCATCGAGGAGGGTGTGGCGCAGGTTGCGACGGTGCTCGCCAAGCTGCTTTGAGCGCAGAACGGGTCGAAGTGCGCATTGACCAGGCTACGCCTCGCGTTGCCGATTAGCCTGAACCGGTTCGAAAGAGAACAACGTCGAGACCCATCATGGAAGAGACCCTGCAAACCCCTGCTGTCGAGAAGCCGCTCATCGCCGGTGACGGCATCGTGACCGGCAATGCGTCCTGGAGCTTCGGCGGAGACACTGCTCGCAATTTCGAGGCCCATGTTTCGAAATCCGTTCCGCGCTACGTAGACGGCCATCGGATCGTCCTTGGACTGAGCGATTTTTTCGTCAAGCGCGATTCGGTCTGTTATGAAATCGGCTGCTCGACGGGCGCGCTTACGCGTCAGCTCGCGCAGCGCCATGCTGACTCGGTGCGCTGGGTGGGAATCGACCTCGAAGCCAACATGATCGATCAGGCAAAGCACTATCTGACGCAGATGTCGCCGCGTCGGGACAACGTCCAATATCTCGTCGGCGACGCGCTGTCGTTCGAGTACGAGCCGACTGACCTGATCGTCGCGTATTACACCGTGCAGTTCATTGCGCCGCGCGTGCGGCAGGAATTAGTCAATCGGATCTACCAGTCGCTGAACTGGGGCGGCGCGTTCCTGCTGTTCGAAAAGGTGCGGGCGCCCGATGCGCGCTTTCAGGACATCGCGAGCGGACTTTACATCGACTACAAGCTCGAGCAGGGATATGCGTGCGACGAGATCATCGCGAAGTCAAGGAGCCTGAAAGGCGTGCTCGAACCGTTCTCGAGCCGCGGAAACATCGACATGCTGCAGCGCGCGGGCTTCGCCGATGTCATGACAGTTTTCAAGCACGTCTGCTTTGAAGGCTTTTTCTGCATCAAGTAGGGCCTATCCGTTCCGTTCTGACTTTTCACACACTCCATGGATCACCTCAGCGCCTATCTTGAGGCTGTCGGCATCGTCGACGGCGTCACTTCGCAGACGGTCGATTGCGAGGTTTGCGGCCATACCGGCCATGAGGTCGTCGTCGATTCGGTTGTCACGCTCAACGGGCGTTGCGATCGTCTCCCCGTCGTCGCTTGCGACCGATGCGGTTTTCTGTATCAGAATCCGCGCTTCAATGCCGGGTTCTATCAGGCTTATTACGAGCGCTACTATCGCCGGGCCCTGTTCGGCCAGACGCAGCCGGAGCGCGATTTCGTCGAGGATCAGATAAGGCGCGGCGAGTATCTGTATCGCAGTCTCGCGGATTATCTGCGACCGACGGGGCGCATGCTCGACGTAGGGTGCTCGGCTGGCGGCATGCTCGTGCCGTTTGCGAAGCGCGGGTGGACCGTTACCGGCAACGATCCCGATGCCGCGTACACGGCGTTCGGCCGTCAGCGTCTGCACTTGCGGATCGACACGGTTGCCGCCGAAGAGATGCGCTTGCCCGAGGCGCATTTCGATCTGATCGTGATCATCGGCTCGCTTGAGCATGTGTACGACGTTAGCCGCGTGCTCGCACTCTGCCGTCGCGCCTGCGCGCCCGGAGGGCAAATACTCATCGAAGGGCGTGCGTTCGGCTATGGCGTGCTGAAACGGCACTTCAGCCACAATCATCGCCGCTATCTGACGATCGAATCGATCGAGATGCTGATGCTGCGTCACGGCTGGGAGCCGGTCTTGTCTACCGATGCGCCGCTGTGCGGTCCGACGCGGCCCGGTGCCGTGCATGTGCTCGGCAAGGCGAGCGAGCTGATGGCCCTCGACGCGCTGATCGATCTCATTCCCCAGCGCTGGCCGGACCACGGGCCACGCACGCGGCGCGAGCTGGCGGACGTCACGGGCTTCGTGGGCGGCGCCGTTGCGTCTCCTGCTCGCGCAGATGGGGTGCCTTCGTGAGCGACGCGCGGGCGGCTGGGTTTTCGATGTTCCGTTCCGACTTGCGAATTTTCGAGCCGCAGGCCGATGACCCCGATCGCCGATACACGGTCTACGATCCGGCCAGCGACTTGTCGTACTACCTCGGCGCGCGTGAACTCTCCATCGCGCGGCTCTTCGACGGCACGCGCAACGCCACCGACGTCTGCGCAAGTCTTCGCGCGCGACGCATCGCCCTCCCGGAGGAAAAGGCTGCTGCGCTAGAGCACCGCCTGCACCAGCTTGGGCTCCTTGCCGTGCCCGGCGAGAGCCCGGCGCGTCTGCGCGATCCGGCCACCGGCATCAGCTACGGCCCGTTGAAGGCTGCGCTGTCGATTCCTGTGATGCGGTTTGCGCCCGAGCGGCTGCTCGACGCCATCTTCGAGCACGCGCCATGGGTCTGCTCGCGCACGTTCGTGTACGGCGGCCTTGCCGGCATCGTCGCCGCAGTCGTTTGCGCGGCAAGGCGCTTCGATGCGCTCGCCAGCGACGCCACCCGCGTCTATGCGCACGGCTGGCACTGGCTGCTCTGGCATTACCCGGTCATCGTCGCATCGATCGCGGTTCACGAGCTCGGGCATGCGCTGGCGTGCCGCGCGCATAAGGTGCGCATCACCGATTTCGGCATAGCAGTCTATCTGCTGCTCGCCACGGGCTGGGCGCGTCCGCTGCAGCGGGACTGGTCTGCGCTGCCGCGGCGCGCGCGGCTCGTGACCATCGTCATGGGGCCGTACGCGAGCCTGTTGTTCGTCGCGCTCGGCGTGGGCGTCTGGAACTGGGCGCCGCGCGAGTGCGCCGCTCATACGCTCGGCGTCGTGATGGCCGCGAGCGCTTCGGTGGCGCTCGTGCCGACGTTGCTGCCGTTCTTCAACGGCGACACCTACCTCGCGATGACCGAGTACTTCGGCGTGCCGCGTTTGCGGCAGCGCGCATTCCACTACGTGCGCTACCGGTTGCAGCGGCGCACGGGGGGAGAAACGCCGCCGCCCGCGCGCCGCATGCTGTATTGGGCGACCGCGCTCGGCACGGCCGCAGGCTGGATCCTGGCCTGGGCATGGTTGGCCTGGGGCGTTGTGCGTCTGGTGTCGGCAAGTTAAGGAGACCATACGGCTTGCCATTCATCGCTATCCCGTGGGCCGTGCCCACATTTTTCTCTCTCACGAGGAGACTGTCATGAGCAACTTATCGAACGATTCCGTCGTGTCCGGCGCAGCCGGTTCCATGCCCGATCCGCAAGCCGAGGCGGCGCAGCCCGCTACCGCACCGAGCGAGGCCGCAGGGCCTGACGTGTTCGCGCTCGAAGATTTCAATCTCGACGATATCGAGGTGATTGAAAGTAAAGTCTTTGCGTGAAACCACAGGGGTCCACCGAGATGCATTCGAACGCGTGCCAAGCGGCATTTCACAAGCCCGCGCCGATCGGCGTGGGCATTCAATATAACCCCGAGATTCTCGACTGGTTTCCGTTCGAGTCGCTGCAGGTGGACCTGTTCGAAATCCTGCTCGACAACGTGATGGCACCGCTCGACGGGCCCCATGTGATAAGGCCGACGGCGCGGAAAACGCTCGAGCGCCTCGGCGCCCGGTGCCCGCTGCTCGCGCATTCGAACTACGGGTGCGATTTCGGCTTCAGTCCGCTGGAGCGAACCGCCGCCGTTCTCCGCCACGTACCGATTGCGCAGGCGATCGGCAGCCCATGGGTTGGCGATCACTGTTTTTACGGCGACGAATCGTGGCTCGACATCTGGAGCAGCCCGATACAGTTCTCGCGGCGCGAAATCCGGCGCTGCGCCGGGCGGGCAGCAGCCCTGCAGGCGCGCTACGGCGTGCCGCTGGCTCACGAAAACGCCGCCTACTATATGCCTTGTCCGGGTGACGAGATGCGCGAGGCCGAGTTCGTCGCAGGGCTTGTCCAGGCCGCCGGGACGTTCATTCATTTAGATCTGCACAACATTTACACGAATTCGGTGAACATGCCCGAGTTCGATCTGCGCGATTACCTGAACACGATTCCGCTCGACCGGGTGATCGCCGTGCATCTGGCGGGCGGCAGCTGGCACGGCGGCCTCTATCACGACTGGCACGATTCGCCGGTTCCGGAGCCTGTCTGGGAGCTTTACGAGGAGTTGCTTTCGCGCGCGCAGCCATGCGCGGTCATCCTCGAATATCAGGGGCAGGCGCATCATCCGGCCACGCGCGTGCTGGGCGGGAAAGACGACGGCGACATGATCGTCGCCGATCTCGAACGTGCGCGCGCTGTGTGGAACCGCTATCGGCCCGCGGCCACGCGCAACGAGCGTGCAGAGGCCTCCAGACCGGAGGCCGCGCAATGAATCCGCAAATCGTGTGGCATGTGTGGCGGCGCATCATGCGCGAGCCCGAACTGCAGCATGCGCTGTTCGCGCCGGACGAACCCGCGCGTAGCCTGGAGCGTTTCGATTTCACCGAAGAGGAATGCGAAGCGGCGTGGGCGTACGCGCAACAAGGCGAGCGCGCGCAATGGTTCGTGACGAACTATCGCTTCCGCCTCACCAATTCCTTCCTGAACGCGCTGGAGACGGGCGCGCCGTTGACGCTTCGCGCGCTGCTCGCGCGAGGGGCCGATATCCCGGCTCTCAGCCGCGCGTTCCTGGACCGCCACGCGTGGAAGGACTATGGGCCGTATGTCCACGCCTATTGCCGCGATGCCCTGCGCTTCCTCAGCGAGCAGCCGGACGTCATGGCGATTGCGGGGCTGGCGGACCTGATCGAGTTCGAGCGGGATACGGTGACGTGGCTGATCGCGCTTGGCGCCGCGCCGGCGCCGCTCGAAGCGGGCGCGCCAGCAGCGGGCGTTATCGAGCGCACGCCGCTTGCACGCTATCACCGCTGCAGCGTACGCCTGTCGGCCTGGCTGCGCGACAAGGCCTTGCTTGGCAAGACGCCGCTTGTGCCCGGCGTCGAGCACTACATCGTCCATCTCCCCGATTTGCAAAGCGCCGTGCGCTTTGCGCTCGTGCCGCCTCGCGTAGCGGCGATCTATGACGCGCTCGATACGCCCCGCACTCGCGCGTCGTTATCCGACGTGCTGCGCGAGCGAGGGCACGCGGCGCACACGGACCATGACGACGAATGTCTCGCGATGCTGGCGCGCTGCCACGCGATTCGCGCCAGCGCGGATGGCCCGGCGTCATGACATGGTCTGCTTTTTTTTGGGTCCGCTCGGCAGGGTTTTCGTTTGACGCGCTCGATTCGCTGGGCATGCTGACCGAGCACGACGATGACGTTGTGAACCTCGGAAAGTGGAGGGCGGCGCTGGTCCAGGGCGAGCACGAGCTACTCGAGATGGCGCGCAAGACCGCACCGGAATCGGTCGCGAAGCTGGAGCGGCGCTTCGCGGCACGCGCCCGGGTCGAGGCGGCGGAGCTTGCGGCGGCGCTTCGCGACGCGGCGATACCCCTGCTCGGCGAGCGCGACGCTCGCCTCGCGCAACTCGCCGCAGGAGAAGCAGCCCTGCGCGAAGCGTACGAGCGCGAACTGCCCGAGCGCAGGCAGCGCGTCGTCGATTTCTTCCGCTCGCCGAACGCGCGCGAAGCGCTGTACCTCTCGAATCCGGAGTCGATGATGCGCATCGACGCGCTGATCGAGCACGGCGCCGCGCGCATCGACAGCCGCGCACGGCAGCGCTATCGGCTGGCATGGAATTACCTGCAGCGGCTGTGCGCGAAGAACGATACGTCAAGCTTCTTTGGCCCGATCGCGTGGGGCCGGTTCGGCGGCGGTGCCGCGCCGAACCTCGATGTGCATACGTCGCCAGGCCCTTGGCTCGCGTCGCGCAGGACATTCTTCGAGCACTGGGTCGTGCTGCGGTTGTCGGATGCGATCTGCGCGGACGAGGCGCTGCGCGATGCCCTGCCGCTCGCGCTGAACCCAGGCTGCGACCTGACCGGTGCGCAACTTCGCGTGCCGGTCGGCAAGACCGTGACGCTGAACGCGCTCGGCACGCGGCTGATCGAGATCGTCGAGCGTGCCCGACATCCGCTGTCCGCGCGCGCCGTGCTGGAGGCGCTGCGGGCCGATGGATTCGAATTGGGCGAGAGCCGCCCGATGCTCGACCTGTTGCTTGCCAGGCAGGTGATTCAGGCAGGGTTCGATATTCCGCCCGGCAGCGCGCGGCCGATCGAACGCCAGCGGGCGATGCTGCTCGAGCTCGACGTGTCCGCAAGCGCGACGGCGGTCTGGGTCGATGTCTGCGAGCGGCTGGAAGCGCTGCGCCGCGACTTCGAGCGCGGCGATCTCGAAGTCCGCATCGCTGCGCTCGATGCGATGCGCGAGCTGCTGTCCAGTGTTGGCGTGGACCTGTCACGCGCGCATGGGCAGATGTACGTCGGGCGTTTTCCGGTCTACGAGGATTGCGCGCGCAATCTGCAGGTGCAGTTCGGCGGTGCGCTGGAGCAGGCCATCAAGGCGGGGCTCGAGCCCGTGATGCGGCTTTACGAATGGCTGATGCGCGCGCTGGCAGTTCTTCTGCACGAGCGTTGGCGTGCGCACTGGCGATCGCTCTCGCCTGATGGCGGTGCAGTGGACCTGCTGACGTTCGTCACGACACGGGAGCCGGACGACGCCGGCGAGCCGATTGCCGAAGCGGTTCGCTCGATGCTGCGCGATGCGTGGGAGCACGTCTCGGTGCGGCATGCGACGCCGAATCAGATCGCGCTGACGAGCGCGGACTTCGAAGTCCTGATGGCGGTATTGGATCGGCACGAGCCGCGCGCGAAGCACTTTACGCTGGCCGCCGCGCGCATCCATTCGCCCGATTTCATGGTGGCGTCGCCAAGCCTCGAAGCGGTACGGCGCGGCGATTTCCAGATTGTGGTCGGCGAGGTGCACCCGGGCGTGCATACGGTATCTCAGCCAGTAGCTCAACCGTTCTGCCCGTATGCGGAGGCGATACGAGAAGAGGTCGCGACGGCGTTGTCGCCCTCGACGATCGTGGCGGCTGACTCGCCGGGGCACTATCAGCGCTCGCACATCGACTGGCTCGATGTCGACGAGCTTGCCCAAGTTGTGCTGCCAGGCGGCGGCGGTCACGTGGCGCGCGCGCGGCGTCTGCGGGCAGGCGCGGGCACGATTCTCATGCGCGACGAGATTTTGACCTACCGGGACGGGACGACCGGGGCAGAGCAGGACCTGCTTACGGTGATGTCCACCGAACTCCATCGCTTGGGCTTTGCCCTGGCGGCCGAGGCGATCGGCCAGAGCGAACCGCGGCGGCTGACGTTCGGCCGCGTGCTGCTCAAGCGCCGCGTGTGGCGCATCGACAGCGGATTTCCCGAGGCGGCGGACGATCCGTTCGAGCACGCCGGTGACTACCTGGCTTGGCGCAGTTGGGCGGCCGAAAGCGGCCTGCCGCGCTACGTATTCGTGAAGTGCGCGAGCGAGCCCAAGCCGGTCTACGTCGACTTCTACAACCCATTCGCGCTCGATCTGCTCGCGAAGTGGGCGAAGAAGGGAGAGCCGCTGCTGTTTTCCGAAATGAAGCCTGCGCCCGGCGATCTATGGCTCACCGACGAGAGCGGCCGCTACTGCAGCGAGTTCCGCACGTCGCATGTGCGTCCTGCCGATTCGGCATGACAAGCCGCCGAAGCATGTGAGCGCGTCGCTCGAAACCGTCCAACACAGGAAATGAGAACACGGAGGCAAACATCATGAAGAACCTGTCCGCGCCTTCCTCGCTCGACACGTCCGCGCAGCCTGGCCGCTCGCTCGCGTCCATCGTCGTCTTCGTTCTGTTGCCCTTCGCGCTGGCGCACTTTCTGTCCTACCTCTACCGAAACGTCAACGCCGTCGTGTATCCCGACCTGGCGCGCGAGCTCGGCCTCAATGCCAACGCGCTCGGCTGGCTGACGAGCGCCTATCTGCTCGCCTTCGCGCTCGCGCAATTGCCGATCGGCGTCGCCCTCGACCGCTATGGCTGCCGCCGCGGGCAAGCGCCACTGATGCTGATCGCGGCGACCGGCTCGGTAGTGTTCGCATATGCGCACAGCCTCGCCGGGCTTGCGATTGGACGCGGACTGATCGGCTTCGGTGTCGCCGGCTCGCTGATGGCCGCGATCAAGGCCAGTTCGCAATGGCTGCCGCGCGAACGCTTGTCGCTGGCGACGGCGATACTGCTCGCAGTCGGCGGCTTCGGCGCGATGGCATCGACGACACCGATGCACGCCGCGCTGCGGCACATCGATTGGCGGCAGGCGTTCGTCGTCCTCGGCGTGTGCACGGTCGCCGTCAGCACGCTGATCTACTTCGCCGTGCCTGAGCAGCGCCCAGTCGCGCAAACGGCGCGCTTAAGCGACATGTGGCGCGACGTCGGGCAGCTGTTTCGCAGCGGCTCGTTCTGGCGTCTCTCGCTCTATTCGATTTTCGCGCACGCGACCTATATGGCGGTGCAGGGCCTCTGGATGGGCGCGTGGCTGCGTGATGCCGGCGGGCTGGACAGCGCCCGCGCGGCCGACGTGCTGCTTGCCGGCACCGTGATGATGGTCGCCGGGTCGCTTTGCTTCGGCTGGCTGACCGACAGGCTGAAACGCTTCGGCGTCAAGCCGGTCATGGTGTGCGGCGGGGGCATCGCCATCTTTCTCGTCTGCCAGGCGTTCATGATCTGGGGCCACAGGGAGCATCCACTGCTGCTCGCCTGCGGATTCACGTTCTTCGGCACAGCGACCACCATGAACTACGCGATCATCGCGCAGAGCGTGCCAGCGCATCTGACGGGGCGCGTCAGCACGTCGTTTAATCTGCTCGTCTTCCTGCTCGCGTTCGTGATCCAGGCCGGTTTAGGCGCCATCATCGCGCACTGGCCCTCGCAGGACGGTGCGTATCCTTTGCAGGCGTATCAATGGGCGTTCGGCATCAATCTCGCACTGCAATGCCCCGGCCTGCTGCTCTGGCTCACGTTTAAGCCTTGGACACGCGGGGGCGCAGCGGCAGTGTGAGCGCTTTGACCTTGCACGGTTTGCGCCGCTCGTTCGGCACGCTCGCCGAGTGGGTCGAGGTGCCGGTCGGCGTAGTGGCGCAGATTCAAGGGCATAAGCCGTCCGCTATCGCTGAAAAACACTACCGCCGCCGCCCGCTGGACTTGCTTCGCATGTGGCACGACAAAATCGAAGCGTGGATGCTCGAACAGGCTGCAATTGAATTCGATACGCAGGCCGCGCAACAGGGTTTGCGCGCCGTGCGTTAGCTAGCGCCGGGCGTGCAACGCGCCAGGTGAGCCGTTAGACTCTCTTTGCCCTGCCCGCTCGACGGAGCGAAAAGCCGGACACCTTCACCGGCCCGGCGGGGTCCTTCAATTGAAGGCGGTGCAGAAGGGCGCGAGCAATGGAAAAAGAACCGCACTGGATAGGCCATCGGACGGCGGAGCGCCACCAAACAGAAAACGATTATTTGTACCGCGACCTGAACAATCAAAGCCTTGCAATCATGCTTGGCGTAACGGCCTTTCATCCGGCAGGCTCGTTATTCGACGGCGCAAACCTTTGGGAAGTAGACCGGTTTGTCGAAGGCTTGGAGGCTGGCAGTGACCCTACGGCGGAAAAGTGCCGCGCTCGGCTCGACATGATTCGGAAACTCTTCAAAAGCGGCGACCTGATGGCGTGCCTTCCTCATGCCGACACTATCAATGCGGAGATGCGGGCGCGGCGGAATTTGGAAGCGGCTCAGCAGCGCATTGAGGTAGTCGAGGCGGCTTTGGCTGCCGTATCAGCGCAGCGCCGTTTTTCCCGCGACGCTACAGCCGCCGACGACGAGGCGAACGAGCTGCGTAGCGCTAGCACCGGGGCTAAGTGGACTGCAGCCGCCACGAACGGCGGCGCGACTGAGCTCACGCCCGAGCCGCTTCGCTCGCCTGCGATTGCCGATGCGTTCGCCGGTTTAAACGGTTGGGACCGAGCGCGGTGGGCCAAGGCGCTCGGCGACGGCCGGACCAAGTGGCTGACCGATGCGCGTAGGCGTCGATCTCTTGCTACGCTGCCGGACGGTTTGCGGATGTTCTGCAATGGGTTCATCAGCGCTTCCATGCCCCATACCTTGCGGGCGATTTCGAAGAGGTGGCTGATGACTTGGAGCTCGAGTCGAATGGTGTTTTCCGCCCGTCCGGTAGCCCTGCGTTCGTCCCGATACTTCGCGAAATCTGCGCCGCGTAAGTTGGCTAGAGTGCGGTGTGATAGGTGGTTGTCGATCCAGCGTCGGATACGTCGGGTTTCCTGATAGGGGTGGCGTTTCTCAGGGACGATTTCGCGCCGATACCGCTCCAGTGCCTCACGGAGCGTTGTCCGTTCTGCTTCCGTGCGATCGACGTACGCTCCACTGTCTATCTCCGACTCGGTCCTACGGGCCCATTGCTGCGCCTGTTGTTTGGTGTCGAACGATCGATATACGGGCTTGTAACCGCGGCGGCGGACTTCAGCGCGCCAGTAGGCGCCCCGCTGGCTGATGTAGGCCATTTCCAGACTCCATGCGAAAGATTGAGATCGCTTGGTCTGGATTTTTCCGTTCCGGCAGATTTCCGGCAAAGGCCAGTTTTTGACGCCTGCACACGTGGGCTATAGACGAAAAAAAAGCACCACGATTTCTCGTAAGTGCTTGATTTTCTACAGCCAAATTCGGTGGTGGGGCGTGAGTGGCTCGAACACTCGACCTACGGATTAAGAGTCCGCTGCTCTACCAACTGAGCTAACGCCCCCAACAGAAGCGGAATTGTGCAGTACTTCTGGAGTCTTGCCAAGCCTTTTCTGCGATATTCCGGAAAAAAGTTTGTGACCAGTTCCTGTCAGCGCCAGGCCAGCGCCAGCAGCACGGCCCAAAAGTAGGCGTTTGACCGAATTTCCGCCGAAATACGGCGTCCCGGTATGATGTCGCCACACGAAGTCACACGCCGCGCGCCGCCCGCCTCTCCGGAGCTGTCGCCGGCTCGCCCCGCATCCTGAAAGGCATACGATGGACAACAACGCAATCGACGCGCTCCTCGAGCGCGTCCTGGCGCCGTGGGTGCGCTCCCTTGGGCTGACGCCGGTCGAAGTGACCGACGACAGCGTGACCCTGCGCCTCCCGTTTTCCGGCGAACTGCGCCACTCGGGCGGAGTGATGTCCGGCCAGGTTTTCATGGCCGCCGCCGATACCGCCATGATCGTCGCCGTTTCGGTGGCATTGGGCGACTTCAAGCCGATGACGACCGTCGCGCTGAACACCAGTTTCATGCGCGCCGTCCGCAAGGGCGACGTACTCGTCAAGGCGCGCGTGCTGCGCATGGGCCGCAATCTGGTGTTCGGCGAAGTCGAGCTCTACGATGAAGAGGGCCGCATGGCCGTCCACGCCACCTCGACCTACGCGCTGCTCGACTAAACGCGCGCCTCCGGTCTTCAGAAGGACACACAACGGGAAGTACAGCGCATGTTCGATCAGGTAGTTTTCGCGGGCGGCGGCAACCGCTGCTGGTGGCAGGCCGGTTTCTGGGACATCGTGCAGCCCGGGCTGCGCATTCGTCCGCGCGTGATCGCGGGCATTTCGGCGGGCGCCGCCACGGCGTGCATGCTCTATACGCGCGACGCCGACTGGGTCATGCGTTATTACGAAGAGGCGCTGCGCCACAACAAGCGCAACGCGTACTGGGGCAACCTGCTGCGCGGTGAGTCGGTGTTTCCGCACTACCGCATCTATCGCCAGGCGTTGCTCGACATTTACGGCGAGCATTTCGGCAAGCTCAAGGATGCGCCCGAGATCCGCATCGGCGTGTCGCACATACCGCACTGGCTCGGCGCGCGCAGCGCCGTGGCGGCTGGGCTCATCGCGTACAACATCGAAAAGCACATCCGCAAGACGCTGCACCCGACGCTCGGCCGCAAGCTCGGCTTTCATCCGGAATTCGTCGTGGCGCAGGCATGCGAAAACGTCGAGGATCTCGCCGACCTGATCCTGCAATCGTCGTGCACACCGCCGTTCACGCCGGTTCTGCGGCGCAACGGGCGGCCTGTGCTCGATGGCGGAATGGTCGATAACGTGCCGGTCGATGCGCTCGATGCCGGACCCGGCCGCGTGCTCGTGATGGTGACGCGCCTCTATCCGCGTCCGCAGATGTTCGTCGTGCCGCATGGGGCGCAAGGCGAGCAGCAGCGCGTCTACGTGCAGCCGTCGGCCCGGGTGCCGATCTCTAGCTGGGACTACACGAGCCCGCATCAGATGCAACACGCCTACAACCTCGGCCGCGTCGACGGCGAGCGTTTCCTCGCGCGCCTGCCCGAGGTGCTCGAAGCCGCGTCGCACGTTTAAGCGGCGCGGACTCTCCCGCAACAACTGGCAAAGCAAGGGCGGCCGAGCGCCGTCCTCACGCCGCTTTACCTGCGTCGTCCGCCTTGCAGCGCCTGCGGATTGGCGACGCTCGTCATGTCGCCCGAATCGAACGCGAGGACGTTTCGGAACGCCGCGCTGAAGTACAGCTCGTAGCTCTCGCGCTCCACATAGCCGATGTGCGGCGTGCAGATCACGTTTTCCAGTCGCAGCAGGCTGTAGCCCTGCAGGATCGGCTCGCTCTCGTAGACGTCGATCGCCACCATACCCGGCCGGTTGCGTGCGAGTGCGCTGATCAGCGCGTTCTCTTCGAGCAGCTCCGCGCGGCTTGTGTTGACGAACAGCGCTGTCGGCTTCATGCGCAGCAGGTCTTCCTGTTTCACGATGCCGCGCGTGTCCTCGTGCAGACGCAGATGCAGCGAAAGCACGTCGCTCTCTTCGAACAGCGCTTCGCGGCTCGCGGCGGCTTCGTAGCCGTCGGCGCGCGCCGCTTCGAGCGAGTGCTCGCGGCCCCAGATGAGCACTCGCATCCCGAACGCCTTGCCATAGCCTGCCACGAGCCGGCCGATCTTGCCGTAGCCCCAGATGCCGAGCGTCTGTCCGCGCAATACCTGACCGAGCCCGAAGTTCGGCGGCATCGCCGACGTTTTCAGACCTGACTGCTGCCATGCGCCTTGCTTGAGGTTCGCGACGTAGTGCGGAATGCGACGCTGCGCAGCCATGATGAGCGCCCACGTGAGTTCGGCGGGCGCGACGGGCGACCCGGTGCCTTCGAGCACGGCGATGCCGCGTTCGCTGCACGCGGCGAGGTCGATGTGCGAACCGACTCGACCCGTCTGGCTGATCATGCGCAGGTGCGGAAGTTTGTCGAGCAATTGTGAAGTGATGCGCGTTCGTTCGCGGATCAGTACGAGCGCGTCAACTTCCGAGAGGCGGCTGGCCAACTGGCCGAGTCCGCGGACGGTATTGTTGAAGACCTTGACCTCGTGGTCGGCGAGCAGTTGAAAGCAGTCGAGCTTGCGGACGGCGTCCTGGTAATCGTCAAGGATGGCAATTTTCATGGCACTGGTTTTTTTGTGCGCCGCACCGGGCGTGGTGCGGCCGACGTTCATCTGGTGGTTATCCCACTATGCAGCGCGCGGCAGGCTGGTATGAATAGGGATAGTCGTTGCGGCGTATACGACGCTCCTGACCTGGTTCTTGCAGTAATCGTTGCAGGCACCACAGTTGCTAGCCCATGTCGTAGCGTTCGGCACCGGCCTTGCCGCGGATTTTTGATTTTTTAACAGCTTGCCGGGTTGCGATGCAAGCCGCTTTACAGACGGTTTCGAACCCCAGGCTCAAAAAGCCTTGACGACCTGCCCAACCGTGCAAACCGGTGGCGCATGAATTGCCGTTCATGTCCGGTTCCCAGCGGTTGCGCCTCTCGCATTCAGCGTCGAAAGGGCCGAATCCCTTTTTGCAGCCCTTTAAACGGAGAAAGCTCGATGAATCACCCCGATCTCAACGCCCAGGCCGCTTTGCAGGTACCCGCCTGGGTTCGTCACCGAAAGCTGGTGAAGTGGGTGCAAAAGGTTGCCGCGCAGACTCAGCCTGAGCGCATCGTCTGGTGCGACGGCTCGCAGGAAGAGTACGACCGCTTGTGCCAGCAGATGGTCGACGCTGGCACGATGCGCAGGCTTAATCCCGCGAAGCGTCCGAATTCGTACCTCGCGTTCTCGGCGCCTTCCGACGTGGCACGCGTCGAGGATCGCACCTTCATCTGCTCGGCGCGCAAGGAAGACGCCGGCCCGACCAACAACTGGATCGCTCCGGCCGAAATGCGCACGACGCTCGACGGCCTGTTTACGGGTTCGATGCGCGGCCGCACGATGTACGTGGTGCCGTTCTCGATGGGCCCGCTCGGCTCGCCGATCGCGCATATCGGCGTGGAGCTGTCGGACAGTCCCTACGTCGCGGTGAACATGCGGATCATGACACGTATGGGCCGCGCCGTGTGCGACGTGCTGGGCGAAGACGGCGAGTTCGTGCCGTGCGTGCACACGGTAGGCGCACCGCTCGCGGCGGGTCAGAAAGATGTGCCGTGGCCGTGCAACGATACGAAGTACATCGTCCATTTCCCGGAAACACGCGAAATCTGGAGCTACGGCTCGGGCTACGGCGGCAATGCACTGCTCGGCAAGAAGTGCTTTGCGTTGCGCATCGCGTCGACGATGGGCCGCGCCGAAGGCTGGCTCGCCGAGCACATGCTGATTCTCGGCGTGCGTTCACCCGAGGGCCGCAAGTATCACGTTGCGGCGGCGTTCCCGTCCGCGTGCGGCAAGACCAACTTCGCGATGCTGATTCCGCCGCCCGCGCTCGACGGATGGGAAATCACGACGATCGGCGACGACATCGCCTGGATCAAGCCGGGCGCCGATGGCCGGCTCTACGCGATCAACCCGGAGGCCGGTTACTTCGGCGTCGCGCCGGGCACGAGCGAGAAGACCAACTACAACGCGATGGCGACGCTCAAGGAGAACGTGATCTTCACGAACGTTGCGCTGACCGACGACGGCGACGTCTGGTGGGAGGGCATGACTGACACGCCGCCCGCGCACCTCATCGACTGGCAAGGCAACGACTGGACGCCCGGGATCGCGAAGGAAACCGGTCGCAAGGCCGCGCATCCGAACGCGCGCTTCACGGCGCCGGCTTCGCAGTGTCCGTCGATCGATTCCGAATGGGAGAACCCGAAGGGCGTGGCGATCGACGCGTTCGTGTTCGGCGGACGGCGCTCGACCACGGTGCCGCTCGTGACCGAGGCGCGCGACTGGACCGAAGGCGTCTACATGGCGGCGACCATGGGCTCGGAGACGACGGCCGCGGCCACGGGCCAGCAGGGCGTGGTGCGCCGCGATCCGTTCGCGATGCTGCCGTTCTGCGGCTACAACATGGCCGAGTACTTCGGTCACTGGCTCAACGTGGGCGGAAAGCTCGCGAAGGCAGGCGCGACACTTCCGCGCATCTTCTGCGTGAACTGGTTCCGCAAGGGCGAGGACGGCAAGTTCGTGTGGCCGGGCTTCGGCGACAACATGCGCGTGCTGAAGTGGATGGTGCGCCGCATCGAGGGCGAGGCGGGCGGCAGCACGCACGCGTTCGGCATTTCGCCGCGTTATGACGACATCGACTGGCGCGGCATCGACTTCACGCCGGCCCAGTTCGACGAGGTCATTTCGGTCGACGCCGCTGCATGGCGCGCGGAGCTGGTCCTCCACTCGGAGCTGTTCAAGACGCTCACGCACGGGATGCCGGAAGCGCTGCAGCAAACGCGCGAAGCATTGGAGGCGCGAATCAAATCTTGAGATAGTGAGGGCTCGCTAACTTCGGGGCCGCCTTCGGGCGGCCTTTTCGTTGGCGGCGCCTGGAACGGGAAAGGATCGGCCTGAGCGCGATCATGGTCTGTTCGCCGCTTTCGGCGCAGTTTCGCTGCAACGCGTCAATTGTTGCGATTAGCGAAACAATTGCAGATCCATATGACTATTTTTCGACACCGTTGAAGAAATTCACAAGAAAAAACGGCGTCTGTAGGCAACTTCTGCAGGAATTCTCAAGTCGTAGGAGAATTCGCGGCGCGCTCTGCGGAATTTGAAGAGAGCGCTTACAAGGCAGGAGTTGTCTAATGGATCATTTGCAGTCGATGCGAGTATTCGTCAAAGTGGCCGACCTCGGCAGTTTCGCCCGGGCCGCCTCCGCAATGGATATCTCCAACGCGGTCGCCACGCGCCACATCGCCGACCTCGAAGGCCGGCTCGGCACGCGTCTGCTCAACCGCACGACGCGCAGCCTCTCGCTGACGGAGTCCGGTCAGGTGTATCTCGAGCGCGCCCGCCAGATTCTCGATGAGCTTGAAGACGTCGAGCAGATGGTGGTCGCCCGCAACCATGAGCCCGTCGGGACCTTGCGCATCGTCGCGCCGGTCGTGTTCGGGCTGCACAATCTCGCCCCCGTGCTGCAGACGTACACGCAGCGCTACCCGCAGGTCGTTCCCGATGTGACCCTCGTCGACCGCCAGGTCGATCTCGTCGAAGAGGGCTTCGATCTCGGCATCGTCGCCGCGCGGCAGATGCGCAGCGCGAGTATCGTCACGCGTCGGTTGACGACCGGCTGCATGACCGTCTGCGCGACGCCGGCCTATCTTGAAAAACACGGCACGCCGACCCGCCCCGAGCAGTTGATGGAGCATCCGTCGCTGTCGCTGCCGTCGGAATACTGGGGCGACGAGCGCGTGTTCACAGGGCCGGACGGCGAAATCCGTGTGCGTCCGTCTAACGTGATCGTCGCGAACAATACCGAGATGCTGCGTCAGTTCGCAATGCTCGGCATGGGCATCGCGATCCTGCCGAGCTATCTGATCGGACTCGACATGACGCGTGGCCGTCTCGTTCGGCTGCTCAGCGACTATCGTCTGCCGCAGGTCGAGATCAACGTCGCCTATCCGAGCCGCCGCCATCTGCCGGCCAAAGTGCGTACGTTCATCGATCACCTGGTCGAGCATTTCAGCCAGACGCCGAACGGCCAACTCGGCGAGCAATGGCTGAAGGACGGGCTTGCGCGTCCGGCGGCCGCCCCTGCGACAGCCCGTGGCGGTGCGCAGCATCCGGTGACGCCGGAGGCATTCGAAGGTTCGGACAAGCTTTCAAAAGTGCGTGACGGCGAGCGTGCGCCGAAGCCCGCGCGTGTTTCGACGCCGCGTACGCGAACGTCGGCGGTTTCGACGCTATAAGGCGGAAATCGCCGCGCATCGGCCGATAAAAAAGGCGCAGTCTCGTAAGAGACTGCGCCTTTTGCTTTGGGCTTAAGGGCGAAGTGAGTTCAGGACCCCGTCTTGCGCGCCGTGGTTTTGCGTGCGGGAGTCTTGCGGGCCGTCGTCGCCGATTTCGCTGCCGCGGTCTTGCGCGCAGGCTTCGCGCCTTTGGGTGCTTCGTCGTTGGCGGCTTCCGAAACCGGCGCGGCTTCGGTGGCTGCCGTCGACTTCTTCGCTGCACTCTTCGCCGCCGTCTTTGCGCTGGGTTCCTTCTTCTCGAACTCGAAGCCGATCTTGCCGTCGCTCTGCTTCACGAGGAAAGCCTTGAAGTTGCGGCCCGTGCGCGACGACTTGAAGTTCGTGAGCAGGTCCGTGCGGCCCCCGGCGAGCAGCTTCGCCATCTGGTCGCGCGTGATTTCCTGCTGGAGGATCACCTTGCCCGAGCGGAAGTCGCAGGTCTTGGGGTTGGCGACCGAGTGCTCGCAGACGTAGCTCATGCCGTGCTCGAACACGCGTCCTCCGCACTTCGGGCACGCACCCACGGTCTCCTGCTCCGAGAAGTCGGGTGCTTCGCCGTCCTCACCGCCCTGATCCTGGCCGAAGTCGAATTCGAGCTTGTAGTTCTTTGTTTCGTCGTCGAACGAGAGCTTGAGGATGGCCGAGAACGGACGGCCCATCTTGCTGCGGAAGCCCGACAGCGGTCCGATCGTCTTGTTCTGCAGAAGCTCCTCGACCTCGGTGATCTCGAACTGACGGCCGCCTGGAATCTTGGAAATGGAGAACTCGCACTTCGTGCACGCGAAGCGCCGATAGTTTTCCTTCACCTGACCGCCGCAGTTCGGGCACGGCGTTTCAAGCGTCGCGTAGTCGCCGGGGATCGTGTCCGAGTCGTACTCTTTCGCGCGCTTCACGATGGCCTGCGTCATGCGGGCGATTTCTTGCATGAACGCGTCGCGCGGGAGCTTGCCCCGCTCCATCTGCGAAAGCTTGTATTCCCATTCGCCCGTGAGTTCCGGCGCGGTCAGTTCTTCCACGCCGAGGCCGCGCAGGAGCGTCATCAACTGGAAGGCCTTCGCGGTCGGGATCAGGTCGCGCCCTTCGCGCACGAGATACTTTTCGCCGAGCAGACCTTCGATGATCGCCGCGCGCGTGGCCGGCGTGCCGAGGCCCTTCGCGGCCATGGCTTCGCGCAGTTCATCGTCCTCGACGAGCTTGCCCGCGCCTTCCATGGCCGACAGCAGCGTCGCTTCGTTGTAGCGCGCGGGCGGCTTCGTGATCAGTTGATGCGCGGCGATCTTGTCGGTCTCGACCTTTTCGCCCTTCTGCACCGGCATGAGGTTGGCGTCGTCGCCGGCCGCGTCGCGGCCGTAGACCTGCAGCCAGCCCGGCTCGACGAGCACCTTGCCTTCGGTCTTGAAGTGATGTCCCGCGACTTCGGTGATGCGCGTCGTGACGCGATACTCGGCGGCCGGGAAGAACACCGCGAGGAAGCGCTTCACGACGAGGTCGTAGAGCTTCTGCTCGGGCTCGGAGAGCGATTTCGGCGCCTGCAGCGTCGGGATGATGGCGAAGTGGTCGCTGATCTTCGAATTGTCGAAGATGCGCTTGTTCGGCTTCACCCAGCCCTTGTCGAGCACCTGCTTTGCGTGCGGCAGGTAGTTGTTGCTCTCCTTGAGCATCGCAAGCGTTTCCTTGACCGTGTCGATGTAGTCCTCGGGCAGTGCGCGAGCATCGGTACGGGGGTAGGTGAGCACCTTGTGCTTTTCGTACAGCGCCTGCGCGAGGCCTAGCGTGTTCTTGGCCGAAAAGCCGAAGCGGCCGTTCGCCTCGCGCTGCAGGCTCGTCAGGTCGAAGAGCGCGGGCGAGAGCTGCGTGGAAGGCTTCGATTCTTCGGTGACGGTGCCTTCGCGGCCATGGCAGGCGGCGACGATCGATTCGGCGGCCGGCCGGCTCCAGAGGCGTGAGTCGCGCTTTTCAGGATCGAATTCGTCGCGCTTGAATTTCGGGTCGTACCAGCGGCCCTCATAGAAGCCCGCTGCGCAAACGAACTCGGCGCGCACTTCCCAGTAGTCGCGCGGCACGAATCGGCGAATTTTCTCTTCGCGTTCGACGACGATCGACAACGTTGGCGTCTGAACGCGGCCAACCGTGGTCAGGAAGAAGCCGCCGCCCTTGCTGTTGAACGCGGTCATCGCGCGCGTGCCGTTGATGCCGACGAGCCAGTCGGCTTCCGAGCGGCAGCGCGCCGCGTCGGCGAGCGGTTGCATGTCGTCGTCGCTGCGCAGGTGCGTGAAGCCGTCGCGGATCGCGGCGGGCGTCATCGACTGCAGCCACAGACGCTGGACTGGCTGCTTCGCCTTCGCGTGCTGCGCGATCAGGCGGAAAATCAGTTCGCCCTCGCGCCCAGCGTCGCATGCGTTGATGAGAAGGTCGACGTCCTTGCGCTTCATCAGCTTCATGAGCACTTTGAGCCGCGACTCGCTTTTTGCGATCGGGTTCACGTCGAAATGGGGCGGGATAACGGGCAGATGCGCGAAGCTCCATTTGCCTCGCTTGACTTCATAGGCTTCCGGCGCGGCGATTTCCAGCAGATGGCCGACCGCCGACGAAAGGACGTAGTCGTCGCTTTCGTAGTATTCGTCATGCTTGGCGAACCCGCCCAAAGCGCGCGCGATGTCGTTCGCGACAGACGGCTTCTCGGCGATGATCAGGGCTTTGGACATGAGTTTTGTAAGTGGGTGAATCCGGGTTAGCGCGCCTGTGACCGACGCCCCCGTGGGTCGGTTCCAGGTTGGTCCTGTTCTCGACCGCTTTATAGCACAAGGCGCGGCGGCGGCTATTTTTGCGTCTTGTCGTTGCCCGCCCCGGCCACGCGGGGCGCCCAATCATAATGGCGCGGCAAGGCGGTCGGCAAGCACTGGTATGACCGGGGTCAGAATGCGGCGCGATGACGCGTTGCGCGGCTTACGCCTCGACAAGCGCGGGACGCAGCTTCGGCGCGCCCGTCACGCCGGGCAGGGCGGTGAGGTCGGAGAGCATGCGCTCGACCACGGCGCCATGCGGCAGCACGGTGCCGAAGAAGCGCGTCGCGCTGGCGTCCTCGATCAGGATGGTCGGGAAGTTCTCCACGTCGAGGTCGTCGAAGCGGTCCGCGTGGGTTTCGATGTCGATCCAGACGAAACAGACGTCCGGGTGAGCATCGGCGATACGGTCGAACGTCGCCCGATAGTCGCGGCAGGTGCCGCACCAGTCCGCGCAGAGGCACGCGACGAACAGCGTGTCGCGGTCGGCAACGCGGCCTGCGATGCGGTCGGCGTCGGTGTCGAGGTTAAGCGCAGGCATGGTCGTTCCTTGCGTTCTCTTATATATAGAGGCGGTATATTTGGCGCGAATGTAACATGCGGGCGCTAGTCAGGCGTCGCCCTGACGAACCATCCGCCGGGCAGCAAGTTGAGTTGACCCGCCAGTTCGAGCTGCAGCAGCGTGCCTTGCAGCGTCGCTTCCGGCATGTCGGTGCGCGCCGCGAGGATTTCAAGCGTGGCCGGCGCGTGACCGAGCGCGTCGAGCAGACGCAATGCGTTGGGAGAGAGGTGGGCGGGCGAGCCGGTGTGGCCGTTTCGCGGGGAATCGTTCGGGGCTGGGCAACGTGTGGCTGCCGCGGTTTGCGCCCGTTTCTGGATGCTCGCGCGGGCGCTGTCCGGCAACGGGACACCGAGCGCTTCGAGCACTTCCTCGGGCGACTCGACGAGTTGTGCGCCTTGCTTGATCAACCGGTGGCAACCCCGTGCGAGCGGCGCGTGAATCGACCCGGGCAGCGCGAAGACATCACGCCCCATTTCATTGGCGAGCCGGGCGGTGATCAGCGAGCCGGAACGCATCGCGGCCTCCACGACGACGACGCCCTCGACGAGCGCCGCGATCAGGCGATTGCGCTGCGGGAAATTCGCGGCGCGCGCGGGCGTGCCGAGTGGCCATTCGGAGACGATTGCGCCACATTGCGCGATCTGCGCCGCGAGCGCGTGATGCGCGGACGGGTAGACGAGATCGGCGCCCGTGCCGATGACGGCGGCCGTTCCCCCGCGCTCGCCGAGTGCCCCGCGATGCGCGGCGCCGTCCACGCCGAGCGCGAGTCCGGACACGACCGTGAAGCCCGCGCTGGCGAATATGCGTGCGAACCGCGTGGCGTCTTCGAGCGCTTGCGGCGTGGCGCTGCGGCTACCCACCACGGCGATGCTGCGCGCGTGCAGCAGGTCGAGCCGGCCTTGCACGTAGAGTATCGGCGGCGGATCGGGCATGGCGAGGAGCCGCGGCGGGTAAGCCGGATCGGCGAGCGTCACGAGCGCGTTGCCCGGCACGGCGCACCACGCGTGCAGCGCTTCGAGCTGGTCCGCAAAAGAGGGTGCAGTCGGCGCAAGTGCGGCTCGCGCGGCTTCGTCACCCGCCGTGGCGGCGAGCGTGGCGAACGGCTGGGCCAGGACGTTCTGGGGCAGGCCGAACGCGCCGAGCAGCGCTCGCAATGCAGCCGGTTTCAAACCGCACGCGGTGGAAAGGCGCAGCCAGGTGGACCGTTCCTCGGCACCGAGCGGCAAGGGTGTGAGCATTGGAAAAACTCCCGCGCCGGGCGAGCTGTAACCCGTCGTGATAAAATTTCACTATCCGAAATACAATGCGGCGCTTCCCGCGAGGCGTTGCGCAGACTTTGTGGAGTAGCCTGCTGCGCGGGCGGCGGCGCGCTGAATCCGGCCGTTTTGTACAATTTTCGTACGTGTACGTATATCCTCCGCATCGTCCGATGGGCCGGCAAGCTGGCCGAACGGCCAGTCTGCGCGATGCCGGGCGACCCCGGAGCCCCGAGAAACTCCGTTAAATCATGGCTCTACTGAACATCCTTCATTACCCGGACAAGCGTCTGCACAAAATCGCCAAGCCGGTCGAGGTCTTCGATGACCGCATTCGCAAGCTCGTCGCCGATATGGCGGAGACGATGTATGCCGCGCCGGGCGTCGGCCTCGCGGCGACGCAGGTGGACGTGCACGAGCGCGTCGTGGTGATCGACGTCTCCGAGACCCACGACGAACTGCGTGTGTTCATCAATCCGGAAATCATCTGGTCCAGCAACGAGCGCACGGTCCACGAAGAGGGCTGCCTCTCGGTGCCGGGCATCTACGACGAGGTCGAGCGCGCCGAGCAGGTGCGCGTGCGCGCGCAGAACGAGAAGGGCGAGACCTACGAAGTGGATTGCGAAGATCTGCTGGCCGTGTGCATCCAGCACGAGATGGATCACCTGATGGGCCGCGTGTTCGTCGAGTACCTTTCGTTGCTCAAGCAAACGCGCATCAAGAACAAGATGAAGAAGCTCGAGCGCGCGATGTGACGCGTTTGCGTCGCGCCGTTCCCTCCTTCTTTCTTCCAGCCTGATTTCGACCGCCCATGAGCCACTCCCTTCGCGTCATCTTCGCCGGCACGCCGGAATTCGCCGCCGCGGCGCTTGCTGCGCTCCACGAAGCGGGCTTTGCGGTGCCGCTCGTGCTGACCCAGCCCGACCGCCCGGCCGGGCGCGGGATGAAGCTTCAGGCGAGCCCGGTCAAGCGCTACGCGCAGGAACATGGGCTTGCTGTGGCGCAGCCGACGTCGCTGCGGCGCGCGGGCAAGTACCCCGAGGAAGCCGCCGCCGCACTGGAGTTGCTGCGCGCGACACCGCACGACGTGATGGTCGTGGCTGCCTACGGGTTGATCCTGCCGCAGGAAGTGCTCGATATCCCGCCGCACGGCTGCATCAACATTCACGCCTCGCTTCTGCCGCGCTGGCGCGGCGCCGCGCCGATCCACCGCGCGATCGAAGCCGGTGATGCCGAAACCGGCATCACGCTGATGCAGATGGACGCCGGTCTCGACACCGGGCCCATGATCTCCGAAGTCCGCACGCCGATCGCTCCCGCCGATACCACCGCGACGCTGCACGACCGCCTGGCGCAACAGGGCGCGACGCTGATCGTTCAGGCGCTCGCCGAACTGGAGCGCAACGGCACGCTACCCTCGACGCCGCAACCCGCGCAAGGCGCCAACTACGCCGAAAAGATCGGCAAGCAGGAAGCCGCGCTCGACTGGCGCCGTCCCGCCGACGTGCTCGTGCGCCAGATCCGCGCGTTCGATCCGTTTCCCGGCGGCGCCGCGACGCTGGACGGCGCGCAGATCAAGCTCTGGGCCGCCGAACCGGCCGACGGCACGAGCGTTCCTGCCGGTGCAACGCCCGGCCAGATTCTCGACGTGACGTCCGCCGGCGTGGTGGTGGCGTGCGGCGAGGGCACGCTGCGCGTGACGCAACTCCAGAAGCCGGGCGGCAAGCGCCTGCCTGCGCGCGAATTCCTGGCCGGCCTGCCGCTCGCCGTGGGGCAGCGCTTCCAGTTGCCGGACACACCCGCAGTCTGAGCGACGCCGCAATCGGGCGCCAGTCGTCCGTTCGGCCAGGTGCCGCGCACGATGCGAGCGGCGTTAGAATCGGTTCAGCCTGATTTGCATTTTTTGAGGACGTCATGTTCGGCATCACACACTTCGGTTTCTTCGTCGTCGCGGTCTTCCTGCTCAACGTGACGCCGGGCCCCGATACCGCCTACATCGTCGGCCGCAGCGTCGCGCAAGGGCGTAGCGCCGGTTTCGTCTCCGCGCTCGGCATTTCGGCCGGGTGCTGCGTGCATTCGCTCGCGTGCGCGTTCGGCCTGACCGCACTGCTCGCCGCGTCGGCTACCGCGTTCACCGTCGTCAAGTTCGTCGGCGCGATCTATCTCGTGTACCTCGGCGTCCGGCTGATCTTCGTGAAGGCCGCTGCGCCCGCCAAGGCCGAAACGGCGCCGGGAGTAAAGACCGAAGCTGCGCCGCGTCCGCTGCGCCAGCTCTTCCTCCAGGGCTTCTGGACCAACGTCCTCAACCCGAAGGTGGTGCTGTTCTTCGTCTCGTTCTTCCCGCAGTTCGTGACCGCAAGCAGCCCGCACAAGGCGCTTGCGTTCCTCACGCTCGGCGTGGTGTTCGTGGCGATGAGCACGGTCTGGAACAGCTTTGTCGCCTGGATCGCCGGGAGCGTCACGCGCCGCTTTTCGGGCAAGCCGGGGGTCAAGAAGTGGCTGGATCGCACGGTCGGCAGCGCATTCGTCGGCCTCGGCGTGAAACTGGCCACCGCTTCGCGCTAACGTTGAATTTTTCGCGCTCACCCATATCTAACAAATCGCTTACGATGTGCTCCCCGCTTACGGGCGGCAGGCGCCAAACGATTTGATATGCCCTCTTGGGTTAAGGAGCACAGCAATGTTCAACTGGGTCAAAACCGCGATGTTGATGGCCGCGATTACGGCTCTCTTTATCGTGATCGGCGGCCTGATTGGCGGTCATCGCGGCATGATGCTCGCGCTCGTGATCGCGATCGGCATGAACTTCTTCTCGTACTGGTTCTCGGACAAGATGGTCTTGCGCATGTACAACGCGCAGGAAGTGGACGAGAACACGGCGCCGCAGTTCTATCGCATGGTCCGAGAGCTTTCCACGCGCGCGAGCCTGCCGATGCCGCGCGTCTACCTTATCAACGAAGACGCGCCCAACGCCTTTGCCACCGGCCGCAACCCGGAACACGCTGCCGTCGCGGCCACCACCGGCATCCTGCGCGTGCTCTCCGAGCGCGAGATGCGTGGCGTGATGGCGCACGAACTCTCGCACGTGAAGCACCGCGACATCCTCATTTCGACGATTTCCGCCACGATGGCCGGCGCGATTTCGGCGCTTGCGAACTTCGCGATATTCTTCGGCGGCCGCGACCAGAACGGCCGCCCGGCAAATCCGATCGCGAGCATCGCCGTAGCGTTGCTCGCACCGATCGCGGGTGCGCTGATCCAGATGGCGATTTCGCGCGCGCGCGAATTCGAGGCCGACCGAGGCGGTGCGCAGATTTCGGGCGATCCGCAGGCGCTTGCGTCCGCGCTCGACAAGATCCATCGCTACGCGCAGGGCATTCCGTTTCGTACTGCCGAGGAGCATCCGGCCACGGCGCAGATGATGATCATGAATCCGCTCTCGGGCGGCGGCATCGCGAGTCTGTTCTCGACACACCCAGCGACCGAAGAGCGCATTTCGCGTCTGATGGAAATGGCGCGCACGGGGCGCTTCGACTGAGCATCGCTTTTTCGCGATCTCCGGCAATCGTCCGGTGATGAAGCAGGGCAGGCCATGCGCCTGCCCTTTTCGTTTGCATGAGGAACGCCACGAGCGCGAGGAGCACAAGGGCAAGGCGCGTCCGCCAGCGTTGGGAGCGTTGCGCTCACGCCACGCTACAATGCGTCGTTTGGGCTGCGCTCTGCGCAGCCCGCTTCCGGTTTTCCCATGACATCCAGTTCTCCCCGGCGGTTCGCCGCCCCGTCCCGCGACAAACGCCCCCGCCAGGGCGCGCGCAAGCCCGGCGCTTCGGCCGGAGATCGAGCCGCGCGTCTGGCACCCGATTCGCTCGGCTTCGCGCTGGACCTGGCCGCGCAAGCGGTCGGCGCAGTGCGCGCGGGCGCGGCGCTGCCCGCCGCGCTGACGAGCGCCTTCGCCGCCTTGCCTGCGGACTTCGCGCCGCTCGCGCGCGGCGCCGTGCAGGACATCGCCTATCGGACGATGCGCCGGCTCGGTCTCGTCGACTGGCTGCTCAGGCAACGCGTGAGCAAGGCGCCGCCGCCTCCTGTCGCGAATCTGATGGCGTGCTCGCTGGCGCTGCTCGTCGACGACGAAGCCCACGCCGCCTACGCCCCGTTCACGGTCGTCGACCAGGCGGTCCGCGCTGTGGGTGCGCGCCGCGACATCGTTTTCGCGAAAGGGCTCGTGAACGCCGTGCTGCGCGGTTTCCTGCGCGAGCGCGAAGCGTCGCTTGCCGCGGCGCAAGCCGACGAGGTCGCGCGCTGGAACTACCCGCAATGGTGGATCGACGCGACGCGCACCGCATGGCCCAGTCAATGGCAGGCGATTCTGGCCGCAGGCAACACGCACGGGCCGCTCACGTTGCGCGTGAACGCGCGCCGCGCGACCACGGCCGATTACCTGAAACGCCTCCAGGCCGCGAACATCGAAGCCGTGCAGATCGGCGAACACGCCGTGCGCCTTGCCGCGCCGCTGCCGGTTGATCGCATTCCCGGTTTCATGGCGGGCGACGTCTCGGTGCAGGACGCCGGCGCGCAGATCGCCACGCAATGCCTCGATGTGCGCGACGGCATGCGTGTCCTCGACGCCTGCGCGGCGCCCGGCGGCAAGAGCGGCCATCTGCTCGAACTCGCCGACATCGACCTGATCGCACTCGAGAGCGACGCCACCCGCGCCGCGCGCATCGGCGAGAACTTCGAGCGGCTCGGCTTTGCCGAGCCCGATCCGGCGCATCCAGCGCGGTGCGCCGAGGTCGTGATCGGCGATGCGGGCGACCCCGCCGCCTGGTGGGACGGCCAGCCGTTCGACCGCATTCTGGCCGACGTGCCGTGCTCGGCGTCGGGCATCGTGCGGCGTCATCCCGATATCCGCTGGCTGCGCCGTCAAAGCGATATCGCGGCGCTCGCGAAAGAGCAGCGCCGCATTGCCGATGCGCTGTGGCCGCTCCTGAAACCGGGCGGCGAACTGCTCTACGTGACCTGCTCGATCTTCCCGGAAGAGGGCGAAGAGGCTGCGCGCTGGTTTGAAAGCAGCCGCCCGGATGCGGTACGATTGGGCGCGCCGGGGCAACTGTTGCCGACGGCCGGGGGCGCACCGGCCCGGGGGGGCGACCATGGCGCAGCCAGCGAGGCGCAGCCTGACGCGGCGCCGAACGAAGCGGATACGTCCGCCGTTCCCAGCCGCACCGCCGATCACGACGGATTCTTCTACGCGCGCTTTCAGAAACGGTGATCATCAAACGCTTCTTCCCGCTGCGGCTCGCGACCCTGATCTGGATCGCGCTGGTCATCGGCTTCGTCGCCGCGATGCCGGCGCGCGCCGATTCGATCTCGGTGCAGCGCGCGTCGCTGCAGGCCGACGGCAACGGCTGGAGTCTCGACGCGCAGTTCAATTTCGAGCTGAACAGCAGCCTGGAAGACGCGGTCAACAAAGGCATACCGCTTTACTTCACCACCGATTTCGAACTCACGCGCCCGCGCTGGTACTGGTTCGACGAGCAGCCCGTGAGCGTGTCGCAGAGCATCCGGCTCTCGTTCCAGCCGCTCACGCGCGAATACCGCGTGTCGAGCGGCGGCCTGCAGCTCGGCTTCTCGACACTCGCCGACGCGCTCGCCGTCATCAAGCACGTCACCTCGTGGCACGTGATCGACCGCAACGATGTGCATCCGGGGGAAACCTACACCGCTTCCGTGCGCATGCAGCTCGACGTCGCGTTCATGCCCAAGCCGTTCCAGATCGACGCGGTCAACAACCGCGACTGGAACCTCGCCTCCGACTGGAAGCGCTTCAACTTCACGGTGACCGAACGTGCTAGATAAAGTGCGCCGCGCCACCAGTTTCAGCAGCATCGTCGTCAAGCTGCTCGTGTCCACCGTCGCGTTCACCGCGACGCTGCTGCTCGTGCTGCTCGCCGCCGCGAGCGCGAACACCGAATTCTTCGACCGCTATTACGGCTGGCTCTACGCGGCCAACATCGTCGTCGCGCTGATCTTCCTGTCGGTGGTGACGGCGCTCGTGATCGTGATCGTCTTGCGCCTGAGGCGCGGCAAGTTCGGCACACGGCTCCTCGCGAAGCTCGCGTTCTTCTTCGCGCTCGTCGGCGTCGTGCCGGGCGGGATCATCTACATCGTTTCGTATCAGTTCGTATCGCGCTCGATCGAGTCGTGGTTCGACGTGAACGTCGAAACCGCGCTCACCGCTGGCCTCAATCTCGGACGCGGCATGCTCGACGCGTCGCTCTCCGATCTGCAGACGAAGGCGCGCCTCATGGCCGAGCAGATCGCGAGCGGCGACGCCGCCGGCACCACGCTCACGCTCCTGCGCACGCGCGACCAGTTCGGCGTGCAGGACGCGACCATCGTCACGCCGGGGCGCAGCATGTCGGGCGCGGCGCCGGAGATGCACGTCGTCGCGCAGGCGTCGAGCAACTTCTCGTCGCTCGTGCCCGTCGATCTGCCGACGTCGCTCATGATCGACCAGGCGCGCTCGCGCGGCTACTACGCGGCGATCGAGGGCGAAGTGGACGGCGATCCGGGCGAGCGCGGATCGAAGGGAGCGCTGCGGCTGCGCGTCGTGACGCGCATCCCCGATGCGAACACAACCGACCTGCAGCCCACCGAACGCTTCCTGCAACTCGTGCAGCCGGTGCCCGCGACGCTCGCGCGCAACGCGGATGCCGTGCAGCGCGCGTATCGCGAGTATCAGGAGAAGGCGCTCGGCCGCACGGGCCTGCGCAAGATGTACATCGGCACGCTCACGCTCGCGCTCTTCCTCGCCACCTTCGTCGCGATGATGCTGGCGCTCGCGCTCGGCAACCAGCTCGCGCGTCCGCTCTTCCTGCTCGCGCAGGGCACGAAGGAAGTGACCGAGGGCGACTACACGCCGAAGCGCGAAATCAAGTCGCGCGACGAACTGGGCTTCCTCACGCAGTCGTTCAACGCGATGACGCGCCAGCTCTCCGAAGCGCGCGCGGCCGTCGAGAAGAACCGCATCGCGCTCGAACATTCGAAGGCGTACCTCGAAAGCATTCTCGCGAACCTCACGGCGGGCGTGTTCGTGTTCGACCGCCAGTTCCGGCTGACCACGGCGAATCCGGGCGCGGAGCGCATCTTCCGTCAGCCCTTCGAGGCGCAGCTCGGCGTGCCGCTCGATCGCATCGCGGCGCTGGCGGAGTTCGGCGCGATGGTGCGCAAGGCGTTCGCCGATCAGGAAGCGGCGAGCAACGACGCCGACAAGGAGCGCGGCCACTGGCAGCAGCAGTTCTCGGTGCCGATGCCGGGCGAAACCGATCCGCTCACGCTGCTCGTGCGCGGCGCGCGCCTCGTCTGGGCGACGGGACGCGAAGCGGGCGACGTGCAGACGTCGGGCTACGTGGTCGTGTTCGACGACATCTCCGACGTGATCTCCGCGCAGCGCTCGGTCGCGTGGGGCGAAGTCGCGCGGCGCCTCGCGCACGAGATCAAGAATCCGCTGACGCCGATCCAGCTTTCGGCCGAACGCCTGCAGATGAAGCTCTCGGATAAACTCGCGCCCGCTGACGCCGAAGTGCTCAGGCGCGGCGCGACGACGATCGTGAATCAGGTCGCCGCGATGAAGCAGATGGTCGACGATTTCCGCGACTACGCGCGCACGCCGCCGGCGGTGCTCGCGAGCCTGCAGCTCAACGACCTGGTGAGCGAAGTGTTGACGCTGTATGGCGCGGAGGAAGGCAAGAGCGCGCTGGAGGTGGAGCTGTCGGCGCTGCCGGTGATCCGCGGCGATGCGACGCAGCTGCGCCAGGTGATTCACAATCTGCTGCAAAACGCGCAGGATGCGGTGTCCGATACGCCGAATCCGCGCGTGGTGCTCGAAACGCGGGCCGTAGAATACGGAGACCCGGACGCGGAAGGTCACACGCGCGTGGCCGTGCGCCTCACGGTGTCGGACAACGGGCCGGGGTTCCCGGCGCGCATCCTCACGCGCGCGTTCGAACCCTACGTGACGACCAAAGCTAAAGGAACAGGACTCGGGCTTGCGATGGTCAAGAAGATCGTCGACGAGCACGGCGCGCGCATCGACATCCGCAATCGCATGAAGGCGGGCGATGTGATCGAAGGCGCACAGATTTCGATTCTCTTCCTCCAGTTGGCCGACGATGCCGCCACGCCAGGGCTTGGCGAGCGGGTGGCGCGCGACGCAGCGGGGCAGGGAATAAAAGCAACAGCGGCAACAGTGCAGACAAGGGCAGCGTAAATGGCAACCATCCTGGTGGTAGACGATGAAATGGGCATCCGGGAATTGCTCTCGGAGATCCTGAGCGACGAGGGACACGTCGTGGAGCTGGCGGAGAACGCACAGGAAGCGCGCGAGTTCCGCCTGCATCAGGTGCCCGACCTGGTGCTGCTCGACATCTGGATGCCGGATACCGATGGCGTCACGCTGCTCAAGGAATGGGCGGCGCAGTCGCTGCTGACGATGCCGGTCATCATGATGTCGGGGCACGCCACGATCGACACGGCCGTCGAGGCGACGAAGATCGGCGCGCTGAATTTCCTCGAAAAGCCGATCGCCCTGCAGAAGCTGCTGAAAGCCGTCGAGCAGGGGCTCGCGCGCGGCACCGCCGCGCCCATGGCCGCGCAGGCGGCCGGCAAACCGGCGGCGGGCGGTCCGGCCGCGATCGCCTCGGCAGCGGCGCTGCCCGTGCTCACGGGCGATGGCGTGCAAGGTGCGGCCCCGGCCGTGCAGATGGCGTCGATTTCGTTCGACATCCCGCTGCGCGACGCGCGCGATGCGTTCGAGCGCGCCTACTTCGAATATCACCTCGCGCGCGAGAACGGCAGCATGACACGCGTCGCGGAAAAAACCGGGCTCGAACGCACGCACCTCTACCGCAAGCTCAAGCAGCTCGGCGTGGACCTCGGCAAGAGCAAGGGCGAATGAACGTGGGCGACCGCGAGGGCTTGCGCTGACCGACAGCGGTCGCTATAATCGCTGTTCTTCGTTGGCCCGGTAGCTCAGTTGGTAGAGCAGCGGATTGAAAATCCGCGTGTCGATGGTTCGATTCCGTCCCAGGCCACCAGAATTAGACGCCCAACCTCTCTCGGTTGGGCGTTTTCATTTGTGGCGTTCCCCACGCCATCCGGGTTTCCCGGCGATTCTGCGTGTGCTACGCACTGCCCAGGATCGGGTCGGTTTATGTCCCGTTTGCCTATATTTCGCCCTCTGTTCTCTCAAAATTCGCGGCAACATTTTCGCCGTGGCACACGCACACTTCCTTTCCTAGCAATAAGTTACGCGTGTGTTGGGGCGCTACGGTTGCGCATGGTATCTGCATACCAGTACCGTCACGTATGCCCCAGGTTGTTGACGTCCGACTCTGTCCCTTGATCGTGAATCTCGGGCGTGAGCGAACCGAGAACGTTAAGCCGCGCAGATCTGAGATTTTGCGACGGGCCACAGCCGCATCTCATAATTTACAAATGTTTTGATTGGTGAGTTCGCTTTGGAATTGGCAATTCTGCTTTCGGGTTTCCACTGCCACATACCAAATGCAATGATAGTCTGCCCCTCTCGGTAATCCGAGAAAAAATTAACATCGGGAGACCAAATCGACGTGCATGCCACCTCCCGAGCATCTGCTTCGTCCATGTTTCGCATGGGGCGTACAAGATTGACAACCGAAAAATTTTCTTTTTTCCCGGGTACGGTTTTTATTGATTTGATTGTGCCGTGGACGGCGATAGGTATCTGGGTGGTTGAGCTTTTAAGTTGTCGATAGCACCGAAAATAGTCGGTGTCCTCAAAATAAAAATCAGACCATGGAACATTTACACCGTCAAATACGAGAGTAAGAAGATTTTCTATCTCGGCATGATTCTCGCATACGGAGCGAACCTTAAGCACCCGTTTTGCACTATTGATGTATGCCCCCAATTTCTCTTCGCTAGCTATGTACTCCTTCTGCTGGCTGATTAATTTCTTATCGTCGGTGAGGGATTTTTTTGTTTTGGCTAGTTCAATAAGCTGGTCAAGTGCCTTTTTTACGGCAAGCAATCGAAGTTGAAATTGATTATTCGAAATGGCCATAAAAACGTCGCCATCTGATTCCCGAGCAATAACAGTCAGTTGGCCGACAGAGTTGTAATTGCAGCCTTCGTGATGTGTGCTTTTGGGCGCCAGCCTAAAAAAGGGTTCGACAAAAACAATATCCTCCCCCACTTCCCTTGGATGCCCATTCACAAATGAAACGGATGCATCGCAAAATTCGCACTTCAGTGGTTTTTCAAATGATCCATTTTCCGCCATTTCAATGGTGATGCGATTTCCATTTGCATCGCGGGCAGCGGGCATTTTTGAGGCCATAGTTGTTGTTCCTTCTGGGCGTGAGTCTGACTTCTATTGCGTGAAAGATGCGTGCATGGCCGTAGGGGCACAAGCGAGTGAATACAGCCCTTGGCGCCGTTGAGTGATGACGAGTGCTCGATAGGCTGCCAACGGCTGTTCGTATTCCGGTTTGCCCTTATCGCGGGTTTTTACCTTGAACACGTCGATTGGTTTGTCACTGGCGAGCCCCGCCCGCTGCATGATCCGATCGGCGGTGACCTCCTGGCCATTGAACGACCACAGGGCATTGAATACCTTGGCCTGAGCTTCGGTGCAGTGGATTGGCGAGCCGTTGCCATTTGGTAGCGTGACCCAGCGGAAGTCAGCCGAGAATGGACCGTTCACCGGTATGGCTGGATCGGCTGTGACCGCCTTAGTGGCTTGCGAGCCCGGGTCGATGAACGAAAGCGTGTCACCGTAGAGTGCGAAACGCTCCTCGATCGCGAGCCATTCCACTCCAGCACCGGGCGGAGCATGTAGCTGCGAGCGAGGCGTGATCAGCCGGATGACTTGCCCGTCAACGCGGACTCGATCGAGCAGAGCAGGCTCATGCCAGATGCGCATCGGGTCGCGGGCAAGCAGTACTGGAATGCTGCGGGCATTGCCCAGACGCCAGACGCCATTCCCCAGATCGTCGATGCCATCACGGCTGTTGATATCGAGGGCGGTGCGCAATTTCCGGCGTAGCCAGTCTTCGTCCAGCGCCAGCGACGCACCATCGTCCCGATCAACTGTGACCGGCCCACAGTCCGGGCAGCGGCACGTCCGACCGCCGTGCCCGTCGCCCCATACCTGTGCCCGATGCTGCTGGCAGTGCGGACAAAGCACGAAATCCCGGTCCAGCATCGCCTGCTTGACTGCGTGGCCGACGGCAGGCAGGACATTGATCTCGCGCGACGACAGCGCGGTGCACGGTATCGGCGCGCCAATGGCAAAAAGCCGGCAGATCAGTAACCAGGATTCGGGCGAGGACATCGATTAATTCACCGATTCCGGCGACGATCCGACCGCGTCAGCCCCGGGTGGCATTTCTTGAGCGTTGAGGACCTGTCCTTTCTGGAGGATGCCGACCTTGACCAGATAGCCTTCCAGCTGAGCTTGCAAGCGGGCGTCGAACTGATGCAGGTTCAGCCTTCCCTTGCTGGTCACTTCGACGGAAACTACCTTGGCGCGTCTGCCAGGCTCGGGCGGATAGTAGAGGTTGATTTGTGCCGCCGTCACGGTCCAGCGATCAGCAAGCGGGGCCGGCAGCTTTTCCTGCAGCAACTCATGAACAGATCGCTGCTCCTTCGAGGCCATGGCGACGCACTCGAGCTTGAGCTCACTGTCCGGGCTGAGCAGTGTGAGGGCTTTGAGTTGGACGATGGCAAAGCCATCCTCGAAGACCTCCGGCACATCGAAACCGGTACGCAGCGACGACAGATCGAGCGTCGGCGACTTGATCCGTTGAGCGCTCACCGTGAGGCCCAAAACATGCTCTGCGAACGCATCGACCAGCATCTGCTGGTATTTTGCGCCGCCACGTACAAGCGTGCGGACGACGCCCGTGGCACGAGAGTATTCCAGTGCCATTTGGATATTGGGATTCCCAACGTGGCGCTTCAGATTTGAGCCCTCAAACTCCAGGCGCAGCGTGGCCAGATCCTTGACGTGGACGGTCAGGAGGAACACGCCTGGACTGCGTTGCACGAGGTAAGCCACGCCGCTGTCACCGCAATGCAGCTCCCGCAGGTAGAAGTCGGAGATGGCGCCGCGCAAAGCGTCCAGAGCGACCGTGGACGAATCCGGTTCGCTGGTGATGCCCAGATCGTACTGCTGCGTTTGTGGCCCGTGGTGTTCCCAGAAGCTGAAGTCGAGCGCACGTTCGAAGATGTCAGGATGATGCACATACAACCAGAACGACCGGTGCAGGTCGCTGCCGCACAGCGTCAGGCCTGTGAGTGCCGCGCTGTCCCACATCGCAGCCTCGAACAGCGCCTGCCTGCCCGTTGCGTCGGCGAGCCGGACGCTCGCCATTAGGTTGCCGATCATCTGGTCACGGGCGACGGCATCGGACCACTCATGAACGGCATCTACCAGTGCGTCGGACGTGGCATCCGCCTGGTTCCAGTCAAAGCTAGCCGGTAGGGGCAGTCCGTGGGACGTCAGAAAACCGCGCAGCGCTCCATCCACCGGCAGTTCGAGCAAAATATCGACGTGCGTCTTTTTCATTGCTTCGGTTCTTCCTGGAGATGTCGGAGGCTGGGGACCGATATTCTGGTCGCTAGCCGGCGACTGAGTTCGCCAAACAGAATCTCAAATAAGTAAAGTTTTGAGATACTGCGAGGGATTCTGTCCCTCTCTTTTCCTCTTGTCAATCAATTTGAAACATCCGTTGCATTGATGTATCTCGTTGCTATACTCTCGGGTTTAGCGAACTTGATCCATCAAAACAGGAGTGCGCCATGGCTTCGGCGTTCGGCATACGGTTGCGCCGTTTGCGGGAAGCAAAAAAATTGACTCTCCAGCAGGTCGCCGACGAGATCGGCTGTACCAAGGCTTATGTCTGGGAGCTGGAAATGAGGGAGGGGCAACGACCGACGGCAGAACGCGTCTATGCCCTTTCCAAGCTGCTGGGCGTCACGGTCGAGGATTTGATGGGCGAAGCGCCCAAGGACGTTCCGCAGGCAACCCCAGAAGATGTGGCGTTTTTCCGGGAGTACGCGGGCATGACTGATGGCGACAAACAGCGCTACCGGGATGCACTCACTTTGATGTTCGGCTCCCGTAAGGATGGCGGGAACGCGCAATGAACGCGGTGGCGCTCAACGGATTCACGGCGGCGACAGCTATCCTGCGGCTGTTGCGCACCGCATTTCCGTCAGGGCTATCCGATGTGCTTGACCTTGAGTTGGTTTGCCAAGGATTGCCGGGTACACCTTACGGAAAAGGTGTCCGCGAGATCAAGGCTCCGATGCCTTCGCCGATCGCCAGCTGTGAAGGTATGCTGGTGCGTAATCCGGACGATGCTGCCGAGTGGGGAATTTTCTATAACGGTAACGCCACGCCCGAGCGCCAAAGATTCACGATTGCACACGAGCTTGGGCATTTTATTCTGCACCGGGATCGCCAGATGTCTTTTCAGTGCGATAAGGCAAGCGTGTACTCGGGACAGGACACTCTGGCGGTGATTGAGCGCGAGGCGGATGATTTTGCGAGCAATCTGCTGCTGCCGGGTGACATGCTGCGAGACGCAATGGCCGGGCAGACCATCAGTCTGCATCTGCTGAGTCAGCTCGCGTCACGTTTTCAGGTGTCTTTTGAGGCACTATGCATTCGTTTCATAAAATACACTGACGTTCGAGCCATCCTGCTGCACTGGGACAACGGATTCTTAAAATACGAATGGCGCAGTCGATCTGCTGTTCTGAGCAAAGCACGAATTCAGCGGCTAACCAATCCCGTCGAGCCGTTGCCAGGAACCATCGCCGCAGACACCAGTGTTTTGCAGGAGCGTGACGGCGTCGAGCTTCCGGCGTCGCTATGGTGTACAGACGAAGCGCCGTACATGAAACTCCACGAATTCAAGCATACGTATGCCGCGCGTGATCGCGTGCTCACGCTGTTGCTGCTGGAGGATGCGGAGCCGCGTCGCTGGAATGCAGCAGGCACAAGATGACACATGAAGGCGGGGATTTTCATCGCGTTAGCGATGGTATTGAATAACTGATCGGGGAAGAAATGGCGCGTATCGAAAACCATAAATACAGCATCGAGGAGGCCTTCAGGGAATGCTTCTACATCGTCCCGGACTACCAACGCGAGTACGTCTGGACGGACAAGGAAGTGCATCAGCTACTGGAGGATATCGGTGAGCAGATCGATGGGGGCACGACGCGGGAATATTTCATTGGCACCGTACTGGTGTCGCCGACCCATCAAAAGAATCACTACGAGGTCATCGATGGTCAGCAGCGCCTGACCACATTTTTCCTGCTGCTGTGCGCGCTGAAGCATCTGTTCCAGGGCGAGCCACAACGGCAAATGATTTCCGGACTGATATCGACCAGCTATGTGGACAGCGACGGCGAGGTCCGCACGAACCTGAAGCTGGAGCCTCGTTACGAGAATGCGGCCGAAGTGATGGCCAAGCTGGTGGAGTTGGATGCCGATCCACAGGCTGTGCGCACGGGCATTCAGGCTTCAGGGATCGCCAGCTTCGGCTCCCTCGAAAATCTGGTCAATGCCTACAGCACGCTGTACCACTATCTGAAAGATAACTACGACGACGTCGCCAAGCTGAAGAAGTATTGGGGCTATCTGGCCAACAACGTGGTGTTCATCCAGATATCCACCGACGTGAGTAGCGCGCTGAAGATCTTCGAGACCATCAACGAGCGCGGCGTAGGCCTGAACCCGATGGATCTGCTGAAGAACCTATTGTTCACGCAGGTCAATCAATCGCAGTTCACCCAGCTCAAGGACGAGTGGAAGAAAATCACCAAGCCGCTGGAGAAAGAAAAGGAAAAGCCGCTGCGCTTCCTGCGCTATTTCCTGATGGCCAACTACGTGATTAAGAACGAGCGTGGTGACTCGGTGGTGCGCGAGGACGAAATCTACGACTGGTTCGTGGCCAAGGACAACGCGGCCATGTGCGATTACGCGAACAAGCCCTTCGAGTTCGTTCGCAAGGTGATCCGTAACGTCGAGCACTACCTGGCCTTTGCCAACGGACTGGGTAATGACGGCAAACCCAGTCTGGCGATGGATAGTCTCAAGCGTTTGGCCGGTGGCGCGTTCAGCTTGCATTACGTTTTGCTGCTGGCGGCCGCCAATTTCCCCAAGCCGCTGTTTGAGCACTTCGTGGCGCAGTTGGAGAGCTTCCTCTTCTACTACATTTTCACGAAGACGCCGACCAAGGATCTAGAGCGCAACTTCTCTCAATGGGCCGATGAAATTCGCACCATTGCCGCCATCGCGGATCCGCTTAAGCAGAAGGCGCAGCTCAACGCATTCATTGCTGACCGCTTCGATACGAGCATGGCCGGAAAATCTCAGGAACTGGTCGATGCATTGCGACGTTTCACCCTGTATTCGATGCAGCAATACCGCACGCGCTATTTGCTGGCACGTCTGACGCAGTATGTCGATATGGCTTTCAGCGGGCTGAAAACGCACAGTAGCTTGGGCCCGTTTACCAGTCTGGAGATCGAGCATATTCTGCCCAATACGCCAACGCCCGAACTGCGTGCCAAGTGGGCTGAGGAAAATCCCGGTGCAGATTACGATGGCTACAAAAACCGGCTCGGTAATCTGACTTTGTTAGAAAAGCCAATCAATATTGTCGCCGGCAATGATTTTTACGCGAAGAAACAGGCCGAGTACTGCAAGAGCGGGAACTATCTCACGCGCAGTTTGGCTGAGCTGACCAACGTCGGTCAGAACACCTCCATTTCCCGAATCAACGAAAAGCTGAAGGCATTTCCTGTTTGGGATGCAAAGACCATCGAAGCCCGTCACGCGCTGCTGATAACCTTGGTGCAGGACGTTTGGAAGACATCGCCCATCGACGTCTGAAAGACGCCAACGGTTCAGCCAAGGCATGGAAGCAATCAACGGCGCCGGATCGGATGGCGGTCAATACTGTGGTCGCCATCCCACGCGGGCGTTTGCCAACTCACGCGCACTCCCGCTAAATCACGTTACGCGAAGTATCTTCGGCTCATAGCATGAGCAGCGTTTTCCACCGAAACGCTCACCATGTCTGATATCCAACCTATCTCTATTCCGGTGCTTACCGACAAGCCCCGGCACCCGCAGCAGGAAATCATAGACTTGCTGGCCGTCGCGCTGCTACGGCTTCGCGCACGTCTGGCAGGGTCGGCCGACGATCGCAGCGAACCGGTTGGCCTTGGCTTCTGCGGCCACGAGCGCGTCAATACGAACCCCTCTCAACCGACTGGAGTTCGTTCATGACGACACACGCAGGTCAGCCTGGCGCCCCGACCATCACGGCACGCATTGCCCAGCTTCCCCATCTGCCGATCGGCAGCCTGTGGGCACTGTGGGACGAGTATTTCGACGAGCGCCCGAACCATCACAATCGCATCTGGATTGAAACCCGGCTTGCTTACCGGATGCAGGAACGAGCGTTCGGCGGACTGCGTGCATCGCTTCGCCGCAAGCTCGAAGAGATAGGCGAAACTGGCATCATGCCGCGACAAGTGCATCGCGCCGGTGAACGCCTACTTCCCGGCACGGTTATCACCCGCAACTACAACGACATCGATCATCGCGTGCTCGTGCGCGGCATCAACGACTTCGAGTACCAGGGCATCCGCTTCCGTAGCCTCACAGCGATCGCGCGCGAGATCACCGGCAGTAACTGGTCGGGACCTGCTTTCTTTGGCCTGAAATCCGGTCGCCGGAAAGCGGAGGTCGCATGAAGGGGACACGCAACATCGCGCCCATGCCTGCTACGGTCACCCCGAAAAAACGCTGTGCCGTGTACACGCGGAAGTCCAGCGACGAAGGCCTCGATCAAGAATACAACAGCCTCGAAGCACAGCGCGATGCGGGTCTCGCCTACATCGCAAGCCAGCGTCACGAGGGCTGGATCGCGGTGAACGACGGGTACGACGACGGCGGATATTCCGGCGGCAATCTCGATCGGCCATCATTGCAGCGACTGCTTGCCGATATCGAGGCTGGCACGATCGACATCGTGGTGGTCTACAAGATCGACCGGCTCACGCGCAGTCTCCCGGATTTTGCTCGACTCGTCGACGTGTTCGACCGGTGCGGTGTCTCTTTTGTCGCCGTCACGCAGCAGTTCAACACGACGACCTCGATGGGGCGACTGACGCTGAACATTCTGCTGTCGTTCGCGCAGTTCGAGCGCGAGGTGACGGGCGAGCGCATCCGCGACAAGTTTGCCGCGAGCAAGGCGCGTGGCATGTGGATGGGTGGCATGCCGCCGCTCGGCTACGACGTCGTCGATCGGCGACTGGTCGTCAATGAGCCGGAGGCCATGCTCGTGCGGGATATCTTCCGGCGGTATGGCGAACACGGATCGGCGGCGCGTCTCGTGCGCGAGTTCGCCATCGAAGGTCGCACCACCAAGGCATGGGTCACGCAAGACGGGCGTCACCGTACTGGTCGTCCGATCGACCAGCAGTTCATTTTCCATGTACTGCGCAGCCGCGTGTATCTCGGCGAGATCCACCACAAGGGCCAGTATTTCGCCGGGCAGCATGAGCCCATAGTGCCGCAGGAACTGTGGAACGCTGCGCACGCATTCATTGAACGACGCCAGCAGGGCCCACGCGAGCGGCGCTCAAAGCACTCGGCACTGCTCGCCGGGCTGCTCTTTGCACCGGATGGCCAGCGCATGCTACACACGTTCGTGCGCAAGAAAAGCGGCCGGATCTACCGGTACTACGTGCCCTACCTGCATAAGCGCCGACATGCCGGCGCGACGCTCGCTCCGGAGATCCCCGGCACGGGCCATCTGCCCGCAGCCGAGATCGAGCAGGCCGTGCTGGTCCAGATTCATGCGGCCTTGAGCGCGCCCGAGGTGCTGATCGGCGCATGGCGGTCATGCCAACGGCATCCCGCCGGCGCGGCGCTCGATGAACCACAGGTGGTCGTGGCCATGCAGCGCATCGGCGCGGTGTGGGAGCAGCTGTTTCCGGTGGAGCAGCAGCGGCTCGCGCGACTCCTGATCGAACGAGTCCAGCTGCATGCGCAGGGACTCGACATCCACTGGCGTGAGGATGGCTGGCTCGGCCTCGGTCAGGACATCAGCGCGCACCCGCTCGTCGAGGAATCTCGCCCGGACGCGATGGAGGTGGCGCGATGAAGCGCGACACCTCGGGCGCGAAGTGTCTGCCGCCGGATCCGCGCACGATCCGCGTCGAGGTGGCCGGCGGTTCTCGCAGCTATTACGACGGCACGCAGCGCGTCACGACCGTAGCGCTGTCCGTGAAACGACGGCACAACCGCAAGCTGCTGATCCCACCACCGGGTGAGCACTCCGCGATAACGGGCGGCGGAATCGACCTGCCGATGATTCGCATGCTCGGCAAGGCTTTCTACTGGAAGCGGCAGATCGAGCAGGGCCATTATGCGACGGCCACGGAGCTGGCGCGGACGTTGAAGCTCGAGCCCGGCTGGGTGGCCGAGGTGCTGCGCCTGACGCTGCTTGCGCCCGACATCATTGAGGCGATTTTCGACGGACGGCAACCGCGGCAACTGGATCTTCACGCGCTGCGCGGCCGCGCAGCATTGCTACCCCGAGACTGGGCCGAGCAGCGCCGGCTGCTCGGATTCCCCGAACGTCCAGTCTGAATTCCCAGCACCATTTTTCCCGACGGCGAGCGCAGTGCTCGCCATTTTTTTGACCTGGCGAATTGGCGAACCAGAAGTTTCTGCGTGGTTCGCCAATGGCTCCCTTAAAGGTTCGCCATCGAAATCCTGAAATGACACCTGTTCCTCAACAGCGTCACAGGAGACTTTGATGACGACGATGACAGACGGTGTTACCCGGTCGCACCACGAGGCGATCTTTTCCCCCGGTGATCGCCGCGTGCTCAGCGAGAACGAGCTCGCGCAGCGCTGGGGCATCAGCCCCAAGACGCTGCAACGCTGGCGCAGCGAAGGGCGCGGACCGAAGTACCTGAAGCTTTCCAAGCGCGTGAGCTATCCGCTCGATGCGATCCTCGAGTTCGAGCGTGGCGCACTGCACGACTCGACCTCCGAGCGCTCGGTTCGCTGATGGAGATCGCCATGACCGATATGACGATCTTCCCCGCCGACCTAGCGGCGATGACCGTGGCCCAGCTGGCCGCGCTTCCTGCGGCCCAGAAAGCCGAGATCCACCGCAACCTCACCGATGCCGCCGAGTGGCTGAAGTCGGCCCGCGCGAAGTTCGACGCGGCGCTCGATGCCGCATACGGCGAACAGGCTCGCGCAGCCCTGCGTGACTCCGGTCGCGACTTCGGCACCACGCACGTGTCCGACGGCGCGCTGCGCATCACGTTCGAACTGCCGCGCCGCGTGTCCTGGGATCAGGCGCGCCTCTCCGAAATGGCCGCACGCATCACGGCTGCCGATGAGCGAGCCGAGGACTACGTCGACGTTGAGCTGTCGATTCCCGAATCACGCTTCTCGAACTGGCCGCCGGCATTGCGCGAGCAGTTTGCGTCGGCTCGTACCACCAAACCCGGTAAGCCGACTTTCCGGCTGGCCCTCCTCAACGACATGGGAGCCTGACCATGACGAATATCCTTCCGTTCGAATTCGAAGCCCACGCAGTGCGCGTCCATGTCGATGACGCTGGCCAGCCTTGGTTCAACGCCAATGACGTGTGCACTGTGCTCGAGTTCGGTAATTCGCGCCAGGCCGTCGAATCGCATGTCGATGACGAGGATGTCCAGAAATTGGACACCCTTACGCCTGGCGGCCGTCAGCGCCAGAACCACGTAAACGAATCGGGACTGTATGCCCTGATCCTCGGCTGCACCAAGGACGCCGCGAAGCGCTTCAAGCGCTGGGTCACGAGCGAGGTGCTGCCTGCGATCCGCAATACCGGCAGCTACAACGCCGTCGCCAGCCTGCCCGCACCGACCCAGGACCGCGTGTCGTCGATCCTGCTGATCGGCGAGGCCGTGGCGAAGGTACCTGGCGTCAAGGCCGGCATTGCGATGGCTGCAACGCTGACCTGCATCCACGAGAACACCGGCATCGCCGTCGAAACGCTGCGCCGCGCGTTGCCCGCTGCGGATGCGCCCATCTGCTCGCTCAACGCCACGCAGGTTGGCCAGCTTCTGAGCATCTCGGCGAAAGCGGCCAACCTGCGCCTTGCGCGTCACGGTCTGCAGGCGCGCAATGACCGCGACGAGTGGGAGCTGACCGAGGCAGGCGAGGCCTGGGCCGAGGCTATGCCCTACTCGCGCAACGGTCACTCGGGCTACCAGATTCTCTGGAATCCGGCGGTTGCGGATCTGCTGAAGGAGGCCGCGTAATGGCGCTTCCCATCATCACCGCTGACCAGCGACTAGCCGAGCGCCAGGGCGTCAAGATCGCCGTGCTTGGCAAGAGCGGCATCGGCAAGACCAGCCTGCTGAGAACTCTGCCCGAGGCCTCGACGCTGTTCGTCGATCTCGAGGCTGGCGACCTCTCTGTGCGCGACTGGCAGGGCGACTGCATGCGCCCGGCTACCTGGCCTGAATTCCGCGACCTCGTCGTGTTCCTCGCGGGCTCCAACCCGGCCCTGCCGCCGGAGGTACCGTTCTCGGATGCGCATTTCCGCCACGTATGCGATCGCTTCGGCGATCCGGCGCAGTTGACCCGTTACGACACGTACTTCGTCGACAGCATCACGGTGCTCGCACGCCTGGCACTGATCTGGGCCAGAACCCAGCCGCAGGCCGTGTCCGATCGCACGGGCAAGCCCGACATGCGTGGTGCCTATGGCTTGCTCGGCACCGAAATGCTCGCGGCACTGACCCACCTGCAGCATGCGCGCGGCAAGAACGTCGTGTTCGTCGCGATTCTCGACGAGCGCGTCGACGATTTCAACCGCAAGGTGTTCACCCCGCAGATCGAAGGCTCGAAGACTGCCGCCGAGCTGCCCGGCATCGTTGACGAGGTCGTCACGCTCGCCGAGATCAAGGCCGACGACGGCACCTCCTACCGCGCGTTCGTCACCCACACGCTCAACCCCTACGGCTATCCGGCCAAGGATCGCTCTGGTCAGCTCGACCTGCTCGAGCCGCCCGATCTCCACGCGCTGATCCGCAAATGCGCAGCCGCAGCGACCCAATCCCCGACGACGAGGAACTGATCATGTCCCAATGGAACGACTTCAACGATGCCGATGCACAGCACGCTGGTTTTGAGCTGATCCCGAAGGGCACCGTCGTACCGGTTCGCATGACCATCAAACCCGGTGGCCATGACGATCCCGAGCAGGGCTGGACTGGCGGGTACGCGACCGAATCGTTCGAGACGGGCTCGGTCTATCTGGCCTGTGAATTTGTCGTGACCGACGGCCCGTATGCCAAACGCAAGATGTGGACGAACATCGGCCTCCACTCCCGCAAGGGACCGACCTGGGGGCAGATGGGGCGCAGCTTCATCCGCGCAATTCTCAACAGCGCTCGTCACGTCCATCCGCAGGACAACAGTCCGCAGGCATCGGCTGCCCGCCGCATCGAGAGTTTCGCCGATCTCGATGGCATCGACTTCATCGTGCGCGTGGACATCGAGAAGGATGGGCGCGGCGATGACCGCAACGTCGTGCGCATGGCGGTCGAACCGGATCACGCCGACTACGCCGCGTTCATGGCCGCGGCCTCAAAGCCCTCGGGCTCCGGCGGCCAGTCGGGTGCTCCGGCACAGACCGCGCCAACTTTCCGTCCCGCGCCGACCACGACCCGACCGGCACCGGCGGGCAAACCTGCATGGGCCTGACGAGAAGATCCCCAATGAAATGCTGGGTCTGCACCCGTCAGGCCCGGGGACTCGCGCATGCCGATACCCGTCACGGTATCGGCAATCCCCGGCGCTACCCGATTGACTGGGCGTTCTGCTCGCGACGCTGCCAGGACGCTTTCCATGCGCTGTACGGCACCAGGCTTCGTGCCCTGGACGGCGGCGCAACCCTTGCGGAGAACACGATGATTGATCCGACTGAAGTTGAACGCGCCGCAATGAAACGGTGCCTCAAGGCCTTCGGCGAAGCCGCTGGCGAGATTGGTTTCGACAAGCCCCTCGGCGCGTATGCCGTAGAAGAAGCCCTGCGCGTGATTGACGCGATCGTCACCTGCTGGACGGAACAGCTGGTCGCGCACCACGAAACAACGCGCCAGTCCACCGTGCGCGGAACGACGCCACCGCGCGATCCGTTTGCTGATATGGCAGACGACCTGCCGTGGGAGGTCGCGCAATGATGGATTTCAATTCTTCGTCCACGCTGTCGGAACGGATTACCACGTTGATCGATGCCGGCATGCAGCGCACGAGCAAGCGTGAAGGCAGTCGCACATATCTCGGTGCCTCGCGTCTGGGAGCCGCGTGCGAACGTGCATTGCAGTACGAGTACGAACGCACTGCTGTCGATCACGGGCGCGATTTTCCGGGCCGCATGCTGCGCATCTTCGAGCGTGGCCATGTGATGGAGGACTGCATGGTCGCGTGGCTGCGTGATGCCGGATTCGATCTGCGCACTCGCAAGGCCGATGGCGAGCAGTTCGGATTCTCGGCACTCGACGGCCGGCTGCAGGGGCACATCGATGGTGTGCTCGTAGGCGGCCCCGACGACGTCAGCTATCCGGCGCTCTGGGAAAACAAGTGCCTCGGCGGCAAGTCGTGGCGCGAATTGCTCAAGCACCGGCTCGCCGTCGCCAAACCCATCTATGCCGCACAGGTCGCGCTCTACCAGGCCTATCTCGGTCTGCACGTGCATCCCGCCGTGTTCACGGCAATCAACGCCGACACGATGGACCTGTACATCGAGCTGGTTCCGTTCGATGCGGTGCTCGCCCAGCGCATGTCCGACCGTGCCGTAACCGTGATCGGCGCAAGCGATGCCGGCGAGCGACTGCCGCGCGGATTCAATGACCCCACTCACTTCGAATGCCGGATGTGCGCGTGGCAGGACCGCTGTTGGAGGACGCAGGCATGAACCATCTGTATTCCACGCCGCTTGCCGCCATGCTCGGCGAGCGTCTGATCACGGCACGCGAAGCGGCCGTCAGTCTGAATCTGCCGATGTACTGGCTCACGCATGCCTGCGAGCGCGAACGCCTGAAGTTGCCGCATTACCGGGTCGGCAAGCTCCTGCGTTTCAGGCTCGATGAGCTGGTCGCATGGGCCGAAGCACGGCAAGCCATCATCAATCAGGCAGCGGGTGAGGAGGGCATCGATGCTGGACTTTAACGAGACACACGTGTCTCCCACTTCGCAGCCGGATGGCGGGCGTGACGAAATCCATGGGGCGCTGCTCGCCCGACTCGAATCCGTACTGACCGTCATGTTCCCGGCAGGCAGACGACGCCGGGGCAGGTTCCTCGTGGGCGATGTCATGGGAAGCCCGGGCGACAGCCTCGAAGTCGTGCTCGAAGGCGACAAGGCCGGCCTGTGGACCGACCGCGCGACGGGCGACGGCGGCGACATCTTCAATCTGATCGCGGCATGGCGTGGCATCGATACGCACGGGGATTTTCCGCGCGTGCTGCAGCAGGCCCGTGATCTGGTCGGGCAGAGTGCGTCCATGCCCAGGCGCCGCACGAAGAAGGAAGCGCCCGTCGATGACCTCGGTCCAGCCACGGCGAAATGGGACTACCTCGATGCCAGCAGCCAGCTAATCGCCGTCGTCTACCGCTATGACCCGCCAGGCCGGAAGAAGGAATTCCGGCCGTGGGATGCGAAGCGTCGCAAGATGGCACCGCCAACGCTGCGTCCGCTCTACAACCAGCCGGGCATGATCGGTGCCGCGCAGGTCATCCTGGTCGAAGGCGAGAAATGCGCGCAGGCGCTGATCGACACAGGCTTCGTCGCGACCACGGCGATGCATGGTGCGAACGCTCCTGTGGAAAAAACCGACTGGTCGCCACTCGCAGGCAAGACTGTGCTCGTCTGGCCTGACCGTGACAAACCCGGCTGGGAGTACGCCACGCAGGCGGCACAGGCCATCCTCACGGCAGGGGCGAAGTCCTGCCACATCCTGTACCCACCCGAGGATGCCGCCGATGGATGGGATGCGGCTGATGCAGTGGCCGAAGGTTTCGACGTTCCGGCATTCATCGCGCAGGGGCCGCGCATGCAGATGCACGACATTGCCGATGCGACTGAGCCCGTGGTCAGTAGTGATGAGTCGGTGTGGGGCACGGATGATGCGCTGGCCCTGGCGTTCACCCGACGCTATCACCGCGACTGGCGTTACGTCGCGGCATGGGGGCGCTGGCTCGTGTGGGACGGTCAGCGCTGGCGCACCGAGGATACCCTCGCGGCGATTGATCTGATCCGCAGTGTCTGCCGGCATGCGGCGGTTCATGCTGACAATCCGAAGATCGCCGCGAAGCTGGCCAGCGCCGGCACGGTTGCCGGTGTCGAGCGACTTGCACGTACCGATCGCCGTCATGCGGCCAGTACTGACGAATGGGATGCCGATCTGTGGCTGCTCAACACGCCGGGTGGCGTGATCAATCTGCGCACCGGCGGACAGCGAGCGCATGAGCGTGCCGACCGGATGACCCGGATTACCACGGCAACACCCGTGCATGGCGCAGCCTGTCCCATCTGGCAGCAGTTTCTCGCCGAAGTGACGGGGAACGATGTCGAGCTGCAGGCCTATCTGCAGCGGATGGCCGGCTATGCCCTGACCGGGTCCACGCAGGAACATGCGCTGTTCTTCCTGTACGGCACCGGTGCCAACGGCAAGTCGGTGTTCGTCAACACGCTGGCCACGATCCTGGGCGACTACGCGGCTAATGCACCGATGGACACTTTCATGGAAACGCGTACCGACCGGCATCCGACGGATATGGCGGGCCTGCGCGGCGCGCGATTCGTTGCTGCGATCGAAACGGAGCAGGGGCGGCGCTGGGCCGAGTCGAAAGTCAAGAATCTCACGGGTGGTGACAGGATTTCTGCGCGCTTCATGCGGCAGGACTTTTTCGAGTTTCTCCCGCAGTTCAAGTTGTTCGTCGCCGGTAACCACAAGCCCGCGATCCGCAACATCGATGAAGCGATGAAGCGGCGGCTGCACCTGATCCCGTTCACGATCACCGTGCCACCCGAGCGCCGCGACAAGTTGCTCCAGCAGAAGCTGCTCGCCGAGCGTGACGGGATTCTCGCGTGGGCGGTTCAGGGGTGTCTGGCCTGGCAACGTCTCGGACGGCTCGATCCGCCGCAACAGGTGCGGGCGGCAACCGAAGAATATTTCGAGGCCGAGGATGCACTGGGTCGATGGATCGAGGAGCGCTGCGTGCGCGAGGTCAATGCGAAATCGCTGACTGCCGAACTGTTCAGTGACTGGAAACTGTGGGCCGATTCCGCAGGTGAATTTGTCGGCACACAACGGCGCTTCTCCGACCTGCTCATCACGCGCGGGATGGAGAAATGGCGCAACAGCATGGGGGTGCGTGGATTTCGTGGCGTCGCGCTCGTGCAGCCGCCCATGCCCGCGTACACACCTTATGCCGACAACTGACTGACACCCGACTGACGCATCGGGCGCAGTGAAACATAAGTCTCTTACGCGTGCGCGCGTATACGCGCACACATGGAGTGTTTCGATGGACTGCGTCCGATGTGTCAGTCCAAACCGAACAGGACTGTAACCGTGACCATGACGATCCTTGCCCTTGATCTGGGCACTACGACCGGCTGGGCGCTGAGCGGCCGTGACGGCCACATCATCAGCGGCAGCGAATTCTTTCGGCCCCAGCGCTTTGAGGGCGGTGGCATGCGCTTCCTGCGTTTTCGCCGCTGGCTCTCTGAATTGCACGGCGGTGCTGGCGATATTCACGCGGTGTACTTCGAGGAGGTCCGCCGGCATGCGGGTGTCGACGCCGCACACGCATACGGCGGATTTCTCGCCACGCTCTCGGCCTGGTGCGAGCACCACAGCATTCCGTACCAGGGTGTGCCGGTGGGCACGATCAAGAAGCATGCGACCGGCAAGGGCAATGCGGGCAAGGAAGCGGTCATCGCTGCGATGGTGGCGCTCGGTCATGCGGTCGCCGATGACAACGAGGCCGACGCACTCGCGCTGCTGCACTGGGCCATCGACATGCAGGAGGATCTGGCATGAAGATCCCGATTCCATCCTCTCCGTCGTCGCTTGCACGTCACCAGCCGGTGACGATGGATGTCGATGCCGTGAAACGTGACGGCTGGCAGCGTCAGCGTATCCTCGTTATCGCCGAGCAGGACGATCGGTTGGATTTCGTTGAGCGTGAGTTCGTGCGGCGTATCGGCAACCGGCTCTACGGTGCGTCCGGAGGTCGCCATGGCTGAGTGGGACATCGATGCCGTGGCCGCCCGGTTTGCCGAAGCGGCCGAGACAAGCCGGCGACTGCCACGTGTTGGCGTGCAGGGCTATTTCAACGTCTGGCCGGCATTCGCACGCCGCGAATGGGAGGCGCTTGCGAATGAGGATCGTGAGTATCGCCCTCTGCCTCCTTCTCCGTCGGCGATTGATCGAATGCTCGAAACGATGAAGTGGGTGCAGTGGCTTGATATTGAACAGCGCCACCTCGTGTGGATGCGGGCGAAACAGTACGAGTGGTCCGACATCAGTCGGCGTTTTGGCTGTTGCCGGTCAACAGCATGGCGACGTTGGCGCAGCTGTATGCTGCAGGTTGCTGACCAGCTTAATGACCTGCCGTGAACGTGATCGTGATTTGACGCGTTTGAGCGCGTTCCAGCGGGTTCGAGCGGTTATGTGGGGGATAGTGCGATTTTGGGCCCTGCAACACTTCGGGCGTTTTCGCGTAGGATTTCAGCTATCTTCTGGACAGTCGTGTGAGCACAGCGAGACGGCCTGTCCAGTTTGCTGCATCAGTGCGCCTGCCTTCTCGTTGATCCCCTTGAACCCGCCCGGTGTCATGCCTGGTGGGTTTCTTTTTTCTGCCCATGAATCTGCACATCGACTATCGTCCGATCGAGTCGCTGATCCCGTATGCCCGCAATGCGCGCACGCACAGCTCTGAGCAGGTGGTCCAGATCGCGGCGAGCATCCGCGAGTTCGGCTTCAACAATCCGGTACTGGTTGATGGCCAGCATGGCGTCATTGCCGGTCACGGTCGCATCCTTGCGGCTCGCCAGCTTGGCATGACGGAACTGCCGGTGATCGAGCTGTCGCACCTCTCGAATACACAGAAGCGTGCGTTCATCCTGGCCGAGAACCGGCTGACCGAACGGGGAGGCTGGGACGACGAACTGCTGTCGCTGGAACTGGCCGATCTGCAGGCAGCGGGCTTCGACCTCGAACTGACCGGCTTCGATGACGCAGCGATCGCAAAGCTGCTCGACGAGGACAGCGAGGCTGGACCGCAAAACGACGAACCAGCCGACGATGTGTCGGAGCCGCCCGTGGTGCCTGTCACGCGCAGAGGTGACGTCTGGCTCATCGGCCGGCATCGGCTGATCTGCGGCGATGCCACCGATGCATCCGTCGTGGCCCGTGTCATGGGCGGCCAGCAGGCCACGTTGTGCTTCACGTCACCGCCCTACGGTAACCAGCGCGACTATACCGGGGACATCGGTAACTGGGACGCGCTGATGCGCGGCGTGTTCGCTGCGTTACCGATGTCCGCTGACGGCCAGATACTCGTCAATCTCGGCCTCATCCACCGCGACAACGAAGTCGTGCCGTACTGGGACGGCTGGCTCCAATGGATACAGACCAGTGGCTGGCGACGCTTCGGCTGGTACGTCTGGGATCAGGGGCCAGGGATGCCAGGCGACTGGAACGGCAGACTCGCACCGAGCTTTGAGTTCGTGTTCCACTTCAATCGCACTGCACGTCGTCCGAACAAGATCGTGCCATGCACGCATGCTGGCCAGGATTCGCATCTGCGCGCAGATGGCTCGTCGACGGCGATGCGCAGGAAGGACGGCGAGGTCGGTGGCTGGTCGCATGCCGGCAAGCCCACGCAGGACACGCGCATTCCTGATTCGGTGATTCGCATCATGCGGCACAAGGGGCCGATCGGCGACAGCATTGATCATCCGGCCGTGTTCCCGGTCGCGCTGCCCGAGCACATCATGCTCGCGTACTCGGATGCGGGTGACATCGTGTTCGAGCCGTTCAACGGTTCCGGCACGTCGCTCATCGCGGCCGAACGCACGGGCCGTCAGTGCAGGGCTGTGGAAATTGCACCGGAGTATGTCGATGTCGCGATCCGCCGCTTCATGCAGCACTATCCCGACGCATCCATCACGCTCGCGCGTTCCGGCCTGAGCTTTGAGGAAGTGGAGGCCGAACGCGTCACGATTCCCGAGGCCGACCATGCGTGAACCGGTTGCCGACATCAGGGTCGAGATGCGGCCGATCGATGCGTTGATCCCGTATGCAAACAACGCGAAGCGGCATACCGATGCGCAGGTCGCGCAGATCGCAGCCAGCATCCGTGAATTCGGCTGGGGGGCACCGATTCTGGTCGATGGCCAAAATAACGTAATCGCGGGTCATGGTCGTCTGCTCGCGGCACGAAAGCTCGGTATTGTCGATGTTCCGGTGGTACCAATGGCGCATCTGACCGACATCCAGCGACGCGCCCTGATTCTGGCTGACAACAAGATCGGCGAGAATGCCTCATGGGACGATGAGCTGTTGGGTATCGAGCTGACGGCATTGAAGGATGCCGGCGTCGATCTCTCGATTACGGGTTTTACTGCCGACGAATGGGACGCGTTGATCGCGGGCGAGTCGGCGACTGGATCTGGGCATACGGACGATGACTCAGTGCCTGAGGTTGAGGAAACGCCGGTGTCGCGTGCAGGCGACGTCTGGCTGCTCGGTGAGCACCGCTTGCTGTGCGGCGACGCGACGAAGCCGGAGTCCTATCGTGCACTGCTTGGCGATGAACGGACCAGCATGGTGTTCACCGATCCGCCGTATAACGTCAACTACGCCAACAGCGCGAAAGACAAGCTGCGTGGCAAGAATCGCCCGATCCTGAACGACAATCTCGGCGACGGCTTCGAGACGTTCCTGACCGATGCCTGCCGCAATCTGCTCGCGGTCACGGACGGTTCGGTCTACATCGCCATGTCGTCGAGCGAACTGGACACGCTGCAGTCGGCATTCCGTGCAGCGGGCGGCCGCTGGTCGACGTTCATCATCTGGGCTAAGAATACGTTCACGCTCGGCCGGGCCGACTACCAACGCCAATACGAGCCGATCCTCTATGGTTGGCGCGACGGGGCGGATCATTTCTGGTGTGGCGCGCGCGATCAAGGGGATGTGTGGCAGATCAAGAAGCCTACGAAGAACGATCTACATCCGACGATGAAGCCGGTCGAACTCGTCGAGCGAGCGGTGCGCAACAGCAGCAAGACGCGTGACATCGTGCTCGATCCGTTCGGCGGTTCGGGCTCGACGCTGATCGCCTGCGAGAAGGCGGGCAGGCGCGCACGGCTCATCGAGCTCGATCCAAAATACGTCGATGTTATCGTTCGCCGCTGGCAGGACTGGAGCGGCAAGCAGGCCATCCATGCGGCGGATGGCTTAGTCTTCGACGCACAGACACCTCATCAATAAAATAAACCCGCCCCCGTTTGTTGACAATAAACTGGGGTGGGTTTAAGATTTGTTCGTCATCTTTCTGGGTAGGCTTCAATGACGGCAAAGATCAAATCAAGTGAGTGGTCCGATTTTTCGAAGCGGATCGTTCGTATTCGTGGTCTCCCCAAGGGCACGGAACTCCGCCTCTACCGGCGGAGTGATGGCAGGCGAGTTCGTTCTGACTTCAGTGTTAAACGCAAAGCAGTCAATCGGACCAACGTTGAGCAACTGAATGGCACCGATCGTGTGTCCGACCTACTGGCGGATGCCAGAACGCTGCTTTCGACAGACATCGATGCCCGCGGTTTGGAAATGCGGCTCTACGGTCCTGATGGAGATCGGATCAATGGCAACACTTATCTCCAGACCGTTCGGAATATGGAGCCGGCTATTCAAGACGATGAGGAACCCGTAGAAATTTTCTTGGATTTGCTCGCCGATGTCGGCATTGATGACATACCCATTCGACAAGCAGGCGCGTTATACAGTCGCCTGCGTGATGTTATGGGTGGAGACTACTTCGACAAGCAACTCCTTCGCACGATGCGGTAATAGTGAATGAGCCCCTCAAAGCAGGGGCTCATTCCTCTCATACGATCCGGTAGACACGCTCGCCGCCCTCAACCTTTTCAGAGGCGAGCGTAAGGCCGAGTTTCTTCTTGAAGGCGCCGGCCAGCGTGCCGCGCACCGTGTGGGCTTGCCAATTGGTCGCCTCACAGATCTGTGCAATCGTCGCGCCTTCCGGTCGCCGCAGCATCGCGATCACCTGCGATTGCTTGCTGTTTTCGCGCGTGCGGCGTGGTGCCTTGATCCCGAGGTTCGCTTCGGCGGTTTCAACTGCGGCCTCCATCTCGGGATCGGCCGGATCGACGGGCGCGACCAGTCCAGGGCGCGGTACACCCAGCGCATCGTAACCCTCGGCGGCCACAAACCAGTCAGCACCGACGGTGGTAATCAGGGCGCGGTTCGACAGGCCGTCGATCACCTTCTTGCGTGCGGCGCCTTTGATGTTGTCGGGAAACCAGTCGATCTTGCCGCACGTGTGGTTGATCGCGTAGGCCAGGATCGCGTGTTGAGTGGGCGTCAGTTCGATGGTGCTCATGGTCGTACTCCTCTCGTGGTGGATAACGACTCCATGAACACGCTGTTCAATCATGAAGCCAAGCGGAAGATCTGATGCCACGTGGAGCGCCGACGCCGTGCCGCTTCCCAGGATGCGCGGCTGTGCTCGCGACGCCCGGCTTCTGCGCCACACATCGTCGATGGACGCATCGCGATTACGGTCGCGCCCGGCGCACGTTCGATGCGGAGCTCAGCTTCTACAAGTCGATGGCCTGGCAGCAATGTCGCGCGGCGTATCTGCGCGCGCACCCGGTGTGTGTCACGTGCCGGGCACGAGGGATGACCATCGCGGCCGTTGTGGTCGACCACATGGTGCCGATCAAGGATGGCGGTGCGCGCTTCGATTGGTCCAACTTGCAGTCGCTGTGCGTACCGTGCCACAACCGCAAGACGGCGACCGAGACCGCGCTGCGTCGCAGGCGCGATCCCCGCGCTCGCTGATAACGCGCCGTGTGCGCCTCGTCGGGTTAGAGAGTAAAACTGCCTGGCAAACGCGACTGGGCGCAAACCGTTGCCACGTGGGCGCCCGCAGTGGCATCCATTGCCCCCCATGGGGGATCGAATCTCTGCGGCCGTCGGCGCCGGGATCGTGCGCGTGCCAGGATTTTTGCGCGTGCAGAATGAAACAGGGGGGACTCCCCCTCAATACACCCAATGGCAGGACGAAAACCCCTTCCGACCACAGTCAAGAAGATCAAGGGCACGCTGCAGAAATGCCGCACCAATCCGCGCGAGCCGCAGCCAGCCGGGGATCTGGTCGACCCGCCTGAGTACATGAGCGAAGGGGCGAAGGATGCGTGGCGTTACGCGATCGACAACGCGCCAGCCCATCTTCTCAAGCGGCTTGATATGTCCGTGCTCGAGGTCTGGGCATGTGCCGCTGACCTGTATCGCAAGGCCCAGGCAGGCCTCGCGAAGACAGGGTTGTTGATCAAGGCACCGAATACGGGCGTGCCGATGCAGTCACCATACCTCGCGATCGCCAACAAGCAGGCACAGATCATGACGAAGGCGGCAACCGAGATGGGCTTCACCCCGGCGTCGCGCTCGCGCGTCATGCTGCCGGTCGAGGCTGCCGACGATCTCGATCCGTGGTCGGAGATTGCGGGCTGATGGCTGTCAGCACCTACGCGGTCACCGCGAAGCTCTACGCGGAATCGGTCATCGCAGGTGACGTACCCGCCTGTCGGTGGGTTAAGCTGGCCTGCCAGCGGCAGCTGAACGATCTCGCCCGCTTCAAGGGCAAGAGCAGCCCGTACCGCTTCAATCCGAAACTGACGGATCGAACCGGCAAGGCGTTCGCGCCGGCCGACAACCTGTGCGCCTTTATCGAGCGCCTGCCGCACGTGAAGGGACCGCTTGCCGGTGAACCGATCACGCTCGAGCCATGGCAGGTGTTCATTCTGACCACCGTGTTCGGCTGGGTCCAGGCAGATGGCAAGCGGCGCTTCCGGCGCGCGTATATCGAGGTACCGCGCGGCAACGCCAAATCGACGCTGTCGTCGGCGGTTGGCCTCTATATGCTGGCCGCCGATGGCGAAGGCGGCGCCGAGGTGTATTCGCTGGCGACCACGCGCGATCAGGCGCGGATCGTGTTCGGCGACGCCCAGACGATGGCCCGGCGCTCAAGTGGCTTCCGCTCCCGCTTTGGCGTCGCGGTCGGCGCCCACAATATGAACGTGCTGGCGTCCGGCTCGAAATTTGAAGCCCTGTCCGCAGAGGGTTCGACGCTCGACGGTCTGAACATTCACTTCGGCTGTGTCGATGAGCTGCACGCGCACAAGACGCGCACCGTCTATGACGTGGTCGAGACCGGTACCGGCAAACGAAACAACTCCCTGCTGTGGGTGATCACGACGGCGGGCAGCAACCGGGCGGGCATCTGCTATGAGATCCGCACCTTCGTCACCAGGCTGCTTGATGGCGTGTTCGAGGACGACAGCCAGTTCGGCATCGTGTACGGCCTTGATGACGGCGACGACTGGACCACCGAAGAAGCGCTGATCAAGGCAAATCCCAACTGGGGCATCTCAGTCCAGCCCGATGTCCTGGTGCCGTTGCAGGCGAAGGCGATGCAGTTGCCCAGCGCCGTCAACAACTTCAAGACCAAGCACCTCGACGAATGGGTCAACGCCGACACCGCGTGGATGGACATGCGGGCGTGGGACCGATGCGCCGATGCCGCGCTCGATCTCGATACGTTTGCCGGACAGCCCTGCTGGATTGGACTCGACCTTGCAAGCAAGACAGATATCGCCGCGCTGATGCTGCTGTTCGAGCATCCCGAGATCGAAGGCGGATACGCAGTCTTCGGGCGCTACTACCTGCCAGAGGACACCGTGATGGCGACCGGCAACAGCCAGTACGCGGGCTGGATGCGCACCGGGCGACTGACAGTCACACCGGGCAATGTGATCGATTTCGGCTGGATCGAGGCCGATCTGCTTGAGCTGGTCAGTCGCTTTCAGGTGCAGGGCGTGGCGTTCGATCCGTTCCAGGCGACGCAGCTGTCGACGCGGATGCTGGCGGAAGGCCTGCCGATGATCGAGGTGCGGCCGACCGTGCTGAATTTCTCGGAACCGATGAAGGCGCTGGAGGCGCTCGTGCTGCAGCGCAAGCTCATCCACGACGGCGATCCGGTGCTCGGTTGGATGGCGAGCAACGTGGTCGCCCACCTCGATGCAAAGGACAACATCTACCCGCGCAAAGAGCGCCCCGAGAACAAGATCGACGGGATTGTGGCGCTGATCATGGCGCTGTCTCGCGCACTGGTCGGGGATGGGACGCTGAAGATGCCGGACAACTATACCCTCATGATTATATGAACCCGCTAACCTACAACGCTTCGCTGCTGATCGGTATCGGACTCATCGGCGCGGGTCTGGCGCTCGTCAGTGTGCCGGCCGCACTGGTGGTCGTCGGTGCCTTGATCTTGGCGTTCACGGTGTTCGGCGCGCTCATCACGAGGAAGTGATCCGTGCTGCTATCGATGCGCCTGAACGCGGACACCGGTGACCGGTCACCATGGGGCGACTTCTGGTTCTCGCCGGTGCCGTTCCGTGGCACCCCGCACTCGGTCAACGCCGATGCGGCAATGCGGCTGACGGCTGTCTATGCCTGCGTGCGCGTGCTCGCCGAATCTGTCTCGACGCTGCCGTTCGTCTTGTATCGCGAGCGCAATGATGGCCGGAAGACGCCACTGCGCAATCACTGGCTGTACCGGCTGCTGGCCGTGCGACCGAATGATTTCCAGAATCCACTGGAATTCCGCGAGATGCTGCAGGGCCACTGCACGCTGCGCGGCAATGCATTCGCGCAGATCGTCTCGAACAGCCGGGGCGAAGTGACGGATCTGCTGCCGCTGCACCCGGACCGCGTCACGATCGAGTTGCTCTCCGACACGCAGTGGCGCTACCGCTATACGCGGCGCGATGGCAGCGAAACGGTGCTTGCCCGAAGCGAGGTCTTCCACCTACGCGGCCTGTCGCCCGATGGCATCGTCGGTTACAACCCGATCACGGCTGCGCGTGAGGCGATCGCCGGTGGCCTGGCCGCGCAGGATTACGGAATGCGTTTTTTTATGAACGACGCGACGCCGGGCGGCTGGATCGAAATGCCCAACGCGTTCCCATCCGACGAGAAGCGGCGCGAATTCCGCGAGGCCTGGCAGCGTCAGCAGACCGGCCGGAATCGCCACAAGACGGCGATCCTTGAGTTCGGCATGAAATATCATGAGCTGGGCCTCAAAAACGAGGACATCCAGTTCATCGAGACGCGCAAGTTCTCCGTCTCCGAGATCGCGCGCCTCTTCCGGATTCCGCCGCACATGATCGGGGATCTCGACAAGGCGACCTTCTCGAATATCGAACAGCAGTCGCTCGAGTTCGTAATCCACACGCTGCGGCCATGGCTGGTGCGTTGGGAAGAAGCGATCCGTTATCACTTTCTCGCCGAAGACGGCGGTCTGAACGTCGAATTCCCCGTCACAGCGCTGTTGCGCGGCGACGCGCAAGCCCGGGCGATGTACTACCACAACGGCATTCTGGACGGCTGGCTGACGCGTAACGAGGCGCGCCGCATGGAATCGCTGAATCCGATCGATGGCCTCGACGAACCCCTGCGACCGCTCAATATGGTCGAAGAAAGCGATGCCAGCAGCCCATCCTCTACCACGCAAGTGCCATCTGCAGACCCGGACGACGATCCCGATGACGCATCCGATGACAGGGACACTGAATGAAACACGCGCTCCTGATCTCTGAATTTCTCTCGACGCCGTGGGCATTGATGCCCGAGCGGCTATCGGCCTTCGCCGGGGTGACTACGCGCTGGTCGCTCGGTGTCCCTGCCGATACTGAAACGATGGCGAGGGTCCAGGGTGACGCGACCGCCATCGCAGCACGACGTGGTGTAAGCGCACGCGCCGGCAACGGCTCGATCGCGGTACTCCCGATGTACGGCGTTGTCACACAGCGCGGCAATATGGCTGACGACATTTCCGGTCCTGGTTCGATGAGCACGCAGCTGTTCGCGCAGGCCCTGCGCTCGGCCCTCGCGGACGACTCGGTCAACGCCGTTCTCATCGACATCGACTCGCCCGGTGGTAGCGTCTACGGCGTGCAGGAACTGGCCGACGAGATCTATCAGGCACGTGGCCAGAAGCCGGTGGTCGCGATCGGGAACAGTCTCGCGGCCAGCGCCGCGTACTGGCTCGGCAGTGCGGCGAGCGAATTCTATGTCACGCCCGGTGGCGAGGTCGGCTCGATTGGCGTGTGGTCGGCGCACGAGGACTGGTCGAAGGCGCTCGCCGAGGCCGGCGTCACCACGACAATCATCTCGGCCGGCAAATACAAGACCGAGGGCAACCCGTACGAGCCGCTGTCCGCCGACGCTCAATCGTTCATGCAGAGCCGGGTCGACGATTACTACAGTGCCTTCACGAAAGCGGTGGCCAGGAACCGAGGCGTGTCCATCGCCACCGTGCGCGATGGCATGGGTCAGGGACGCGTGCTCGGCGCACAGGCCGCAAAAGACGCCGGCATGGTCGATGACATTGCCACCTTTGACGACGTGATCCGGCGCATGTCAAAAAACCTGCGCCAGTCTGCGAAGGCAAAGGCAGCAGATTTTCCGGCGGCTCCTCAGGCCCAGCCCGCAGTCACCGAGGGCATAGGACGCATCGCGTGCCGGCGGCGTCTCCTCGATCTGATCGGCACGTAATCCCGACCCGTCTCATCTCTCGACCTCGCTGCAGATCTCTTTGCAGTGAGGTTTTTTCATTTCTGGAGCCTGATATGAGCAAAACCCTCCGCACCCTGCAGCAGCGCAAGGCGGCGTTGGTGGCCGACGCGCGCAAGCTGGTCGATGCCGCCCACGCTGAAGATCGTGACCTGAACGAAGCCGAAGCGGCGCAGTACGACACGCTGATGGCATCGATCCAGTCCACGCAGCGCCAGATCGAGCGCGAGGAAGCGCTGATCGAGGCCGAACGCACCGCGGGTGTGACGATTCCCGAGGGGGCGCGGATCAGCGTGTCGGAGAACGTCGAGCGGGACCCGAAACGCGGCTTCCAGACGCTCGGCGAATTCGCCCGCTCGGTGCACATGGCCACCGTCAACCCGATGCGTGCCGACGACCGGCTTCGATTCGGTGGCATTGGCGCGGTCGCACCGACCACCTACGGCGGCGAAGGCTCGGGCCCGGATGGCGGCTTTCTGATTCCGCCCGAGTTTTCGCGCGACATCTTCACGCTGTCGCTGGGCGAGGATGCACTGCTGCCGTACACCGACGACTACGACATCGAGGGTAACTCGATGGTCTTCCCGAAAGACGAGACCACGCCGTGGGGCACCGACGGGATCCGCGCGTACTGGCAGGCCGAGGCCAATACCGGCACGGCGACCAAGCCCAAGCTGTCGGCCACCACGCAGTTCCTGCACAAGATGATGGCGCTCGTGCCGCTGACCGATGAACTCATCGCGGACGGCCCGGCCCTCGGCCAGTATTTGAACCGCAAGATCGGCGACTCGATCCGCTGGAAGACCAACGATTCGCTACTGTTCGGCGTCGGCAACGGGATGCCGATCGGCGCGTTGCAAGGCAATGCCGCGATCGTGGTCGCCAAGGACTCGGGCCAGGCCACACAGACGCTCACCATCTCGAACCTCTCGAAGATGATCTCGCGTCTGCCGCCGGGATCTTTCGGCCGCGCAATCTGGCTCGTGAACAACGACGTACTGCCCGCGCTCTTCACGCTCACGCTCGGTAACTATCCGATCTACCTGCCGATCTCGGCCGGTGCGCAGGAATCGCCGTACGGGATGCTGCTTGGCCGCCCGGTGTTCGTGTCGCAGCACGCGAAAAGTTTCTCGTCGCAGGGCGACGTGATCCTGCTCGACATGTCGTACTACCGCACCATCAAGAAGGCTTCGGGCATCGAGACGGCGACGTCCATGCACCTGTACTTCGACGCCGATGCGATGGCGTTCCGCACCGTGTTCCGCCTCGATGGCCAGCCGACCATCGGCAATCCGATCAAGCCGGCCAACGGGGCGAACAACCTGTCGCCGTTCATCCAGCTCGCTGCGCGCTAATTCCGGGAGGATCCCATTATGTTTCCGAGCCTGAAACCCACGGATTTCGAGGCGCTGCTCACCTCGATTGATCCCGCCAACCAGCCGGCCGGCACGGTCGCCACGGCCTGGGTGCCGGTGCAGAATTTCCACACGTTCCTCGCGCTCATCGGCACTGGCGCGATGGGCACGAATGCCACGCTCGACGCGAAGATCCGCCAGGCCCAGGATGCGAGCGGTACGGGCGCGAAAGACCTCTCCGGCAAGGCGATCACGACGATCCCGGCGGCAAGCGGCGCCAACGTACAGGCGCTCATCAATTTCAGAGGCGGCGACGTCGACACGAACAACGGCTATGCGTTCGTGCAGCTTTCGCTCACGGTCGGCACGGCGGCGACCTTCGTCGCGGCGTACCTTTTCGGTGTCGGTGGCCGCTTCGATCCGCCGGTCGACACATCCGCGTCGATTCCGGTCAATCTCGGCGACGCGAGCGTCGTGCAGATCGTCTGACGGCCACACTGCCTGACCCATGCCGGAAATCCTGCTGCAGCGGCCTGTCGGCGAGCCCGTCGATCTGGCCGAGGCGAAGCTGCACCTGCGCGTGACCGACGATGCCGAGGATGCGCTCATCGCGTCGATTGTGACCACCGCGCGCATCGCTGCCGAGACGATTACGCGGCAGCAATTGCTCCACGCGCGCTACCGGCTCGTGCTGGATCGGTTCCCGATGGCCGGCATCGGGACGCCCCCACCGTTCGAGCACGTGATCAACTATCCGGCTTTTGCCATCGTGCTGCCGCACGCGCCGCTCGTCGACGTCGTGTCGATCGACTATCTCGACATGAACGGCACGCCGCAGACGATGGATCCGGGCGATTACGTGCTCAACGCAGCGCTCATGCCCGCGATCATCACGCCCGGATTCGGCAAAATCTGGCCGATCCCGTTGCCGCAGATCGGCTCGGTCACTGTGACGTATGACGCTGGCTACATGTCGGTCTGCACGGTCCAGGGCAGTTTGCCTGCGACACAGATCCAGGCGCGCGGCCCCGTCACGTGGAATGTCGGCGATACCGTCCAGTTCTTCAATTCGGGCGGGGCGCTGCCGACGCCATTGCAGGTTGACGTCCCTTACACGGTGACGGCTGCGAACGCAGGCCTCTATGCCCTGCAGTATTCCGGCGGCAACCCGGTCACCCTGTCGGACACCGGCAGCGGTACGAGCTATCTCTGTAGCGGCCCGGAGCCGGTGCCCGAGGGCATCCGCAACTGGATCCTGCTGCGCACCGGCTCGCTGTACGAGAACCGCGAGGAAGTGGCCATCCTCAACCGGGGCAAGGTCGAGGAACTGCCGTTCGTGGCTGGACTCCTCGATCCCTACCGGATGTCGGTGCCATGACCACGCAGATGCGTGCGGGGCAGCTGAACCGCCTCGTTGCCATCCAGCAGCGCAGCACGGCCCGTGACAACTTCGGCCAACAGGTCGAGGCGTGGACGACCATCAAGTCGGTCTATGCGTACATCGAGGCGCTGAGCGGCAGCGAGCGTGCCGCCGCGCAATCGATCTCAACGGATGTCTCCCATCGTTTCACGGTCCGGTACGACGCGATCTTTGCTAATCCTCGGGTCGTGGCCACATACCGCATCGTCTACGCCAGCCGAAACTTCGACATCCACGCAGCGCTCAACGTCGATGAATCGAACCGGACCATCGAACTGCTTGCAAGCGAAGGATTGACTGATGGCTGAACTGCGCTGCATCAAGGGCCTGGACGAGTTTGCCCGCGCACTCGAGCAGCTTCCCCACAACATCGGACGCAATGTGCTGCGCGGCGCGGTCAACGCGGGGGCGACCGTATTGCGTCAGCAAGCGGCCGTGTTCGCGCCGGTCTACGAGGGCGACGACCCGCGCCAGGATCCTGGACGCATCCGGCGCGCGATCTACCAGAAGCAGATCCCCGAGCGCTCGAACGAACTGCTGCAGGTGTTCTACGTCGGCGTACGGCGCGGCCGGAAGAACCAGGTCAAGGTCGTGCGCGGCCGGGTCACAAATCTCGACGCCTACTACTGGACGTGGCTGGAATTCGGCCACGCTTATGTCCCGCCGCGTCCGAAGGGTATGTCGCTGAAGGCACATCGCGCGGCGGTCAAGGCGATGCCCACCGCGATCTGGGTTGACCCACGCTCGTTTATGCGGCCGGCATTTGCGATTGCGAAGGATCAGGCGATCCAGGCCATGATCGATTACCTTGCAGCCCGCCTTCCAAAGGAAGCGGCCAACCTCGGGCTACCGATGAAATGACTACGATCCAGGAGCAGGTCGCCACACTCCTGCAGTCGCTGGCCGCCGGTGGAGCCTCACCCCAGGTGCAACTGCAGGACAACACCTACCCGTACATCGTCTACCGGCGCCTCGCGAGTCCGGTCTGCAACACGCTTTCCGGCAACGGCTCGCCCCCGATCAACAACACGCTCTTCGAGATCTCGTCCTGGGGCTACACGTACGCCGATGCCGTGGCGACCGCTTCGGCCGTGGCCGCTGCGTTCCAGTCGTGGAGCATCCAGAACGTCCTGCAGCATGAGCAGGACCTGTACGAATCCGACGTCAAGGCTTTCCGTGTCGTGCAGACGTTTTCCGTCTGGCACGACTGACCTGCTTCCGCTTTCCCGGTTTCTTTCCCTCTGGAGTCACATCCATGACCTCGACTGCCATTTCGTCGCAGGGCTCGTCGTTTGCCGTGTCGGGTGGCACCGGCGCCGCCGTCAGTATCACCGGAATCATTCTCGGCTACCCCACCATCATCGAGGCGACCGCGCACGGGTTCACGAACGGCGACGTGGTGTCGTTCGCCGGCGTCGGCGGCGAGACGGGCCTCAACGGCCAGTCATTCGTCGTGACCAACGTGACGCCAAATACGTTCGCCGTCAACTACAACTCGACGGGCGGTGCATCGTGGACCTCAGGGGGCACGGCCACACCCGTTACCTGGACGCCGATCGGCAACTTCAAGACCATCAAGGGATTCGACGGCAAGACCTCAAAGCTCGACGCGACGAACCTGGCGTCGCTCGCAAAGGAATACCGCGCGGGTCTGCAGGATCCGGGCAATTTCAGCTTCGACGTCGATATCGACCTCGCCGATGCCGGCCAGCTTGCGCTACAGACGCGCAAGGCGAGCAGCGCGCTCGCGAATTACCGGCTCACGCTGCCCAACGGCCACGCCGCGACCTTTACCGCGTTCGTCGAATCGTTCCCCTGGGATGGCGGTGTGGACAAGCTGCTGACCGCCACTATCAACCTGATCATCACCGGGCCGATCACGATTGCCTGATCTCCGGTTGCTTCCTGTCAACTCACCACGGAACTGCCATGTCCACGATCCTGAATCGTGCCGCCATCCTTGCGGCCAATGACCTCGCCACCGAAACCGTCGACGTGCCCGAATGGGGCGGCGCCGTCATCATCCGTTCGATGACGGGCGCGCAACGCGACGCCTATGAAACCAGCCTGATGACGAAGGATGCCTCGGGTCGGTACACGATCGATACCGAGAACATGCGCGCGAAGCTCGTGATCTTCACGGCGGTCGATGAAACCGGCACGCCGCTCTTCACACCGGATGACCTGCCAGCGCTTGCGGGCAAGAATGCGGCCGTGATCGAGCGCCTGTTCGTCGCCGCGCAGCGCATCAACGGCCTGTCGAAGGACGCCGTGGCGGACGCGGAAAAAAACTCCGTGAGCGGCCAGCCCGACGCTTCTGCTTCCGGCTCGCCGCAGCCCTCGGCATGACGGTCCGGCAACTGCTGACCAATCTCGACAGCAGTGAACTGACCGAATGGATGGCCTTCGAGCGCATCGAGGCGATTGGTGAGGCACGAGCCGATCTGCGTACCGGCATCATCGCTGCGGCCGTCGGCAATCACGGCAATCGTACGCTGCCCAAGCCCTATCGGGCGAGTGACTTCATGCCCTACCTGCCGCGCGTCGAAGAGAAACCGATCTTTTTCGACGACCCCGAGCAGCAGTCCGCCACGATCCTGAAGCTGGTTTTCAACCGCACATAATCGATCTATGTCGCTCGGCTCCCTCGTTCTCGAACTGCAGGGGAATGTCGCCCGCACGCAGGAAGACATGGGGCGCCTGCAGCAAATCGTTGAGTCTGCGATGCGCCGCATCGATGCGGCAGCATCCCGGACATCCGACAACATCCAGGGCGTCGCCACGGTTGGGCGTGCGATCCAGCGCGTACAGGGCGCCGAGGAAGCCGCAGCCAGCATCGAACGGGTCGGCCACGCATCGGTCGGTGCGCGGCGCGAGATGCTGGTGCTCGCCCATGAACTGGCCACCGGCAACTTCAAGCGCGCGGTGGGCTCCCTGATGGTGCTGGGCGAGCGCATCGACATCATGTCGAAACTGGCCTCCCCAGCCGGAATCGCGATCGCGGCTCTGGCCGCTGCCGTGGCCGGCTTCGCGGCACTGGCGATCAAGGGAGCGATGGAGTCGGCCGAGTTTGCCCGCTCGATCACGCTGACCAGCAACTACGCGGGCCAGACCGAGGCGAGCTACAACCGGCTGTCGCGCAGTGTGGCGGATGCCACCGGCGCCACGATTGGCAATGCGCGCGAGATCACGCAGGCATTGGTTTCGTCGGGGCGCATCAGTGCCGGCGCGCTCGAATCCGTGGCACTGGCTGCCACCCGGCTGCAGGTCGTGACCGGCCAGAGCGCGGAAGAGATTGTCCGTCAGTTCGCCGGTATGTCGGACGGCGTACTGAAATGGGCACTCGAGGCGAACAGGCAGTACCGCTTCGTCGACGGCGCGCTGTACGACCACATCAAAGCGATCGAGCAGGCCGGGCAGCAGGAACAGGCGATGGAAGTCGCATCGACTGCGCTCTACCAGCACCTCGGCAACGTCGCGACGGAGAACCTCGGGTACATCGAGCGCGCCTGGCGCGGGGTGAAAGCCGCGATCAGCGATGCCGCCGACGCGCTCATGTCAGTCGGTCGCGCCGAGACGGCAGCGGAAACGGCGGCGCGCATCAATCGCACGCTCGCCGCGAAGCGCTCGGGGCGGACCGACACATCCTATGCACTTGGCGTTGGCGAGGGGCTCGGCGGACTTGAAGCGGGCGGGAGTTACGACGACCTGACTCGCCAGCAGTCGGCGGCCACATCACTCGCGCGTCGCCAGCAGGATACAGCGTCACTGGCGGCCTACAAGGCGCATACCGATGAGATAGTCGTCGCGGCGAAAGCCCGCTGGGACGAGCTCGCGAAGGCGCACAAGGTCGGCGCGGAACGCCTGAAGGAAGAACTGGACGAAGCCGCGCGTGTCGGCCAGCAGGCCGGTGCCTCGCCCACCGACATCGCTGCGCTGAAGGCGCGGATCCGAAAGGAATATAGCCATGGGAGTGGCGCGGGACTCGATCGCGTGAATCTCGACGCGCAGACCCAGCCGATCCAGGAGCAGATCACCGCGCAGGCCCGGCTACTGCAGAATCGGCAGAAACAGCTGGAACTCGCGTACCGCGATGACCACCTCAGCGACCAGACGTACTACGACCAGTCGAAGGCGGCGATTGAGCAGTACAACGCGCAGATCCGAGCGCTCTACGACCAGCAGATCGCCATCGTTGAGAGCGCTGCGAAACGCACGGCCGATGCCCGGACCCGCATCGCGCTGACGAACCGGGCGAATGCGCTGCGCAACGACGAACAGCAGGCGCTACTGCAGTCGTCGGAGCGATTGTCCGAACTGACCGAGAAGCAGACCGAAGATACGCGCAAGTACCGGGACGAGGTTGAGAAGCTGAACTCGGAACTCGGCAAGCTGGACCGTGATCCGGGCCGCACGGCGGGCGCGGACTTCGATCGCGAGCATGGCCACCTGCAGCGTCAGGCGACGCTCGATGGCGACACAGACACGCTCGCCACGCTTGCACAGGCACGCAATGCTGCCGTCGCGCAGGCGCAGATGAATTCGCTGAAGCAGGAAGCCGAGCAGATCACCCAACGACTCACCCTTGCGGAGAAGGAACTGGCCGTCGCGCAGGAGACAGGCGAGAAAGGTGCCGTTGCCGGCATGGTCGAACTCGGCCAGCTTCGCCAGCAGGCCGCGCAGCAGCTTGCTCAGATCCAGCAGCAGATGCAGGGCATCGCATCGAACTCGGGCCTGCCGCAACTCGATCTTCAGGCGCAGCAGTTCGGCCTGCAAGTCCAGCAACTTTCCGCCTCGAGCAACGTGCTCGGCAAGTCTATCTCCGATGTCTTCGCCCATTCGTTCGCGAACATGCTCGACAACACGATCACCCGCACGAAGACGCTGCGGCAGGAATTCCTCGATATGGCCAACAGCATTGAGCAGGCGATCACGAGGATCATTGCGCAGGATCTGACGAACCAGTTATTCGGGATTGGCTCGGGCTCCGGTTCCGGCAGCAGTTCGGGTGGGTGGCTGGGGCAGCTGTTCAGCTGGGGCATGGGTCTGCTCGGGCTGACGGGTGGCAGTGCGATGTCTTTGTCGACCGATGTCATGCCGTCCGGCCTGATGGGATTGACGCCCGATTTCAGTGTCGGGGCGGACGATGTCGGCAGCATGCTGACCTACCCGTTTCATATGGCATCCGGCGGCGATACGTCGCCCGGTGGCCTGTACGAGGTCAACGAGAAAGGACCGGAGCTGCTGACCGTCGCGAACCGCACGTTCCTCATGATGGGCAACCAGGGCGGTACGGTTACCCCGGGTGGTTCTTCCGGTCCCGCACGCGGTGGCCACACGTTCAACCTGAATATTGCGGTGCCGCCCGGCACGACCCGGCAGAGCGCGCAGCAGCAAGCGCAGGCCATTATGCGGCAGGCGAATATCGCAATGGCCCGCAACGGTTGAATCTCCCATAGATGACCACCTTTCTCGAATCGCCCCGCTTCCCGGACAACATCGCGTTCGGTGCCACCGTCGGCCCCACCTATCTGACCGTGGTCAACCAGGTCTACAGCGGGCGCGACGCGCGCATTCCGGCCTGGACGCAGTCGCGTATCCAGTTCGAGGTCGGGCGCCGGGCGATGAACGCCGCCGACACCGCAACGATCGATGCCTTCTTTCGCACGGTCAAGGGACGCGCATATGGTTTTCGTATCAAGGACTGGACCGATTACTCCGACGGCGACGCCGGCATACTGATTGCGACCGCAACGAGTGGCGTCTACCAGATGACGAAGCTGTATGCGAACGGCGCGCTCAGTGAATCGCGGCTGATCCAGAAGCCGGTGGCGGATAGCGTGCAGATTATCAAATCCGGCGCGCCCCTCACGACGGGCGTCACGCTCGACACGACCACGGGCCTTGTGACGATTACGCCGGCGCCGACGGGCTCCCCCACGCTCACGTGGACCGGGCAGTTCGATGTGCCTGTGCGGTTTGACGTAGACCAGATGAAAAAACAGATCATGGACCGCAATGGTGCAGTTGGCGATCTGCTGGTCGACTGGGGATCAATCCCCTTGATCGAGATTCGCCCGTAATTCGCCATCTCTTCATGCGCACGATTCCTGCGGCCCTCCTCGCCACACTCCAGAGCGAGGTCCAGACCGTCTGCTCGCTCTGGAAGATCGCCCGCACAGATGGACAGGTCTTCGCTTTCACCGACCTCGACCAGCCTGTCACATACGGTGGCCTGACGTATCAGTCGGCAGGCGGCTACACCCACTCGCAGATCGACAGCACGAGCGACCTCTCCACCTCGAACCTCGAGGTACAGGCAGTGTTCGATAGTTCGGCCATCACGCAGGCCTCGCTCGAGTCCGGACAGTGGGATTTCGCGCAGGTGACCTGCATGCTGGTCGACTACACAAACCCGTCGGCGGGTGCCGTGACACTGGCGAGCGGCACGCTCGGTCAGGTGACGATCACGAATGGCGCGTATCAGGTCGAAATGCGCGGCGTGGCTCAGCTGATGCAGCAGGAACAGGGCGACGTATACAGCCCGACCTGCCGTGCGCAGCTGGGCGACGCGAAATGCACGGTCGATCTGACGTCGCTCACCTTCAACGGGACGGTCGCGAGCGTGAACGGCGCGACCACCTGGAACGATCCCGGCCTCACGCAGACCGGACCGGTCGTCGCCTATACCGATACGACTGGCCACAAGATCCCGACACGCTCGCCGTTCACGGTCCAGGTCGTGCCACCGAATAGCGGTGCGTTCGTTTCGACGATCTCGGTCGTCGATTCGTATGGCACCACGTATGGCATCGGCACCGGGTCCGGGCAGTACACGGTCAATGCTTCCGGCCTCTACACGTTCAACAGCGCACAGGCGGGCGGCGAGATTTTCATTAGCTTCGACTACGCGGTTGGTTACTTCTCGTTCGGTAAGGCCCAATGGACGAGCGGCCAGAATGCTGGGTTCATCATGGAAATCAAGGCGTTTTCTCCGGGCGTCGTGTCGCTCGCAATGGCGATGCCCTTTCCTGTTGCGGTCGGCGATACGTACACGATAACGGCGGGATGCGACAAGCAAATCGGGACGTGTTACACGCGCTTTAACAACGTCGTGCATTTCCGGGGCGAACCGTACATTCCCGGCCCGGATATTCTTCTCTCTCCGCAGGGGGGGTAAATGGGCGTTACGCGGGCCGCGTTCGTTGGCGAGGCGTTGACGTGGATTGATACGCCGTATCAGCATCAAGGGCGCCTAAGGGGCGTTGCGTGCGATTGCATCGGCCTTGTTATCGGGACGGCGCGCGGCGTCGGGCTCCATGTTCCCGAAATCCCCGCATACGGGAAGCGCCCCGACGGCACGTTGCGCGCGGGCCTCGACGCAAACCTTGTTCCCGTTCCGCTTGCGAAGGCGCGAGGCGGCGACGTTGTCCTATTCGCGTGGCAATCCGTTCCCGTACATGTCGGCATTCTCACCGATGCCGACCATGTATTACACGCGTATTTGCCAAACCGCCGCGTCGTTCTCCAGCGACTGGACGACAAGACGTGGCGCTATCTCGTCGCGGCCTATACCGTACCGGGAATTGTCTAATGGGTCAGTTAGTTCTATCCGCAGCGGGCGCGGCGGTTGGCGCGGTCGCGGGAACCTTTCTCGGCAATCCCGTTTTAGGCGCGGAAATCGGGTTTCAACTTGGCGGTATTGCGGGCGCTCTACTCTTTCGCCAGAAGGGGCCGAACCCGTCCGATATCCGCATTCAGGACAGCGCATACGGAAAGCCAGTTCCGCTCGTCTATGGAATGTATCGCGTCGCCGGTAACATCATTTGGACAGGGCAACCGTATGTGTCGAACGCGGGCAAGGGCGGCAAGGGTCCTCAGCAGGACAAGGTATCCATGTCGTTTGCGATTGCCTTGTGCGCGGGGCCGATCACGTCGGTTCGCCGCATATGGGCAAACGGCAAACTGATTTACGACGTATCGGACCCGTCGAATTTTCAGGCTCTCAGCGGGTCCGCAACGATGGTGCAGAACTTCACCGTCTATCCGGGTGACGAGAACCAACAGCCGGACCCGACGATACAGGCGGAAAAAGGCGTCAACCTGACGCCCGCGTTTCGCGGCCTCGCGTATGTCGTCTTTAACGACCTCGACCTATCGCAATGGGGGAACTATCTCCCGTCGTTCTCGTTTGAGGTTGTCGTTTCTGGCGCAAACTCTTACGGCGCTTATACGCAAACGACTTACACGTTGCCAGGTGGCGGAAGCTGGTATTTCAGCATGGCCCCGTGCGTAACGGCACAGGGCGCAATCGCGATGATGACGAACGGCAATTCGTCGGCGGGCGTCACTGTGGCGAATCTGACCGCTTACGGCGCCTGCAATCAATCCGTTCTCCATCAGACCATCACTGGCGGCACGGTTCCGGCAGGATGGTCCCTTGCGGGGACGGTAGCGGGTAACAGCGATGTGCCAGGCGCTTATTTTGGCAATATCTGGCTCAACCCAGACGGGACTTATGATCTGCTTCCCAATACTCCGCAAGTCGGATTTGACGCTATTGAAGTCATATTCGGGCGCTCTGGGGACGACCTCTTTTTAATGTCCTACTGGGGAGGCGGCAGCCCGCTTTACCGTTGCAGCATAAGGGCGGGCGGCGCGGTTGAGGCGACTACCACGGTTCAAATAAACAGCTATTACGGCGCTTCGGCAGATTACGTATACGCGGGTTACTACAATACGCTTTATCAGATGGTTCGGGAGACGCTCACGGTTGTGCAATCGTGGAGCGGCGTCGCTGGCGTGCAAGGCGCAAGCATTGGATATGTCGTTGACGAAAACCACGTTTATTTACTTTACGGCTCGGGGCTTTGGCTATTCGATCCGGCAACCGGGATAAGCGCGAACCTCGGTTATTTCACGTTTGCACCGACATCGCTTGCCGGGGTTAGCTCCAGTCTAATTGTTGCAGCAGCCACGACGGGCGGCAATCTCGGCAGCGCGACCCTTGGTTATCTCGCGCTCGACACGGCGGGAACGAATGTAACTGTTGCCGAAGCAGTAGCGGATATCTGCAACCGTGCGGAACTCACAGCAGCGCAGTATGACGTATCGCAACTCACGGACACGCTAAACGGCTACAGCGTAACGAACCACTCGGCGCCGCGTTCAAACCTTGCGCCGCTCATGTCGGCTTTTTTCTTCGATGCGTGCGATTCGGGCGGCGTGATCCGGTTCGTGAAGCGCGGTGCACAACCGGTCGGGACCTTCCTCTACGCCGATCTCGGTGCCTCGCCGAACCTGGGTGACACGGCGAACACGACGCCGATCACCGAGACGATCGCGCAGGAAGTCGATCTGCCGCGCTCGATGCAGCTGACTTACCCGGAACTGGGCGACGACTACAACCCGAACACACAGCGCGCGATGCGCGCTTACACGAAATCGAACCGCGACACCGTCATGCAGGCACCGATCGTGCTCGCGGGTTCCGATGCGCTCGCGCGTACCCAGGCCATGCTGTGGTCGGCATGGGTCGGCCGCAAGACTTTCCAGTTCACGACAGGCCTCGCTTACCTGCAGTACGAGCCGGGCGACGTGATGACGTTGCAGGGCGCGAACGGTGAGAGCTGGACGGTGCGCATCACGCGTTGCCAGTATGACGGCCAGGGGTCGCTCCTCTGGACCGCCGCGCTCGAGGGACCCGATATCTATCCAGGCCGCTCCTACACGACGCAGGGCGGCGCAGCGCTTGGCTTTGCGAGCCAGCAGGTCGATTACAGCGGGCCGACCATCCTGTCAGTGCTGGACATTCCGCCGCTGCGCGATGCTGACAGCACGCCGGGCGTCTACATTGCCGCGTGCGGGATGGCTTCGTCGTGGCCCGGTGCGGCGATCGACCTGTCGCGCGATGACGTGACGTTCACACAGTTCGCGCAGATCACCCAAGCGTCCGTCATGGGCTACGCGGCGAATGCCCTTTCGTCGTTCGGCGGCGGCAATCTCCCGGACGAAATCAATACGGTCAGCATTGTGCTCTACGAAGGGGCGCTCGCCTCGTGCAGCTATGCGGATTTCCTCGCCGGCGCGAATGCGGCGTGGCTGGGCGGCGAAATCCTGTTTTTCCGCAACGCGACGCAGACGGCAGCCAGCACCTGGACCCTTTCGGGTCTGCTGCGGGGGCGCGGTGGCACGGAAGCCGCCATGACGACCCACGCCGCTGGCGAGCGGTTCGTGCTGCTCGATCCTGCCGCGGTCCTGTCGATGCCGATCCAGGCGACCGATTTCGGCTCAACCCTGTATTTCGAGACATTTCTGCGCAATCTGTTCTCGGGTTCGCCCGGCGCGCAGGTGAGCCTCATGCCGAAGAACGGCCGGGTTATGCCGCTCTCGCCCGTGTATTTCATGGCCGCGCACGGCAGCGCGTCGAGCACCTCCGACATCTCGCTGTCGTGGATCCGGCGTGCCCGCGTCCGCACCCAGTGGCTCGATGGCGCCGATGTCCCGCTCGACGAGTCGGCGGAAAACTACACGCTCACGATCCTGAACGGCTCGACCACAGTTCGGACCGTCACGGTTGCCGGCAATGGTGCGGGCAGCACCTGGACGTTCACCGCCGCCAATATCACGGCAGACGGCTTCTCGACGGGCGCGACGATCACCTTCCGCGTGCAGCAGAACAGCGATCAGGGCGTGCTGGGCGCCTCTGCCACGACGACCATCACGAGGTAACACGATGTCCAACAGCACGACGCTGCTCGACACCATCGCGACGAATCAGGCGGCCAAGGAAGTGATCGCCAATGCCCTGTTCGATGCGGCCAGTCCCGCGATGATCTGGGGCCGGCGCGCGAGCACGACGAGTGGCCTGACGTGGGGCTACTATGGCGGCACGTATATGGTCGGCACCACCGCCAATGCGATCGCGAACGGCACCGTCACGCTCACCGCGAGCTCGACCAACTACGTGTATGCGAGCGCCACGACCGGTGCCGTGTCGGTGAACACCACGGGTTTCCCCGCCGGGTCGATTCCGCTCTACCAGATTGTGACCAGTTCGACCGGCATCTCCAGCTACACGGACTGCCGAAGCTACCAGCCCAGCGCGATCGCGGGCACCGTCCGCAGCGCAACGAGCGAAGGCAGCGGAATCCCCGTACTGGATGCGGCGAATTCGACGGCGCAGACGCTCGCTTTCAAGTCGCTGATCGGCGGCGCCGGTGTCACCGTCACGGACGGTGGATCGAACGGGCTCACGATCAGCACGAGCGGTACGAGCGGCACCGTCACGGGCGGCAGCAACGAAGGCAGTGGAGTCGGCGTGCTCGACACTGCCTCCACGACGTCGAGCAACCTCGCATTCAAAACACTGGTCGCCGGCAGCGGCATCACGATCACCGACAATGGATCCGCCGGTATTGCTATCGATGCGAACGCGGCCGCTGCCGTTGCGCCGGCGATCCAGCAGAACGGGACTACGGTCGTCAATGCGGCGACGCAGCTCAATTTCCTCGGGGCGCAAGTCACGAATCCGGGTGGATCGCAAGCGCAGATCGCGCTTTTCTCGGGATTCGGCGCGCCCGATCAACCACCGAACCTGTCGAATTTCGCCTGGGTCAACCAGGGCAGCGCCACCGCGCTGCAGGAACCCTGGGGCATCAGCCTGTCCACACCCAAGGCCGGCGGCGAGAACTGCACATGCCTCGCCGTGGCCGCGCCTTCGACGCCCTATCAGGTCGTCGCCCGCATGCGCGCGTTTCCGGCCAGCTCGAGCTACATGAAGTGCGGGCTCCTCTGGCGCAACAGTTCAAGCGGTCTGCTGCAGGTCGCTGGCCTCCTGTATCAGAGCGGTTTCCAGTACGGCATCGGCAACTTCAACAGCCCGACCTCGTGGAGCGGATTTCAGGGCTCGCAGTACGCGATGACCTTCTGGCCGGACTGGCACCGGATCCGTGACGACGGTACGAACCGGTATTACGACGTGTCGCCGGATGGTGTCACGTGGGTCAACATGTATTCGTTTTCGCGCACGACGTTTCTCACGCCGGACCAAGTGGGATGCTTCGCTGATCCGAACGGGCAAGCCGTCGGCCTCTCGCTGTTCTCGTGGTATGCCGGAGCATAAGGCATGTCGAACAGCTCTAGCCTGCTCGATACGCTATCCGCGACTTCCTCCGCGAAGGAGGCGACGCTCAATGCACTGTTCGATGCCGCCAGCCCACTGCTGCTGTGGGGCCGGCGCGCGGCAACGACGGGCGGTCTTGTCTGGGGCTACTACGGCGGCAACTATACGAATCCGGCGGGCGTCATGCAATCGGTACCCGACGGAACCCTGACGCTTGCCGCGAGTGCGACGAACTACATCTTTGCGGACCCAGTGACGGGCGCGGTCAGCACCAACACGTCAGGCTTTTCGGCTACCTCGTTCCCGCTGTATCAGGTCGTGACCGGCACATTGACGGCGTCGAGCTACACCGACATGCGCAGTTACCAGCCGAACGCAATCAGCGGATCGCTGCGCGCTGCCGTGAATGAAGGGGCTGGCGCCGGCCTGATCGATACATCGTCATCCACGGCCGCGAGTCTCGTCGTGAAGACGCTGGCCGCAGGTGGGAATTTCTCGATCACGGACAACGGTGCAGGAAGTCTGGTGCTGACCTGTCCCGGTGGCACGGTCACCGGGGCATCGAATGAAGGCAGTGGTGCTCCGATTCTCGACACGGCGAATTCGTCCACGCAATCACTCGTCTTCAAGTCGTTTTCGGGCGGCGCGAACCTGCAGCTGATCGAAGGCGGCAAGCTCGGCGCAGGATTGTCTCTTGTCGGTACGCTCAGCGTGGTTGAACAGGGCGGCATCATAAAGGCCGTGGTGCCGGGATCGCTGAATTTCACGAACGCGAATGTGACGGCGGCAGGTTCAGGCGCGACGATCACGCCGAATTCATCGCATGGCGTGACGGACACGGTGCCGCAATTGTCCGGCTTCACACCGCGTAATCAGGGGGCAACGGGCGCCATCGCCACGCAATATCCGTGGGGCATTGGCGTTGTCGCACCGCATTCAAGCAGCGCTCAGGCATTTGTCCTCACGCAGCCGATTCCATCGGGCGCATTTCAGGTAACGATGCGCTTGCGCGCGGCGCCGCTGAATGCCAACTACGGGTGCGTTGGCCCGTGCCTGTACGACAGCGCGAGCGGAAAGCTAAAACTCTTTGAGCTCGCGTATCAGAACCAGCTTGGCTACTGGGTCGGCAACTTCAGCAATTTCTCGTCGTGGGGCGGCAACCAGTTTTCTACGAACCTCGGCGCCGTTCCGGAATGGATGCGAATCCGTAGCGACGCAGCGAACTGGTATTACGAAGTGTCCGGCGACGGTTCATCGTGGCAAACGCTTTTCAGCGAAACGATCAACTCATTTCTCACGCCCGATTCGTGCGGGTTCTACGCATTCCAGCCGCAGGCAGCGCCCGATCTCGCGTTAGCTGTCTTTTCCTACTACTCCGGCCCTTAGGTTGAACGTGGACACGCAGACATCCGTCGCCGCCCTCCGGGGCGGTTTTTCATTTCTGGGGCACGCCCGTGGAAAGCAATGATCACGTAGTCGAATCGGTCAAGGTGTCGATCGCATGGGTTGGCGGCCTGATCGGCACGCTGCTGGGCAAGGTCGAGGCGTACCTGACGCTCTCGAATGTGGTGCTATCCGCCACGCTCGTCTACACGGTACTGCAGATTTTTATCGTGGCGCGCGACAAGGTCTTTCGCCGCCGCACAAGCACAGAGGATTGACCATGCCCGTCATCACCGCACAGCAGGCCGGTGGCCCCAACCGGACCGCGTTTCTCGACATGATTGCGTGGAGCGAAGGAACATCGCGCATCCCCGAATCCGACGACGGCTATCGTGTGCTCGTCGGCGCGACGCCGGACAAGCCGCTGACGTTTTCCAGCTACGCGACGCACCCCGACATCCTCAACTCCACGTTCAATTCGACCGCCGCCGGCCGGTATCAGTTGCTCTATCGCTACTGGCTCGCATATCGGCAGCAGTTGAAATTGCCGGATTTCTCGCCGCTCTCGCAAGACCGGATCGCGCTGCAGCAGATTCGCGAGAAGGGAGCGTTGCCATTCATCGATGCTGGCGGCTTCGTGAAGGCAGTGCAACTGTGCTCCGGCGTCTGGGCGAGCCTCCCCGGCAACGACTACGGGCAGCCTGTCAACACGATCACCACATTGCAGACCGCGTACGTCAACGCGGGTGGCACGCTGGTGTCCGTGACAACCAGTCTCGCATGAACCATCCGCCTTTTTTCCACTACGACCAAGGAGTCGACAATGAGTCAAGTCTCGTCCCTCGTCACCGGCGGCACGACCATCACGGCCGCCACGCTCGCACCCATGCTCCAGTGGCTGCTGGCCGGATGCCCGTTGCCCGTTCCGGATAGCCTGCCGTATCTGGTCGCGGCGCTTTTCGTGACCGGCGCACATGCGATCGGGAACTGGTGGGTGAGCCGCCAGGCTGCGAAGTCCGATGCGACCGCACCTGTAGAGTCTGCCACTGATCCGGCTCCGGCTGCTGCCCCGACCCCGGCCGCCCCGCAGGTCTAATTCCGCGCTGTTCTCCTCCCGCCGCATTCGCGGCAATCTCCACGAAGGTGTCCATCATGAAGAAGCTGCTTCTCGCGGCGGGTCTTGTCACGCCAATTGCAATCGGTGCCTGCACGACGGCGCAACAGCAGACGGCAACGACGGTTGCGAACACATTTCGGACCCGCGTCGAACAGGCCTGTGCCGTGGTCCAGCCGGAATTGAACAGTCTGGCTATGCTGGCCTCGAACGGCAACGCGCTGCTTGCCTCGCAGGCATCCGTGCTGACTGCGCTGGCGACTGACAATGCCGCCGCCTGCCATGCCGCCGCCGACGTCGATACCGCGTCGGTGCAGTCCCTCGTTAACATGTCGATTCCGGCCGTGCTTGCTATCGTCAATGATCTACCGCTCGATGATAAGACTCGACTCGCGGTGCAGGCGGGACTGATCGTGTTCCAGGCGGCGTTATCGGTGGCGCTGACGACAGTGCCAACTGCTCTGGCGCCGGGTTCATGGGCGTCAGTTGCCGCGGCGCTGTAATGGCGTAGGCGACGGCGGTCCGCACGCGCGTGCAGGGCTCGATGACCTCGGCGAGTAGGTTCTCGAGCAACTGCTTGTTGAGCGGGCCCGCCGTGAAACGAATATCCTTCTGTTCCTGCGTGCGTGTTACTCAGCCTTCCAACCTTCTTTGATCTGTGCAAGGACAGCGTTCACTTTGTCCAAGACGGATTGATCAACTTGGCTGCCGTCACCGATTTCCACCGTTACACGGATGCGCAATGGATGCCCAGCGGTTGCCTCACGGAGGGCGTCGATGTTGTCGGCGAGATCCTGAACCTCGTGAGTCTGGAGATCGGCGCTCGCAGCCTTTGATCCATAGTCCTTGGGCGGAGTCGGCTCCTTGGCTTCATTCTTACGGATCACAATCTTGACCGCCGCGGCACCGCCGAGGTCGCATGGCCAAGCGCCGGAATCGAACGTGCGCTCGATTAGTCCGAGTCTGAAGGCTTCATCGAGAGCGCTGACAACGCGGGTCCAAGGCAGCACCTTGCTAGCCTTCGAAGACAACGCGGCATGAATGAAATGCGCGTTGGTCGCGTCACCTTGCCACGCTGAAGGCAATTGCGCCGGTAGCACGTCGACGCTGGTAAGTGGTAGTGGCGGCGAGAAGAGCTGGACCGTGTCGTTGACGAAGCCAGCCGGAACTTCCTCGGCCAGCACACTGACCGTCCCGTTGACCAGCCAGACTCGACCAGTTTTGACGGCACCGGTGACCGCATCAGTGATCGCCTGCGGCGTTGCCGCGGGAATCAGCAGGTTCTCGGTATAGCCTCCTTTGTCCACTTCGACGAAGTGCTTACCGGAGAAGTACGCGGACAGATCGGCAAGAGTCACTGGCTCCTCGTCCCACAGTCTAGGCAGCTTACCGGGCGCGAGCAACTGTGGGTCCAGCTCGGAGAGAACAGCAGCATCCGAGAGAACGACCTCCAAGCTTGTGTCTTGGATGGCGTTAGCGTCGGGGCGGTAGTTCCAGAAAGTCCGAGACGATTTGTCGGCGCGCGTAACTCGCAAGACGAATTCACCCCCTTCACAGCCCTGAAGCAGCGTCTCCAGAATGGCCGCACGATTCAGCATCTTCGGCAGCTTGGCAGTGGCGGCAAAGGCGCCGACAAGGTCCTTCACAAATCGTGCCCTGTCGCCTGCGCTCCAGAGGTCGAAAGGGCCGCCGGGCAGCAAAGCCTCGGCGTTCACGGCCGTACTCTCGATACGAAGGCGCTTATCCGCAACCATCTTGGGGAACAAGGGATCGTTGTCGACATTGATACGGTAGGCGGCCACATCGTTGCTGTCATTGACCGTCACGGCGATGCAGTACGCCATGACGATTTGCGACACCATCTCTCCACGCCCGGCGCGAACATTGCCCTCCAGTCGGGTCGTCGCGGCAGTGTCGATATCGCTCCGTTCCTTGAGCATCTCACGGACCTTCTCCCAGCCAAGCAGGTCGCGCACCTTCTCGCGCGCCACATCGATGCCCTCCTTGGACGGCACCGCAAGCACCACTGCATTGCGGTTCTGCGCGCGCGGCTTCTCAGGCCCGGTGGTCTCATCGATGAAGCGCTTGGCTTCAGCACTAGGCTTTCCGTTACTCGCTGCCTTAGGACCCAAGACCGCATAGTGAAATTCGCCATCATCCTCGATGTCCGCAGGGCGCGTCGGCAGCACGTGTACCTTCGCACCGGCGCCGCGCGCGCCTTCAGTCAGCTTGCCCGCGCCGCGGATTTCCTTTTCCAATACTTCATCGACCACAGTGACGCTGACGTTCTGGCGAGCATCGTGGTGCATCTGCTTCAGGTTCGGTTTAGAACCAAGGCGCCACACCTTCGGCAGCCCCCCCTCTCGGTCACTCGTAAACGTGTCGTCGAGGTACCAAGACGCGTCGGACCAGCGTGACATGCCCTTGTCCAGCTCAATCCGGTCAGGCGAACCCACGCCGATCAGCACCTTGAGTTCACGCGTGGTCGCGCGCTGGCCGATGGGCTGCGAATGCAGGAACGTCGCCATCACGGCTTGCTCGATCTCCCGTTGTTGCACGCCGAGCAAGCCGTCTTGGGCCTTGCGGGCATGCACCAGCTCCGCCTCCAAGATGGCCGTCCAGTTCTGCCGGCGGCCTTCGTATTGCTCCAGTTGAGCTACATTCGCGAGCTCGCGCGCAGCGACGCTCAGGCCATCAGCGGTCGGGGCTACCAAGAAGATCTGCGCGCCAATGATTGGTTGCTGGTCCCACTTGACCGCGTCACGCAGCGCGGAGGCTAGGATCTTGAGGATACCCCGCGTCTGTTGAAAGCCCTCAAGCTGCGTCCACTTCTGATAAAGGGTTTCGATCAGCGCCGGGTGGAAGGGGTAGGCGTCCGTATAACGCTTCTCTTCTGCCGCGCGGTTCTTCGCGGTGTAGTCGTCGATCCCCTGCACGCCGTTGAGCGCGCCGAAGACCTGGCTAGGCCACTGCGAACTGTTGGTATAGCTTTCCAGCTTGAGCAGGCGTCTCCGCAGGATCTCTGGTACATCCTGGCTTTCGACCGGCTGGATGCCCTCGTCGGCCACGCGCTTGAATTCGTCGTAGAGCTCCTTGCTGATCTGCTTGCCAAGCTCGTCCATCTTGCCAGGGTCTGACGCCAGCAGAGACGCGACCAAGCAGCACTGTGGCACCTTGGCGACGGCTTGGGTCAAGCTGTGCATGAACTCGCGCATGCGGCCGATCCACGCCGGATCCGTGTCGGCCATCACACGCACGAACCAGAGTACTTCGTCGAAGAGGATTAGGACACCGGCCCCGTCCGTCCGTGCGACCTTGAGCAGGTCTTCCATCACGCCAGTGGCCGGAGGCGTGTTGCGCTCCGTACCATCGCTCTTCAGCAGCCTCATGCCGACCGGGCCGGCAAGCTGCCAAGCGATCGCGCTCCAGGGCATCTTCACCGTCGCCACGCTGCCGTCAGGGGCGGTGACTTCCATACCCTTTTCGGCGTCCAGCCGATCAAACACGACCGAGGCCACATGCGCCTTGGGCAGCCCGCCTTCAAGCGCGCAGTGCGCCTTGAATTGTTGCACCGCCGGGATATCGGGCAGCGTCGCGGGATTGCGCACCAAGTGCACGAGGGTGATCAGGGAGTGCGTCTTACCGCCACCGAAGGTCATGTGCAGTTGGCGCACCGCCTTTTCGGACTTACCCGCCAGGCGGTGGGTGACGTCCCGCGCCAAGTCGCGCAGTTTCACCGTAGGATAGGTGAGCGCGAAGAATTCCGTGGCGTCGTGATACACGCCCGGGTTACTGCCCATCACCACGTCATACAGATCCGCGGCAAATTGCTTTTGTGACAGTTCCTGATTGGTGATGTCGTCGCGCAACTGCACGACCTGGTGCCAGGGCTTGGTGGTGGTCTTGGCCATAAATGGTTCTCCTTATCTTTATTCGAGCCCAAGCGGGGCTTGTGCCGTGCTGCCCACTGAGCGCAGGTAGTTTTGCAAACGCTCCAGGATTGAGCACTCCTCCGAGCAACCCTCAGTGCGGCTCGTCTCGATCAGCGCTTGAATCAGTTGTATAAACACTTGGCTGCGACGCAGAGCACGGCTGTCCAGGAACTCGTTCACCTTGACGACATCGCCAGCCACCCACAGCTGCATCAGCTTGTGTACCTGGTCAATGAGCGGAATCGCGCGGCCGCTGGTCGTCTCCATCCCAAGCGAGCGGTGCTTGCGAGACCGCCAGTCCTTGAGTTTGTACTTGCCGCCACCGCCCGAAGACTTCAGCTCGTTAGCATCACTGATCTCGCCTTCATCCATGGATTCCTCTTCATCAGAATCGGCCGCACTTCCGCTGCGGGCCAACAGCTCGTACTGGTCGGCGAGTTCACGCTCCGACAAACCACACGACACGGCATAAAGGATGCATGGCCCGGCCGGCGCTTCTTTCAGACCGAAGTCATTGCGGTGCAGCAGGTAGTAGGTCGTCACATCGTCCAGCGGATGGTCGCCAGGTTTTGGCTCGGCCAGGCCGTGCGACAACACACGACCGACGACAAAGTCCACCACTATGCGCCGCACGTTCCCAAGGAAGTCCGTGACCGACATCAAAGCCCCGGGCTCAGATGCCTTTTTAACCGCTGGGTAGCGGCTATAAGACTCCAGAGCAGGACCGGTGGCCGCCCAGATGAAGTCAGGCCCGCGGATGCCAGCATCCCAGAAGTCGCGCAGCTTGGCAGTAATGCTCGTTTCCATTTCTCTAAGCACCTGCGTATCCCAGCCCGCCTTTGCCATCGGGTCACGCTTTCGGCAGACCAACCAGACCGAAGATGAGAGCGACGCACGCCCCAAGTTGCGTAAACCACCAGGCATCTCCGTCATAACAGGCCAACTACCGTCGACAACAAAGCCCGACTTAATAATCGCTGCGACCAACGTTTCCCAAGCATCGGGATGTTTGTGCGCAAATACGATGACTAGCCTTCCATTTGGACGCAAAGCCTTGTGGCAAGCAATGAACGCTCTCGCCATACCCTCTTCGTAATTGCGTTTCGATGCTTCGCGGCTGCCACCAAATCTCGCGGCATCGTCAATCAGCTCACCGTCGTTCTGTTCATGATTCCACTTGGGGGCGAGTTCGGAAGCAAAAGCACTGTCGAATTCTGGAGATACACCGTGTAGAGTTCTTCTAAGCCAGACATAAAAGAAATCCATCAAATCCGAGTACGGAATCGCATCGTAGTAAGGCGGATCTGTGACAATTACGTCGTAAACGGGTTCAAGCGCCTGTGTCGCTGACCCTCTGATTACCCGCGGCGCGTATGTGCCCTCCCAAGACGTTTCATGAAGTTTTGCAATGGCGCTCGCCACGGAGGAGACTGCACCTCGCCAATAGCGATCCGCTGGGCCAAGAGGATTTGCCTCTGCAAAATCCCACGTTATGGGCAGCGCCCATCTCATAAACGTATGCTTGACTTCCTCGGCGCTTTTTTCCCAAACACAAAGAGATGCCAAATAATCAGTTGTACGACTGAAAGTGCAAGCGAGATAGGATATAAGCGCAATTGCCCAGTCTGACGAATAGTGCTGCTTGATACTATCGCTCTGCGTGCGGATTTCTTGTGCAAATCGGCAAAGCGTGAGCAGTTGGGTTGGCGCAAATAGCTTGGCCCACTGATCTAGACCATATAGGCTGACGGTGAACGCTGACCCACCAGCAGAACGACTCGCCCCGACCGGCACAGGCTCGGTGGGGAGCCCGTAAGGAAGGTTCTGCGATACTTCGCGTAGCATGTCAGCCGCTACTACCGTACGTGACAATTCTGCCTGAGTCGGCACTCGGTATTCTTTTCCGTTAAGGCCTTCGGTTACGACAGCGATAGGCCTATGAGTCAATCGACCAGACTGAGCTTCGAGCCTTAGGTCCTCCGGCGTCATAATCGTCCCGCAACAAGGACATGTCGCACCGGCGCGCGACATGGTTCCGGAGCCTATACGTTTGTCGTGTTCACGCCGCTGCGCTGCATTTCCGCCTTGTTCCTTTGCGTTCGAGTCAATGAAAAACTCAACGCCGAGCTTGTTCTCGAGCGGTCGCATAACGAGGACGACGCGTTTCTTGTCGTTCTTTGCAAGCCATCGAGTTTTCAGCAATGGAATTTCGGCTCGGCAGGCTTTGCATGCAACCGCACGTGACCATAGATAGGCCGTAGTTCGCTTGGCAACCCAACGCGGATTGGCGGGATTTTCGAGATACGCCGTGTCGAAGCCAGTATTTAGGAGATCGACTTGTGGCTCTCCATGATCATCCACTGGAACTAGTTTCAATTGATCCGCCGTATCCAGCGGGACCACCTTATAGGGCTGAGTTGTGCAAAACTCAGCGTAGACCGGATAAAGGCCAGCCAAGTCTTTGCGGACCTCCTTGAGTACCCGCCGCCCCCAAGCCCTCACGTGCCACGCGAGATCGGCCTGCAGCAGATCTGGCTCGATATCTGAGTTATCAAGCAAACTGAGGTTCTCTCCCCGTTCGACCGCTTCCATTGTGGCGACTGGTGCCGAGACGGCGCGCGACGATGCCAGTTGGCGGAGGTGGCGCTTGATCTGCGCTTGCGTCATGCCTTTGGCCTTTAGGTAGGCCGACATGAACTCATTATCTTCCAGCGCGAAACTAGGCAACCGCAGCTTTTGGGAGGCCAACTTTTGAGGATACTCAAGGGTGCACTTCAAGATGAACCATGCCACGGGATTAATATCCACGGCGGTTACATCACAACCGAGCCGCATGGCCTCTAAAGGTATCGCCCCACCGCCCGAGAACGGGTCGAGAACCTTTGGCGGACGCCCACCGTAGGCTTTTCTAATCTCCTCGCGAAACCAACCCATGTCAGGGCCTGACTCACGCCCCCAAGCTAGAACACCGCCATCAGTCTCCCACGCTTCGATCTCTTCAACGCGGCCGTTGGGCATCTTCTTCTTCTTAACGGACTTGTTGAGCGTACCGCCCAGCCGTTTGAGAAGCTCATCGCGCTTTTCCTTGTCGCTTGGGTCGGGCAGGAGAGTGGCAATCAATGCCGCGCGGCTGGCCGCCAAGGGACGACGTGCCGGCCAGATGTGAAGCGTGGAGATGTGCCCATGACGCACGTTCTTCTCGTGCACCGAGTCGATCGAGGTTTGTTTGAGCGGGTACGCGACTTCGATGAGCCGCTTGTCGTTGTTCATAGGTATTTCCTTCAGGTCGCCCCGGTCCGGATGTGTGCCGGCATGGTGGCAATCACCACCAATTGGCTTTCCTCGTCCCAGAAGTAGTAGATGCGCAGGCAGCGGCGCGGGTCGCGGGTGTTGCCGCCGTTCTTGATGTGCCATTCCACCAGCACCCTGTGGCTGCCCCAGTCGAAATCGAAGCTATCCGCGCCGCAGCGCTCGTTGTGAATGCCTTCGTCGATCGGCTTGCGCAGATCGCCGCTGGAGCCATTGATGCGCGAGTCGCGGTACTCGTTCGCCAACCAGAGCAAGCAGCGCGCTGCTGCTTGCGGGTCATCAAAACCGGCCGACTTGGTTTCCCGGCGTGCTCGGCCCGACAGCACCACACGGCCTCCGAGCACCTCATCGCACCAGTCCGCGAACTCTTCCCAGCTCTCGGGCAGTCGGATTCCGGCATCGGGCTCGTCTCCCCGTGCCTTGATCTGCTCCAACAATTGCTGTATTCGGTACTGGGCGCCACGGAGTTGCTGTTCCAGGTTCTGGGCATGCTCCTCGATGGCCTTATGTTCATCAGAGAACCATTGCTGGGTCTCAAGGGCGCGACGCAGGTCATCCTTAAAAGCGTCGACTTGCGTTTGGGCAGCTCGCAGCTGTTCCGCTTCCGCCGACCCCATCTGCTTCAAGCGCTCACGCTCGATATCAAGGCTAGCCTCACGTACGGCGGAGAAGGCGAGGACGTCAGTGCCCAGCTGCAAGCGGCGGACGCTCTCATTGGCGGCGAGCCAGCGCAGCGTGGCAAGCGTTGACTTGGCGCGTTCCTCGCTCGGCTTCGTGTCGACAAAGAAAAGCCGGTGGGCGTAGGGGTTTGCGTCGTATGAAAAGCCGGGCATATAGGCGCGAACGGCGCCGTTAAAGACCGAAAGCGGTTTGCCCAGCTGCTGGGTTAGCACCCAAGTGTGAGCCGCCGGGACGACCACTACTTTGGCGATCCCCAAGGTAACCTTTGCCAGCAGCTGCGTGTTTATGCCGGGTTGAGTCTCGCGTTCGGCAACGGAGCAGATCAGATATGGAACAACGCGACCAGGATTGAGCAACGCGGCAACAAGCTCCAGTGCGTCCTGCTCCGATGCAATGTGCCACGGGGTTGCGTCGAGACGGCTGCCGCCTTGTTGCAGTCCACAGGCAGTGGCGACTTGCCGCACCAACCCCGGAACCGCAGGCTCAATCTGAAGAGTAGTCTCCGGGCTACTCACCAGCAGCCGCAGGCTGAACAAGGCACTCGTTCCGCTCGAGGCGTGGCCAACCACGATCTCGGTGGTCCAGGTGCGCTGCGCAATGTTGGCATCGGGGCGGTCCACACGCAACGCCCATAGCGCACGTTGGTCGTCGGCAAAGCCCGCACCGATGCAAGTGCGCCCTCCACGGAGATGTTCGAAGGACCGGCCTCCCATCGCCACGTCGGGAAGTCGATCACCAACCTGCTGAGCGGCCCAATTCAGGATTTCAAGCCGCGCGGCCTCGGCAGCCACGGAGGGGGCTGCCCCGGCGAGTTCTCCCGCGATGCGGAGCAGCTCACGTTCGCGCACGCGCGCATTTTCCTTGTGGGCGGTGAAGCGGGGATCGCTTCCGACGCGGATCTCGGGCAAGTTCATTCGGAGGTCTCCGATGCATTGGCAATTTCGCTGTACGCAATTGTCATGCTGCCGCGAGCCTTCGCGATCAGCTTGGCAAAGGGGTCCTGCACCCTGAGCAGGCGTGGCTGGGCGCCACCGCAATCGAACACGGCGTAGAGCCAATAGCGCTCACGCAGGACGCAGGCACGGGCCCACTCGTTTTCGGTCAGCTCGATCTCTCCCACGCCCACGCGGCCCTTCACCTCGATACCGCGCTCCTCGCTGTCGCGCTTGGACAGAAGGTCGAAGCCCGGGTAGTCATTCAGACCGGCCAAAAGCGCCTTCGGCGGTGTGGAGACGTCTCGCACGTCGGCACCTTGGGCTACTTCAAATGCAATGGCCACCTCGACCGCGATACACTCGACTTCGGCGTCACGCGCTTGAATGTCGTCAGGGTCGGTGGACGGTTGCACCAGTGCGGTGGCCAACATCTCGACGCTGCCGGGCTGGATCAACTCGACCTCGCGCCGAGCCTGAAGCAATGACTGCTCACGGCGGTGGAAGAGGCTCTTCTGCTGCGCCTTGATGCGATCAAGTTCAGCATGGGCAGTTCGGTGGCCATCGCGCGCCTTCTCGGTGAAGCGTTTACGCGCGGCAGCTAGTTCCGACTCTTGATAGTCGAACGCCCGTTGTAGATATTCCTCGGTTTCCACAAGGCGCGTGCTCGCACTCATGCGTTGGAGGTCTGCCAGCTTTGCGACGACATCGCGCTGGATATGCTCCTGCGCAGCAAGGCGCCATGTGTCACTTTGTGCCAGAAAGACGACGCTTCCGGGAGTAGGCTTTGCCGTCGGCTTCAGAAGCAGCAAGTGTTCGACCGGTGCCTCGATCAGTCGCCCATCGGCGTACTGCTTGAGCCCGACCAAGCGCTGCTCAATGGCATCAGGGCTGTGGAAAGTCGGAAGCCCCGGATCCACCCCGCGTTCGACGCTGATCCGCGCCACATGAAATAAATATGGCGCGGTGGCGCTGACGTCAGTAAAGATCGCACCGCGCAGCGCCTGGATGCGGGCACTATCGATGGCAATCGCAGATAGGCGCTCGAAGACGGGCTCGCCCGGGTGCAAGAAGATGGCATCGCGCCCGTCGTCAGGTCGGTACACCGTGAAGCGGCTGCGCGCCGACTCAGGGTAGGTCTCGAGCAAAGGAAGGATGCTATCGAGTACCCCACGCTTGCGCGGACGCATGAAGAAGTGTTCGTCGAGGTCGCCGACGAAGTCGAGGCCAATCACAGGAGCGGCGTGTTCGAGGTAGCGGCGGACATAGCCAGGCAACAGCCGACGCATTTCCTCGATGGCCATCGCCTTCCGAAGCTGGGGTAGGTCGATCAACACGTCACCACCATTGCCGTAGATGGATGCCTCGTGCGCTTCGATTGCTTTGATCTGCTCCGGCGTCAATTGGCCAGCGAGTTCGAGGGCCTTCTTATCCGCCTCATCGTCCGACTCGACAGCTCGCTGGATGTAGTCGGTGATCGCCATGCCTTCGAAGATGCGCCCCACGACGTCGAACACTTTGTCAGAGCCCAGTTGCTTTCGGATCTCCTCAAGCTTGTCAAGCAGTGTCTTGATAACCCGACCCTCGCGGGTCTTGCCGGCGACGAGGTTGACGATGGCGACGCGGTCTCGCTTCTGACCGTAGCGGTGAATACGGCCCATGCGCTGTTCCAGCCGTGCCGGGTTCCACGGAACGTCGTAGTTGAACAGGATCCAGCAGAACTGCAGGTTGATTCCCTCAGCCGCTGCGTCGGTGCCGATGAAGAAGCGGGCGCCTTTGCCTTCGACGTCGTGAGGCATGCGAAAGCGCTCCACCTGTGCATCGCGCTCCTCGAAGCCGAGGCCGCCGTGGATGTACGCCACTTGGTCGGCATAGCCCATGCCCTCGAGGCGTCGGGTGAGGAATTCCAGCGTGTCCCGATGCTCGGTGTAGATGATGACCTTCTGGTCGCGGTACTGCGGCGCGCGTAGCAGTTCGGCCATCCGCTCAAACTTCGACTCTTGGCCGCTCGCATGCACGGTCTCTGCAAGAGCGATCAGCTCTTGCACCTGTCCACGTTCGTCGACGAGCTCCGCTAGGCTGGTGGCGATGAATGCGCCGAGCGCTTCGGCTTCACTTTCTTCGTGTTCTTCGGCACCTGCTGTCGTGGATTCCTCGTCAGCGGACTTCGCGGCGAGGACGTCTACAAGCCGACCTTCACGCACCTTTCGGTTCAGACGCTCTTGCTGGCTGCGCAGTTCTTCCTCAGGTACCCTGCCGGATTGGATGTCGTCGATCAGCGCATCAAGTTTCTCGAGGCGGTTCCGAAAAGAGCAAAGCAAGGCCCAAGTGCTACTGGCCATGCGCCGCTGGAAGACGGTCATAGCGAATCGTGCAGCCTGTCGGTTCAGGAGGCGTGCCTGGTTGTAGTAGTGGCGAATGTAGACCGTGGTGCGGTCGTACAGAGCCTGCTCGCTGATCGGGCCCTGCGAGAGGTCGTAGCTCACCGTATCGCAGAGCCGCAAGGGATATAGAGGCTTGCCACGGAGGTCGACCATTTCCTCCTTCACGCGGCGAATGAAGTAGCGGTTGCGCGATTCACGCGGGAACTTAGCGAAAGCGGTCTCCGTGCTGAAAAGTTCGGGCTCCAGCAATCGCCACAAGCAGTAGTAGGGGTACTCCTTCCCCATGTGCGGCGTTGCTGTGAGCAGCAACAGGTGATGTGCCGCCCAAGGCATTCTCCATTCCTCGGGCAGTTCCCGCACGCCAGCAATCGCCTCGGCCACGCGGTAGCGATCCGTTGCGCGGAATGAACCGTCCAGCTCGCGGTTGGCTGAGAGCTTGTGCGCCTCATCAAACACGACGAGGTCGTATGGCGTGACCTGCGAGTCACGAAGGGCATTGAATAAACGCGGTGCACGCAGGCTGTCGATGCTCACCACAATGAGATTGCTACCGGGCCCGACGAAGGGGTTGCCGTCCTTCGTGTCGCCTCCGGTTACGATCTTGAACTGCAGCTGAAAGAGCTTGTGAAGCTCGCGATACCAGTTGCCAACCAAACCGGCCGGCGCCACCACCATGACGCGCCGGATTGTTCTGCGCGACAAGCTCTCGCGAACATAGAGTCCGGTCATGATTGTTTTACCGGCACCGGCATCGTCGGCCAGCAGGAAACGCAGGCGGTGCTGGGGAAGCATACGCTGGTAGACCGCGATCCGTTGATGCGGCAGCGGATCGATCTCGCTGATTTCAGTCGCGAATGCTGGATTAAACAGATGTCCATAAGACAGCCGCTCTCCCTCGACAAGCACGCGAAGTGCGTTCGCGTCCCCAAGGAAGTCCAGTCGAGGAACCTCGGCGCGCTGATCGGTCGAGCCAGGGCCGACGCTGGCGTCGCCCGCATCCGTCACTCGGCCGTCAGCTTGCGCCGTGAGCTCCCGCAGCTTGGCCAATCCCATCGCGGAGGGCCGCGACTGTCCGTTCTCCCAGCGATTCAGCGTGACGAACGAGACGCCGAGCAGCTCAGCGAACAGCTGTTGCGTGAGGTCCAGTGTCTTGCGAAGGTGGCGGATTTGCTCGGGCTTCATAGGTGCTCGCGTGCGAATTTTTTGACTTTATATCATGCGATATATCGCCAAATCAAGGCCACGCGATCTTGGCTTCGCCGACACATAGCGCCTTAATTGGGGTCATAGCATATCCCGGGGCCACCCATCATGACCGCCGCTACGCAAAACCTAACCAACACGCAATACAAAGTTATTCAGATGGCAGCCGCACGCCCCAGTCGGGCACTCGAGCCGATGCCGTCTAACCTCAGGGGAGCCGCCAAGCAGTCTGTGCTGGCGGCGCTTGTCGCTCATGGCTACGCCGTCAAATGCCACTTGCCGGGGCATGTCGAGTACGTTCTGTCGGCCGCGGGGCTGACCGCTTGCCAAGCTGGATGCGCTGAAATGGTGGCATCAGGCGCGACCGCCTAGACGCCGATAAACCAGCCCGCGTCCACTGCTCCGCCCGCTGGATCAGTATTGGCCGCACGCGGAGTCAGAACTCACAGGCCGTTTGCTCGATATGAAGCTGCCGGTCACTGACAAGGTGTTGGATCCGGCGACGGCAATCCAGAGCCGATGAACCGGCAAGAGCGGAGCGCGGATATGCCGGCGAGCACGTTCATTCACTTGTCGAGCGACACAGTCTGCACAATGTCCTCGAACTCCGCGAACATGTCCGGCTGATACTTCGTCAGAAAACGAACGACGGCGTCGTTGTCGAGCAGCTTGGCGATATAGCCTTTGGCGAGTACGAGGTTGAGCACGTCCTGTCCGTACGACTGTTCGATCAGTTTGAACTGGCCGTGCACGTTACCCATCTCGCGCTCCATGCGCGCCATCTGCTCGGCAGTGACGCCTGGGATCTTTTTCGGTTTGGCCTCCCCAACCAGCATCTCAGGTGGCGTTGCTGCGAGCAATGCCTGGCAGTACGCAACAGTGATGTTGTTTGCAGCGAGCATCAGTTCGACGCACTCGATCTGCCGGGTCGGCTTCATCTTGCGCAAGACTGCCCCGAGATTCGGTGAGAACTGCTGGTCCTTCAGCAATTCGGTGGCTTCCTGGCAGAGCCCATCAAGTAGATTCATTTTCTTGACGATGTGGCTGACGTCCACGCTCAGGGCCTTCGCCAGTCGCTCGGGCGTGACTCCGCGTTCGACCGCGCGCCGGATCATGAAGTGTTCCTGGATCGTGGACAAGCGATTGATCCGGTTGTTATAGGTATAACTTTCGTCATCGAGCGCGACGAAACACGGCGCATCGACGAATTCCAGTTGCCGGAGCGCAAGCACCCGGATATGTCCGTCGAGTAGGACATGCTGGCCCGTTCTCGTATCCACCTTGCTGATAGTCAGTGGCTCGATCAGACCCACTTCCTCGATCGACGAGAGGATGGTCTTGAACTTCTTCGACTCTAGTACGCCATCAGGCGGTTTGCGCGACGGCAAGATCCTGTCGAGCAGAACAGTAATAGGCTCGGGGACGAACCCAAGGGGCGGCTGGCTCATACGACGTGGCTCCCTTCCCAAACCCGCTCGGCCAGGTATTTCGGCAGCGTTTCGAGGCCCTCTGCACGTAGCAGATTGGTGAAATTTTCGTTCGCGAGCAGCTGACGCAAGGCCTCAATGATGAACAGCAACCGCTGTTGAGTCATCTCGGCCTTCTTGATCATCAGTCGCTGGCGTTCGACTTCGTGTTGGTAATTCCGAACAAGGCTTGACGAAGTCACCTCCGGTTTTTTGCGCGAAGCGCCACGCGCGAGTGACCTTCCTTGCGTTCGTCGCCGTTCAATGACGCGACGGGCCTGTATCAGCTGGTTTCCGCGCAACGCCCCTGACTCATAGGCATCCTGCAACGCAGCCTGAATTGCCTTGTCGTCGTTGCCGGCGCCGGCGATGGTCATGGCGGCATTGAGCGGAATGCGCCCCCGCTGAACAGCAGCCAACAGACGCTCTTCGCCGTTCTTGAGCAGGTACAGGATTCCCTGTATGTATTCGATGCTCAGCCCGGTCTTCTCGGAGATGATCTTCTTTTCATATCCCAGATCCCGCAGTCGCTCGATGCCGGAAAGTAGCTCGAGCGGTTGATATTGGCGCCGCGCGATATTTTCCGACAGGCTCATGATGAACGCCTGTTCGTCGTTGACGTAGTCGACGAGTGCCGGGATATGTGTTTCGCCGAGCGCACGGAATGCTTTGAGTCGCCCCTCGCCGCAAATCAACAGATAGCGTTTCGATCCCCCGCCTCCGTTTCGAGGCGTGACACGGATGGGCTTTTTCAGACCAACGGCTTTGATGTTCGCGACGATTTCATTGAATACCCGGGCGTTCCGTTCTCGGGGATTCAGCACGTCGATTAGATCAACCGGGATCATCTGCAATTCGATCGAGGGATGTTCCTTGGTCATGCGGCTCTCCGGAGTCGGCAGCGTGCGGCCATGCCATACAGGTAGTCCAGGTTGTCAAAGCGATAGCTCTCGAACTCGATTCCGTTGTGATCGGCCAGGCAGATGCGCGGTTGCCCGAAATCGAGCCGTGGCAGCAGGTAGTAATCGAGCGGGGCCTGGTTGGTCTCGTCAAGCCGGACAGCGACCGTGATGTCGGGCAGTAGACTGGTGTCGAACCGAACCTTCCAGCGACGCCGTCCGTTTTCCAGAACATGGCAGCGCGACAGCACCATTGACACACTGAATTCGCCGTTGACGTCGAGCAGGTCGGTGGCCGCATCACGATCAACGGCGCCGCCGAGATCGGCGATCATGCGTTCAGTCTGGCTGACGATCTCCGGATGGAGGCGGCGCAGGAGCTGGTTAACCTCCAGAAACTGGTAGTCGCGGTCCGGCGTAAACCCCACCGCCTGATAGGCGCGGAGCAAGCTACCGAAGCGGTGAACGTACGCGGCCGTCGATGGCATGCCTTCGGCCTCGTCGATGATCAGCCCGGACAGAAAGCCTCGCTGCCGGTACAAATTGCGAAGCTTCTCGAGCAGCTCCTCGTTGCTGAATCGGTGTGCCCGCGCCCGTAGGATTCCCTGTGCCGTGTAAAAGATCTCGGCCTGCACAATGGGCTCGAATGCGCCGTCCTTCCGGATCCACATCTCGGGCTGATTGACTACCCGATGCTTCTTGAGCTTGTATGAGATCCGGTTGTAAATGTTGTTGCCGATGTACTTCTCGTTGCTGAGCACTTGGCGGACGGTCGCCCGGGTCCAGTCTCGACCCATATCCGTGCCGATACATTGAGCGTTGAGCCGCGTTGCGATTTCCGACTCGGTCAACCCATCGTTGACGAACCAGCGATAGATCTGATTGACGGTGGCCACCTCCGGCTCAGGGCCCGGCATCAGAATCACGCGGTCGGTTTGTAGGCTCTTGTGGTCACCCCGCGCCAGTTCGGCCTTAAACGTACCGCTTTGGTCGACGAGGATGCGTCGCAGACCGTAGCCGGCGGGACCACCTTGACGGTATCCCAGCTCGATCAGCCGGCATTGCCCAGCGAAAACCTTCGCCGATAGTTCACGGCTGTATTCACCGGCCATTGCTCGCTTGACGCCTTTCACGATGGTGGAAACCGGCGAGCCATCGTTCTCAAACTGTTCAGCGCAGTATGTGACCTGAATGCCAACCCGTCGGCAGATGTATTCGTAATAGGCGCTTTCGTCGGCATCCTGGAAACGTCCCCACCGGCTGACGTCATAGACCAGGATCATCTCGAAGTCAGCGTGACCAGACTCGACGTCCCGAATCAACTGCTGGAGAGCCTGTCGCCCCTCGATACTCAGGCCACTCTTGCCTTCGTCCGCGTAGGTCCGGACGATCTGGATGCCGCGACGATTCGCATACTCCCGGATCTTGTCTGCCTGGTTCGCCGTCGAATACTGCTGGTGTTCGGTCGACATCCGGACATATTCTGCTGCCCGATGAACGGCAGGCGAAGGCGTGGCGTCGCTGGGGTTTTCTTCTTGCAACATGGCAACCGATCGCGTGAGTGAAACGATTGAACGCTCTCGGATCCCCGTTGCCCGTTGGCTGCGTTCCGGGAGCAGGAAGCTCGTGGTGCCGCCGAATTTCCGCCCATGCAGGATGTTCGAGAGATGGTGTGAGAAAGACGGTAAGTGCCGGCTTTTTCAATGTCGATCACGTCCTCTCTTTGCACACGTCCTTTTTGCAAGGGCAGTCGACGCAAACAGGCTCGATCGCGACAAGCCACGAAGCCTTCGGCTCTCGCCCTGGCGCGGCAGCCAGCCGAATCCAGTACAGCCCGGGCGCGATCGGCGACACGTCCATCTTTGCAAAATCACCGAACGAGCCTTGGGGCTGATCCCATTGTTGAGCTCGGTTACGGGCTACATAATCCGGATGGTCGCTCCGGTACTGGCGCCAGTAATCCGGGTGACGTTTTTGCCACGCGCGCTGTGCGTCCCGTTGGTTGTCACGGTAATCGGGATCGGTGCTGAGCTTCTCCCGCTGCCACTGACGCTTTCGAGCTCGCTGACATGTCGACGAGGAGCAGTAGGTCTGATGTGGTGTTTGAGGGCGCGGTTCGAACAGGTCGCCGCAGCAAATACAGGGCTTGAGTGCCATCCACGTCTCCTGCAGGAATGGGCGCCCGATCATGCTTACGTTTGTAAGCGCGATTGAATGCGTTCATTGGTGCTGGTTGACGACCGGGGCATAGACATTGAATATTTAATTATGTGTAAGCGTAGTAGAAGTTAACAAGGCAGAGCACTGTCTGTGCAAAAGGGGAAGAAGTCATTGACGATCAATGGCTTGGCGCGCGGCAAACCCTCTGAAGTTTGTGTGTGTACGACGAACATGCATGTGGACAACTTTCTGGGATTCGCGGTGGTTTAGCGATTGTCCCCAAGGTGGGCACATGGTTTTCACAGCAATTGCCCGTCGAAATCCAGCAGTTGTTCACAAGCAGGTCGGCTGTGGAGCGAGCGCGAGCTCTGAGCCATGAAAAATGGAGACCCAAGGCCTATGGCCAACTCTGATGAAGAGGCGATATTCAACAAGAAATCGCCCGAGCAAGTGATCATGGAAGCGGGGGCCAAGGTACTGCAGGCCGGCATCTGGCTGATTCGGAATGGCTACGGAAGGATGCTGCTGCTTCCGTACGCGTCCCCATCCGGTGCGTACTGGCGATGTGAGTTTCACCCGATGGAACGCCCGAGCCGGACGATCTTCCGGTACACGAGCGGCAGCGAGGCCAGATATCTCGAAAATCACTGCGGTGGATCCATCCGCTCGAACGTATCGCACGAGAAGCTGGCGCAGGCGATCATGAAAAGTGTGCCGGACGACGTAAAGTCGTCGTGCGAAGGAACTGCTTCACCTGAAATGCTTCGCTGGCTGGTGTTGCTTGAGGCCGCTGTCGATGGCGGCTTTCTGGCGCAAGCGTTCCACGACTACACTGAGGATTACTGGCGGTGGCAGCTGGTTAGTTTGATTCGAGGCAATGGCGACCCAATTCCTGCACCTCCGGGCTATGTAAGGCCCGGCGAGGAGCGCAGCATCGTCGATCTGGAATGGCGGGACGGGGAGGTCGCATGGAACGCTGTTTCCAGCGACGCGGAGCTCCTGATCGGACTGGAAATGCTCAGCGATGACGAACGGTGCTATGAGCTTGCCGATAGGCTCCGGCGCGCGTTCGCTGAAACTAACGACGGATTTGACGCCATGCGCCTGTTACGAGCAGCAATTGGTACGTTGTCGAAATTTGAAAACAATTAACCGTGAGGTCCAATATGGCTCTCCCTCAGCCGAAAGAAAGCGAATCGATCGAAGCAAAAAAAACAGAAGTTCGGAAATCTACGGTTGATTCGACCTTCGAGACCAAGGCGAGCATGACGCCGGAGATGGTGATTGCTCTTTGTGGACCTATCGGGTCGCCCCTTCATGAAACGGCGGACCAAATAAAAAACGCGCTCGGCGAGTTTGGTTACCAAACAGCACCGATCAGGCTGAGTGAGTTAATCAAAATGAATGCCGCAACGGTCGGTGTAAATATCGACAAAAGCACTCGTTATTCGGAAATAAAGTCGTTAATTGACGCCGGTGACGAGCTCCGCCGCCTACACCGGACCGATGTGTTGGCGAAGATGGCTATCGCAAAGATCAGTGCTGATCGCCGCAAGACATACGGGGAATTCAGTGATGCAGCAAACGAGGCCCAACAGCCAACTGACCGTCAAATCAAATCGCATCGTATATGCCATGTAATCGATTCAATTAAAAACGTTGACGAACTGAAGCTACTGCGCCTGGTATACGGAGAATCCCTATTTGCTATTGGAGTTTTTTCTCCCCTTGAAGTTAGAAAGAAAAATATGGCTCGCCCCGGAGCTCTGACGGATGATGACATCAAGAAATTGATAGATACTGATTCGGGCGAGGAATTTAATCACGGGCAATCAGTACGTGATACGTTTCCGCAATGCGATTTTTTCTTGCGTGTGGATGAATCAACCAGTGGCCCGTCGGAAGGAAAGGCGATAGGGCAATTGGTAGAGAAACTGCGGCGGCTTTTCAACCTAATTTTCAAGACGGCGGTTCTTTCTCCCACGTCAGAAGAGAATGCCATGTACGCAGCGGCGTCGGCCGCTCGAAATTCTGCCTGCATGTCTCGACAGGTCGGCGCTGCCGTCACGTCTGCGACGGGCGAGGTCCTAGCAACTGGCTGGAATGACGTACCGAGTAGTGGCGGCGGGCTTTACGGGAAGCCGCCGCTCTATCTAGCGCAGGCAGCGGCGCGAGGAGACCATCGGTGCTACGCGCAAGACGGCGCAAAGTGCCATAACGACGTGGAGAAGCGCGCTATCGCGAAGAAAATCGTTGAAGCGCTGGTCAACGAATCGGTGATCCGGGGCGAACAGCAGGACGCCGCACTGCAGACCATCCTGAAAGACTCGAGGGTGAAGGATCTCATTGAGTTTTCCAGGGCGGTCCACGCTGAGATGCATGCGATCCTGGGAGCGTCACGGGTGGCTGGGGATAGGGTTCTCGGTGGGAAAATTTACGTGACAACGTACCCATGCCACTCCTGCGCGCGTCACATTGTTGCAGCAGGAATTTCGGAGGTGTACTACATTGAACCGTATAGAAAAAGTCTTGCTACACGGTTGCACTCGGATGCGGTGACGGAGGAGATTGCCGATGCCACGCTGGTACGACTGATTCAATTTGACGGCGTGGCTCCCCGGAGATTCATTGATCTTTTTGATGCCGGTACCCGGAAGTCCAACACCGGAATGCTAGAATTACCGGTCAAAGGGGGAGCGAGTCCCTCTACGTATGTCAGTCTTCGTGCCATCCCCAGACTCGAGGAGGTTATTGTGGCTGAGATTTCGAACACCCAGCTACAACTTCCTGAATTGACCCCGATAGGTGGAACAAATGACCAAGACGCCTCCTCGACAGCTTGAGCTTCCCGTGATGGTCAGCGTGACTGGGAACGCTGCTATTGCAGCGCCGGCGGGTGCCCCGCCAGCGGAGAGGGGAAAGGGCGGTAGCGTCCCGATCGTCGGCATCCATAGACCGGCGTCTCAGCTCGATCAGTCGATCTACAAAGCGATCAGCGACAACTATTTTCAGGCTGTGAGCAAGCGTAGCGGCTAGGTCGAGGCGCGCTCGCGTTGGTAGCGAGCAGTGCGGGGCGATCTGCGGGGGGAGCCAACTGTCCGCACCTGCAGTGGTACCCTCGCCCTGAGCCGACTTCGCTATAATTCCGACGCATTGCTGGTTCGCTTTATCTGGTATACTCCGCCACCAGAATTGCAGCCCCAGGAGATCACACGATTCCTGGGGCTTTTTCGTTGTTCCCGGAAATCGCGGCGCCTGGATGGTATGTGGGTGGTACGTGGGCGAGCGGCGCCCAATTCAGTATATAAAGTGCCGCCGATCCTCCCCCGAAGGGGCGCGGCCTATACTGCATGAGCCGGCACGGCGCCGGCCGCGGACAGCCAGAAGCGCTGAAAGAACCGGGAAGCGGCACGGGAACCTCACAAACGGAGTGTCACGGTGACTCGAACAGACGCTAAAAACAGCGCACTCGTGCTGTTTTCCGGCGGCCAGGACTCGGCCACATGCCTCGCATGGGCGCTCGATCGTTACGACACCGTCGAGACACTTGGCTTCGACTACGGCCAGCGCCATCGCGTCGAACTGGAGTGCCGTGAGGGTTTTCGCTCGGCGATTGCACGCGAGTTTCCCGAGTGGGCCAGGCGTCTGGGCGACGATCACATGATCGACCTCTCGGTGCTCGGCTCGATCAGCGATACCGCGATGACGCGCGAGATCGAGATCGAAACCGCATCGAGTGGCCTGCCGAACACGTTCGTGCCGGGCCGCAACCTGATGTTCATGACGATCGCCGCGGCGATCGCCTATCGGCGCGGGCTGAAGGTGCTCGTAGGCGGCATGTGCGAGACCGATTTTTCCGGCTACCCCGACTGCCGCGACGACACCATGAAGGCGCTGCAAGTCGCGCTGAACCTCGGCATGGACAGCCGCTTTGTGCTGGAAACGCCGCTCATGTGGCTCGACAAGGCCGACACCTGGCGCCTCGCGCAGCGACTGGGCGGCGATGCGCTCGTCGAACTGGTGCGCGTCGAAACGCATACGTGCTACGTCGGCGAGCGCGTCGAACTGCACCCGTGGGGCTTCGGCTGCGGCGAATGCCCGGCCTGCAAGCTCCGCAAGCGCGGCTACGAAGCGTATCTCGCGGGCGAGAAGGTCACCGAAGCGCCGGTCTGAACGCCTGAGCAGGCACGGGCCGATCGTATGGCGCCGCATCGCGCGCGGCATCGTCGGGCGAAATCGCCGGGAGTCGGGCAAAATGCCGGCACGATGTCGACACAAAGCCGACGCAACGCGTCAAAACACAGCCCGGCACGCGACTCAACCCGATCCAGGATCAGGCAGCACCATGACTTACGCGGTAAAGGAAATTTTCTACACGTTGCAGGGCGAAGGTGCGAACGCCGGGCGTCCAGCCGTGTTCTGCCGGTTCGCCGGCTGCAATCTGTGGTCGGGCCGTGAAGAGGACCGTGCCGATGCCGTGTGCCGCTTCTGCGACACCGACTTCGTCGGCACCGACGGCGAGAACGGCGGCAAATACCGCGACGCCGCCGAACTGGTCGCGAAGATCGCATCGCTGTGGCCCGAGGGCGAAGGCCATCGCTTCGTCGTCTGCACGGGCGGCGAGCCGATGCTGCAGATCGACCAGCCGTTCGTCGACGCACTGCACGCCGCCGGCTTCGAGATCGCGATCGAAACCAACGGCTCGCTGCCGGTACTGGAGTCGATCGACTGGGTGTGCGTGAGCCCGAAGGCCGACGCGCCGCTCGTCGTCACGAAGGGCAACGAACTGAAGGTCGTGGTGCCGCAGGAGAACCAGCGCCTCGCCGACTACGCGAAACTGGACTTCGAATATTTCCTCGTCCAGCCGATGGACGGTCCGTCGCGCGACCTGAACACGAAACTTGCGATCGACTGGTGCAAGCGGCATCCGCAGTGGCGCCTTTCGATGCAGACTCACAAGTACCTGAACATCCCCTGAATCTTGCGTAGAGCGCCGTGCTGACGATCACCCGAAAACTCGAATTCGACGCGGGCCACCGCATCCCCGACCACCGCAGCCAGTGCCGCAATCTGCACGGGCATCGCTATGTCCTCGAAGTCACGCTTCGGGGCGACACCGTGGAGACCGAAGGCGCGCCCGACCGCGGCATGGTGATGGACTTCGCGGACGTGAAGGCGCTCGCGAACCAGCATCTCGTCGATCGGTGGGATCATGCGTTTCTCGTCTTCGAAGGCGACACGCAGGTGCGCGGTTTCCTCGAAACGCTGCCGGGCCACAAAACGGTCGTGATCGACCGCATTCCGACCGTAGAGAATCTCGCGGCCATCGCGTTCGAGATCCTCGCGAACGTCTACGACGCTCACTACGGCGTGAATCTGCAGCTTCAAAAAGTGCGCCTCTACGAGACGCCGAACTGCTGGGCCGAAGTCGTCCGCGACTGATCCGCACCCACCTACGCCCGCTTGCATCGGGTATTCCGGTCGATGGCGGGATTTATTGTCGCGGTATGATCGTTCCGGCAAAGCCGCGCGCCATTGTGCGCGGACTGAAAACATAAACGGAGCGAGACACGCCGGTTGCAGCGTCGCGGGGTTACGGGGCATGCGTCCCGGGCACGACGCATGCATCCCGCAGACTCGCCGGGAGAGCACGGCGATGAGCACGTTCACCAATCCCCTGAAAGAGCGTCTGAGAGAAGCGGACGCGCTCTACGGCCTGTGGCTGTCGATGGGCAGCGAGACCGCCGCCGAGGCGCTCGCGCACGCCGGCTTCGACTGGCTCCTGATCGACATGGAGCACGCGCCCAACGACAGCGCCGACACGGTCGCCCAGTTGCGCGCGATCGCCGCCGCCCATCTGCCGACCGAACCGGTCGTGCGCCTTCCGACCAGCGAGTCGTGGCTCGTCAAGCGTGTACTTGACGCGGGCGCGCGCACGGTGATGTTTCCGAACATCGGCTCGGCGGACGAAGCGGCGCACGCCGTGAGCCTCACGCAGTTCCCCGACGAACGCACGCCCGACGGACGGCGCGGCGTGGCCGGTGTCGTGCGCGCAGCCGCTTACGGCATGCGGCGCGACTATCTGCACGGCGCGAACGCGCAGATCGCGGTCATCGTGCAGATCGAATCGGCGCCGGCGCTCGACGAGGTCGAGAAGATCGCGGCGACGCCGGGCGTCGACTGCCTGTTCGTCGGCCCCGCGGATCTCGCCGCGAGCCTTGGCCATCTGGGCGATTCGAAACATCCCGATGTCGTTGCGGCGATGCTGCGTATCGTCGCGGCGGCCCGCGCGGCGGGCGTGGCCTCCGGCATCTTCGCGATGGATACCGCGCAGGCGAAGCAGTATCGAGGGATGGGCTTCAGTTTCATCGCGCTTGCCGCCGACGTGATCTGGCTCGTGCGCGCGACGCGTCAGGCGCTCCAGGAGGCGAGATCATGAGGTGTGGCAAGGGGGCGTTCGCACGCGCGGCGGTCGGACTGTTCGCCGTGACCGTGGCGACGGCATGCTTCGCAGCCGGGACGTCCGACGCGAAGGGCGTGAGCGCGGCATCGGATCCGGAGACGGCCGACGCCGTCGCCGACTACAACGCGGGCAACCTGAGCACCGCGCTCAAGGAGTTCCGTGAGGCGGCCGCGCGCGGCAATCGTCTCGCGGAATTCAACTACGCGATGATGCTGCTGAACGGCGAGGGCGGCGCGACGGACGTCGGCGAGGGCCGCAAGTGGCTGCGCAAGGCCGCAGACGCGAACATGTCGCACGCGCAGTACGTCTACGGGAAGATGTACGACGACGGCGATTTCGTCGAGCGCAATCCGGTGGAGGCGCACCAGTGGTTCCTGAAGGCGGCGAAGCAGGGCCACGTGCAGGCGGAACTGGCGCTCGCGAACCAGTACCTCGACGGACGCGGCACGACGCGCGACAACAAGCAGGCGTTCTACTGGTACAAGAAAGCGGCCGAAGGCGGCGACATGACGGCGCAATACGTGACCGGCTCGTTCTACGAGCGCGGCGGCGACGGCGTGCCCCGGAATCTCAACGTCGCTCGCGCGTACTACGCGGCGGCGGCGGCGCAGGGCGACCGGGTGGCCCTGCTCAAGTACCAGCAGTTGAGCGAGAAGTTGATGAAGTCGGCGCCGGGCGCGACGCAGCAGTAGGCAGGCGGCCGTGCGCCACGAGGTACCGGGCGCGCGCCGCGTCTCGCGCCGATTAACTCTGCATGAGCCGCTTCTGTCGCCCGACGCTCATGATGAGCCCGATCGCGACACCGAGCGTAGTGAGCGCGGTTCCGCCGTAGCTCATGAACGGTAGCGGCACGCCCACCACGGGCAGGATGCCGCTCACCATCCCGATGTTCACGAACGCGTAGGTGAAGAAAGCCATGGTCAATGACCCGGCCAGTAATCGCCCGAACAGCGTCGCGCCGTTCGCGGCGATATAGAGCCCGCGCGCAATCAGACACATGTAGAGCGTAAGCAGCACGAGCCCGCCGAGCATGCCGAATTCCTCGGAGAACACCGCGAAAATGAAGTCGGTGTGCTTTTCGGGGATGAATTCGAGGTGCGACTGCGTGCCCTTGAGCCAGCCTTTGCCGAGCGGCCCGCCCGAGCCGATGGCGATCACGGCCTGAATCGTGTGGAAACCCTTGCCGAGCGGATCGGACGTCGGGTCGAGCAGCGTGCAGATGCGGTGCTTCTGATAGTCGTGCATGAGCGGCCAGTTCACCTGCGGCTGGCAGATCCTGTCCTGGAACGCCGCAATCGACGCGACCGCGATCACGCCCGCGATCAGCACCGGCACGATCAGCCTGAACGAGAGACCCGCGAAGTAGATCACGAACAAGCCGGAAGCGAACACGAGCACCGCCGTGCCGAGGTCGGGCTGCTTGGCGATCAGGCCGACCGGCACGAGCAGGATGACGAAGCCGACGAGAAAGTCGTACCAGCGCATCACGCCTTCGCGTCGCTGGTAGTACCACGCGAGCATGAGCGGCGTGGCGATCTTGAGGATTTCCGACGGCTGGATCACGACGCCGACGTTGATCCAGCGCTTCGCCCCCTTGCGCGTCAGCCCGAACATTGCGACCGCGACGAGCAGCGCTATCCCGAACGTATACATGGGTACGGCGAAGCGCATCAGCGTCGTGGGCGGGATGTTCGCGAGCACCCACATGAGCACGAACGTCAGCATGATGTTGCGCAACTGGTCTTCGACGCGGCCCGGCACGTCGAGGCTCGCGCTATACAGCGTCACGATGCCCACGCACAGCAGCAGGAACACGGTGAGCGCGAGCGGCCGGTCGAAGCCGATGAACAGCTTGCGGATCGTGTCGAGCACCGCGCGCTTGTCGATCTTGTCGAACTGGAGAATGGGCATGATGTACTACTCCTTTGTCGACGGGAGTTAGCGCCTTAGCGCTTACTCCCGTCCCATGCAGAGCCGTCGCTGCCGCCGGGGGCGGCCTTCGGCATTGCGTCGTCGTAGCGCGACGGCGCGAGTGCCGCGTCCGGCGTTGCGGGTCGGCGCGGACGGCGAGGTTCGCCGTGACGCGCAGCGGACGCGGCGTCCGCGCGGCTGGCGGGCGTGTCAGCGGTATTGGCGGCCCGCGACGTGCCGCCGTTCACGGCGTCGATGACTTGCGGCGCGTCGGGGGAGACCGGCGCGCGGTGCGGAGCGCCGGCATTGGGCGTTGCCGCTGAGCGGGTGCTCGCCGCGCTGACGGCGCTGGCGCTTCTCGTGCCCGCCGCGTGCGCAACGCTCGACGCCGCGGCCGCCGCTCCCGCCTTGCCCGCTGCGCCTGAAGCGGTGCGGGCGGGTGCCGTCGCATCGGAGGCGGCGGCCGAAGCAGCCGAAGCAGCAGCGGCGGCTTCGGCCGCGCCCGGAATCGGCAGCGGCGTGAATCCTGCGGCGACCCTCACCGGCTGGGTATCGGACTTATCGACCTTGTTGGACTTGTCGGCTCCGTCCGTGGGCACCTCGTCCTGCGGCGAACCGATCACTGGCTCGGACGCATTCTGCGCGGCGGCTACCGCCGCGTTCACCTCGGCCTGCAGAGCGCCCGGTTTTTGCCGGTCGACGAGGTAGTAATCAAGGACGCGGCGCGCAATCGGACCCGCGGCCTGCGCGCCCCAGCCGCCGTTCTCGACGATCAGCGCAATCGCGATCTTCGGCTGGTCCGCCGGCGCGAACGCGGTGAATAGCGCATGGTCGCGCAGATGTTCCGCGAGCGCGTGCGCCTGGTATTTCCCGCCCTGCAGCGAGAACACCTGCGCCGTGCCGGTCTTGCCCGCCGACGTGTACTGCGCTTTGGCGAAGATCTGGTACGCGGTGCCGGACGGATTCATCGTCACGCCTTCCATGCCGCGCTTCACGACGTCGATGTCGCTCTGCGACACGTTCAGGCGCCCGCTCTGGCTCGGCACCGTGAGGTGCACGTCGTGCGTGATCGGATTCTCGATGTCCTTCACGAGGTGCGGCTTCATGAGCACGCCGTTGTCGGCGAGCGTCGCGACCGCGTGCGCGAGTTGCAGGATCGTGAACGAGTTGTAGCCCTGACCGATGCCGAGGCTGATCGTCTCGCCCTCGTACCAGCGCTGCTGCTCGGGCTTGTGGTACGCCTTGCGCTTCCAGTCGGTGGACGGCAGGATGCCGCGCGCCTCGCCCGCGATGTCGATGCCCGTCAGCTGGCCGAAGCCGAGCGGCTTCATGAAGTTCGCGATCGCGTCGACGCCGAGATCGTGCGCGAGCATGAAGAAGTAGGTGTCGTTCGACACCATGATCGCGCGGTTCATGTCGATCCAGCCCTGGCCGGAGCGCACGTCGTTGTTGAAGCGGTGGCCGCCGAACATGTAGAACCCCGGGTCCTGGAAGCCCCATTGCGGCGTGCGCTTGTGCAGCGTGAGCGCGGCGAGCGCCATGAACGGCTTGTACGTCGAGCCTGGCGGATACGTGCCGTGCAGCGGACGGTTCAGCAGCGGGTGATCGGGCGAGTTGTTGAGCTCGTCCCAGGTCTGCTGGTCGATGCCGTCGACGAACGTGTTCGGATCGAAGCTCGGCGCGGAGACGAACGCGAGGACGTCGCCCGTCGACGGCTCGATCGCGACGAGCGCGCCGCGCTTGCCCGCGAACGCCTGCTCGGCGACCTCCTGCAGGCCGATGTCGATCGACAGCTTCAGGTTGTTGCCCGGCGTCGCCTGGGTGCGCGAGAGCGTCCGCACGGGGCGCCCGCCCGCCGTGACCTCGACTTCCTCGAAACCGGTCAGGCCGTGCAGCTCGGTTTCGTAGCTCTGCTCGACGCCGATCTTGCCGATGTAGTCGGTGCCGTTGTAGTTGTTCGCGTCCTTGCGCGGATCGTAGTGCTCCTGATCGCTGTCGTTCTCGTCGCTCATGTCGTCGATGTGCTCCTGGTCGCGCTGCGAGATGCGGCCGATGTAGCCGATCACGTGCGCGGCCGTATCGCCGAGCGGGTACTGACGGAACAGGCGCGCGCGCACTTCGACGCCGGGGAAGCGGTAGCGCTGCGCGGTGAAGCGCGCGACTTCGTCGTCGGTGAGGCGCGTGCGGATCGGCAGGCTCTCGAAGTTCTTCGAATCTTCGAGCAGCTTTTTGAAGCGGCGGCGGTCGCGCTGGTCGATGGGGATCACGGTCGAGAGCTGGTCGATCGTGTTGTCGAGCGTGTCGGAGAGCTTCGACGGCGTGATTTCGAGCGTGTAGGCCGAATAGTTCCTGGCGAGCACGACGCCGTTGCGGTCGGTGATGATGCCGCGGTTGGGCACGATCGGCGCGACCGAGATGCGGTTTTCGTCGGCCTGCAGCGAATACTTGCTGTGGTTCCAGACCTGCAGCCAGAGAAAACGGAACGCGATCAGCCCGAAGCAGACGAACACGAACAGCCCCGCCGCCGCGACGCGCAGGCGGAACTTCGAAAGCTGTTGCTGGGTGTCCTTGAATTCGGTCATGCGATAAGGCCGGCTTGCGTGCGCGGCGCAACGGGCCGGTTGTCGTAGGGTCTGGTCAAGCGCGTCTTCCTGCTGTGATCTGCCATGAGCGGCGCGCGCCGCTCAGATGGGCCGCGTGTCGTCGGGATCGACGGGGCGGCGCTGCGGCAGCAGGAGCACGACGCTCGCAACGGGCCACAGGACGGCGGCGACGAAACCGCTCACGAGGTAGTCCCAGCCAGGAAACGATGCGCCCATCAGGAGACGCGTCACGAACGGCACGAGCTGCGTGCCCACGAGCACCGGCATCACGGCGAACATCTGCACGCCGAGCGACATCCACAGCACGCGACGGTGGATCGTGATCGCACCGTACGACAGCAGCGTGTACGCGAGCGCGTGCTCGCCGAGCAGGCTCGCGTTGTGCACGTCCATCAGGAGGCCGAGGACGAACGCGATGCCCATGCCGACCTTGCGCGGCTGGTGGATGTTCCAGAACAGCAGCACGAGCGCGACGAAGTCGGGCACGCCGGGCAGCTTGCCCCACGGCAGCAGGTTCAGCAGGAACGCGGCGGCGAGGCTGAACGCGATGAAATACGGGTTGACCGGCTGCAGGATGTATTGCGGACGCGGCATCACGGATTCTCCGTCGCGACGGCGTGGGCCGCGCGCTGCTGCGCGGGTTTGGCCGTCGGTTTGGACACTGCGGCGGCCGGCTTCCGCTTCATATCGACGGCAGGTGCGGCGGCTGTGGTCGCAGTCGTAGCCGGTCTGGCCGCCGCCGTGCCGCTGGCCTGCGCTGCGGGCTGCGCCTTGGCGTCGGCGGGCTTTTTGTCAGCGGCCTTCTTCGCGTCGGGCTTCTTTTTCGCATCCTTCGCGTCGGCGGGCGCTGGTTCCAGGCTCTCGGGACTCGGCGGCACCTGCGACACGTAATGCAGCACCAGCACCTGGCGCGCGCCGCGCACGGTCGCGACCGGCGCGCAGATGACGCGCGCGAATGCCGTGTCGGCCTGCTTGTCCACGCGCAGCACCTTCGCGACCGGCAGCCCTTGCGGATACACGCCGTCGAGGCCGCTCGTCACGAGTTCGTCGCCGGCCTGCACGTCGGCGCTGATCGGCACGAAACGCAGGTCGAGCAGCGCCCCCTGCGCCGTGCCGTAGATCACGCTGCGCAAGCCCGTGCGGACGATCTCGACCGGCACGGCCTGATCCTTGTCCGTGAGCAGCGTGACTTCGGACTGCATCGGGAACACGCGTGTGACCTGGCCGATCACGCCGTCCTCGCTCACGACGGGCGCGCCGTTCTGGATGTTCTGCTGCGAGCCGCCGCCGATCACGACCTTCTGCGTAAACGGATCGTGCGTGTCGTACTGGATTTCGGCGGGCGTCGTGTGCGCGCCGATGCGCTGCGACAGTTGCAGCAGCGCGCGCAGATGCGCGTTCTCGGCGGCGAGCATCGCGACCTGGTTGGCCTGTTGCGAAAGCTGGAGGTTGCGCGCGTGCAACTGCGTGTTGTCCGCGCGCAGCGTGGCGCTCGTCACGGCGAGGTCGGCGGCGCCGACGAAGAGGTCGCGCGGCACGAGCGCCGCGCGTTGCAACGGGTAAAGGCCCGCCCCGAGCACGCCGCGTACGACTTCGAGCGTCTTGAAACGCGCATCGGAGATCAACAGCGCGAGCGACAGTGCAACAAACAAAAAGAGCCGCGCGAGTGCCGAAGGGCCTTGCTTGAAGAGAGGCGGCGGACTGTATTCCATGGTCGGCGCCGGGGGCGTGTGCAGATGGATGAAACGACGGCGTCGCAAGGGGCGCCGTTCAGCGGGCGGCGCGGCGGCGCTCAGGCCGCCTTGCCGTTATGCGCCGCGCCGCTTGCATGGGGTGCGGCGCTTACTCGTACGAGAAGATGCTGCCGAGCTTGTCCATGCGCTCGAGCGCCATCCCCGACCCGCGCACGACGCAGGTGAGCGGGTCTTCGGCGACGAGCACCGGCAAGCCGGTTTCTTCCGCGAGCAGGCGGTCGAGGTCGCGCAGCAGCGCGCCGCCGCCCGTGAGCATCATGCCGCGCTCGGCGATGTCGGCGCCCAGTTCCGGCGGCGTCTGCTCCAGCGCGATCTTCACGGACGACACGATCTGGTTCAGCGGGTCGGTGAGCGCTTCGAGGATTTCGTTGCTGGAGATCGTGAAGCTGCGCGGAATGCCTTCCGACAGGTTGCGGCCCTTCACTTCCATTTCCTTGACTTCGGAGCCCGGGAAGGCCGAACCGATTTCCTTCTTGATGGCTTCGGCGGTCTGCTCGCCGATCAGCATGCCGTAGTTGCGGCGGATGTAGTTGACGATGGCCTCGTCGAACTTGTCGCCGCCCACGCGCACCGAGCCCTTGTAGACGATGCCGCCGAGCGAGATCACGCCGACTTCGGTCGTGCCGCCGCCGATGTCGACGACCATCGAGCCCGTGGCTTCCGACACCGGCAGGCCCGCGCCGATCGCGGCGGCCATCGGTTCTTCGATCAGGTAGACCTGCGAGGCGCCCGCGCCGTGCGCGGCTTCCTTGATCGCGCGGCGCTCGACCTGGGTGGAGCCGCACGGCACGCAGATGATGATGCGCGGCGACGGCGAGAACATGCGCGACTCGTGAGCGCTCTTGATGAACTGCTTGATCATCTGCTCGGTCACGGTGAAGTCGGCGATCACGCCGTCCTTCATCGGGCGGATCGCCTCGATGTTGCCCGGCACCTTGCCGAGCATCTGCTTGGCTTCCTTGCCGACCGCCTGGATGGTCTTCTTGCCGTTCGGGCCGCCTTCCTGGCGGATCGAAACGACGGAGGGCTCGTCGAGGACGATGCCCTTGCCGCGCATATAGATGAGCGTGTTGGCGGTGCCGAGGTCGATCGCGAGATCGTTGGAGAAGTAGCTACGCAGAAAACCGAACATTCAAAAATCCTGTCTCGCTTGTGGCCGACCTTCGCGCTAGGCGGGTCAAGGACGGCAGCGGAAAAATATTACAGCCCCAGGCCGGGCGCGCAGTGAGTGACAAGCGCGCCACGAGGAACCTGACACTGCGGGAATGGTTACCGGAGGCAGCCCGGCGGCGCGCCTGGCGCGCGCCGTCTCGTGCCTTTTAAGCCGTTTGGTGCCCTTTAATGCACTTCGACGCCCTTTGACACCCCGCCTTTGACACCCGTTTGGGCCGCAAAGTGCCGCAATCAGCGGCGAAAGGCAGACGCAAGGCGGTCCGGGGTTGGGTCGAACGTGTAATGATACCTTATAATTTTGCTTGTTTTACAGGATCCAGAAGGCAGATTTTGACGTTGCCGAAGCTTTCCTCCAGAGCCGGATCCGGTGCGATAAACCGCTGTTGCAGCACTGTTTTTCAGTAATGCCGCAACGGCTGGAGCAACAGTCCTTTTTTCCGGTGACCGCATGGCCCTGACCCTGAACGATGTGAAGCGAATCGCGCATCTCGCGCGCCTCGAACTGGCCGACGCCGAAGCCGGCAACACGCTCGACCGCCTCAACGACTTTTTCGGTCTCGTCGAGCAGATGCAGGCCGTCGACACGACCGGCATCGCGCCGCTCGCGCACCCGATCGAGCAGATCGAGGACGTCGCGCTGCGTCTGCGCGAGGATGCCGTGACCGAAGACGTCGACCGCGCCGCATTCCAGCGCCCGGCGCCCGCGGTGCAGGACGGCCTGTACCTTGTGCCGCGCGTGATCGAGTAAGCGCGGCTTTTCCCGTCGCCGCGCCCGCCCGTACTTTTGGCTGGCGCGCGACGGCTCCACCGATCTCACGGGGCGCGGCCTGCCGGCCGGGCACGGCGCCCCGGACGACGGCGCGGCGCATGCAGGTGGCGACGCCGTCCCACGTTCTTCCAGGAACCACGCAATGCATGAAAAAAGCTTGACCGAACTGCGCGCCGCGCTGGCTGCGAAGGAATGCTCCGCAGTCGAGCTGGCCCAGCTTTTTCTGGGCCGGATTGACGCACATCAGGCGCTGAACGCGTTCGTCGACGTCAATCCGGAGCTGACGCTCGCCCAGGCTCAGGCCGCCGACGCGCGCCTTGCCGCCGGCGAATCCGGCGCGCTGCTCGGCCTGCCGGTCGCCCACAAGGACGTATTCGTCACGCGCGGCTGGCGCTCGACGGCCGGCTCGAAGATGCTCGAAAACTACGTGAGCCCGTTCGACGCAACCGTCGTCGCGCGGCTCGAACGCGTGGGCATGGTGTGCGTCGGCAAGACCAACATGGACGAATTCGCGATGGGCTCGTCCAACGAGAACTCGCATTTCGGCCCCGTGAAGAACCCGTGGGACACCAAGGCGGTGCCGGGCGGCTCGTCGGGCGGCTCGGCGGCGGCGGTGGCCGCGCGCCTCGCGCCCGCCGCGACCGGCACGGACACGGGCGGCTCGATCCGTCAGCCCGCGTCGTTCTCGGGCGTCACCGGCATCAAGCCGACCTACGGCCGCGTGTCGCGCTACGGCATGATCGCGTTCGCCTCGTCGCTCGACCAGGGCGGCCCGATGGCGCGGAGCGCCGCCGACTGCGGCCTGCTGCTCAACGCGATGGCGGGCTTCGACGAGCGCGACTCGACGAGCCTCCAGCGCGACTCCGAGGACTACACGCGCCATCTCGGCGCGGCCTGGAGCGCCGACGCAACGGCGGACAAGCCGCTCGCGGGCCTGCGCATCGGCCTGCCGAAGGAATACTTCGGCGCGGGTCTCGCCGACGACGTGCGCGCGGCCATCGACGCGGCGCTCAAGGTCTATGAATCGCTCGGTGCGACGCTCGTCGACGTGACGCTGCCGAAGACCGAGCTGTCGATCCCGGTGTACTACGTCATCGCGCCGGCCGAAGCCTCGTCGAACCTCTCGCGCTTCGACGGCGTGCGCTACGGCCATCGCGCAGCCGAATACCGCGATCTGCTCGACATGTACAAGAAGTCGCGCGCCGAGGGCTTCGGTCCCGAAGTGAAGCGCCGTATTCTCGTGGGCACCTACGTGCTTTCGCACGGCTACTACGACGCGTACTACCTGCAGGCGCAGAAGATCCGGCGAATCATTGCGCAGGACTTCCAGGAAGCGTTCAAGCAGTGCGACGTCATCATGGGCCCGGTCGCGCCGAGCGTGGCGTGGGACCTCGGCGCGAAGGGCGACGATCCGCTGCAGATGTATCTCGCGGACATCTACACATTGTCGACGAGCCTCGCCGGCTTGCCCGGCATGAGCGTGCCCTGCGGCTTCGGCGCGGGGGCGAACGCGCAGCGTCCGGTCGGTCTGCAGATCGTCGGCAACTATTTCAACGAGGCCCGCATGCTGCAGGTCGCCGACGCTTTCCAGCGCGCGACCGACTGGCATCGCAAAGCACCGGCGGGGGTATCGAATGAGCCCTCGCACTCACTTCGTTCGTTGCCCCCCGGGGGGGCGCATGCCTCCCTTGAGGCGGCTCGGCGGGAGGCATGAGCATGGCAACACAATGGGAAGTCGTTATCGGTCTTGAGACGCACGCGCAGCTTTCTACAGCGTCCAAAATCTTCTCGGGCGCCTCGACGCAGTTCGGCGCGGACGCGAACACGCAAGCCTGCCCCGTCGATCTCGCGTTGCCGGGTGTGCTGCCTGTGATGAACCGCGGCGCCGTCGAGCGTGCGATCCGTTTCGGTCTCGCGATTGGCGCGACGGTCGCGCCGCGCAGCATCTTCGCGCGCAAGAACTACTTCTATCCGGATCTGCCGAAGGGCTATCAGATCAGCCAGTACGAGATTCCGGTCGTGCAGGGCGGCAGCATCACGATCCAGGTGCCGGCCAGCGAGAAGACGGGCAAGGAAGCCTACGAGAAGACCGTCAATCTCACGCGCGCCCACCTCGAAGAAGACGCGGGCAAGTCGCTGCACGAAGACTTCGCGGGCATGACGGGCATCGACCTGAACCGCGCGGGCACGCCGTTGCTCGAAATCGTCACCGAGCCGGAAATGCGCAGCGCCGCCGAAGCGGTGGCCTACGCGAAGGCGTTGCATAGCCTCGTCATGTGGCTCGGCATCTGCGACGGCAACATGCAGGAAGGCTCGTTCCGCTGCGATGCGAACGTCTCCGTGCGTCCGGTCGGCCAGGAAGAATTCGGCACGCGCGCCGAGATCAAGAACCTGAACTCGTTCCGCTTCCTCGAAGAAGCGATCCAGTACGAAGTGCGGCGCCAGATCGAGCTGATCGAGGACGGCGGCACCGTCGTGCAGGAAACGCGCCTCTACGATCCGGACAAGCGCGAGACGCGCTCGATGCGCAGCAAGGAAGACGCGCACGACTACCGCTACTTCCCCGATCCCGATCTGATGCCGCTCGTGATCGATGCGGCGTGGGTCGAGCGCGTGAAGGGCGCGATGCCCGAGCTGCCCGCGACGATGCAAACGCGCTTCGTCGAGCAGTACGGCGCGACGCCGTACGACGCGGGCGTGCTCACGGGTTCCAAGGCGATGGCGTTGTACTTCGAGGCTGTCGTCGCGAAGACCGGCGCCGCGCAGGCGAAGGCCGCCGCGAACTGGCTGATGGGCGAGGTCTCGTCGCAGCTGAATCGCGAAGGGCTCGAAATCGACGCGTCGCCGGTGAGCGCCGCGCAGCTCGCGCTTCTGCTGCAGCGTATCGCGGACGGCACGATCTCGAACAAGATCGCGAAGGAAGTGTTCCTCGCGATGTGGGAAGAGAAGGCCGGCGACGAAGCCGCAGCCGACCGCATCATCGAAGCGAAGGGCCTCAAGCAGATCTCGGACACGGGTGCGCTCGAAGCGATCATCGACGAAGTGCTCGCGGCGAACCCGAAGTCGGTGGAAGAGTTCCGCGCGGGCAAGGAGAAGGCGTTCAACGCGCTGATCGGCCAGGCGATGAAGGCAACGAAGGGCAAGGCGAATCCGCAGCAGGTGAACGAGCTGCTCAAGAAGAAGCTATCCTGACGCTTCGCTTGTCGCCGCTGCAGGGCGACAGAGCTGCAGCGGCGCAGTGAGAGGCATGGGACCCGAGTAAGTACTAAAGTGCTAACTCTGGTCCCATGGCACCAACTCTGGTCGACACGCCGTCCGGCAAAGGAGAACTCTCGCATGACGAAGTCCCCGAGTCTCGACGATTACCGCGTGCCGTACTTCGGCGACAAGCGCGCCGCGAAGTTCTCGCTCGACGCGATCGATCCTTCGGCCAAGCCGTTCACCACGGGCACCAAGGTCGGCGACAAGACCCGCCTCGCCGAAATCGGCGCGAAGATCGACGTGCAGCAGGAGCGCCTGCACGCGCAGCATCACCAGCGCGTGCTGCTCGTGCTCCAGGGCATGGACACGAGCGGCAAGGACGGCACGATCCGGGGCGTCTTTCAGGAGGTCGATCCGCTCGGCTTGCGCATCGTGCCGTTTCGCGCGCCGACGCCCATCGAGGCGGCGCACGACTTTCTCTGGCGCGTGCACCGGCAGGCGCCCGCGGCGGGCGAGCTGGCCATATTCAATCGCAGTCACTACGAAGACGTGCTCGTGCCGCGCGTGACGGGGCAGATCGACGACGTCGAATGGGAACGCCGCTATCGCCAGATCCGCGAATTCGAGGCGATGCTCTCGGAGACCGGCACGACCATCGTCAAGTGCATGCTGCACATCTCGAAGGACGAGCAGAAAACCCGCATCCAGTCGCGCATCGACGATCCGACGAAGCACTGGAAGTTCGATCTCTCCGACCTCGAAGCGCGCGAGCAGTGGGACGCCTATCGGGCCGCCTATGACGACGTGCTGGCCGCCACGTCCACGGACTACGCGCCGTGGTACGTGATTCCGGCGAATTCGAAGTCGCATCGCAACGTGATGGTCGGCGAGTTGCTGCTGCGGCTTCTGGAAAGCCTCAAGCTCGAATTCCCGCCCGCGAAGGAAGAACTGACGGGCGTCACGATCGACTAGCCCGACGGCGGACGAAGACGAAGAAGCTGAACGAAGCAGCCCTCGCACCGCGGCGCGAGGGCAACGCAAACCACAAGGAAACAAGACATGTTGCGTGTGATCACCGCGAATCTCAACGGCATCCGGTCGGCGTCGAAGAAGGGCTTCTTCGAATGGTTCGGCGAGCAGCAGGCCGACGTGCTTTGCGTGCAGGAAATCAAATGCTCGCAGGACGACATGACGCCCGAATTCCTCGCGCCCCACGATTTCGCGGGCTATTTCCAGCACGCGGTGAAGAAGGGCTACAGCGGCGCGGGCCTCTACACGCGCCATGAACCGGACGAGGTGGTCATCGGCTTCGGCAGCGCGGAGTTCGATCCGGAAGGACGCTACGTCGAGGCGCGCTTCGGCAAGCTCTCGATCGTTTCGGTGTACGTGCCGTCGGGGTCGAGCGGCGAGGAGCGCCAGGCGGCGAAGTACCGCTTCATGGACGCGTTCATGCCGCATCTCGCCGAACTCAAGGGCGAGGGGCGCGAGGTGATCGTGTGCGGCGACGTGAACATCGTCCACAAGGAAATCGACATCAAGAACTGGAAGGGCAACCAGAAGAACTCCGGCTGCCTGCCCGAGGAGCGCGCGTGGCTCACACAGCTCTTCGACGACGTCGGTTACGTCGATGTGTTCCGCACGCTCGACACGCGCGCCGAGCAGTACACCTGGTGGAGCAATCGCGGCCAGGCGTATGCGAAGAACGTGGGGTGGCGCATCGACTACGAGATCGCAACGCCTGCTATCGCGGCCATGGCAAAGCGCACGTCGATCTTCAAGGACATCAAGTTCAGCGACCACGCGCCGCTCACGATCGACTACGACTACAAGATCAAGCGCTGAAGCACGAGCGGCGCCTCGTCAGGGCGCCGCGACCGTGCGCCGCTGCGGCACGGCGATGCCCGCGTAGTCGGGCAGCGCGTCGAGCGGCACGCCGATCGCCTTCGCGTAGAGCGGCATCATGTCGGGCAGGCGTTTGACGATGTCGGCGCGTCGCGCGTTCGTGTACGGATGCACGTAGATGAAGCCCTGCTCGCGGTCGGACTTCGTGGCCAGCGCGAGCTTGTCCCACAGCGTGAGCGCCGCGCGCGGATCGAAGCCGGCGCGGGACGCGATGTCACTGCCGATCACGTCCGCTTCGGTTTCGTCGGCGCGGCCGTAGTGCATTTCGAAGAGTTGCGAGCCGATGCCGAGCGGAAACACGCCCAGATCGGCGAGCCCGAATAGCTGCGGCACCGTGCCGGCCTCGATCTGTGCGGCCTGCTGCTCGCCGAGACGCTCGCGCACGTGCTCGCGCACGGCATGTGCGATCTCGTGGCCGAGCAGCAGGCCGAATTCGTTGTCGTTGAGCTTCACGCGGTCGAGCAGGCCGCCGTACACGACGATCTTGCCGCCCGGCAGGCAGTACATGCGGATATCCGGCGAACGGATCACCGCCACTTCCCATTTCCAGTTCCTGACTCGATCGCTCCACTTCTGCGCGTAAGGCGCGAGGCGGTCGACGACGAGGCGCACGCGCTGCGCGTGCGGATCGCTGTCGGCATAGAGGCGGTTGGAGTGGGCCGCGCCGCGCACGATCTCGGCGTATTCGGCGGCGGCTTGCACCTCCAGCATCGGCGACGGGATCAGATTGCGAAACACCGAGCTTTCGCCGAAGCGCACCTGGCGGTTCATGCCGGGTGCCGTGGCGCCCGGGACCGTTGCGCCCGCGTTGGCGTTGGCGTTGCCGACGCTCGCGCCTTGCGCCGCCGGTCCGGGAGCCAACGTTGCGGCAGGCGGAATCGCCGACGCGCCGCCCACGGCTACCGTGGACGCATTGCTCTCAGCGTGCGCAGGCGGCGCATGAAAAACAAACATCGCAGGCAGCGCCGCCGCCAACGCTAGCGCAAACTCCCGCACGCGCGCGTCGGCCCGGCGCCGACGGCGAGCCGTCGGACGCTCACGGGACGCGGCACTGTGTTGCGGGGTCACGATCTGATTCTCCACGGGGCGATGCGGACCAGCAGGAGCATACCCGGTACGGCCAGTATCGTGCAGACGATGAAGTAGTCGAACCAGCCGATCTTCGCGACCACAAAACCGCTCGCCGCCGATGCGAGCGTGCGCGGCACCGACGCGAGACTCGTGAAGAGCGCGAACTGTGTGGCGGTATATCGCGGGTCGGTCGTGCTCGCGATATACGCGGTGAAGGCGGCGAGCGTGAGACCGGTCGCGAACGTCTCGAAGCCGTAGACGAGCGCGAGCGCCACGGCGCGCGGATCGAGTGCGAGCGCCACGTTCACGCCGAACACGCCCGCGACTTGCGACATGGCGTGGCTCACGGCGACGACGGCGTCGTAGATCGACGCGAGCGACGGCGAATCGGGCCCGAGCTGCGCGAGCCACGCGAAGCCGAGCGTCGAGACCATCTGCAGGAGACCGAAGATCCACAGCCCGCGACCGATGCCGATCTTCACGAGCGCCACGCCGCCGACGATGCCGCCCGCGAGGCTCGCGCCGAACGCGGTCATCTTCGCGATCACGCCGATCTCGGTGCGCGAGTAGCCGATGTCGAGGAAGAACGACGTCGAGAGCGTCGTGGCCATCGTGTCGCCGAGCTTGTAGAGGAAGATGAACGCGAGCACGAAGAGCGCGCCCGCGAGTCCGTCGCGGTTCACGAATTCGGCGAACGGCTGCACGATCGCTTCGCGCAGATTTTTCGGCGGCGTGCCGTGAGCTTCGGGCTCGCTCACCACGAGCGTCATGATCATGCCGGGAATCATGAACGCGGCCGTGACGACGAACACGGTGCTCCACGGCAGGTGATCGGAGAGGATCAGCGCAAGCGAGCCCGGCACCAGCGCCGCGATCTTGTACGCGTTCACGTGGACCGCGTTGCCGAGGCCCTGTTGCGTGTCGGTGAGCAGCTCGCGCCGGTAGGCGTCGACCGAGATGTCCTGGCTCGCGCCGAAGAACGCGACGAGCGCGGTCAGCGCGGCCACGGTCCAGATCGCGTTCTTCGGCGAGACGAAGCCGAGCGCCGCGATCGCGAGCGCGACGAGAATCTGCGTGACGAGCATCCAGCCGCGGCGCCGCCCCGGACGCCAGCCGGGCAGGCGCGGCACATAGCGGTCCATGAGAGGCGCCCAGACGAACTTCCAGGTGTAGGGAAACTGGATCAGCGCGAAGAGGCCGATCTCCTTGAGGTTGACGCCTTCGGAGCGCAGCCACGCCTGCACGAGATAGACGAGCGTGAAAAGCGGCAGCCCCGAGGTGAAACCGAGGAACACGCAGATCAGCATGTGCGTGTTCAGATATGCGCGCCAGCCGGGGTGTTCTTCGTGAGCGTCTACGTGAGGGTCCACATGAGCGGTGTGGACGGGGGCCTCTTGGGGCGGATTCGGCATTTCGTCGTCAGCGGCGGCGGCGGTTTTTGTGGGTCCAGGTCGAAAAAACGCGCGGCGCCGCGGGCGGCATCATTTTTTCTTCACGCGATAGACCGCAAGACTACCACGCCAGTTCACGCCCCATCGGACGGTCTGACCGCCGTGAAGCACGGCGCGGTCGAGAATTTCGATGCCCACTTCGGGCGCGAGCGCCTCGAAGTCCTTCACGGTGAGCACGCGCACGTTCGGCGTGTTGTGCCACTGGTAGGGCAGCGATTTCGAGACGGGCATGCGTCCGCGCAGCACCGACAGCCGGTGCGGCCAGTAGCCGAAGTTCGGGAACGAGACGATGCATTCCTTGCCGACGCGCGCCGTCTCGCGCAGGATCGCGGCGGTCTGGTGGATCGTCTGCAGCGTCTGCGAGAGGATCGCGAAGTCGAAGCTCGCATCCTCGAAAAGACGCAGTCCGTCCTCCAGGTTCTGCTGGATCACGTTGATGCCGTTCTGCACCGAGGCGAGCACGCCCGCATCGTTGATCTCGATGCCGTAGCCCGAGCACTCCAGCTCCTCGCTGAGCAGCGAGAGCAGCGCGCCGTCGCCGCAGCCGAGGTCGAGCACCGTCGAGCGCGGCTCGACCCAGCGCGCGATCGTGCGGAAGTCGGGGCGGGCGGAAAGACTGTCGAAAGCGCCCGGATTCATGCGTTCACCTCGCTGGCAATGCGTTCGTAGTAGGCGCGCATCACGTTGTGATAGCGCGCGTCGTCGAGCAGGAACGCGTCGTGGCCGTGCGGCGCGTCGATTTCCGCGTAGCTCACCCGGCGCTTGTGGACGAGCAGCGCCTTCACGAGTTCGCGCGAGCGCGCGGGCGCGAAGCGCCAGTCGGTCGCGAAGCTCGCGACGAGATACTTCGCCTTCGTGTGCGCGAGCGCCTTCGTGAGATCGCCGTCGAAGGACTTCGCCGGGTCGAAGTAGTCGAGCGCACGCGTGATGAGCAGGTAGGTGTTCGCGTCGAAGTAGTCGGCGAACTTTTCGCCCTGGTAGCGCAGGTACGACTCCACCTCGAATTCGACGTCGAAGTTGAAGTTGTATTCGTCGACGGCGCCTTCCGCGCGGCGCAGCGCGCGGCCGAATTTCTCGGCCATGTCGTCGTCGGAGAGATAGGTGATGTGGCCGATCATGCGCGCCACGCGCAAGCCGCGCTTGGGCTTCACGCCGTGCGCGTAGTAGTCGCCGCCGTGGAAGTCGGGGTCCGAGAGGATCGATGAGCGCGCCACTTCGTTGAATGCGATGTTCTGCGCGGAGAGCTTCGGCGTCGACGCGACCACGATGCAGTGGCCGAGCCGGTCCGGATAGCGCAGGCTCCACGCGAGCGCCTGCATGCCGCCGAGGCTGCCGCCCATCACGGCGGCGAACTTCTCGATGCCGAAGCGATCGGCGACGAGCGCCTGAGCGTCGACCCAGTCCTCGACGGTGACGACCGGAAACTTCGCGCCGTAGGGCTGGCCGGTCGCGGGGTCGGTGCTCATCGGGCCGGTCGAGCCGAAGCACGAGCCGAGGTTGTTCACGCCGATCACGAAGAAGCGGTTGGTGTCGAGCGGCTTGCCGGGGCCGACCATGTTGTCCCACCAGCCGACGTTCTTCGGGTCGTCGGCGTAGACGCCCGCGACGTGATGCGACGCGTTGAGCGCGTGACAGACGAGCACCGCGTTGCTGCGGGCGGCGTTGAGCGTGCCGTAGGTTTCGACCACGAGGTCGTACCCGGCAATGGCCGTGCCGTTCTGCAGTTGCAGAGGCTCGTCGAAATGCAGTGTTTGTGGAGCGACGATGCCGATCGATTCCATTCGTTCCGCCTTGGTTTTCCGGGCGGCTAAACGGTGTCGGCTGAGCGCTGGTTGGGAGAGGTTGGCGCGGCTGACGACCTCTTTAGCCGCATTTGTAATGAACCCGCACGCCGTGATATTCGGTGGCCTTCAGGTTCGCGCGCCCGCAATCGAGTCAGCAAATCGGCGCGATAGTGTTTCAAAACGAAGGCAGAGTATAGCGGAAAACCGGCCTGGCAATGCGGCGGACAAACCGGCGCGGGGGGCAGGGTGCGCGTGATGGGGTGCTGCCGCCGCGGCCAGGACGGCTGACGCCGCGGCGGCGGCCGACCGTCAGCTCGCGGCCGGATGCGCGCTGCGCCAGCGCTGCAGATGAAATGCGGCGACGATCATCAAGACGCCGTAGAGAATCGCGTAGGCGGCGATGACCCAGATCAGCGAGAGCGCACCCGCGCCGGGGAACATCACGAAGAACAAGCCGACGCCGGCCGAGAGCAGCCCCGAGAGCCCGACCGCCCACGGATGCGCAATGGCGCGGCGATACTGGATCGCGTAAATGATCTCGAAGATGCCGATGGCGACCGCCCAGAAGCCGATGATCAGGACGAGGATGATGGCCGTTTCGCGCGGCCAGAAGAACGCGACGAGGCCCGCGATCACACCGATGATGCCCACGAAGACATAGGCCCAGCGCCGCTTGCCGCCGCCGCGCGCGCCGTAGATCAGGGCGAAAGCGCCGTCGACGATGGCGTACGAGCCCCACACGAGGGCGAGCGTGAGGACGGTGAGCCCTGGCAATGCGAAGGCGAGCAGGCCGAAGACGATCGCCGCGATGCCGCGGGCGAGGAGCCAGCCCCAGTGGGCGGATAGACCGGAAAGCAATGGCAGGGGCGCGGTGGGCAACGGGCGGTTCATGCGGTTCTTCTCCTTGTGACGGAGCGCAAGGCCGGTTTGCCACGCGGCGAGCCGGCCGCCGCATGGCAGGCCGGCAGCGCGTTGCGCCAATGCGTGCGGCGAGAATGCCTGCGCGTGTTACTGAAGAATGACGCGGATCTGTTCGTCGGCGTGCTCGACGGGCGAGCGTTCGAAGCCGCTCTGTGCGTAGCGGTGCCAGCAGCCGATGACGTAACGAACAACCAGATTCGCACGCACAGCCGGATCGTACCCCTTCGGCAACGGCGCTGCGCCGGGGCTGCCCCCCTCCTCGGCGCCTTCCGCGACGCCCACGCGCAGACACTGGCGCAGCGACGCCTCGACGCGGTCGAGCATCTGGTTCACACGCCCGGAAAGCCGCTCGTGCTCGCCCACGAGCGCTTCACAGGTCAGCACGCGCGTCATGCCGGCGTTCTTGGTGGAGAAGTTGATGAGCATGAGCGCGATGGCGCGCGCCTGAAGCACGCCGCTCGGCTCCGTGGCGACGATCTGGTTGATGAGCGCGAAGAGCGTCTGCTCGATGAAGTCGATCAGGCCCTCGTACATCTGGGCCTTGCTCGCGAAGTGCCGGTACAGCGCCGCCTCGGAAACGCCGAGCCGCGCGGCCAGCGCCGCCGTCGTGATCCTCTCGCCGCGCGGCGCCTCGAGCATCGAGGCGAGCATCTGGAGAACCTGAGCGCGGCGCTCGCCCGGCTTCGGCCGCGAGGTGCGGCGTATCACGCCGGGAGGATCGGCTGTTACAACTGCGTTGCGCGTTTCGCTCGGCTGCATGAAAGTCGCCCCTTCTGTTGCCGCCGGAATCCCGTTCCAGCGGTCACGTGGTCACCCCGTTTGCCGCAGTCGTCCCGACTGCAGACCCAGTTGTAGGGATTTTAGCGAACGAATGCGGTGATCGACATAATGCGGCCGGCCGCTGAGCCCTGCGCGCATGGTGAGTGCCCGCTCGGGCAGGTGTCCGGTGATCCACACCGTCTGGATGCCGAGCCGCCGGTAGCGCTTCAGATGGCCGCGCGTGTCTTCGATCAGGATGGCATCGGCGAGCGATGCGCCTGCGCGGCGCAGCGTCGCGCGCAGCATTGCGCGGTCGGGCTTGGCGCGCCAGCCGCGCTTTGAGCGCATGTGCTCGATGGCGACCACGCGTTCGAACAACCGCTCGATGCCGAGTTCCGCGAGCACTGCGCGCGCGTAGGCCTCGGGTGCGTTGGTCAGCACGATCTTGCGGCCCGGCAGCGCGGCGAGCGTGCGCGCGAGGCCGCGCTCGGCGACGAGCATCGCGCGCAGGTCGGGGAACGTGTGGACGACTTTCAGGAAGTCGTGCGGATCGATCTGATGGTGCCGCGTGAGACCGAGCAGCGCCGCGCCGTAGCGCAGCGTGTAGCTCGTGCGGAGATGGTTCGCGACGTCGCGGCTCACGCCGAGCGCATCGACGATGTACTGCGTCATGCCCTCGTTGATCGCCGGGAAGATCGCGTGCGACGCGCCGTGCAGCGTGTTATCGAGGTCGAAGAGCCAGACCGGCGTGCCTGTGGCGCGCTGCGGGCGGCGGTGGCGCGCTCGGGCGAGGGTCATCGTGGGATGCGGCGCGTTGGGAGTTTGCGAGGCGCCTTTGCGGCGGCGGGAGGTGCCGCATGGCGGCGCTTCGGATTGGACGAATGCGCCGCCGCGAGACTCAATGCGGTCTCAATGCGAGCGGATCATCGTGCCGAACGGCTGCTCGGTCAGGATTTCGAGCAGCACTGAATGCTCGATGCGGCCGTCGATGATGTGCACCGAGCGCACGCCGCTCTTCGCCGCGTCGAGCGCCGACGAGATCTTCGGCAGCATGCCGCCCGAGATCGTGCCGTCTTCGAAGAGCGCGTCGATCTCGCGCGCCGAGAGATTCGTGAGCAGGTTGCCTTCCTTGTCCATCACGCCGGGGATGTTGGTCATCATCACGAGCTTTTCGGCGTTGAGCACGACAGCGAGCTTGCCCGCCACCAGATCGGCGTTGATGTTGTACGACAGGCCGTCTTCGCCGAAGCCGATCGGCGAGATCACCGGAATGAACGCGTCGTCCTGGAGCGCCTTCACGACCGCCGGGTTGATCTGCTCGACCTCGCCCACCTGGCCGATGTCGACGTACTGACCGGGGTTATCGCGGTCCGGCATCATCAGCTTGCGTGCGTGGATCAGGCCGCCGTCCTTGCCGGTCAGGCCGACCGCATGGCCGCCGAAGTGGTTGATGAGCGTGACGATGTCCTGCTGCACCTCGCCGCCGAGCACCCACTCGACGACTTCCATCGTTTCCTCGTCGGTGACGCGCATGCCCTGAATGAAGGTGCCTTGCTTGCCGATCTTCTTGAGCGCCTGGTCGATCTGCGGGCCGCCGCCGTGCACGATGACCGGGTTGATCCCGACGAGCTTGAGCAGGATGACGTCGCGGGCGAAGCCCTGCTTGAGCCGTTCTTCGGTCATGGCATTGCCGCCGTACTTGATGACGACGGTCTTGCCGTGATACTGCCGGATGTACGGCAGCGCTTCAGCCAGGATTTCGGCTTTCAGGGTGGGCGCGATCTGCGAGAGGTCGATGGGCTCGGACATGGCGGCGGGAATGGGCAGAAAGACGGTTGAAACAGGCCGAATTGTACAGGACTGGCGCGCTGCAACAGGGTTTTCTGGCGGGTGCGCGTGCTCGTGCGGGACGGTGCGCGGCGGGTGCGCCGTGCGCGATGCGATGCCCGCCTGGCACGGCTCGGCGGAGTTTTGCGCGCGCGGCGTGAAGTTACGTCGACGCGTTCTGATTGCCGCCCAAAGCACGTCCGCGCGCTGTGGCATCATTTCCGTACCGCCGAAGCCGGCTTCACGAGGAGCGCGCCGCCATGCCCGCCTCCGCCAAACCCGCCGCAGACCTCAAATGCGCGCGCTGCCCGCGCTGCGGCAACGCTTTCGACTGCGGCCGGAACACCGAACCCTTCGATTGCTGGTGCCGCACGCTTCCCGCGCTGCCAGCGAATCAGCTCGATCCCCGCGGACGCTGTCTGTGCCCCGAATGTCTCGCCGATGCGGCTGCGGGTGCTGCCGCCGGAGGCGGCCTTGTGCGCTGAAGGCGCGGCGGCGCTTGCGTGCTGACTGCGCCCGGCTTGCGGCTGCGCGTGCCGCGGCGTGCGAGCGCCGCGAGACCGGCGGCGACTTCTTCCCGCACCGGCCCCACTGCCTGACGAGGCGGCCGCCTTCGCGATGCGCGTGCTCGGCGAGCATCGGCACGTAGCGGCCAGAACTGCAGCAGGTCGCCCATGCCCCGCTCGCACCAAAGGAGCAACGTGCGGCCCGCGATCGTCTCGCCGTTCCACTGCGCCCTGGCGAAAGCGGGCCTGCCCCGCCCTTCAGTTCCCGCGAGCCCTGCCAACGCAGTTCGTGCGCGGGCCAGCCCTCGGCGAAATTTTCATGCACGGGCTGAATGACAGCGAGATTGAAACGCAATACGGGGTCGTTTGGCGCATACTGGCGGACGGCGCAGGCTGCGCGTTCGGCTTCGTCCCAGTGCTGTGCCTCCCTCTGCCGCACCGCGTAATTGTTGAGCGCGAGCGGATCGTGCGGCACGAGCGCGAGGGCGTGCCCGGCGGCGCAGGCCGCGCGTGCCAGGTCGGTGCCGGTGGCGGTCGCGCCAGATTGATCCAGGCCCGGCTGTCTCCCGGGTTCCCGGCGACGGCATCTTCCGGTAGGCGTGCCACCTCATCACTGCAACAATTGACAGAAATCAAAGCTGCTGCGAGATTGTTGCGAAGATTGGGGAACGAAGGCGCGATAGCCATCGCTCGGCGGTAAGGTTCCACCGCTTCGGTATGCCAGTCGGCTAACTGCAGTGTGAGTCCGGCGAAGTGCGGGCCGGGGCGCCCGGGCGCGAGCCGCGCGACGGCAGACGCGATCCGGATTGCGTCGTCGAGCGTTCCGGTGTCGCGGCCCAACGTGGCGGTTCGTATCGGGGTGTCGTCGTCCAGCGCGCGCAGCGCTGCCACGGCCTGGCCGAGCAACGCACGGGCCGAGGTGTCCGAGGCCGGGTGCGGCGCGGTGTCGAGGTAATCGAGAAGCACTGGCCAGATGGACGCAAGCGCACTGCGTAGATCGTCTGGCGTCGGAACTCCAGTCGTGATCCCGGAATATTGCCAAGATGGCGCCGGGTGACGGGCTCTATTGGATCAAGTCTTTTAGGGATAATTAGTCGGATTCGTCCGAACAGGTAAACTGGCACCATGCATCGCATTACCGTCAGTGCTCGCGTCAATCTGAGCCATCTCTTCTGGCTGCGCAGCCTTGCCATCATCGGACAGCTCTGCACGATCGCGGTCGTGCAGTTCTTCTTCGGCGTTCATCTGCCGCTGCCGGCCATGCTGTTCGTGATCGCGATGGAAGTGGCGTTCAACGGCATCACCTGGATGCGCGTCGCGCAGGATCGTCCCGAGTCCAATCTCGAATTGTTCGGCCAGATCTGGGTCGATCTCGGCGCGCTTTCCGCGCTGCTCTTTCTGTCGGGCGGCACGACCAATCCGTTCGTCTCGCTCTATCTGCCCTCGCTTGCGATCGCCGCGGCCGTGCTGCCCTGGTATCTCACGGCGTGGCTTGCCGCGTTCGCCGTGGTCTGTTATGTACTGCTCGGCTTCGACAACGTGCCGCTCAACATGGACAACCCCGCGAACCTGTTCGACTACTATCGGACGGGCATGTGGGTGAACTTCATGGTGAGCGTCGGGTTGATCGTGTGGTTCGTCGCGCGCATGTCACGCGCCTTGCGCCAGCGCGACACCGCGCTAGGCGAAGCGCAGCAGCGTCTCTTGCGCGACGAGCGCGCGGTGGCGCTCGGCGTGCAGGCGGCGACCGTCGCGCACGAGATCGGCACGCCGCTCTCGACGATCGCAATGCTCACCGAGGAATTGCGCGACGTTGCGCGCACCGATGCGGCGCTCGCCCCGTACACTGCCGATCTTGTCCTGCTCGAACGGCAGATCTCGCTGTGTACGTCGGCGCTGGCGCGTTTGCGCAGCCGCGCGTCGTCGCAAGGCACCCGCCAGGCGGTGAGCGAATGGCTCGGCCCGTTCGTCGAGCAGTGGCGGCTGCGCCATCCGCATGTGAAGTTCGAGCAACTGGGCGACGCGCCCGCTGGACTGAGTCTCGACGATACCGTGGCAGTCGGCCAGATTCTGACTATCCTGCTCGACAACGCCGCGCGTGCGAGCCGCGATCACGTAACGTTGAGCGCGCATCCGGATGCGCGTCCCGGCTTTATCGATTTCGAAGTTTGCGACGCGGGGCCCGGCATTCCGGTGTCGCTGCGCAACACACTCGGCGCCGCGCCCGTCGAAAGCACGCAGGGCGGGCACGGCGTCGGGCTATATCTGGCGTTTTCGTCGGCGGCGCGGCTTGGCGGATTGATCGATCTGTCCGACGTTGCCTCGCCTGCTGCCACGGGCGAAGGCCACGTCGCGGCAGCCGACATCGGAAGTGGTGCGGGGAGCGGGGGGCGCGCGAACAAGCCGCGCGGAACGCGCGCCGTTTTGCGGGTGCCGGTGAATGCCGGTGCGCCCGCGACGGCGCCGGGCGCGCGTGCGCAGGGCGCTGCAGCAGCAGGTTGAATGCAGGTTGACGGATCGTATCTGGCGCGCACCGGCCCGGCCCGGCGCGGCCTAACAACACGGAGAAGCAGGCATGAGCGATATGAATTTTCTGGTGATCGACGACGACGAGGTGTTCTCCGACATCCTCACGCGCGGCCTGGCGCGGCGAGGTTACCAGGTGCAGCAGGCGCACAACGCCGAAGAGGCGATCCGCTTCGCGAACCAGCAAAAGTTCGCGCAGATCACGGTGGACCTGCATCTGGGCAGCGATTCGGGTCTCTCGCTCGTCGCGCCGCTGCGCGACCTTCAGCCCGACGCGCGCATGCTCGTGCTGACAGGCTACGCGAGCATCGCGACGGCGGTTCAGGCGGTGAAGGACGGCGCCGACAACTACCTCGCGAAGCCCGCGAACGTCGAGATGATTCTCTCGGCGTTGCAAAGCGACGCGAGCACGATGCAGGCCGAAGCGGCTATCGAAAACCCGGCGCCGCTTTCGGTTGCTCGCCTCGAATGGGAGCACATCCAGCGCGTGCTGGCCGAGCACGGCGGCAACATCTCGGCGACGGCGCGCGCGCTCAACATGCACCGCCGCACGCTGCAGCGCAAGCTGGCCAAGCGGCCGGTGCGCCAGTAAGCGCTACATTCGCGGCGCATCGCGGCGCAGCATAAGCAAAGGGGCCCTGCGGGGCCCCTTTGCGTACTGCCTTCTCTCGGCGTGGCGTGCTAACAGCTGGCGCGCTTACAGCACATAGCGTGACAGATCCTCGTCCTGCGCAACTTCGCCAAGCGCGCGATCGACGTAAGCAGCATCGATCGAGACGCTCTGGCCCGCGTGATTGCCGGCCGAGAACGACACATCTTCCAGCAGCTTCTCGATCACCGTGTAGAGGCGCCGCGCGCCGATGTTCTCGGTCTTTTCGTTGACGGAGAACGCGATCTCCGCGAGGCGGCGAATGCCGTCGTCGGCGAAATCGAGCTGCACGTCTTCGGTCGCGAGCAGCGCCTGATATTGCTTGACGAGGCTCGCGTCGGTCGCGATGAGAATCGCTTCGAAGTCCTTCACGGACAGCGAGTCGAGTTCCACGCGGATCGGAAAGCGTCCCTGCAGTTCGGGAATCAGGTCGCTCGGCTTCGCCAGATGGAACGCGCCGCTCGCGATGAACAGGATGTGATCGGTCTTCACCATCCCGTACTTCGTGTTGATGGTCGTGCCCTCGACGAGCGGCAGCAGGTCGCGCTGTACGCCCTGGCGCGAGACTTCGCCGCCGCTGCCTTCGCTGTTGCGCGACGCGATCTTGTCGATTTCGTCGAGGAACACGATGCCGTTCTGCTCGACGTTCTGCACGGCCTTCGTCTTGACCTCTTCGTCGTTGAGCATCTTGCCGGCCTCTTCGTCGGTGAGGACTTTCAGCGCTTCCTTCACCTTGAGCTTGCGGCGGGCCTTCTTGCCGCCGCCCAGGTTCGCGAACATCGAGCGGATCTGGTCGGTCATGTCCTCCATGCCTGGGGGGCCCATGATGTCCATGCCCACTTGCGGCAGTTCGACGTCGAGTTCGATCTCCTTGTCGTCGAGCTGGCCTTCGCGCAGGCGCTTGCGGAAGGTCTGGCGCGTGGCGTTGTCGCCGTCGCCGTGACTGGTCGTGTCCGCCGATGAACCGAAGCCGACCGGACGCGCGCTCGGCAGCAGGATGTCGAGGATGCGGTCTTCGGCCTGATCGGTCGCCTTGCTGCGCACCTTGCGCATTTCCGATTCGCGCGTCTGCTTCACCGAAATTTCGATGAGGTCGCGCAGGATGCTGTCGACGTCGCGGCCCACGTAGCCCACCTCCGTGAACTTGGTTGCTTCGATCTTGATGAACGGCGCGTCCGCGAGTTTCGCGAGACGGCGCGCGATTTCAGTCTTGCCGACGCCCGTCGGCCCGATCATGAGGATGTTCTTCGGCGTGATTTCCTGGCGCAGCGGATCGGCCACCTGCTGGCGGCGCCAGCGGTTGCGCAGCGCGACCGCGACGGCCTTCTTCGCTTTCGCCTGGCCGATGATGTGCTTGTCGAGTTCCGAGACGATCTCGGCGGGGGTCATGGTGCTCATCGTGATTCCTTGTCGTCCGTTACTCGATGGTTTCGATCACGCGGTTGTGGTTCGTGTAAATGCACATGTCGCCGGCGATTTCGAGCGACTTTTCAACGATCTCGCGAGGCGACATTTCCGTGTTCTCGACGAGCGCGCGCGCTGCGGCCTGCGCATACGCGCCACCCGATCCGATCGCGCAGATCCCGCCTTCGGGGTCGAGCACGTCGCCGTTGCCGGTGATGACGAGGGTGGTTTGCGTGTCGGCTGCGATCAGCATGGCTTCGAGGCGGCGCAGCATGCGGTCGGTGCGCCAGTCCTTCGCGAGTTCGACGGCGGCGCGCGTGAGATTGCCCTGATGCTTTTCGAGCTTGGCTTCGAAGCGGTCGAGGAGCGAGAAAGCATCGGCCGTGCCGCCGGCGAAGCCGACCATCACCTTGCCGCCGTAAATGCGCCGAACCTTCTTCGCGCCACCCTTCATGACGATGTTGCCGAGGGTGACCTGGCCGTCGCCGCCGAGCGCGACCTTGTCGCCGCGCCGCACGGAGACGATCGTCGTGCCGTGAAATTGCTCCATGTGGGTTCCTTTTTACCGTTGATGCCGGTTGCTGACGGGCTGTGCGGCGGCGGGCAGGGCCGCCGCTCCTGAAATCCGGGGCGTGCTGCGCACGCCATGAGGCGCGCGCAGCACGCGCGCATCGTTTGAAGTTTAGGGCGGCGCCGGGCAGTTCAAGTGGCCGCGCGGGGCAAAAACGCGCGGCGCGCGCGGTGAGGGCGCGGAGATGTTGCAGTGAAGGAAGCCGTGAAGGCGCAATGACGCGCGGAAAGCATCGGCGAAAAAAAAGCGCACGGGACTCCGTGCGCTTCTATCCGGAAGGCGGATTATGCGGCGCGCATCCGCGTGCGGCGCGCCGGCAGACCGATCAATCGCCGAACAGCTTCTGGCGCAGTTCGCGGCGCTCCTGCGCCTCGAGCGACAGCGTGGCCGTGGGCCGCGCGAGCAGACGCGGGATGCCGATCGGCTCGCCCGTTTCCTCGCACCAGCCGTATTCGCCCGACTCGATGCGAGCAAGCGACTGCTGCACCTTCTTCAGCAGCTTGCGCTCGCGGTCGCGCGTGCGCAGTTCGAGCGCATGCTCTTCTTCGATCGTCGCGCGGTCGGCCGGATCCGGCACGATCACGGTTTCGCGCAGATTCTCGGTGGTTTGGCCCGCATTGCGGAGAATTTCCGCCTGCAGCTGTTCGAGCCGGTTCTTGAAGAAGGCGAGCTGATCCTCGTTCATGTAATCCTTGTCGCTCATCTTCAGGATTTCGGCTTCGGTCAAGAGTCGTTTCGTCGTCATCTGGCTTGCTTCTTCAATGAGTGGGGCAAAACTCGCTGATATTGCCCGCACTTTGGTGTTGCCCGCAATGGCCTGGTACCACGCGCCTATTATTTCGCTGACGCGCTGGCGGGCACGGACGATGCATTGTCGTGACGCTTGCGCGCCGCTGCGGGGCCGAACTCCTCTGGAAACCGGTCTTCAGATGCTCCTGAGGCATTTTCCATACCGGCAGCACGCCGCGACGCCGCGTGCTGCCGATGGGCCCTGTCCGTCCGGAGCAAACGTTTCCGGGGGACCGCCCTCCTGCTCATACTCGCTGTACTCGCCGGACTGCAGTTGATACCGGTACGGCCAGGATGTACGCCTGGCGGCCCGATACCGAATAAGACCCAGAGGCTGACTGCGTTACCTGCTTTCCAGCAGGACCTTACAGCTGGGCCTTGCAGTGGGGCCGTATTGTAACTGAATCGGAAACTCGCGCCGAAAGCGGGTAATCCCTGCATTGAGCGGCTTTACGATGCACCGATATCAAGAAAATATAACGCGGCAATTGTGAAAAAGCGATGGTCGGGTACGTTATTTGGAGCGGCGGGGCACGCAGGCGGGAAAAGGACGGGAAAAGAGTGGGAACAGGACGGGATAGGAACGAGATAAGGCGCACCCGGCCCGGCGCGCAGCGCGCGCAGGACCGGGTGAGGGATGTGTCAGACGAGGCAGGCGTCGAGGCCGTCGGTGATGAGGTCCTGCGGGAGTTCGATGCCGATGAACACCATCTTGCTGGTCTTCTTCTCGACCGGCAGCCATTTGGCGGCGAGGTCGCTGCCCATCATCTGGTGGACGCCCTGGAACACCACCTTGCGATCCACCCCCTTCATGTACAGCACGCCCTTGTAGCGCAGCAGACGCTCGCCGTAGATCTGCAGGATGCCGCCGAGGAAGTCTTCGAGGCGGTTCGCGTCGAACGGGCGGTCGCTTCGGTACACGAACGATTTGATCTTGTCGTCGTGGTGCGCGTGGTGATGATCGTGGCCTTCGTGATTGCAGTGGCCGTGATCGTGATCGCAGTCCGCGTGGTCATGAGCATGTTCGTGATCGTGACCATGGTCGTGATCGTGATGCGCGTGATCGTCTTCCGCGAGAAAGTCCGGGTCGATTTCGAGCTTCGCGTTGAGGTTGAAGCCGCGCAGGTCGAACACTTCCTTGATGTTCGCAACGCCGAAATCCACCTGGCTAATTTGCGCCTTCGGATTCATGTGCAGCAGGCGATGGCGCAGGTCGGCGAGTTCGTTTGCGTCGACGAGATCGGCTTTCGTGATGAACAGCCGGTCCGCGAAACCGACCTGGCGCTGCACCACTTCGTGTTCGTCGAGCTGATGGTTGCCGTGCTTCGCGTCGACGAGCGTGATGATCGCGTCGAGCAGGAATTCGTCGGCGATTTCGTTATCCATGAAGAACGTCTGCGCGACCGGGCCCGGATTCGCGAGTCCCGTCGTTTCGATCACGACGCGGTCGAAATCGAGCTTGCCGTCGCGCTTTTGCTGCGCGAGGTCGCCGAGCACGCGCGCGAGGTCGCCGCGGATCGTGCAGCAGATGCAGCCGTTGCTCATCTGGATGATCTGCTCGCTGCTCTCCTGCACGAGGATCTCGTTGTCGATGTTCTCTTCGCCGAACTCGTTTTCGATCACGGCAATCTTCATGCCGTGGTTCTCGTTGAGAAGGCGTTTGAGCAGCGTCGTTTTGCCGCTGCCGAGGAAGCCGGTCAGGATGGTGACGGGAATCATGGTTGCCATGCTGGGTGCCTGTTCTGTGCTGTGCGTGGATCGAAGCGCTGGCCGGGCGGCGCGGATTTGCGCGCCGGACGCGAGTCAAAAGCGTGCCGAATGCGGCGGCCGCCGTCCGGTGTTACAACATAACCATCTATTGAAACATATCTGCGGCCCTGCTGCCTGATGTGGCCGACCCGGTGGTGGCCGACCCGGTGCACGGTCCGATCGATCGGGGTGCCGCATCAGATATGGGGCGCGAGCGCGGGCATTCCGGCCCGCGCATCGGACCCGTAGATAGGGCCGCTCAGACGATCTGCAACAGCAGGCCCTTCAGATACTCGCCTTCGGGG
>Ga0265338_10000084_pt1 | contig 175415 bp, 162 predicted proteins | sample 42126metaG_FD_193579 | JGI IMG/M metagenome (GOLD analysis project Ga0265338, IMG submission 193579) | Rhizosphere microbial communities from Carex aquatilis grown in University of Washington, Seatle, WA, United States - 4-21-26 metaG | ecosystem: Host-associated > Plants > Roots >... | reverse complement strand
CGCACCATACTGGACTTTGGCGCGTCAGGAGAAGTTGAGGAGCAGAAAAAAGCATCCTCTTGTCCGTCCGGCAACCGATTCTGGCTTTATTTTGCACCGGCCGCGCGGCGAACCTGTTCCTTTTTTTCGTCCAGCTCGGCCTGGATGGACCTGCGTTCGACGACCAGTTGTTGCTGCAAAGCTTCCGCCTTTTCAGTTTCACCCGCCGCGGCGAACTTCCCGGCTTCGTCCCGCAACGCGATCTCCCGTGCGGCGATCTTCGCCGCATATTGCGCGTCCAGCTCTGTAAGCTGTTTTTTTTGTGCCTTGGTGAATTTGGCGGCGGGCGCGGTCTTGGCCAGCCGTTCCATGGCAAGTTCGTAGGCGGTCTTCATGGGATTTATGATTTTAGATTGTAAATTGACTGCAACGTGGCTGTGCCCGTTCCGGTCAGGCGCATCCCGCCCCCGACGCTAGCACGCAACCTGAGTTGCGCAAGCAGCGACAAGATAAGCCAAAAGAAATTATCCCCCAGCCGCCGGTGTTCATCAGGATGTCTAATTAAAATTCAAAGCACGGTAAATCGGTTTTGCGACTGTGTAGCAACATGTTGATATTCAATTGGATAAACAGTTTATTAGAATTTGACACGTTTACCATTCGTGCCTTACTTTATCAACGCAATGGTGTCGTGCTGATTCAGCTTCAGACGTCAGCCCGCTTGCGTCAGAATAAATTTTTTATATTGTTTATATTTAAGGTCCCATGAGTGATACAACAGCAACGGTTTCGTCGTCGGGTGGTGCGCCGAAGGTTTCCAAGATCAGCGAGGCGGTGATCCGCATCGCCGGCAATTCGCAGGATGGCATCCAGGCCATTGGCGGATTTCTCGCGCGGCTGGCGGGCCGCAGCGAGCAGGAAGTCATGACCTTCATGACGATTCCGTCCACGATTTCCGGCGGGCCATCCATTTTCCAGGTCCGCATCGGTTCGGGCGAGGTGCTCAGTTCCGGCGACGAGGCCGACGTGCTGCTGGCGTTCTACCAGCATTCCTACGAAGGCCACATCAATTCGTTGAAAAAAGGCGGCATCGTGCTTTTCGATTCCGACCACGTGCAGGCGAAGCCCGAGTGGGAAAAAGATTACCATCACGTCGGTGTTCCAATTTCCACGTTGACGGTCGAGGCCATTGGCGGCACCGCCAAGGACAAGGGCAAGAACATCTATTCCCTGGGGCTCATTGCGCGGATGTTTGACCTGAACGTGACGAAGCTGGAGCAGCTTGTGACCGAGCGGTTCACCGGCAAGAACGAGAGCATCGTGAAGAACGCCCTGGCCGCGTTCCATGCGGGCTACAGCCATTCGCTGGGCAACGTGATTGAAACGTTCCGGTTCATGGACAGCAAGAGCAAGAGCGGTCGTCAGGTGGTGATGAATGGGAACGAGGCGCTGGGTTTCGGCCTCATTGCGGCCGGTGTGCGCTTCGGCGCAGCTTATCCCATCACTCCCTGGTCGGACATCATGGAACTGCTCCGGCGAGAACTGCCGAAATACGGCGGCACCTTCGTCCAGTGTGAAGATGAAATCGCCTCCATCTCCATGGCGATTGGCGCCAGTTATGCCGGACGTGTGGCGGTCACGGGCTCCAGCGGCCCAGGCATTGCGCTCAAGACCGAGGCGCTGGGCTGGGCGGTGATGGCGGAGATGCCGCTGGTCATCGTGGACGTGCAACGGGGCGGCCCCTCGACCGGCATGCCGACAAGCATTGAACAGTCCGACCTGAACATCGCCTGTTTTGGCGGCCACGGCGATGCCCCGCGGGTGGTGATCGCGCCCGCCAGCGTGGAAGATTGTTTTTATATGGCGATCGAGGCCGTCAATATCGCCCGCCAATACAGCGTGCCCGTCGTCATGCTTACCGACCAGGGCATTGCGACCCGCATTGAAGCCTTTATCGAACCGAATCTGGAAAAAGTTTGCCAGGACATCACGCCGGATTTGACGCCCGTTCCCACCCACAAGCCATACGATTTGAACGCGAAGGACGGCATCACGCATCACGTCAAACCGGGCACGCAAATTGTGGACGGCAAATATCCCATTGCCACCGGCCTGGAGCATGATGAATTCGGCCACCCGACCGGCTCGCCGAAACTGCACATGCAGATGAACGCCAAACGCCGCAAGAAATTGCAGGCGCTCGGCGCGACGCTGCCGGTTCCCAAAATATATGGCCCGTCCGAAGGCAATGTGTTGCTCGTTGGCTGGGGTTCGACCGAAGGCCCGATCCGCGAAGCGGTGGATCGCGCCCGAGCCGCCGGCGCCAGCGTTTCGTCGGTTCATATCCGCCACATCAACCCGCTGCCGCCGGGATTGGAAAATATTTTCTCCGGCTTCAATCATATTTTCGTCGTGGAGATGAACGACGAGGGGTTGTACGGCTTCGGCCAGTTCGGCGCCCTGTTGCGTTCGCGTTATTGCGATGCGAAGATTCAAGGCATCACCAAGACCGACGGCCTTACCTGGAAGGTGAAGGAGATTCTCGAACGCGCCAAAACCACCGTTACCGCCGGATTGCGGAAATTATAATTTTGAACCGCTCCCCGGCGGCAACCTCTAATTATCATGAGCCAAATGTTGACTGAAAATCCCGAACGCGGCGAAACCACCGCCACGATTTCCGCCACCGCGGCGCCCGATGCGGGACGGAAAGGGCTGACCAAGAAGGAAATCGCCGCCGATCACCCGACGTGGTGCCCCGGTTGCGGCGATTTCTCGGTGCTGGCGCTTTACTTCAAGTTGATTGAGAAGCGCAAACTGTGGCACGAGAAGATCACGACCATCGCGGGCATCGGCTGTTCGAGCCGCTTCCCGTACTTCGTGCAGGCACATGGCGCGCATTACATCCACGGTCGCGCGCTGCCATTTGCCTCCGGGATTTCGCTGTCACGGCCGGATTTGCACGTGTTTGCATTTGGCGGGGACGGCGACGCGTTTTCGATTGGCGGCAACCATTTCACCCATACCGCCCGCAAAAACATCAAAATGACCTATGTGGTCATGGACAACTGGGTTTACGGCCTGACCAAGAAGCAGACCTCACCAACGTCGCCGCTCGGTTTCAAGAGCAAGACCGACCAATGGGGTGCCGTGGATTATCCCATCAACCCGATGAAGCAGGCCATTGCCGCCGGGGCAACGTTTGTCGCGCGCACCACCGCCACAAACCCGAACCATGTTTTGCAGATGATGGAAGCCGCGATGGACCACGATGGCTTCAGTTTCGTCGAATGTCTGAGCGAATGCGTGGAATTTTACGAAGGCGCGTTCGATGCCGCGAACCCGCGCAAAGGCGGCGTGTTCAATGAAATTCCGAAGACTCACGACGTGACCGACGAGCTGGCCGCTTTCAAGCTGGCCGGCGCGGATTTCCCCGGGCACTTCGGCGTTTTCTACAAGGTCAACAAGCCGACCAAAAATTCCAAGGAGGCCGAGATCAATCGGGGCATGATGGAAAAGGTCAAGGGTCTGAAGGACTGGCAGGTTCTTCAGAAGACTTTTGACCGGATGAAGTAATTCAGGATTTGCAATTCACGATTTACGAGTTCGCGGGCCATTCCCGGGCTCGTAATTTTTTTATGGCGCGTAAATCGTAAATCATAAATCGTAAATGTCGCGATGCCAATTTACGAATTTGCCTGTCCGAAATGCCGCCGGATTTTCAGCTTCCTCTCGAAGCGGATGAATCCCAAACGCCGGCCCGTCTGCCCGAAATGCGGCCACAGGAAATTATCCAAGCAGGTCAGCCGGTTCGCCCTGAGCAAAGGACTGAAGGAACCCGCAACTGGAGTTGGACTGGCCGGGGACCATCCCCCCATGCCTAATTTTGATGATCCGCGGACGGAAAGCGCCATGATGGGGATGGTACGTGACCTGGAGCACCTGGACGAAAACAATCCGCGACACATGGCGCGCATGATGAAAAAGATGAAGGAAATTATGCCGCCCGGCCCCATGCCCAAGGAGTTGGACACGGCCATCAGACGCCTCGAAGCCGGCGAAGACCCGGAAAAAATCGAGACCGACATGGGTGACGTGCTGGGCGGTTTCATGGGCGGACCGGCCAGCGACACCGGAGATGGTTTTTCCCGCGATTCCGGATTGTACGATTATTGAGATCCTCATTTTATTCACGCTTTTGCATGCAAAGAACACGCAATTTCTCTCGACCAATTGCCTGCGTTCTCTGGATCGGGCTGCTCGCCGCCGTCTGGTTTGGGGGCCGCCAAGAGACCCCGGCATCTCCTTCCGGCTTCGATGGGACGAACTCCGCGTCGCCGCCGGTCCCGGTTGAGGCTGACCGCATCCGGGTGGTGAACACGTGGCCGCATGACCACGGCGCGTTTACCGAGGGATTGGTCTATCACGATGGCACTTTGCTGGAGAGCACCGGACTCAACGGCCAATCCAGCCTGCGCCGCGTGGAATTGAAGACCGGCCGGGTGTTGCAACAAGTCACCGTCCCCTCCGAATATTTCGGCGAGGGACTCGCCGCGCTGAACGGAAAATTGTACCAGCTCACGTGGAAGAATCACAAAGGGTTCGTCTATGACCTCGACACGTTCCGTCTGGAAAGAACCTTTTCCTATGACGGCGAAGGCTGGGGCCTCACCACGGACGGGCAGTCTTTGATTCTCAGCGACGGAACCGACCAGATCCGGTTTCTCGACCCGGGCACATTTCAGGTGCGGCGATCCATTCACGTGACCGACCACGGACATTCCGTCGATCGATTGAACGAGCTGGAACACGTCAAAGGCGAAATTTTCGCCAACATCTGGCAGACGGATTTCATTGCGCGCATCGATCCGGCCACGGGAAATGTGCTGGGCCTGATCAATCTGGACGGCCTGCTCCCGTCGGCCGAACGCATCGGAACGGACGTGCTCAACGGGATTGCCTATGACGCCGCCGGCGACCGGTTGTTCGTCACCGGCAAATGGTGGCCGAAACTGTTCGAGGTGAAGTTGGAACCAAAACCTTGAGATGGGCAATTCCCGGGCGGGCCCGGGTGCCAGCGGCGGTGATTACACGAAGGACAGCGTACTTTATTATTATTGAACAGCGTAGCGGCGTCTCGGCAGAGCGCCGCAATCATAAAATCAAGCACGGCGCTCTGCCGAGACGCCGCCACGGAAAATATGGCCCACATCCACGAAAAAATTGATTTCACCGTCGCGATCTTTGTGGTTCACCACGGCGAGGTCCTGCTGATTCACCATCGCAAGCTGGACAAATGGCTGCCGTTGGGCGGGCACATTGAATTGGACGAGGACCCCGAGCAGGCCGCGTTGCGCGAGGCGAAGGAGGAGAGCGGGCTCGACGTGGAACTGCTCGGTGAACGACCGCCCACGACCGGTCCCGGCACCCGCGCCCTTATCGCGCCGCGGTTTTTGGACATTCATCGCATCAGCGAAACCCATGAGCACATCGGCATGATTTATTGGGCCCGGCCAAAACGTGGCGGCGACGCCCCCGCCGCCGATCCGAAACTTGCCGTCAGCGAGCATCACGACATCCGCTGGTGTTCGGCCGGGGATTTGGACACACTGCGGCCGCCGATGTCGGCCGCGGTGAAATGGTATTGCCGCAGCGCCATCCGGGAGATTTCGGGCCGGACATGACCACCAAAAAAGGAAGCCAGTTCAAGTTCGTTTGCTACACCATCCAGGGAACGGGCTCCTTCGCGGTGTCTTTTTATTTTTATTACCTCTATTTTCTGATGCAGCAGTGGTTTGGGTTTGGCGACCAACGTAACCTTGCTCTCGCCGCCCTGCTCGGCTTGGTTTACATCTTCGCTTCGTGGCAGGCCGGGCGATTTGCCCAGCGCCGCGGCTATTTCAACGCCCTGAAAACCGGCTTCGGCATCATGTTGCTGGCCCTGGCCGTCGGTTCACAGCTTCACTCCGCAACCGGTCTGGTCATCGCCAGCCTGGTGCTTTCTGTCGGCATGTGCTTCCTGTGGCCGACCATCGAAGCGCTCGTCAGCGAAGGCGAAGACGCGGAGGGTCTGCCGCGCGCCATTGGCACTTACAATGTCGTCTGGGCGGGAACCAATGCTCTGGCGCTCTTTACCGGCGGCACGCTCGTGGAAAAATTCGGGTTCCAGTGCATTTTCTACATTCCCTTCGTGATTGTCGTCGTGCAACTGGGGCTGACGTTCTGGTTGCAGCGGCATGCCACGGAACTGGCCCGCGCGGCTGCCGAACATCCGGTGGTGGTCCTGCCCCCTGACCCGAACCGTCCGACCCCGGCCATAACGATGGTGTTCCGGCGCATGGCGCTGCTCTCCAACCCGTTTGCCTACGTTGCCATCAACACGCTCATCGCCGTGTTGCCCGGCATTGCCGGGCGTTTCCATCTCACACCCATGTTCGCCGGTTTTGCCTGTTCGCTCTGGGGATTTGCAAGGCTCGGCACGTTTTTCGCCCTGTGGTTCTGGCCGGGCTGGCATTACCGGTTCCGCTGGCTCGTGACCGCGTTCGCCCTGCTCATCGTCACCTTCGCGGTGATTCTGGCCGCACCGAGCCTTTGGGTGGTGCTCGGGGCGCAAATCATTTTTGGCGTCGCGATTGGCCTGATTTACTACTCGTCGCTTTTTTATTCAATGGACACCAGCGACAACAAAGGCGAACACGGCGGCATCCACGAGGCCGCCATCGGTGTGGGCAACTGCCTCGGTCCGGGCGTCGGCGCGGTGTCGCTGCAATTTTTTCCGCAGGCCGCCCACAACGGCGTCATCGCCGTCAGCGTCCTGCTGCTGTGCGGGCTGGGTGGATTGCTGGGAATCTGGAAAACCGCCCGGTAACGTTTTGAACAACCAGGACGCCAAGGCGCAAAGCCTTGGGGTTAATTTCTTCCTTCGTGTCTGGGTGCCTTTGTGGTTAAATTTTTGCCATGTCTGCTGAACAACAACCGGTGCCCGAACGTAAAACCTTGGACGACCGCGCCAAAATGTCCGAGCTGGAGCGCATCCGGCATTCCGCCGCGCACGTCATGGCCACCGCCATCCTCCGCCTGTGGCCCGACGCCCAGTTCGCCGCCGGGCCGCCGGTCGAAAATGGATTTTATTACGACGTGGACCTGAAGCACCGCATCTCGCCCGAGGATTTCGCGGCCATCGAGGCCGAGATGAAAAAGGAAATCAAGGCGAACAACGTTTTCGAAAAGATCGTCGTCACGCGCGAGCAGGCATTGAAGGATTCAGAGAGCGGGCGGCTCGGCGGACTGGCCGAGCGGCCGGGCAATCCGAGCAAATTCAAAATCGGCAACCTCGAAGCCATTCCCGAGGGCGAGCAAATCACCTATTTCAAGAACGGCGATTTCATTGACCTCTGCGCCGGGCCGCACGTTATGCGCACCGGCAACATCGGCGCGTACAAGCTCACCACCGTGGCCAGCGCCTACCACAAGGGTGACGAGCGCAACCCGCAGCTCCAGCGCATCTACGGCACCGCCTTCAAGAACAAGACCGAGATGGAAGCCTACTTCACGATGGTGGAGGAGGCCAAACGCCGCGACCATCGCAAGATTGGCACGGAGATGGGGCTGTACGCCATCGACACGGAATTTGTCGGCCCGGGCCTGCCGCTCTGGCTGCCTAAAGGCACGGCCATCGTGGAAGAATTGGAGAAGCTGGCGAAGGAAACCGAGTTCCAGGCCGGATACGTGCGTGTCAAAACACCGCACATTGCCAAAGCGAAAATGTATCTGACGAGCGGCCACCTACCGATTCTTTATGCAGAATCAATGTTTCCGCCGATGGGGCTGGACGAGTCTGCCGCCGAAAGAAAGCAACTGATTGAAAAAATCGTTGGTTGCACTGCGCTGCTTTCAAACCTAGCTGAGAAACTGAAAGACAAGGAAGTTGGTGAAGCAGGTGTGAACCGAGAAAATATCTCCGAGGATGAAGTTGATGACATGATATCTCGGGCGATTAGTGTTGGATGGGCTTCAGAAGAAGAAAAGGGATGGGCGCGAAAAAAGATAAAAGCACAAGCAGAGTTAGCGCTGTTACCTCCGATTGACAATTACTACCTCAAAGCCATGAACTGCCCGCACCATCACCGCATTTTTGCGGCCGAGCCGCGCAGTTATCGCGATTTGCCACTGCGCCTGGCGGAATACGGCACAAACTACCGTTACGAACAGTCCGGTGAACTGTTCGGTCTGATGCGTGTGCGGTCGCTGAACATGAACGATGCACACATCTATTGCACGCCGGAGCAGTTCGCGCAGGAGTTCAACGCGGTGAACGATTTGTACCTGAAATATTTCAAGATTTTCGGCATCGAAAAATTCATTATGCGTTTCAGCACGCACGACCCGTCACGCCTGACCGGCGACAATGCCAAGTTCGTCAACGAGCCGGAGCTCTGGAAGCAGACCGAGGACATGGTCCGCAAGACACTCATTGATTCAAAGATTCCCTATGTCGAGGTGCCAAACGAGGCGGCGTTTTACGGGCCGAAGATTGACGTGCAGGTGTGGAGCGTCATCGGCCGTGAATTCACGCTGGCCACCAACCAGGTGGACTTCGCCGTACCCGCGAAATTTGGACTTACCTACCGCGACAAGGACAACAGCAACAAGACGCCGTTGTGCATCCATCGCGCGCCGTTGGGCACGCACGAGCGGTTCATCGGTTTTCTCATCGAACATTACGCCGGCAATTTCCCGCTCTGGCTCGCGCCCGAGCAGGTGCGCGTCCTCACGCTCGGCGAGGAGGAACCGCTGTTGAATTATGCCAAGGCCATCGTGAATGAACTGCGTGCAAATTTTGTGCGCGTCGCGGCCGATTTCGGCACCGACCCGATCAAGGCGAAGATTGCCGAAGCCGAGAAGGCCAAGGTCCACACCATGCTGGTCATCGGTGGTCGCGATATGGACGCCGGGAACGTCAGCGTGCGCCTGCACGGCAAGGGCAACATCGGCGCGAAGCCGAGGGCGGAAGTGGTGACGGACATCCTGGCGGCCATCAAAGAACGCCGGGCTTAAATCGAACGAAATGGCCGCTGGCTTCGTCAAAAACGAACGTTATGAAATTGATTAAAACTCTGGTTGCCCTGCTGATTCTGGCGGTGGCGGTGGTTGTTATCCTGGTGATATGCAAGAAACCATCCGAGGTGGAAAAAATTGAAGCCGAGTCCAAGAACGCCGCGGTGTCGGTCAAGGATGCGGTGTCGGATGCAGTCAAGGTGGGGGCCCAGACCGTGGGCGAGACGGCGACGAACGCGACCCAAAGAGTTGCGACCGGCGTGCAAGAAGTCGGTGTGGTCGCCACCAATGTCGCGGCGAAGGTGAAGGGTGTGACCACCAATGCTGTCGGCGAGGTCAAACAGGAGTATAACAAGCTCACACACTGATTCGGAGCTGCCTACCGGATGATCCACAATTGCTGGGCCACGTTCATCGCGCTGATCGTTACGCCATTCGAACACATTGCCCTGATCTGGGGCATCGTGCCACTGTATTTCGGCTTGTTGCTGAATGAATTGACCGCGGACAAGGCGAGTTTTCGCACGGCCATCCAGACGGGATTCAGTTTTCTTTGGGCGGGTGCGCAGTGGCTCTGGCCATATTTTGTGCCGCGGGACCACGGACGGCATCTGGAATGGGAGGCGATGCTGCCGGTCAACCTGCTGGTCACGTTTCTGGTGATCGCGATGGGCGTGGTGGCGCTGGTCAGCGGGCTTCGCAAAAAATTTCCAAAACGCCTGCGCTTTCTGGGTCATACGCGGTTCGCGAATTATTTCATGATCACCATCTTCCCGATCCAGTCGCACATCGGCATGGACTGGACCTGGGACCGGCTGGTGGCGATTGCCCTGTTTGCGGTGCCCATCTGGCTGGCGCTCCATTTCGGGCTGATGCCGGTTCGGAACCGGTGAGGATATTTTGAATGTCATTTGCGGCCGGCCCGGATAAATTGCCGGCACTTTGAAAGCAACCGCCGCCTAATTCATGGACGATTCCAAGCCAGCCGGGAAGTTCTTGATGGGTGGGGTTTATGGTTTGCTGCTGGCCGCCGCCGGTGTGCTTCTGTTTTATCATTTGGACAACCACCGGTTGTGGGGCGACGAGGCGGAGACAGCAGTCCTGGCCAGAAACGTTGCGCAGTTTGGGGTGCCGCGGACGTTCGACGGGACGAACTATATCATCCTTCACGGGACGGTCGATGAGACACGGGATCATGTCTGGATCTGGTCGCCGTGGATGCAGGAATATTTGGCGGCGAGTTCATTTATCATCTTTGGACCGACCACTTGGGCGGCCCGGGCGCCGTTTGCATTAATTGGCTGGTGCAGTCTGGTGGCGCTCGCGCTGGTCGCTCACAAAATTTACCGCAGTCATGCGGTGACCCTGACCAGCGTGGTTTTGCTGGGAACGTCGGAGGTTTTTCTGCTGCATGCGCGCCAATGCCGTTACTACTCAATTTCCGTTTTTGCGGAAATCCTGCTGGTTTATGGCATTCACCAGCTGCTCACCCAAACCCGGCGGGGCATCTGGCTCGCGGCGACGGCCCTGATTTTGCAATTCTACAGCAATTACATCATGGCGGCGGCGAACCTGCCTGCGTTGCTTGCCCTGGCGTGGATGTTCCGCCAACAGGGGAAATCTGCGTTGCTGGGGGTGATCGCGGTGCCGGGAATTTTGCTGGCCGCCGCCCTGCCCTGGCTGATTTATGCGCATCCGTGGGGACAAACCGGCGCGGCGGGCGGTGAGAATTATTTTTGGAAGGCGTGGGAATATCTGTTGGAACTGCATTTTCATTTTATGCCGCTTTGCTTCCTGCTGTTGCCGCTGGCCGGATGGTTTCCGGGCGCCGTCGGCGGACCAACATCCGGGATCGCAGATTGGCGACGGTGGGAGCGGCTTTTATTGGTCCTGCTGGCTTCGTATTTCGTTACAATCGTGTTCACACCCGGGTTCTATCTGCGTTACCTGCTGCCCCTGTTGCCGGTTCTGTGTCTCATGGCTGCCGCGTGGATTTTTCGTTATTTCAAATGGCGCGCGCCGTGCGTCCTGGCGGTTGCCATTCTGGTTTTGAGCAATGCCTTCTCTTGGTTGACCGCTTATCCATTGCGGGGGGCGCACACGTTGAGATCTCCCCTGGTGGAATACGTGAAGGGGTTGTCAACGTCCTACGCCGACCGGTTTGACGACGTGCTCGACTTCTTCTGGAAACAATCGCATCCGGGGGAGAAGGTGCTGACCTTCGATCCCGATTTCCCATTGATGTTTTACACGCAACTGGTGGTTATCAACGGGCACATCATGAGGCCGCCAGCGGGACAGTTGCCGGATTGGATCCTGCCGGTCAGCGCATCGGGGGTGGTGGCGCAGGAGGCGGTAGTGCTGCCGGATTTTTTGAAACCCCATTATGAGCAGCTTACGATTTCGGTGTTGGATTCCGTCAAGGCCGGGACCGTTCCCGAACCGGATATTTATCAATACCATAGGGTTTTGGTCCGAGTACCTTTCGTCATTTACCGTCTGAAGACTTTTGGCAATGATCAGCCGATTCCGTGAGCATCCGGCAGCCGGAGAAGATATTTAACGGGGTGTTTTGCCGGCGGTCAAACACCCAAAGCATAATGGATGGCTGCCCGAAACGTCCTGTAGTGCAGCAACAAATGTTTAAGCATTCCGAACAAACTTTTGGCAGCCGTCTGCCAGCCGGCAGCACCCGGGCGATTTTATTGCTGCTCCTGATCCTCGGGGTGGTGACGGCGATCCGGATCCGTCTTTTGGACATGCCGTTGGAACGGGATGAGGGGGAATATGCCTACGCTGGCCAACTGCTCCTCCAGGATATTTCTCCCTACAAGGCGGCTTACAACGTCACGCTGAAATTACCCGGTACATGCGTGGCGTATGCGCTCATCATGGCGGTGTTTGGGCAGACCGCGGCCGCCCTCCACGCCGGGGTGATTCTGGTCAATCTTGCCAGCACGATGCTGGTCTTTGTGCTGGCGCGGCGAATTTACGGGGATGCCGCCGGGGTGGTTGCCGCCGGCACGTATGCGCTCCTGTCCATCGTGCCGGAGACGGTAGGCTTGGCGGCTCATGCCACGCATTTTGTCATGCTGCCGGTGCTCGCCGGGGTGGTTCTGCTCCAGAAGCTGGATGCCCGCACTTCGGGCGGACGGATTTTTTTCGCCGGGCTGTTGTTCGGTCTTGCGATTTTGATGAAACAGACGGGCGCGGTCTTTGGACTTTTTGCCGCCGTTTGGATTTTCGGGCGCGAATTTCCGTGTAATCCGAGATCGTGGCGACGCCTGGCCGCGCGCCTGGCCTGGCTGGCGCTGGGCGGGGTGCTTCCTTTTATCCTGACATGCTGCTTGATCATCTGCGCGGGCGACTTTCATCAATTCTGGCTTTGGACCTTTGAATATGCCCGCGAACATGCATCAGTCATCACGTTCGCTCAGGGAATAAGGACTTTGGTCAGTGTGACCGTCCTGCTGTTCAAAGCCGCTCCGGGGTTGTGGTGTCTGGCCATGCTTGGCCTGGTCCTGCTTTTAGTTGATTCTACTGAGCGACGGTGGCGGGCTTTCGTTGGCGGCTTTGCGTTCTTTTCATGCGTTGCGGTCTGGCCCGGCTGGCGGGGGCATTACTTCATCCAGTTGCTCCCCGCCGCGGGATTGCTGGCAGGGGCGGCATTCCATGCGGCTTCCGGATTTCTGGCCCGGCGCACTTTTTTCCTGCCCAAGCTAAACCTGCCTGCCCTGGTTTTTGCCGCGGCCGCCGCCAGTGTGTTGATACAATGGAGTGACATTTACCTTCTGCTTTCTCCTGCGCAGGCGAGCCGCGCGATTTACGGTACCAATCCATTTCCTGAATCAGTGGAGATTGGCCATTATCTGGCATTGCACAGTACTCCTGGGGCGCGGATTGCGGTGCTGGGGTCCGAGCCGCAGATCTACTTTTACAGCCGCCGCCGTGCCGCCACGGGATATATTTGCACCTATCCTCTCATGGAGCCGCAACCCCATGCCTTGGAAATGCAAAACGAGATGATCCGGGAAATCGAGAAATCAAATCCTGAATATGTGGTGTTTGTTCATATTCAGAGCTCTTGGTTGCAATATCCGGATTCTGATCCTTTGATCTTTCAATGGTTTGGGCGATATCAGCGGGAACGGCTTGAATTGGTTGGGTTGGTGGAAATCCGGCCGGGCGAACCAACCCAATACCATTGGTTCGACCAGCCAGAAATCGGCGTGCAAACGCCGGTGGAATCGTGGCTGACAATTTTCAAGCGCCAGTCTGGCAACGGACCAACCCCGACCAAAATCAATTAATCAACCGGGCTGGTCAGGACGGTCTTTGGTTGCGGTGATCTAGGCAAACATGGATAGAGGCGGTTCTAATGTGTGATTTGCTGCTGGCAGTGGGATGCGATTTCCGTTAAGGAATTCGCCGCTGCGACCCCGCATAATGAATAAGTTAAAGCATCATCGTCGCAAAGAAATTCCGCCAAAAACCGAAATCGAGAACCGGAATTGGGGCAGGAATGACTGGTTGCTGGCCTTGGCTTTATTTGCGGCGGTGTTGCTGGCTTATCAACCGGCGTGGAATGGAAAACCGGTTTGGGATGATAACGCGCACCTGACCGGTCCGGAGTTGCGGTCGGTTCATGGCCTGGAGCAGATTTGGATCCGCCCGGGTGTCACACAGCAGTATTATCCGCTGGTTTACAGCGTCTTCTGGCTGGAGCAAAAAAGCTGGGGCGATGCACCCTTGGGTTATCACCTCGTCAATATCCTGTTGCACTTCGCTTCGGCATTGTTGCTGGTAAAGATTTTGCGGCGGCTGGCCGTGCCCGGGGCCTGGCTGGCGGCCGCTTTCTGGGCGCTGCATCCGGTGCAGGTGGAGTCGGTGGCATGGATGTCGGAATTAAAGAACACGCTGTCGGGCTTTTTTTATCTGGGAGCGGCGCTGATTTACCTGAATTTTGACCGGACGCGAAGGCGGAATATTTATTTTCTGGCGTTGGCCTTGTTTGTGGCTGGGCTTCTGGCCAAGACGGTGATCGCCACATTGCCGGCAGCCTTGTTACTGGTTTTCTGGTGGCAGCGGAAAAAATTACAATGGAAACACGACGTGTTGCCCTTGGCACCGTTTCTGGTCGCGGGCATCAGCCTGGGATTGTTCACGGCCTGGGTTGAGCGCACATTTGTCATCGTCTCCGCAGAGGCGGCTTCCCACCCTTCCCTGGTCGAACGGTCTCTTATCGCCGGGCGGGCAATCTGGTTTTATCTCGGGAAGCTGGTGTGGCCGCAGCCGTTGATCTTCTTGTACCCGCGCTGGGATGTGAACTCCGCGGTTTGGTGGCAATATCTGTTTCCGGTGGCGTTGTTGTTGCTGGTGGCCGGGCTGTGGCAACTGCGCCGCCGGCTGGTGGCCGCGCCGCTGGTGGCCCTGCTTTTTTTTTGCGGGACGTTGTTTCCGGCGCTGGGGTTTTTTGACGTTTATCCGTTCCGGTTCTCGTATGTGGCTGACCATTTTCAATATCTGGCCTGCATCGGGCCCCTGGTGTTATTGGCAGCAGGCATGGCACTGGGGTTTGGGCGACTGTCAAAACCAAAGACTTTTTTATATCCGATATTTTGCGCCACGATGCTGACGGGGTTTGCTTGGTTGACCTGGCGGCAATGCGGGATGTTTGCCGACGTTGAAACGCTCTGGCGCACGACGATCGCGCGCAATCCCGGCTGCTGGCTGGCCTACGACAACCTGGGCGATGCCTTATCCCGGCAAGGGCGGGACGCTGAAGCCATCACGTGCTTTAAGAAAGAGCTGGATCTCAAACCCGACTATGAGGTTGCACATGACAACCTGGGGGTCGTCTACGCACAGGTGGGGAGAATCGAGGAAGCCATCGGGCAATACCACCGGGCCTTGGAAATCTGGCCGGACTATGTTGAGGCGCACAACAACCTGGGCAACGCGTATCTGCAAGCCGGTCGAATGAATGAAGCCGTTGTAGAATTTCGCCAGGCGCTGAAATTGCAGCCCCGGTCGGCGGCAGCACACAATGGACTGGGCATTGCCGCTTTTCAGGCGGGTCGCGTGGATGAGGCCATTGATGAATACGGCCAAGCGGTGGAGATGCAACCGGGCTACGCGGAGGCGCACAGCAATCTGGGCGCCGCCTACCTGCAGGCCGGCCGGGTGGAAGAGGCGGCCGGGGAATATCGCCGGGCGCTGAAAATTCAGCCCGCGTTTGCGCCGGCTCATTACAATCTGGGCAACATCTGGCTGCAGCAGCAGCGCATTCCGGAGGCAATGAACGAGTATCGCATCGCATTGGGAATCTCGCCTGACTATGTGGTGGCCCATATTAGCCTGGGTCTTGCCTGCTTGCAGTTGGGACAGGTGGAAGAGGCGATTTCCGAATATCGCCGGGCGCTTGCCTTGCAGCCTGACAATGTTGACGCACTCAACAACTTGGCCTGGGTGCTGGCCACATGTCCGCCGGCTTCCCCCTCCCGGACAGCGGAAGCTTTGGAACTTGCTGGACGGGCCAGCCAGCTTTCTGGCGGCAACAATCCCCAGATCCTGCGAACGTTGGCGGCGGCTTATGCGGCGGTGGCGCGTTATGACGAAGCAGCTGTCACCGCCCGGCGCGCCCTGGATCTGGCAGGGATCCAGAAAAACGGCCCGATGGCAGACGCGTTGCGGCAGGAGCTCAAACTTTACACGGCGGGAATGCCGTTACGTCAGACGAAATAATGGAAACACGGGTGGAAATTGTGTTGGCGATTGAAGGATGACGACGTAATTTCCGGCATCACATTATCAACTCATGCCAATAACCCAAGCCAGCCATGAAGATGCTTCTCTTTTCCGCCGCCTTCATCACCCTTTGTTTCAATCTTATGGCTCAAACTCCAGCAACCAAACCGCCCGCCCCTGCCAAGCTTGCCTCCGCTGTTTTCGACTGGCAGAAAATGCAATCCGTCCTCACCACCAATGGAGTTCGCCGGATGCTGTTTGATGGACCTACTGCGACCCTGGATCAAATCCATTGTCATATCACCACACTTAATCCCGGTCAAACGAGCGGTGACCCTCGGCTTCATCTGCAGGAGGAGGTCATCATCGTCAAGGAAGGCATGATTGAAGCGACGTTCGATGGCCAGGTTCAAACTGTCGGACCGGGTTCAGTCATTTTTTTCGCTGCGCACGCCACTACGCGCCTGCGCAATCCCGGCAAGGTTCCGGCCACCTACACGGTCATCTACTATTACACCCCGCTGACGCCCAAGCAATGAGGCCCCGGCCGGGACGTTGGATCGGCGACATCGACATGAAGGATTTAACGTGGCGGAGAGGGTTGCTGGTGGGATTATTCCGGTTACAATCCGGCCATGGAACTCGATCTTGAAGGCAAACACGCCGACCGCGCTTACGCAGTGCTTTCTTCACTCGTCACGCCGCGGCCGATCGCGTGGGTGACGACACTGGGGCCCGATGGTGTGGTGAACGCCGTGCCGTTCAGTTTTTTCAACGTATTGGGCGCGAATCCGCCCATCCTCGGATTTTGCCCTGGCGATCGCAGTGACGGCACGCCCAAGGATACGGCACGCAATATCCGTTTGTCGCACGAGTTCGTTGTCAATCTCGTGGATGAAAAGGTTGCTGAGGCGATGAATCGTACGGCTGCATCACTGCCTTATGGGGTGAGTGAATTGCAATCCACCGGTCTCGCGACGGCGCCGAGCTCCGTGGTGAAGCCGCCACGCATCGCGGAATCGCCGGCGAGTCTGGAGTGCGCCGAATGGGGCACGCTGCAAATTGGCGGCAACCGGCTCGTGATCGGACTGGTGAAGCGGGTGCACGTGCGCGACGAATTTTTCGATGCGGAAACGCTCCGGATCCGGGGTGACCACCTTCAAGTGATCGGGCGCATGGCCAGCCCGAACTGGTATTGTCGCACCCGGGATCGGTTCGAGATGCTCCGTCCGGATTGATCGGTTCGATGACTGCGGTGCCATCAGGGAACCGGAAGCTTTACGGATTCTCCGCCGATTTCCAGGATCACCCAGTCCTTGCCCAGTTCCTTGAAATGCACGGGCAGCGGGCCGTCGGCCGTTTGCATCGTAATGGATTCCCCGAGGAAGAGGGTGTATCCCCTGGATTCGGTTTGCAGCGATACTGCCGATTGGGCGCCGTTCCGGGTGACACCCTTGACGGAAAGGTTTGCGGCTATTTTTTCAGGTGATTTCGCGGGACTGGGGATTGTGGCATTGGTTGGCGGGATTGCGACCCGTGGATTCGTCTGCGGCACGGATGGGGCCGGCACCATCATTTCCTGCCGTTGCGTGGCCGTTTCAAATTCATCGGGATTTTTGGTTGCGGGCCGCAAATTGCCCATGAGTGATCCCAAGATAAAGAGGTTCACTGCAAACATCAATGCATAGGCAATGGCGCCGGTAAAAATGATGTCCACGAGATCTGCGCCGGTGACTTTTTTGAGGCACACCACGAGCACGGTGCTGGTGATCGGGACGGTGATGTAGGAGGCCAGATACTCGCCGAGGAAATGGCCAGCGGTCCGATCCAGCAAAATGTCCACGCCGGTCACCAGTGCCGCCGTCCCCAGCACGCCTACAAAACGGAATTCGAAATGTTGATCGAGCTTCTGGATTTTGATCATGATCCATAGCAGTGCGCAGAAAATCACTGTTTGAACGACGAATTCGATCAGCAGATAGGGGAGCAGGCCAAGCATCACACATTCTTCTTTGGAGTCCCGCGAATGACAATGTTTTTTTAACACCAATGTCATTGTGGCCCGATTTCCGGAGCCGACAGCCCGGATCCGCCGACGTATGACGATTTCAATTTTAGAGGGTGCGGTTCCGGCGGGTTTGGGGTAAAATTCACTGGCCGAACAGCAAAACACGCGATGAACAGCCCAACGACAGATGATAAAAAGATGGTTGCTTCGCTGGAACCAATCGCCATGGCGGCCTTGGACGCCGGGCGGTTGTTAATGGAAGCCGGGGCCAGCGCCCACGGCGTGGAGGAAATTGTTGACCAGGTCGCCCGGGGACTGGGTGCCCAACGCGTGGACCTGCGCATCGGTTATGCCTCGCTCGCCATCACGGTCGGCATCGGCAATGAAGGGATCACCCGCATGCGCAAAGTGGGCAATCTCGGGGTCAATCAGCGGGTCGATCTGGAGTTGCGGCGCCTGGCGGACCGGGTGCAACGGGGAGAATTGACGCCGGCGCAAACCAGCGGCCAACTGGAAGAATTGGTGGCCAAAACGCCGCGGCATTCCCCGTTGGTGATGGCGTTGGCTGTGGGATTGGCCTGCGCCGCCTTTGGCCGTCTGCTCGGAGTGGACTGGGCGGGCACCGGGCCGGTCTTTCTCGCATCCACGATTGGCCAGTTCGTACGCCGTGCTCTGGCCACGCGCCTCGTCAATGTGTTTATCGGCGCCACGATGGTTTCATTTCTGGGTTCCGTTCTGGGCGGCTTGGGCGCGCGCTGGGCGGGCAGCCAGACGGTGGCGCCGGCCATGATTGCTTCAATTTTGCTGCTGGTGCCCGGCGTTCCGTCGTTCAATGCGCAGAATGACATTTTGGAAGGACGCCCCACATTGGGCAGCGCCCGCGCGGTGTGGGTGGTGGTCATCCTCATCTTCATCACGGTTGGGTTGGGGTTGGGCCAAGCGCTGCTCGTTGAGGGACATTAACCATGGACCTGCCACATTTGCTTCATCAAACAGTTTGCGGCGCACTGGCCGCTTTCGGCTTCGGTGTGCTGTTCAACATCAGTTTCCGCTCGCTCCCGTGGTGCGCGGCCAGCGGCGCACTCGCGCTGGCGGTGCGCACCGTCTGCCTCGGCTATGGTTGGAGCCTCGAAGCCGCCTCGTTTGCGGCGGCGCTGGCGGTGGGCGGCGCGGTTCAGGTGCTCCGGACGCGCACGGACATTTCGCCCAACGCCCTGGATGTCGCCGGCTGCATTCCGATGGTGCCCGGCAGTTTCGCAGCCAATGCCATTCTCGGGTTCTTTGCACTGGCGGCCCCCGATTCCGCAGGAGCCACTGAAACCTTGATCACCGCCGTCGGTTGCGCGTTGCGGGTGACGTTCACCATCGGTGCGATTGGAACCGGACTGGCCATTCCAACGTTGCTCCTCCGGGTCCGGGTCAACAAGTGACCTTCGACCGGCTGGTCTGGCTGGGGCGGCCACGGCCGGCCGCCTCAACATTTTTGGTTGGCACGATGAAAACACTGGCAAAAAGTTTGTTGCTGACTGTCGCGGTTGCCGGTTCGGCAATCGCGCTTGCCTCTGGCGGTCCGGCGCCTGTCACTCGATCGGTAGTGGTTGATTCGCTCGACCTCGCGCCAGTCTGGGCGGGGCATCCGGTCGGGTTTGCGCTGCTTACCCGGGCGCCGTTTCAATTCGCCGCCTTTTATGACGACCAGCGCCGGCTCATCGTGGCCCAACGCCGGCTGGACGAACGCAAATGGACGTTTGCCAAACTGCCGGTGACCACGGGCTGGGATAGTCACAATTACGTCGCACTGGCGGTGGATGACGCCGGTTTTCTGCATCTGAGCGGGGACATGCACGTGGCGCCGCTGAAGTATTTTCGCACCGCCAAGCCTCTGAATGTTTCCACTTTTGAACGCCTGGAAAAAATGGTCGGCACCAACGAACAGCGGACGACCTATCCCAGATTTTTTCTCGGCTCGAAGAACGAATTGCTGTTCACGTATCGCGATGGCGGAAGTGGCAATGGCAACCAGATTTTTGATGCCTATGAGTTGAAAACGAAAACGTGGCGGCGACTGCTCGACCAGCCATTAACCGATGGCGAAGGCCGTCGCAATGCGTATTTCGACGGGCCGGTCCGGGGGCCGGACGGCTGGTTTTATCTCGCGTGGGTCTGGCGGGAATCGCCGGACGCGTCGAGCAACCATCACTTGAGTTTTGCGCGCAGCCGGGACTTGATTCGCTGGGAAGCCGGCGATGGCCGGCCACTCCCGCTGCCCATCACCCTGAAAACCTCGGATATCGTGGATCCGATCCCGGAAAAGGGCGGCATCATCAACAATAACACGAAAATTGGCTTCGACAATCTCGGGCGGGTGACCATCAGTTATCATAAATATGACGGCGCGGGCAACACGCAGCCCTGGACTGCGCGGCTCGAAAACGGGAAATGGAAACTCTATCAGATCGCCGACTGGCCATGCCGCTGGGATTTTGGCGGCTTCGGCACGTTGAATTTTGGCATCAGTCTCGGGCCGGTGCAGTTCCAAAATGATGGCCGGCTTACTCAGACTTTCAATCATTTCAAATTCGGCGCCGGCACCTGGCTGCTGGATCCAAAAACCCTGCACGCGCTGGGTGTCATTGATTTTCAAACCACGCCTCCGGAACTGGCCGGGTTGGAGGGAACATTTTCGGGACTGAAAGTGCGGTGGGCTGAAGATTCTGGCGATAGCGGCGGGGCAGATTTGCGATACGTCCTGCGTTGGGAAACCCTCGATGCCAACCGGGATCAGCCACGGCAAGGCCCGCTCCCGCCCTCTTCCATGTTGCGTCTTTACGAAATCAAAAGTGTGAGCGAGTCCAACAGTAAAGTTCTGAAGCAATGATCGTGGTACGGTGGACTATTACTTGCGCACCAGATTTGGCACTTCAATTTGGCGTACGTCAGTCATCGCGTGGTCGGCAGGCAAGGGCTCGCCCGACCAGAGTTTCTGTGCCGTCCAACGCTCCGGTGGAGCGCCCCAAAATTCATCGGCGGGCGGCAGGCCCAGCGGCAGCAAGCCGGCGGTGCAAAGGTAGAGGCTGCCGGTGGAAATGTAGTTTTCCCCCAGCGCCGGCTGATGACCGCAAAAACCAATCTGCAGCCAGCCGCCGGCATCGAAGGTTCCCGGCGCCTCCATCATCCGGCGGATCACCGCCGTCAGCGCGCAACGAACCTGCGCTGGCTTCAGTTTTTCCGGCAACTCGTGTTGCCAGGCCATCAGGGCAACGGTTTGAAATGCGCCGAAACGGTATGCGGTCGAGCGGCCGGCGGACGGGAAGGTCCCATCCGGAGCGATGAGCCGTTCCTGGATTTCCGCATACCGTTGAGCCCGCCTGAGAATGATCGTGTGGACCGGAGCGAATCGTGCATCGTCTTTCGCCAGTATCGCCAGCACCTCCATCAGCATCGGGTGAATGACGAAGCTGTTGTAATAATCGAAATGAAAATAATCGCCGTCGCCATAAACGCCGTCCCCGACATACCAGTCCAGCATTTTGCGGACGCAGCCTTCCAGCCGGGACTCCAGCGTCGGCTCACCGAATTCCAGCAGGGCCGCCTCGACCATTGCGGCAAACATCACCCAGTTGTTGCGGTCGGGTGTGGCGATTTTGCGCGAGGATTTCAGGGCGGCGACCACGTGTTTTTTTACGCGCGGTTCCAGCGGTTCCCATAAAAATTTCGGCGCCCGTAAAATCCCCTGTGCCAAAAACGCCGTGTCCACGAGCGGCTGGCCGCCCTCGGAAAAATTCATGAAGTCGGGTGATTGCGGATCGGTCGCCGCGTCGAGCGAGGCCTGCGCCAGTTTCAACAACTCGCGTTGGAGTTTTTCCTCGGCGGCCCCGGGACCTGCCACGCCGAGCCATGGTGCGATGCCGCCGAGCAGCCGGCCAAAAGCTTCCAGGTGCGCATACTGTCCGCGATTTGCGCCCGGCCGCTCTTCCACCGGCATGGTCTGCTTTAGCTTGTGCTGCGCGAGATTTTCCAGCACGGGTCGGGCGAGTTTCTCCGCAAGGGAAACCCAGTATCGCCGGTCATCGGTCCCGCCCGGAGGCGACGCCTTTTCTTCAGCGGCGCCCAACGGCAGTCCGGCTGCGCCAAGAATGCCAACGACAGCGGCAGACTTGAAAAAATCGCGCCGGGTTTTCATCGTCTATTCTTCGCCGGAGTTGGAACCGTTTTTCTTTTCCCAGCGGCGGGGTGTGCGCTCCGGCAGGCTGGCGTCCACCTTCGCATAATAGGTTTTCTCGCCGAACAGCTTGTTCGCGGCGCGTTCCAGCTCCAGCGATGGCGCAACGCCGAACCGGTCGTTGGTATTGACAAAAACCGTCGAGCCTTCGGGCCGCATGAAGCAGAGCAGGAGCGGACATTTGCCCGGGTGCGCTGCGACGAGTTCGCGCACGGATTCCAGCTCCTCCGGCTTCAGGTGCGCCGTGTGCAGGCGCAGATGGACCTGCTTGGTGTATTTTTTTGGGGCGTCCGTGAGCGGCAGGATCTCCTGCGGGAAAATTTTCGGCTTGTCCTCGCCGGTGCTCACTTCGCCGACGACCAGGATGGCCTGGTTCGGTTCCAGCAGCGGCCGGAACCGGTCGTAATCGCTCATCACCAGCAGTTGCACCGAGCCTTCCAGATCTTCCAGCGTCACCATCGAATAGGGTTTGCCGGATTTTTTCGAGAAGCCGTGCTGCACCGCCGCGATCATGCCGCCAATGCGTGTAAGTGAGCGGTTCGGCAGTTCAGCCAGCTTGGCGGTATTCGTGAGTGTGTATTTTTCCAGCAACGGCACCAGCGGAGTCAACGGATGTCCGGTGACGTAAAAGCCGAGCAGCTCCTTTTCATGGGCGAGCAGCTCATGCTGCGGCCATTCCGGCAGGTTGCTGATGCTCTCCGGCATCGGCGGGGCCTTTTCCTCGAGCGCGCCGAAGAGCGAGCTCTGGCCCTTCTGCTTGTCGGAAAGGATGCTCGCGGCCCGGGCCAGGGTGCGTTCGATCTGCGCAAACAGGGTGGCGCGCGTCTGGCCGAAACAATCGCACGCGCCGGTTTTGATGAGCGCTTCCAGGGTTTTGCGGCCCAATGACCGGCCATCCACATGTTCGCACAGCTCGGCCAGGGTGTTGAATTTTCCAGCGCCGTTCCGCGCCTTCAAAATCGCCTCGACCGCGGCCTCGCCCACGCCTTTGATGGCCGCGAGCCCAAAACGGATCGCCTTGCCATCGCGGGCGGGCGCAAAAAAAACACCGCTCTCGTTCACGTCCGGGCCGAGCACCTCGATTTCAAATTCCCGCGCTTCGGCGATGTATTCCGCCAGCTTTTCCGTGTTCGCCATGTCGTTGGTCATCATGGCGCAGAAAAATTCCACCGGATAATTCGCCTTCAAATAGGCGGTCTGGTACGCGACAATGGCATAGGCGGCGGCGTGCGACTTGTTGAAGCCGTAGCCGGCAAATTTTTCCAGCAAATCGAAAATCTGGTTCGCCTTGGCGGCGGGAATCTTATTGGTGGCGGCGCAGCCCTTCACAAACGTGTCGCGTTGCTTCTGCATTTCCTCGACCTTTTTCTTGCCCATCGCGCGCCGCAGCAGATCTGCCGCACCCAAAGTGAAGCCGGCCAGCACCTGCGTGGCCTGCATGACCTGCTCCTGGTAAATCAGAATGCCATAGGTTTCCTTGGAGATGGATTCGAGCAACGGGTGCTCGTATTTGATTTCAATTTCGCCGTGACGGCGCTTGATGAAATCCGGGATGAGGTCCATCGGGCCGGGCCGGTACAGTGCCACGAGTGCGGTGATGTGCTCGACGGAACTGATCTGGAATTTTTTGCAAAGGTCGCGCATCCCGCCGGATTCCAGCTGGAACACGCCGAGCGTTTCCGCGCGGTTCAGCAGGTCATAGGTTTTTTTGTCGTCGAGCGGCAGATGGTCGATGTCAATTTCCACGCCATGTGTGCGTTTGACCATTTCACAGGTGTTGCGGATGACTGTCAGCGTCTTCAGGCCGAGGAAATCCATCTTCAGCAGACCGAGGTCGCTGACGGGATTCATCGCGTATTGCGTGACGATCGCGCCGTCATCGTCCTGCTTGAGCGGAAGCAGGTTCACGAGCGGCTGATCGCCGATGACAACGCCAGCGGCATGGACGCTGGCGTTGCGCGTGAGGTCCTCGAGGATGAGCGCGGTGTCAATCAACTCCCGCGTAACTTCCTCGGTTTCGTAGGCCTCCTTGAATTCCGGCGACTGCTTGAGCGCCTTTTCGAGCGTCATCTTCAGGTCGAACGGAATCATTTTCGCGAGCCGGTCGCAATCGCCGTAGCTCAGGCCCATTACGCGGCCCACGTCGCGCACAACCGATTTGGCACCCATGGTACCGAAGGTGATGATTTGGGCGACGGAATCGCGCCCGTATTTCTGGCGGACATATTCGATGACGTCTGCGCGGCGGTCGTCGGCAAAATCAATGTCAATGTCCGGCGGATTGACGCGTTCGGGGTTCAGGAACCGTTCAAACAGCAAACCGTAACGGATCGGGTCCACGTTTGCGATTTCGAGCAGGTAGGTGACAATCGAGCCAGCCGCCGAACCGCGCGCCACGCAGGCAATGCCCTGGCTGCGACCGTAACGGATGAAATCGCCAACAATCAGAAAATAGGAAATGAACCCGGTCTTCTCGATGACGGTCAGTTCCAGTTGCAGGCGGTCAATGACCGTCTTGATGGCGGAAGCCACTTCCGGAGTCTCGTGACTGCGCTCGTGAGAGCGCGGGTCATTTGAATTTTGCCGCGGACTCACGTCCGCTGCCACGGAAGATTGATACGTTGGCAACCGCGTCGGATCATCAATGCCGGTGACAATGAATTCTTTCCCTTCCGTCTTGGCGTGGATGGTGTAACGGCGGAACAGGCCCTCGGCCAGCCATTGACGCAGGTAGCCATCGCGCGTGAAATGTTCCGGCGGATGAAAAACCGGGTAGTGCAGATCGCTGGTGGCTTTGGGAAACTTGATTTCCAGATTGCACTTCTCGGCGACTTCGAGCGTATTGCTGACGGCTTCGGGCGTATCGGCGAAGCGCGCCTTCATTTCCTCCGCCGTGCGCAGGTAAAACTGCTCCGGCTGGTAGCGCATCCGTTTCGGATCGGCGAGCTGCGTCTGGGTGCCGATGCAAATGAGGCAGTCGTGCGCGTGCGAATGGCTTTTCTCAACGTAATGAACATCGTTGGTGGCGACCAGCTTGAGGCCGAACTCCTTTGCCCACTTGATCAAGTGACTGTTGACCTTTGCCTGTTCCGCGATGCCGTGATTTTGGAGTTCGAGGAAAAAATTGTCCGCGCCGAGCGTCTGCTTGAACCAGTCCACCGCGTCGCGCGCCTTGTCCAGCTGGTCCTTCATGATCCAGTCGGGAATCTCGCTGGCGAGGCATCCAGACATTGCGATCAGGCCCTGGCGGTATTTCGCCAGAATTTCCTTGTCGATGCGCGGCTTGTAATAATAGCCCTCCAAATGTGCTGCCGTGGTGAGCTGGATGAGGTTTTTGTAGCCAGTTTCATCCTTGGCCAGCAGCCCGAGGTGATGATACACATCGCGTCCGCCGCCCGCGCCGCTGGTTTTTTTCTCCAGCCGGCTGCCGGGCGCGACATACACCTCGCAGCCGATGATGGGCTTGATGCCCTGCTCGCGCGCCGTCTTGTAAAAATCAATGACGCCGTGCATCGCGCCGTGATCGGTGATGGCCAGCGCGGGGAACTTTAGTTCGTGCGCCTTCTCGATGAGTTTGTCCAGACGGCACGCCCCATCGAGCAACGAGTACTCGGTGTGCAGGTGAAGATGGACAAAATCCGCGTGCGACATGCAGCCAAGTTACCGCACCCAATCCGTGCGGAGCAAGAAGGAGCTGCAAACTAACGGAGCAGTTGGATGCGGTAAAACCGCTGCGGATCGGGCGACACCGCATCCGAGGCATTGACCGCGCTGTTGGTGGCGGTGATGACCCCGCCCAGGTTGATCCAGTTGCTTTGAGTCAGATTGGTTTTGTATTGCACCTGATAGACCAGGCCGGTCAGGGCGTTCCAGGTCAATTTGACGCCGCCATTGGTCTTCGCCATGGACTGCACCGTTGGCACAGGAACAGCGCTCAAGCTGACGTCATCCACGGCGAGAAAGGTTGGATCGTCGCGGAAGCCGAACCGCAGCAGAGTGGAGCTGCTGGTGGCCGTGACGATGAATTGCAAATTGGTCCAGCCGATGTTTGGAATATTGACCTGGTCGAAGTTGGTCTGGCCGTTCCAGATCACGAGAAATTCATTCGGCTCCTGTCCATCCGGACTGCTCAACCAGAGGGAGAGCAAATAGGGCTCTCCGACGACGGTGGGCACGGTCTGCGAGAAGAAACCCAGCGAACCAACCGGCCCCATTTTTGCGCCGTAGGTGCCGGAGTGGACATAGCCGGCCCCGGTCGGGGTGACCGAGGTGGAGCCGGTGTTGCCGGAGAGCGTCCAGCCGGTAAAGTTGCCCGTTTCAAAGCCGCCGTTTTGAACGAGTTGCGATGGCAATATCTGCAGCGTGAACTGCCGTGCCAGCCCAAAACCGCTGTTTTGATTGGTAAACCAGACGGTGGCGGTGTAAGTCCCCGCGAGTAGATTGCTGGCCGCGGAATTCAGACTCACCGTTGCGCTGGCGGCGGGTCCGGCGGGTGTCAAAGTGCCGCTGCTGGCTGAAACGTTCAGCCAGGTGGAGGTGTTGACGAGAGACCAGTTCAGTGGCGATACCCCCGCATTGGTCAGGGTGTAATTTTGAGAGGCCACATTAAATGGGCCGCCTGCGCTGCCGCCAGAAGTGAAACCAGTGAACGGTGTGACCAGCAACGCGTCCGGGATGAAAACGAACGTGACCGGATCGGAACTGATCCCGTTGGCGACAACCAACAGCGTGTAAGTTCCCGGTGGCACGTTGGCCGGCAGGGTGAAGTCCGTGCTCTCGGGCGTGCTGCCGGTCATCACGCCAGTGCTGCTCCAGTTGAAGGTTCGCGCATAATACACATTACCGTTGGCGGAATTGGTCATCCGGATCAGCGGGTAATTGCTGTTCATCTGGGCGTCGTCGCCATAGGCAGCGCCTTCGGAAATGCCGTTGAACAATGTGCCGGCCAGATGATAGGAACCGTCGAGATTGGTGGTGAGGCTGCTGATGGCCGGCTTGCCGGCTGCCAGCGGCACGCCGTCGGGCTGGTAATCATAAAGCTGGCTGCCAAAATTGGAGTAAAGCACGGTGCCGTCCGGCAGGTCGAGCATCATGGTGGTGAATGTTTCATAGCTGCCCGTGGCCCCGGTCGGCGCACTGACCAGGACGAAGGCGTTGGAAACGAAATCGTATTCGTAAAAACTCGTGGGTTTCGGGAAATGATCTCCCGAGGTGGGCAGCGGCGAAACGGCGCACAGGATTTTGCCGTTGACCAGCATGGCGGCTGCCGCGTCGGGGGTTGCTTGAGCATTGGGAATGTCAGGCCCAGCCGCCCAGGTGCCCGGACTGGTGTTGCCGGAGGGCGTATAGATTGCAGTGTGGCCGGTGGCTCCCAAAAAAAATGCCCGCCCGTCGGGCAACAAGATCGCGGCGCCCATTTCGAAGCCAAACGAATCATAGATGGAAACCGGCACGACCCCGTCGTCAATCCAGGCGTTCGCCGAGGGAATGTAGCGCTCCGAGTTTACGCCAAACGGATCAATGGTGAGAATGCTGTCATCGGGCAGTTTCACCCAGCTCGCCTCATCCTGATAACTGCCGCGAAACAACGTCGGTCCATTTGACCAGCCGTTGGCGGCGGGATTATAGATGAGCGTGCCGCCGGGAGTTGCGGGTTCCACCGGTGCGATCAATACATTGCCGTTCGGCAAAATCTTTGAAATCGAATCGTCAAACATGACCTGGCCGGCCGGCGGCGGCGGAACCATCGTCCAGGCATTGCGTATGGGATCATAAACCTCCGCCGCGTTGGTGCCGGTGCCGTACTCGCCGCCGGCGACCAGCACGCGACCATCGCGCAGAACCGCCGAGGAATAAAAAAGCCGTGTGTCATGCATCGAGGCAAGCGGCGCCCAGGTGCCGTTGACGTAACTGCCGTGGCTGTCGGGCGTCAACAAATACCAGGCGCGCCCGATGGTAAAATCATCGTTGTTGGCGGCCATGACCGTGCCGTCGGAGAGCAGAAGCATCAGGTTGACCGCGCCGGGCGCGGCATGTGCCAGCGGTGCCCAGGTTCCTGCGGCCCTGGTCCGTCCCGGGGCCAGCAATCCGCAGACGGTCAGGATCAGCCACCACCGGCGGCTGACAACCTGCCGCACTGCGGTCCGAAACCGCACCGGCAATTCACAGAACATGGTTTCAGGCCTCTGCATGATGTTTCTGAATTCAACTTATATACCACAGCAACTAATATACCGCAAAAGAATGCTTTAAATACCAAGCCTATAGGAGAATGGATGGCCTCTTTTGTGATTATCGGCCTCAACCATCAGCGGACAATACCATCGCGTACCGGGTTTATCATTGTGCCGACCGAAAAAATTTGCTAAAATTACGGATTATGGGAAGCAAACTTAGGGTCGCGAAAGCGAGAATTAAAACTAGGCACTCCAAAAAAAAGGCTTTGCCGGTCAATACCACGAACAACCCTTATCATGTGCTGCCGCCGGGCGATTCGGTTCCGGAGATGTGCAACGCCTACATCGAGTGTCCGATGCGGAGCAAGATCAAGTACGAGCTGGAGAAGAAGTCGGGTTTCCTGCAGATCAGCCGCATGCTGCACAGCGCGGTGCATTACCCGAGCAATTACGGTTTCATTCCCCAGACCTACTGCCAGGACCGCGACCCGCTCGACATCCTGGTGTTGTCCCAGGAGCCTGTGATTCCCGGCTGCGTGATGAAGGCGCGCCCCATCGGCATGTTGCGCATGATTGATCAACATCTGGAGGACATCAAAATCATTGCCGCGCATGCCGACGACCCGATGTTTTCAAACTACAATGACATTTCCCAGTTGCCGCCGCACGTGCTGCTGGAGATTCGTCATTTCTTCGAGATTTACAAGGAGCTGGAAAAAGCCGAGCTGCCCGAAGTGGAGGAGTTTCAGGGACGCATTGACGCCTATCGCGCCATCCGTTCGGCGCTGGCCCTGTACCAGCAGCACCGGCCCCAGATCCTCAAGGGTGAATACCCGGACATCTGACGCAGCGCGGCGGATCTGGTTTTCTATTTCTTGAAGAAATCCTTGATGACCGCCGCGACGCGTTGGATTTGCGAGTCGGTCAGTTCCGGGAAAATCGGCAGGCTGAGGCATTCCCGCGCGGCCTTTTCGGCAACGGGAAAATCACCAGCCTTGTGGCCGAGATTCGCGTAGCACTTTTGGAGGTGCAACGGCAACGGATAATGCAACGCGCATCCGACTCCGTTGGCTTCGAGATGTTTCTTCAAATCGTCCCGGCGCGGATGCCGCACCACGTAGAGATGATACGCACTTTCACCCCAGACGGCTTCGCGAGGCAGTTGCAACGGCGTGTCGGCCAGCAGTTCGTGATAGCGATGCGCCACGCGGCGGCGTTCCGTGGTCCAGTTCGCCAGATGTTTCAACTTCACGCCGAGCACCGCGCCTTGTATGCCTTCCATCCGGTAATTGTACCCGACCTCGTCATGATAATAGCGCACGGTGGAGCCGTGTTCGCGCAGGGAGCGGGCACGCTTGTCGAACTCGGTGTTGTTGGTCACGAGTGCACCGCCCTCGCCGCAGGCGCCGAGATTCTTGCCGGGATAAAAACTGAAACAGGAAATATCGCCGAAGGTGCCGACGACCTTGCCTTTATATTTTGCGCCGTGCGCCTGGGCGGTATCCTCGACCAGCGGTAACTTATGCTTGCGGCAGATTGCCAGGATGGGATCGAGGTCGAACGGATGGCCGTACAGGTGCACCGGCATGATGGCCTTGGTGCGCGGCGTGATGGCGCGTTCGAGCAGCTTGGGATCGAGATTGAAGGTGGCGTCGTCCGCGTCGACGAAAACCGGCTTGGCGCCGACATAGGAAATTGCCCAGCTCGTGGCGACAAATGTGAACGGCGTGGTGACGACCTCCTCGTCGGCGCCGACCCCGAGCAGCAGCATGGCCACATGCAGGGCCGAGGTGCCGCTGTTGAATCCGGAGCAGTGTTCGGCGCCGATGAATTTCGCGAAGTCCTTTTCGAACTGGGCCACATCGGGGCCGAGGCAAAAGGAGCAGTTGTCGAGGGTGCGTGCAATGACGGCATCGAGTTCCTTGCGCAATGGGCGCAATTGAGCCGCCAGGTCGAGATAAGGAATTTTGTCGGGCATGGGTTCGGTTTTGTATTTTGCCTGCCGGGAAAAATTTATTCCAGTCCGCGGGGCTTAACAATTAAAAAGCGCGCGTCAATCAATATGGAAGTATCCTTCAAAGCGATCGGGCGTCCGGTTGTGCCAGCAATGCCGTGCGGGCCGGGCATTCAGCTTTGAAATTGAAGTTCGTACAGTTTCTGGTAAACGCCGCCGCGTTTGGCCAGCTCATCATGCGTTCCGGTTTCGACGATGCAGCCCTGATCCAGGACGACAATCAGGTCGGCGTGCAGAATGGTGGAAAGCCGGTGGGCGATACAAATGGTTGTGCGTCCCTTCATGAGTTCGTCGAGTGCCGCCTGCACCGCCCGCTCGGACTCGGTGTCGAGGGCGCTGGTGGCTTCGTCGAGAATGAGGATCGGCGCATCCCGGAGCACCGCCCGCGCGATGGCCAGCCGCTGGCGCTGGCCGCCCGAAAGGGTCACTCCCTTTTCGCCGATGACCGTATCAAATCCCTGGGCCTTTTGCACGATGAAATCATAGGCATGGGCATGGCGCGCGGCTTCAACAATTTCCTCGTGGGTCGCGCCCGGCCTTCCCAGCTCGATGTTCCGGGTGATGGTATCATTGAATAAAATGGTTTCCTGGGTGACCACGGCAATTTGATTGCGCAGATCGCGGGTGGCGAATTCCCGGAGGTCCGTGCCGCCGATGCGAATGTTTCCGGTCGAAGGGTCATAGAAGCGCAGCAGCAGGTTGGCGAACGTCGTCTTGCCCGAACCGCTGGAGCCGACGAGCGCAACGAGCTGGCCGGGCTGAATAAGCAGGCCAATGTCGCGCAACACCAGTTTTTCACCGTAAGCAAAATTGACGTGGTCAAAGTGAATGGGCATCCCCGCGGCCTTGAACGGGCGGGGTTGCGCGGGTTCGGGCACGGTGCTCTGCGTGTTCAACAGGGCGAAGGCCCGTTCGCTGGCGGCGCGCGCCTGCATCACCTGGTTTTGCAGCCGCGTCAGGTTTTTCATCGGCGCGTACATCAGGACAATGCTGAAGATCAATTGCAGAAAATCGGTGGAATTGGGCCGGGTATTTGAGAAATAAATCAGATATGCCAGCAGCAGGGTCACGCCGCACGCGCCGAAGAACTCGATCAAGGCGCCCGGAATTTCGTTGGCCCGGACGATGCGCATGTAATTGCCGATGGATTTGCGGACGGTGACGTGGAATTGTCCGGCCACCATCTTTTCCAGGTTGTAGGCCTTGACGACCCGGTGGCCGGTAAAGGCCTCGGTCATGATTTGCGTGAGCTCGGCAAATTGCGCCTGCATTTCCCGGCTGGCGCGGCGAATCTTGCGGCTGTAAATGACAATGGGAATCATGCCCGCGGGCAGCACGACAATGGAAATCAAGGTGAGCTTGGGCTGCTGCAGGAACAGCAAACCCAGCACGCTGATCAAGGTGACGGGATCCCGGACAATGACGGAGGTCGCGCCGCTCAAAATATTCTGGAGCGACGCAGTATCATTCATGATTCTCGAGATGAGGTGGCCGGTGGAGGTTTCGCTGTAAAACCCAGCTGAGAGATTCAACAGATGCGTGAACAGACGCGTGCGCAGGTCCGCGACGGCCCGGACCGCCGTCCATTGCAGAAAATAAACATTCAGATAGCCGAATAATCCGCGGAGAAACGCAATCAACGGGATGGTGGCGATGAGCGCCGCCACGGCTCCCGGGTGGGCATGCACACCGCTTTCGAACGCAAGGCGTACCTGGTAAAACCACGACTGCGCGAACGAGGGCAAATGGCGTATTGGCAGCTGGGCCGCTCCGTTGGCGTCCAAAGAAGGGAACACCGCTCCGTAGACAAACATGATCGTGGCCACCACCAACGGTGAAATCAGGCCTCCGATGACCCCCGCCAGCACGCCGAGAAACAGCCGCACCCGGTAGGGCCTGGCCAAAGCCCAGACTTTGAATAAGAAAGCCAGCATAGATTTCCGACAATATGCGGAGCGCCTGCGGGCAAGGCGAGCAGTTTGTCAGCGCCGTTTAAAGCCCAGGCAGATTTCTTTTGCGAGCCGCCCGAAAAGTTGGGAGGATTCGCATGGTTTGTGCGCCGCATGAAATCGCGCGACCCCACTGAATTTCAACACCATGCCGGAACCCGTCAGCCTTTACATCATTGCCTATCAGGAGGCCGCCAACCTGAGGGAGGTGCTGCCGACGGTGTTGTGGGCGGACGAAGTGGTGGTCGTGGATTCCTTCAGCACCGACGACACGGCGCAGATATGCGCGCAATTCGGCGTGCGCCACGTGAACCTGCCCTTTCACGGCTTCGGCCCATTGCGCAACGAGGCGCTGGCCCTGCTGAAGCACGACTGGGTTGTGAGCATTGATTCCGACGAGCGCAGCACGCCGGAATTTGCCGAGGAGGTCCGCCGCACCCTGGTGGCGCCGCAGCACGCCGCATATTTCGTTCCGCGCCGCAATACGTTTCTGGGCCGCCCCATGCGTTTCAGCGGCATGTATCCCGATTACCGGCAGCCGCAGGTGTTCGACCGTCGAAAATTGAAGTATCGAGCGGACGCCGTGCATGAAGGCTTTGAATGTTCCGGCAGCACGGGTTATTTCAAAAATTTCGTCTGGCAGCATCCCTGGCCGACGCTGGCGGTAATTTTTGCCAAGGGCGACCGCTATTCAACACTCCTGGCGCAACGCCGGTTTGAACAGGGCCATCGCGCCGGTCTGGCGTCGATGGTTTTCAGGCCGCCCGCAGCATTTGTGAAGAAATTTATTTTTGAGCAGGGCTTTCGGGACGGCACGCATGGCTTTCTGGTTTCAATGCAGCATTCCTATTATACTTTCTTGAAATACGCCAAACTTTGGGAACTGGAACAGAACGCCAATGAATCCCGACGTTCCGCCTAGACGCACGGCTCTGCTTTACGAGCCGAATGTGGAAGGCCATCACCTGGTTTGGCTTAAATTCATCGTGGAAGATTTGTTGTCGGCGGGCTGGCAGCTGACGCTGGCGGTTGACACCGCCCCGGAGCCCTTCGACCGCATCCGCCAAAGACTTGGGTCGCTGCTTGAAAAGGTTGCAGTTTTACCCGTATGGGAAAAAACCGGAGGCCGGTCTGGCGTGCCGAATGCAGAGTCGGTTGCCGATTGTTTCAACCGGGCGAACCCGGACGTCGTGTTTCTCGACACGCTGGATGAAATAGCGTCCTCGTTGCTCCGGCGCGCGGCATTGGGCCGGATGCCGCCAGCCGTATTGCATGGGCGGATGGGGGGAATCTATTTGCGACCGCGTTTTTTGGCGGACCAAGGATTTTCCTTGAATCAACGGCTCAAGGCCTTTGGATTCACGCGCCTGATGAAAAAAGGCTGGTTCAACCAGCTGCTGTTCCTTGATCCTTGGATCCAACAAACCTGCCAGGCCCGGTTTCCGCAGACGCCGGTGTTTTGCCTGCCCGATCCCTGTCCCGACGACTTTGCCGGCAACCCGGAAGAAGCGCAAAATCACTTCAAAATCCCGGCTGGGCAGAAGGTTTTGCTGTTCTACGGGGCGGCTTATCGCCGGAAAGGATTGCATCTGGCCGTTGAGGCATTGCTGGGATTGCCGAGGGAGCTGCCGGTGTTCTTGCTTTGCGCGGGGCAACAAATGGATGACCCGCGCCTGCGTCGGGGGTTGCAGACACTTGTGGCCGAAGGCCGGGCGCAAGTCATCAGCCGTTACATATTCGAAGACGAGGAAAAGCAGTTGTTTGCCGCCAGCGACATAGTGTTGCTGCCTTACATCAAACATTTTGGCAACAGCGCGGTGCTTTCGCGTGCTGCGGGCGCGGGCAAGATGGTCATTGCCTCGGATGAAGAACTGGTGGGCAGGCTGGTGCGGGAGCACAATCTTGGCCTCCTGTTTCCGTCGGGGGACGCCATCGCGTTTCGACAATCCATCCTGCGCGCAATCAGTGCCCGGCCCCAGGAACTCGCACAATGGCATGCGGCCGCCGGCAGTTACGCCCGCCAGGCAAGTCGCGCGTCGTTTCGCCGGGTATTGCTGCAAGCTTTCGCGCAGGCTCGCGGGTGAACCCGATTGCTGTTGCCCGGCGCGGAACGCTTGGATATTTTTTTAATCGCACCTTTGGTGCCGCACCTTGAGACAAAAATGCTGTACTATTGCGATTCGCCTCCGGCCAATTTTGGGGATGATCTGAATCCCTGGCTCTGGCCCCGCTTGGCTCCGGAAATTTGTGGCGCGCAGGACGCCACGCTATTTTTAGGAATCGGCACGATCCTCACGCACAATGTTCCGAGCCAGCCGCTCAAGGTGGTTTTTGGATCGGGTTGCTGGGGCACCGGTCCGCTGCCCAAAATAGATCACCGGTGGAAAATTCATTGTGTCCGCGGGCCCCTGACCGCGACCCGCCTGCGGCTGGATCGTTCGCTGGCCCTGGCGGACCCCGCCATTCTGGTTCGGCGTTTTGCGAGCCGCTCCCCCCGGTCGGAATATCCGGTTTCCGTTATGCCGCATGTGCAGAGCATGTTGCACGCAGACTGGGAGGCACTGTGCGCCCGGATTGGATTTCATTGCATCGACCCGCGCGCCGGTGTGGACCGGGTCTTGGATGAGCTGGGGAAAACGAAATTATTGCTCGCCGAGGCGATGCACGGCGCCATCGTGGCGGACGCGTTGCGGGTGCCTTGGATTCCCGTGCGCATTTACAGCCGGTTTAACCATTTTAAATGGCAGGATTGGGCTCAATCGCTCGGGTTGACCTTGAGAATCCCGGAGGTTTCCCCAATTTATGCCCGCCCACCACGTCCCTGGAAACGGTTGGATTATGCCGTTAAAAAAGGTCTGGCCCGGGCGGGCTTGGGTCGGGAAAGCTGGAAACGGTTGGGAATCAGAAGCAGCACCGATTCGGAAATTGCCAGATCATTGGAAGAGCTGAGGCAATTGCCGGAGCGGCAGGAGGCTGCTCTGAGCAACGAAGCGGTTCTTTCCCGGATCGAGACGCGGCTCCTGGAAAAACTTTCAGTGGTGCGGGCAACCTGGATAAAACCGCCGCCCACCACCCTGTTTCCGGCGGCGGCAAATTGATGGCAACCATGAAACCCGACGATTCCGCGCAGCAAAAACTGTTTGTCATCACGATGCGTTGCGGCCGTCTGGGCAATCGCATGACTTTGTTTGCGCATTTCATTGCCCTGGCGGAAGAACAGGGGCATCGCGTGATCAACTGCACGTTTCATTCTTATGCCCACCTGTTTGAAAGCACGCGCCGGGATATTTATTGCCGGTACCCTGTGGCGCCCCGGCAAAGCTGGCTGGATGTGATTCCGGGCGTGGCTCCGGTTTTGCGTAAAACCAGGATTTGCCATCATGTCGGCCGGGCGGTCCACGCGGCGAGTGAACGTTTTCATGTTTTTGGAAAAAACGCCGTCACCTTGTGGGAGGCACCCGGGGGCGAGGTCACGCAGCTGGGCGGACCGGAGGTGCAGGACCGGATTCGTGACGCCCGGATTGTTTTTGTGCATGGCTGGCGGTTATGCGCAACGGACCTGGTGGAGCGGCATGCCGGAAAGATCCGTGATTATTTTCGTCCGACGGCAGAGATCGAACGGACGAGTCAGCAGACCGTGGACAGGCTGCGGCAAAAGGCTGAGGTCGTGATTGGCGTTCATATCCGGCATGGAGACCTTCGCCGCTGGCGGGGTGCCAAGTTCTTCTTCACCGTTTCACAGTATGCGGCTTGGATGCGTGAAATGGCCGGGCAGTTTCCCGGAAAGAAAGTGGCGTTCTATGTCTGCAGTGATGAGCCGCGGAATCCGGGCGAATTCGAAGGATTGGTGGTGGGCTTTGGCCCCGGTTCTCCAACCAGCGATCTTTTCGCGCTCGCCCGGTGTGATTATATATTTGGGCCTTTCAGCACCTTTACGCAATGGGCCTCGTTCTATGGCGAAAAGCCGCTCTTCCATCTTTGGAGCGCCAACGACCGCATGGTTCCTGGGGAATTTCGTATTTCCTATTTGGACCAGCCTAGCGGCCAAACGCTGGGAAGTGTGGTTCGACCCGCTGTGTGAAAGTCTTCTGTTGCTGACCGGTTCAAACGCGGCCGGCCTTTTTTAAGCCACGCGTTTGTAATGTTTGTGGCTGAATTCCGCGCCGGTCCAATCCTCAATCTTGAGCATGATGCGGTGGCGAAATTCATCCCAGGTCAGCTTGTGGTTGGGATTGGCTTGAAAAATCCCCTCCGCTGGCGGGAGCCACTCTGCCATGGTCTTGGGATGCGTGCCGGTGAACAGCTTCAGCGTGTAGGCGTCAATATCGGAATAGTCGTTGGGCGCCGGCGGGGTGTTCCCCCAATATTTGTAACCGCTCGCTTTTTTCAAGTTCATCTGTTCATTGGGCCGCAAATAGCCATAGTGGAAGATGCGCGCGTTGGCCGGGGCCGCTTTTGGATAACGCGTCTTCTTTGCGGTGTCGAGCACCGTGAAAAACAATCCCTTCGGAGCCCAGGCCGGAATGGTGTTCCGCAAAATCCGCGGCGCCGTACGGTAGGTTCCAGGATCCCACACATAAGTGTTTTTGTTTCCCTGAAAATGAATGTAGTTGAAAAACAGGGCCTCGACTTCCTGATTGTCGAGATGCCGGCGCATGGCTTCCTGGATTTTCGGCAGGTCATCCTCGTGCACCACTTCGTCGCCCTCCAGGTAAAACGCCCAATCGCCCGTGCAATTGAACAGGGCGATGGATTTCTGCTGGCCATACACGAAGCCCTTAACCTTGAGGTCGTTCCGGATGCGCTCGTTCCAGGTCGTATGAATGATGCGGATCTTGGGGTCGCCGATTTTCAGGATCTCCTCGCCGCTGCCGTCGTCGCTGGGCCCAAGGGCAATGACGAACTCGTCCACAATGGGCAGAATGGAACGGATGGATTCGGCAAACGGGTAACCCAGTTTTTGTCCGTTGCGCAAAAAGGTGAATCCGCTGACTTTCATTGAACGGAGGCTACGAGGCGAACCCCGTGAAATCAAGACGGAGCAAAAACTTTTTGCCGTCCGTCAGTTGTCCGCATAAGCTGACCCGGTGTTCCGCCCGCAAAACGACCACGCCAAATGAAAATTCCCTTTCACCGCCCGGTTTACGATCCGCGCGACGAACGCGCCTTGGTTGATTCCTTGCGCAGCGGAAAAATTGTCGGTGACGGTGAACAGACCCGGCGTGCCTCTGAAAAACTCGCCGCTGTGTTGGACGTGCCGCATGTCCTGCTCACCCCTTCGTGCACGCACGCGCTGGAGCTGGCCATGCTGACGTTGCGCTTGCAGCCGGGCGACGAGATCGTCGTTCCCAGTTTCACGTTTGTTTCCTCCACCAATTGCGTGTTGCGGGCCGGGGGGCGGGTCGTGTTTGCGGACATCCTCCCGGACACGCTCACAGTCGACCCGGCGTCAGTGGCGCAAAAGATCGGCCCGCGCACCCGTGCCATCATGCCGGTCGTATATGCCGGCGTGTCCCCGGACCTGGATGCCCTCGGCGTGCTGGCGCAAAAACACTCCGTCGAAATCGTCGAAGATGCCGCGCAGGGGATTGGGGCGCTTTATCGCGGCCGGGCGGCGGGCACGACGGGCGTGATGGGCTGCTACAGTTTTCACGAGACCAAGAATTATTCCACAGGCGAAGGAGGTGCCTTCGTCACCACTAATGCGAAATACATGGCCCTGGCCGAGGTTATCCGCGAAAAGGGCACCAACCGGAAGCAGTTCATGCAGGGGTTGGTGGACAAATACACCTGGGTGGACGTGGGCAGCAGCTATCTGCCTCCCGACTTCACCGGTGCTTTGCTGCTGAGTCAGTTGGAAAAGAGGGAATGGATCCAGCAGAAACGGGAGGCAGTATATCGGCGTTACCTGGAGGAGCTGGTGCCCCTGCAAAACAAGGGATTGCTCACCCTGCCCGTGATCCCGCCGGACGTGAAATCGAACCATCACATCTTCCATGTATTGTTGGCGGATGAAACCCTGCGCAATCGGGCGGTGGCATTTTTCCGCGCGCTCGACATCGGGACCTCCTTCCATTATCTGCCGCTGCATCTGTCTCCCGTCGGCCAGTCCCTTGGCTGCCGGCCTGGCGATTTTCCGGTGACCGAATCCGTCAGCGGCCGGCTGTTGCGGCTGCCGATTTATCCGGCGTTGACCGAGGGCGAACAGTCCGAGGTCATCGCCACCATGAACCAGTTCTTCGAGTCCGTGCGCGGATGAAAATCGCCGTCCTCATTCGCCGGTACATTACCACGGGCGGGGCTGAACGCTATGCCGTGGAGGTGGCCCGCCGGCTGGCCAGGACTCAGGAGGTGCATATCTTTGCGCAAGAGTGGGATCATGAGCCGGCAGGGATGACCTTGCACCGCGTCTGGCGGCCTTTTGACAAGCCGGCCTTCCTCAACCGCTGGTGGTTCGCCTGGCAGACTGCCCGGATGACCCGCGGATTCGACGTGATTTATGCGCACGAACGGGTGGTCCGTTTTGATGTCATGAACATCCACTGCGGGACCTTCGTCGGCGGGCTGTGGGGCTCGGAACGGGGTGAACGCCGCCGGCCGGTTCGGACCTGGCTGAAAATTCTGACCAGCCCCAGCGTCTGGGGAAACTGGCTTCTCGAAATCATGAACAACCATCCGGCGCGGGGAAGGTTTTGGGTGGCGGATTCCGAAATGGTGAAACTGGAGGTTCAAAAGCATTACCCCAACTCCGAAGACCGTTTTTTTATCGCCCATTCGGGTGTGGACCAGCCGCAACCCGGCGTGGCCCAAGCCCGGGACGAATGGCGTCGCAAACTGGATTTAAAGCCGGACGAAGTTGTGGCGCTCTTCGTCGGTTCGGAGTTCAAACGCAAAGGCCTGGATGCGCTGATTGAAGCTATGGGCCTTCTCGGCCGGCGGTCGCCGCGGTTGGTTATTGTTGGCGGCCAGGACCGTACCGCATACGAAGCCCGCGCGCGAGAGTTGCGGATCCATGACCGCATCCTCTGGGCAGGCCGGGTGAGCAACGTCAATGATTACTACGCCCTGGCCGATATTTTTGTTTTGCCCACGCTTTCCGATCCGTCACCCCTCGCGCCGCTGGAGGCCATGGCGCACGGCTGCGCTGCGGTGGTGAGCGGCCGGCGTTTTACGGGCGCTGCGGAATTGATAAAAAACAACGAGGCCATCGTATTGGAGGATCCAAAGGATCCTGCCGAACTGGCCGGGGCCATCGAACGCCTCCTGGATCCGGTGTTTCGCCGGGAACTGGCCGGCAAAGGTCAAAACCTCACCCGCGAATTGTCCTGGGACCGGACGGCGGCCGTTATTTTGGAGGCATTGGAAAAATCCCATCGGGAGCGCGCACGGGCCTGAATGAAAATCGCCGGACGGATGTCAGTCACCGAGCAACTTCTTTAACTGGTCACGGGCCGCGGCTTCCCGGGAATTGCCGGCTGCTTTCGGGGTCCAGGTGCGCCGGATGAATTCAAAATATTCACAGAAGTTACCAACGTGCTTTTCCATGACCGGCTCGGCCCGGCGTTCGCGGCATTGTTGGGCGGCGCGCGCGTCGTGGTGCGCGCAATTGAGGCAGACGCGCAGGTCCGCCCGGCATTTCATGCAGGCCTCGCCGCGGCCCGGCTGCCCGGTCAGGGTCCAGGTCTCGCCGCAATTGTGGCAATGACGGGTCATCCGGCTGGCGATATGTGGTTTGCTATCAACACGCAGCTGAATTTTAACCTCGTAAATCCTAAATCGTAAACCGTAAATTCCACCAACCGAATGGAATTGAAAAAGGTTTTGGCGCCTCTCTTCTGGCTTCTGCTCGCATTGGGCGGTGCGGCGGCGTATGTCATGCTGGCATTTCGCCGGGCCGAGCCGGTCAACTCCGCCTACATTCTCATCGCGGCGGTGTGCACTTATGCCATCGGTTACCGCTTCTATTCCAAATGGATTGCGACGCGCGTGTTGTTGCTCAATGACCGCCGCGCGACGCCGTGCGAAGTCCACGACGACGGCCGGGATTTCGTCAGAACCAATAAATGGATTGTCTTCGGGCATCACTTTGCGGCCATCGCCGGGCCGGGGCCACTCGTCGGGCCGGTGCTCGCGGCGCAATTTGGGTATCTGCCCGGAGCGCTGTGGCTGTTGATCGGGGTCGTGCTTGGCGGCGCGGTGCAGGACTTCGTCATATTATTTTGTTCAATCCGGCGCGATGGCAAATCGCTTGGCCAGATGGTCCGGGAGGAATTGAATTCGCCGGCCGGATTCATCGCGGTGGCGTCGATTCTGTCCATTCTGGTGATCTTGCTCGCGGTCCTTGCACTGGTGGTGGTGAAGGCGCTGGCGGAAAGTCCATGGGGCATTTTCACAGTCGGTGTGACGATCCCGATCGCACTGTTAATGGGAGGGTATATGCGGTTTCTGCGCATCAGCAAGGTGCTGGAAGCCTCGGCGTTTGGCGTCGCACTGCTGCTGCTCGCGGTCTGGGGCGGCAAGCTGGTTTACGAGGATGCGTATTGGTCGCAGGTCTTCGGCCTGCGCGACATCTCGATTGCCTGGATCATCATCGGTTACGGCGTCATTTCCAGCAGCCTGCCGGTGTGGATGCTGCTCGCGCCGCGCGATTACCTGAGCACGTTCATGAAGCTCGGCACCATTTTCGCGCTGGCCTGCGGCATCCTGCTGGTGCTGCCCAACCTGCAAATGCCTGCGCTAACGCGGTTCGTGGACGGTTCCGGGCTGGTGGTCGCCGGGAAAATATTTCCGTTCTGCTTCATCACCATCGCGTGCGGGGCGATTTCCGGTTTTCATTCGCTGATCGCCAGCGGCACGACGCCGAAAATCATCACGCGCGAGGGCCATGCGCGGCCCATCGGCTACGGCGCGATGTGCTTTGAATCGCTGGTGGCCATCATGGCGCTCATTGCGGCATGCACCCTGGACCCGGGGATTTATTTCAGCATGAACGTCAAGGGCGATCCCGCCGCGACCGTCGCCACCGTGACCGCGCTCGGCTTTCCGGTGACGACGGATCAGATGCAGGCTTTGGCCGGCCAACTCGGCGAGAAAACCCTGTTCGGCCGCACCGGCGGCGCGGCGACGCTGGCGGTCGGCATGGCGCACATTTTTTCCAAGGCCGTTAATGGCCGCGGGCTCGACCTGTGGTATCACTTCGCCATCATGTTCGAGGCGCTGTTCATCCTGACGACGCTCGATGCCGGCACGCGTGTGGGGCGTTACCTGCTGCAGGGCGTGCTTGGCCATGTCTGGAAGCCGTTGGGTGATGCCAAAAATGTCCGCGTCATGCCCGTGGCCAGTGCGCTGATGGTCGGAGCTTGGGGTTATTTCCTGATTCAGGGTGTGCGCGATCCGCTGGGCGGGATCAATTCACTTTGGCCGCTGTTCGGCATTGCCAACCAGATGCTGGCCGCCATCGCGTTGTGCCTGGCCACCACCATTATTTTGAAAATGCAATTGCAGTCGGAGTCGAAGATCTACGGTCGGGCGCCGAGGGCTGGCCGGCCGGCTCTGGCGCTTATCACGTTCATTCCACTCGTCTGGCTCGTGGCGGTGACGTTCACCGCCGGCGCGGAAAAAATCTGGAGTTCCGACCCGCGCATCGGGTTTCTGGCGCAGGCGCAGATCCTGGCTGGAAAAGTGCCGGGCCTGCAAAACGGATTCGATCTCGCCAGGACCGCCGGTGATGCGACGGCAATGGACGCCGCCCAAAACGCGTTGCGTGCCAACCGGACGTTGCAGTTCAACAACCGGCTCGACGCCGCGGTGGCCGGGAGCTTTCTGGTTCTCGTCACTGCCATTATTTTGCTGAGTTTGCGCGAATGGTTTTTGTTGCTGGCCCGGCGCAAGCCGGCGGTGGTGCACGAAACCGAACCGGTCTGGTTGCCGGATTACGCGCTCAAGGAATCCGGACCAAATTTGCGTACGACCGCCGGCGCGGCAGCACTCGTATTTGGCCTGGCGAAGGAATTGTCCGGGGAATCACACCTGGACCGCGCACAGCAGCAGGAACAGACGGTTTGTTCATGCCATCCCGCGACGGCGCAACAGATTTACGTCAAAGTCACGGAACAGCGGTATAACGGTGTGAGAAGATGTTGTTAATTTTGTGGCCGTGAACGTGAGTTCGCGGCAAAAATATGGCCGCGTGCTCGCGAGCGAAGCTACAAAAATGAAAATTGCCTTATTTGGCGGTTCGTTTGATCCGGTGCACCTGGGACACCTGCTCGTTGCACAGGCGGCAATGGAGGAGCTGGGTCTGGACCGGCTGTTTTTCATCCCGGCGGCGCAATCGCCGTTCAAACCGGAAAACAAACCTGCGCCCGCCGCCGTGCGACTGCAAATGCTGCGGCTGGCGCTGGCCGGCCGGGCGAACTGCGAAATTGACGAACAGGAAATCAAACGCAGTGGCATTTCCTACACCATTGAAACCGTGCGCGATTACGTCCGGCGATTTCCGGGGGCGGCAATGTTTTATCTCATCGGCGCCGACAACGCGGCGAAGCTCAACGCCTGGCGCGAGGCCGGCGAACTGGCGCAGCTCGCGGAATTTGTCGCCATTCCGAGACCAGGCGAAGCCGCGGCGACTTTTCCACCGCCGTTTCACGGCCGGATGCTCAAAGGCTTCCCGCTGGGCGTGTCCTCGTCGGAAATCCGGGCGCGAGTGAAGGCCGGATTGCCGGTGGAACCGCTTGTGCCGCCGCCTGTGGCGGAGGCAATTCGCAGCAATCAGCTTTACCTTTGACTAATCATCCGTTTCGCCGTTATCAAACAACTGCAAGGATGGTTGAGGCCGGCGGCGGAGGAGAATGGCACGCCATGAATTTTATTCGTGTCCATCCGCGTCCATCCGTGGTTAAATCCCCGGGCAACTATGGATTCCAAAAAACTCGCCCAGTTGTGCCGCGAATTCGCGGACAACAAAAAGGCGGAAAACATCATTGTCCTCGACGTGCATGATCTGTCGTCGGTGACGGATTTTTTTGTCATCGCGTCCGGCACCAGCGAGCCGCATCTGCGCGCCATCGTGGATGAAATCACCAGCCGGCTGCGCGAGGAGCACAGCGAACGTCCGCGGGCGGTTGACGGTACGGTCCAGGGCGCGTGGGTGGTGTTGGATTTCTTCGACGTGATTGTACACGTCATGCGGCAGGACGTGCGCGAACGGTATGACCTCGAAAGTTTGTGGGGCGATGCCGCGCGGGTAAAATCCAAAAAAACCGCCGCCAAAGCGTCCAAGCCGTCGGCCCGGACGCGGAAACGCTGAGGTTTGTCCGGCGTGGCCGGCCTGTCAGGTGGCTTTCACCGGAATCTCGTTCGACGCCTTCACCATTTCATCGAGAAGCTTTTTAAAGTCTTCCAATCCGGTGGATGGAATGATGATCGTATCACGGCGACCGCCAACGTCCTCGGTGATGCGCAGGAACCGCCCGCGCGGATTCTCCTTGAGTGTGAGGACAAAGGTTTTGCGTTCGATTTGAATCCGCTCGGATTTCAACGTGTCTTCGTTGACGGGCGGTTTGGGCTGCCCGTACGAATGGCTGCCATAAGGCGATGGTCGCTCGTTTGAGATCATATTTGTTTCCGCTGGCAGACGCCTTAGCTTTCGGGCCAATGCTCCGGCACGGCAAGCTGACGCCCAAAACCAACTTTTAAAGAAATTTCCGCTCTCACTGTCATTTGTCAACTCGCAAAATTCTCACAGAATGTTCGCCGCGAGCTCGGCCAGCTCCGATCGCTCGCCTTTTTGCAGTTCAATGTGGGCGGCGATGGCCTCGGACCGGAACCGGCTGACAATGTAATTGAATCCGTTCGACGACGAGTCCACGTAGGGGTTGTCAATCTGGTACGGATCGCCGGTGAAAATAATTTTGGTGCCGCTGCCCACGCGCGTGATGATGGTTTTGGCCTCGAGCGGCGTCAGGTTTTGCGCCTCGTCGATGATCATGAACTGGTTGGCAATGCTGCGGCCGCGGATGTAGCTCAGGGCCTCGACGACGATGCTGCCCGAGCGCATCAGGTCGCCGCTGCGCCGGTGGTCATGGCCCATGTTCAGGTCGCTCAACATTTCGAGCGCGTCGTGAATCGGCTGCATCCAGGGCGCCAGTTTTTCCTCGAGTGAGCCCGGCAGGAATCCGAGTTCCTTACCCATGGAAATGGTCGGTCGCGCGACGACCAGCCGGCGGAATTCGCGGTCGTTCACCGTGCGTTTCAAGCCGGCGGCCATGGCGATCAGCGTCTTCCCGGTGCCCGCCTTGCCCATGAGCGTGACCAGCTTGATGCGGTCATCGAGCAACGCATCGAAGGCGAAATGCTGTTCGCGGTTGCGTGGCTTGATGCCCCAGACACCTTCCCGGCAATCCACGATGGGGACCAGTTTCTTGCCGGTGGCATCCACTTTGGTGAGCGCCGTGCGCTTGGGGTTCGTCTCGTCAGTGAGCGTGCAGTATTCATTTGGAAAATATTCCTTGCCGGCGGCCAGTTCGAGTTCGCCCTTGGCGCGCAACGCGGCCATTTTGTCCGGGGAAACCGCCATTTCCATCGTGCCGGTGTACAGGTCGGTGATGAACACCCGGTCGGTTTCGTAATCCTCGGCCTGCAGTCCCAGGGCATCCGCCTTGATGCGCAGGTTGATGTCCTTGCTGACCAGGATGGTCGCGTTCTTCGGCTGCGCCTTCTGGATGGTTGAGGCGAGCGAAAGAATCCGGTTGTCCACGCTGTTGCCATTGATGTGGGGCTCACCGTTGACGTGCTGCCCGTTCCCGTTCTTCTGGAAGGCGATTTTCAGCTTTCCGCCGTTGGGCAGCTTCACGCCTTCGCTCAGGCTGCCGTCACCGCGGAAGCCGTCGAGCATCCGCGACACGCTGCGCGCATTCCGGCCCAGTTCGGTGGACTCGCGTTTGAAATGGTCGATCTCCTCGATGACTTCGATGGGAATCAGGACATGATTGTCCGCGAAACTCAGCAGGGAATTGGGGTCGTGAAGGAGGACGTTGGTGTCGATGATGTAATTTTTCACGCGCTAAAATCGGTGTGCTTGACGGCCTTCATCCGGTGGTGCCATTCGCGGATTTGCCGGTGCCGTTGGGGGAGATGGTAATGGCCGGAATACAGGTAATTTTCGAGCATGCCGAACAGGTCGAAATCCACGAAGCGCGGCTGGTCGTCCAGCAAATACGGCTGGTGCGTCAATATGATTTCGAACGGAACCAGCCGTTCCTCCAGCTGCTTGTGCAGGGATTTTTGCTGCTTGCGCCACTGGTCAAGGCAGCCGCGGCCAAACTTGCGCTCCTTGAACCGCAGGTATTGCAGCTGGTCGCGCAGCGACACGTTCTCCTGCCAGTAGGCGTCATTCAGCCGGAACGTCATACCCTCGATTTCGTTTTCAATGAACCGCCAGAGCACCGATTGGACGCCGCGCCACCGGGAGGGAAACAGGCCGAGTTCCAATTCCTCGTCGAGGTACTTGGCGATGACCTGGGAATCGTCGTTGATTTCGAAAACGACGTTCCGGCCATCCTTGACGACTGGCACGCCGTAATAGCGCTGCTTGGTGACCTTCCAGACCAGCGAACGTTCCTGCGGGGGGATGTTGGTGATTTTGAAACGGACGCCGGAGAATTCCAGAATTCGCCGTTGAACGAGGCAGAACGGACTCCACGGAAACTGAATCAGTTCAATCATGTCAGATGTTCCTTGCGTCTGTAACCAGTACACTTTAAGTCGCGAATCGCAGGGTGACAAGTGTAATCACCACTTTACAGTTTCGCGCGGCGGGACTAAAGTCGCCACATGGCTTCTGATTATGATGCAACGGAGTTTGTGGACACGGATTTCCAGGCGCACAAATCGCCGTACGGCGCACCGCTGCCCGCCAGCGACCCGCTCCGCGCGCCGACCCGTGACGAGGTGGACCGCAAGGTGGTCGAGGCGCAGCAAAAACTCGCCGAGCTCAAGCGCGTGCAGGACGATTTGGAGCGGGAGCGCGCCGCGCTGGAGGAATTACGCCGGCGCCAGACGGAATTCCAGACCGGCCGACAGGAAATGATCCACCATCTCACCCGCGGTCTCGGCCTGCTCGAGGAAACCGAGTTCAACGCCCGCCGCGACGCCGAGCAGATGGTCAAGACCATCACCGATTTCCGCGACGCGCTCGACAAAATCCAGGCCATCCACGACGAAACCTGGACCAAGGAAAATTTCAGCATCGAGCTCACCCGCGCGCTCACCGCCATCGAAAACGCGCGTATGGAATGGAACGCCGCGCGGCTCAAGTTCACGGTGTTGTCCGGCGCTACCCAGGAGGAATCTGATGCCGAAAAAATCCCGGCGCCCGCCCCGTCGCCGTTTGCCAATCTGAACGTGGGTGAGCTATGCAAAATTGGTTTTGCGATGACTTGGCCGCTGGCCTTGGTGGCGTTGGGCGCCCTGGGGGTGTTGATCGCCGTCCTGCTGCGCCACTGAAATTGCTGTATGGCGTCCGCGAAGAAAAAAGTTGATCCGATTTCCGACCGGTCGCGCGCGCTCAGCGAGCAAATTGCCGCCCTGGAATCCGAAATCAAGAGGCTCGACGGGCAGATCCAGCGCGCGCCCGCGCCGCGCCTGCGTTCCACCGCCATTCCCCACGGCGCCACCGTCCCCCGGGCGCACGAAACGGCCCCGCCGCTCCCGCCGCAACCGGTTCATGAACCGGTTTTTGAAACGGTCAAGCCGATGCGGGACACCAGTGAAACCGCCACGCCCGACCAGTACAACGAGCTCGGCATCCGCAAATACGACCTGCCCGCGCTGTTCGACCGCATCCGGAACCATTTCCGCCGGCCCACCACCAACAATCCGCGGCTGGTCGCCTATCTGGCGGCCGGCGGCGTGCACGGCTTGCGCCCGATGCGCTACGAGAAGCGCGTCGCCCGCAACCGGTTTGTCGCGCTGATTGTGGTGTTGTTTCTCGTTCTGCTCGGGGTCATCTCCCTGTTTGTACACAACCACTGAACGGAAAATGAAGACTTTATTTTTTGAACTACCGGTGGCCACCCGCGATGGCCAATTTGTCGCGCACTATTCGGAGAAGGGCCTGGCCGAATTGAGTTTTCCGGCGGGGCGAACATCCCCGCGAGCCGTGAGCCGCGAAACCGTTCCCACCAAAGTCCGCAGCTGGCACCGCACCGCCGCGGCCGCATTAAAAACGATTCTTGCCGGACGTTCTCCAAAGAATTTTCCACCGCTCGACCTGGCCAAGGGGACCACCTTTCAACGGAAGGTCTGGAACGCGCTGCGAAAAATTTCCAGCGGCAGGACGAAAAGCTACGGCGAAATCGCCCGTGTCATCGGCAACCCGAAGGCGGTTCGTGCCGTGGGCGGCGCGTGCGGGGCGAATCCGATTCCGGTCCTGGTCCCGTGCCATCGGGTGCTGGCCGCAAACAAAAAACTTGGCGGCTTTTCCGGCGGACTCGATTGGAAGCGCAAACTGCTGGCGCGGGAAAGAATCAGTTTGCCGTCAGCCGGATGATTTCGCGCAACGTGGTCTGCGGTTTGAATTTTACGAAGCGCTCCAGCTTTTTCACCAGCGGTTTGCGGCGGCGCATGTCGTCGAAGCCTGGCGCGCCCTTCGTGCCGGAACCCTTGGGCGATGGCGAATAGGCCTTGGTGTAGGGCACCAGTTTGATTTCTGATTTCGAGCCGAGCGTTTTGACGACCAGCCGCGCGAGTTTCAGCATGCTGGTTTCTTCCGTGCCGCCGACGTTGAAAATCTCCCCGCGCGCCTTCGGGCAATATTGCAGCCGCACCAGCGCCTCCACCGCGTCGCTCACGTGGCAGAAACACCGGGTTTGCGCGCCATCGCCGAAAACCTTGAGCGGCTCGCCCTTTTGGGCCGCCGCAATGAACCGCGGCAGCACCATGCCGTAGCGTCCGGTCTGGCGCGGGCCGACGGTGTTGAACAGCCGGGCGATGATGACCGGCAGCGATTTCTCCCGCGCGTAGGCCAGCGCGAGGAATTCATCGGTAAGCTTCGAGCACGCGTAGCTCCAGCGTGATTGTCCGGGCGGCCCGATGAGCAGGTCATCGTCCTCGTTGAATGCCGGTTTCAGGCTTTTGCCGTAAACTTCCGAGGTGGAAGTCAGCAGCAGCGGCGTGCGCCGGATCGCGGCGGCCCGCAACAGGCTTTGGGTTTCGTGGAAGCTCGACTCCAAAACGTTCAGCGCAGATTTGATCACCAGTTCAACGCCGACCGTCGCCGCGAGGTGAAAAATGAATTCCGCATTGGCCGCGAGCTTTGGGAGGTCGCGACACGCGGAAATCTTCGAGCGGATCACGCGCAAACGCGGATGCAATTTGGCCGCGCGCAAATTTTCCAGACTGCCGGTGGAAAAGTCATCAATGACGACCGCTGTTTTGCCGTCGGCCAGCAGCCGTTCGACCAGATGTGATCCGATGAAGCCCGCGCCGCCGGTGACGAGAATATGTTTGGCACGGTTCATTTTAGGGCCGCCGCAACCGCTTCGGCCAACTTTTGCCGGAACTCGGTGTTTTCGATCATTTTCGCCTCGTGCGGATTTGACAGATAGCCGGCTTCAATCAGCACCGCCGGCCGGTGCTGGCCATGCAATACACCGATGAACCGCGCACGGCACACCCCCCGGTCCTCAAGGCTGGTCGCATGCAAAATCGCCTTGTGCAGCCGGATGCCGAACTGCAGGTTTTGCGCGTCGTAGGCATTGTTGGGAAAAACCTGCGACCAGACGTCAGGATAACCCCGCGTCAACGTGGATGGCGTCCCCGTCGGCGTGAGGCAATAGGTTTCGAGGCCGGCCGGCTTCTCGTCCGGTGCGCCGGAATTGAAATGCAGGCTGATGAACAAATCCGCTTGATGCGCCTCGGCGAAGGCGACGCGGTTGCTGAGCGAAACATCCGTGTCGTTCGTGCGGGTGAGAAAAACACGCCAACCGTTGGTGGCCAGCAACGGCGCGAGCCGCAGCGCCCAGTCGAGCGTGAACTCCTTTTCCAGCCGCCCGTCCACCACGCTGTGTGTGCCGGCATTGATGCCACCGTGGCCCGGGTCAATCACAATGACATGGTTGCCATATCCCGGTGTCACTCCGGTCAACAACGGTTCAATGTTTTTTTGGAGATCGAGGCCGTAGATGAAAATCTGGTCGTCGATGAATTCCGGAACAAAACCAAGCTGGATCTCTACACCGTTCCACGTTGCTTCGCGGCTGCCGATGGTGAGGGCCAGGACGCCGTTGGTCGAACTAATCGCATAAGTGGCCACGGGGGTGCTGGACACTTTCCGCGGCGCGCCCAGTTTGTTTTCCGCGGCCCAGCGGTTGAGGGAAGTCCAGGTCGTCATGGGCGCGACCGCTGGGGAATTGGCCCGGGCGGACGGGCGGATGGGCCGGACCGGTACGGCTGCCGGAGGTTTTTTAACGAGATGGGTGTCCGACCAGTTTAATGCCGACGTTCCATCCGGCGGGATCGGCGGTGAGGAGATGACCTCTTCCGGCTGGTCGGGGGCGGTGGCACACCCGGCCAAGAAAAGCGCGGCGAAGATCAGAAGGGTCAGTGACTTGGACACGCCGCCATTGTGCGGAAGGCGAAAGCGGACTCAAGCTGATTCACTCATCGGCGAACCGCGCCCAAACCTGCCGGCAATTTTTGTTGTGCTTGCTGCAAACCCAGCGCGCCTTCATCATTTACAGCAGTGAAAATGTTAGTTGCCATCACCGGGGCCAGTGGCGCGCTTTACGCGCAGCGCCTGCTCGACAATCTGGATCCGCGCGCCCATGAGATTCATGTTGTGTTGAGCAATTACGCGCAGCAGGTCATCGCCGAGGAACTGCCCGGCGGCCTGCGGCTGCCGGATGAGGTCAGGACCCACAACATCAAGAGCATGAACGCGCCGTTTGCCAGCGGTTCGAACCCGCTGGATGTGATGGTGGTCATTCCATGCACCATGGGCACGATGGGCCGCATTGCGCACGGCTACAGCGAGGATGTTTTGCTGCGGGCGGCGGACGTGGTGTTGAAGGAAAAGAAAAAGCTCGTTCTTGTCCCGCGCGAAACGCCGCTCAGCCTCGTGCACGTGAAAAACATGGAGCTGCTACTGCTGGCCGGGGCCGTCATCCTGCCGGCCAACCCGAGTTTTTATGCCGGACCCAAAACGATTCAGGAAGTGGTGGACACGGTGGTGGCGCGCGTGCTGGATCACCTGGGCGTGGCAAACCGGCTTGCACCGCGCTGGAGCGAGGAAAAAGAGTAACCGCGGATGGAAACGGATAAACACGGATCTGCTGGTAGGGCGGGCAGTCCTCTGCCCGCCGTCCGTCACAACGCCGACTGCGCCGCGTACGGAGTGACGCGCCCTGCCCACCAACAAGCTGTTCTTCATCCGCATCCATCTGTGTCCATCCGTGATTGAAAAAATGTTTTCTTCACTAAAGAAATGGGGTTCGTTCGTCCGGTTCTCGCATACGGTTTTCGCCCTGCCGTTTGCGCTGGCTGCGATGGCTGTGGCGGCCCGGGATCACCGCGGCTGGCCGGGCTGGCGAATCTTCGGACTGATTCTCGCGGCGATGGTTTGCGCCCGTACCTGCGCGATGGCGTTCAACCGCATTGTGGACCGCAAATTCGATGCGCTGAATCCGCGAACCGCCGGCCGCCATCTGCCGGCCGGACAGATTTCTTTGGCAGGCGCCATTTTGCTTTGCGGGTTGTCAGCGGCGGGTTTGGTGGCCGCCAGCAAATTTCTTAATCCGTTGTGCTTTTATCTCTCGCCGGTCGCGCTGCTGGTGATTTGTTTTTACTCGCTGACGAAGCGGTTCACGGATTACACGCATGTTTTTCTCGGCGTCGCGCTCGCGCTTGCGCCGGTCGGCGCCTGGCTGGCGGTGAAGGGTGAATTTGGATTTCAGCCGCCACCGCCAGACATTTTTTCCTCTTCTGCAACCATTTGGGCCTGGTTTGATTCAATCCGAATAGGATTGCAGCCGGTGGTTTTGGCGATGGTGGTCATCTTTTGGCTCATCGGATTTGACATCATTTACGCGCTGCAGGATTACGAGTTCGACAAGTCACACGGCTTGCATTCGCTGGTCGTGGCCTGGGGCCCGAAGAACGCCCTGGCCGCCGCATTCCTGGCGCATCTGGTCATGTGCGGGCTCCTGCTCGGCTTCGGATTGCTCTGCCATTTTCGCATCGCCTACCTTCTGGGCTGGCTGGTCATTGTCGCCTGCCTGGTGCTGGAGCACTGGATTGCGCGCCGCCGGAGCCTGAACTGGATCAATCTCGCGTTCTTCCGGCTCAACGCGCTCGTCAGCGCGGTATTTTTGATTGTGACGGTGGCGGAGGTGGTGTTTCAGGGCGGGTTCAGGCTGCGTTGAATGTTGAGCATGGGGCGTTGTATTCGTTTTCCCGGTAACATCCTTCGTGATTTGCTTCTGGGTTGGGTGTATGAGTGACACCAGAGTGACCCCGCCAAACAGCCCAAAATGTCCGCAATGTGGCACGCCACTGCCGGCGGGCGCGCCGGCCGGGCTATGTCCCGTGTGTTTGTTGAAACAAGGCGCGGCTGATGAAACGGCCACGGGCGGGCAAAAAGCGCAGTTCCACCCGCCGAGTGTCGCGGAGCTGGCGCCCCTGTTCCCGCAACTGGAAATCTTTGAACTCATCGGCAAAGGCGGCATGGGCGCGGTTTACAAGGCGCGCCAGAAACAGCTGGATCGGGTCGTGGCCCTGAAAATTCTTCCACCCGGCATTGGCGATGACCCCGCGTTTGCCGAGCGCTTCGCGCGCGAAGCCAAGGCGCTCGCGAAGTTGAATCATCCCGGCATCGTCACGCTCTACGAGTTTGGCCACGTCGAAGGTTCCGGCTCCCGACGCACAACCCACAACCCGCAACCGCTTTACTACTTCCTTATGGAATTCGTGGATGGCGTGAATCTGCGGCAGCTGCTGCACGCCGGCCGGATCGCGCCGCGCGAGGCGCTGGCGATTGTGCCGCAGATCTGCGATGCGCTCCAGTTCGCCCACGATCAGGGCATCGTCCACCGGGACATCAAGCCGGAGAACATCCTGCTCGATCGCCGCGGGCGCGTGAAGGTGGCGGATTTCGGCCTGGCCAAACTGGTGGGCATCGAATCCGATCCGGCGACGGGCTCGGAAACTGCCGCTGGTTCGCCCGTCCTAACCGGTGCCGGACGGGTCATGGGCACGCCCAACTACATGGCGCCGGAACAGCAGGAGCATCCGGATGCCGTGGACCATCGCGCGGACATATACGCGCTGGGCGTGGTGTTTTATCAGATGCTCACCGGCGAACTGCCCGGTAAGCGCATCGAGCCGCCATCGCGGAAGGTGGAGGTGGACGTGCGCCTGGATGAAATTGTTTTGCGCGCGTTGCAGAAAAATCCCGAGCTCCGCTATCAACAAGTCAGCGAGGTGAAGACCTGCGTGGAAACGATTACCCAGGCCAAGGAACAGCCAGCTCGACCGGCAATCCCGCAATCCCACGCATTGGAGAAAAACGTGGTGGGCATGGCGGCTGTGTTTTTCCTGGTGGTCTTCTTCGTGATGCTTGGGGTGTGGCTGGAATTTCCCCGGCAAGCCGCCGCCCCTGCTGCGGTCATGGGGATGTGCATCATCGGGCTGGGTATCTGCGGCTTGCGGTTCGCAGGTCTCTGGTCGTTTTCGTCCCGGCATTTTCCCGAACCGAACTTCAGTTCCAGAAATTTGCCGGGACGGAACCCGGCGCTTGCCGGAACCAGGGCGGGCTATTCCTTCACGGCCATCATCGGTGCGGCTTGGGTGCCCTTCTTCCTGGCCGCAATGCTGGCCATCACCCTGGGCCGGGAACAATTTCCTCAAGCCTTCGGAGGTTTGTCCCGGCTGCTGCTCATTTTGGGGCTAACGGCGCCGTTGAGCACAACGGTCCTCGGCTGGCTGGCGGCCATCCAAATCCGCCGATCAGGTGACCGGCTGTGCGGGCTGGAACTGGCGGTGTTCGACGGGTTGCTTTTCCCGTTGCTCGGATTCGATCTGTTGCTCAGCGGATTATGGTTGATGCTGGCAAAAATCGTGGCCGGCTGGCGAGGGCTCCATGGCTCGCTGTTTGTCAATCTCTGGGACTTTGGCCTATGCATGTTGCTCCTGATTGTGATTTGTGCGGGCGTCGATTTCCTGATCGCCCGCCGGATCTGGCGCGGGGTGAATTTGCCGCCGGCAGTCCCGGGTGCCACACCCCGGCCCCGCCGGACCAGCCGCGTCCTGCAGGCGGTCATCTACGCAATGCTGCCGCTGGGGGTCATCGTTTTCACCACGGCTTCGTGGGTCTTGTGCGCCCGGAACGTGGATGACATCAACCTGCCTTTCGTGGATGATCCGCAGGCGGTCGGAGAGTGGAACAGCGTTGATTTCGTCCGCGTTCCGGAAGATTTCAAGCCCGGGACTCAGAGTTTTAAGGGAGAGGATATGCCCAACTTCAAGAAATTCTCGGTCCTGCCCGGCGGCCGGACGAGTTATCCGTGGCTGACCTGGACCCGGGGCCTGATGATCAATCCGGGCGACCGGACCGCGGCGAGTTACGAAATCCGGAACCTAAACGGGACCAATTACCTGTTCCTGGAATGGAAAAGCGGCGATTACGTGATGCTGCACTCGCAGCCCTGGTATTATGTGCTGCGCGAGAACGAAGTTGCGATCACCAACTTTTACATCGGTCAGGCCAGTTTTCCCTATGGAGACTCCATTGAAATAACCTCGGTGGAGCGGTCCCCCCGCCGGATGACGGTCAAGGGCCATTACAATCTGGTCAGCCATGATCAGGCGACGCTGGCATTCCATATCACCACTTCAACGGATATACGGGTTCCGGAAACCTCAAAAAATCGGATGGAAATTTCCAAAGGCCGGGGTGATTTTGAACTGGTCCATTCCCACTTGGTTCCAGGTCTGCCGCATGTCTCGATGTACGCCAACGGAGGATCGTTCGCGGCACTCTATTTTGGAACCCAAGCCGAAGCACTGGAAGAAAGTCAGGCAAGTTGGATCACCAATTCGAAGCCGGCCGGGCTCGAATTCCGGCTGGTGGCCGCGGCGGCCGACACGGTCACGCCGGCTGTCGAGCTTGCCGATCCCAACGACCGCACCGGGCAGACGAAGCTGCGCATCCAGCAGGAAGTGCTGCTGGACAGTTCTGCCGTCGCCAGCGCCAGCCTCCAATCCGATTCCTCCGGGGAAAAAACCATCAGCATCATGCTCAATAGCGAGGCCGCGCGGAAATTTTCGGACATCACCGCCGCCAACCTTGGCCGCCAGCTGGCCATCGTCTGGCGCGGGTGCGTGTTGAGCGCGCCGGTCATTCGTGAACGGGTCTCCGGCCCGGCAATCTCGGTAACCGGGAAAATGGGTGACGCCGAATGTCAGGTGTTGCTGGATTTATTGAACTTCAAAGCCATGCCTCCCGTAAATACCCAGGGAAAAACCGCCTTGCCTGAGGCGAATGCCACCGGCGCTGGTGCCGCATTGCCGGCCATTCAAGCGTGGCTGGACCTGTTGGACGCCGGACAATATGCCGAAAGCTGGCAGCAGGCATCGGAAAACTTCCGCGCCTTGGAAACTCGGGACGATTGGGTGAACAAACTGGAGGACGTCCGCAAGCCGCTGGGAAAATTGCGATCCCGCAAGGAAGCCAAGGCCGAAACCAACAGCCGGGCCTTCATCATGAAATACGACAGCTCATTCGAAGGGCTGAAGGATGCGTCGGAAACCGTCACGTTTATATGCGAACCGGACGGCCATTGGCGGGCGGCGGGTTATCTCATCCTTCCCAGGAGCAATACCAACAACGTGGCGGTCGAGCCGGCACAAGCTTGGTTGAGTGAAATCGACACCGGCAGCTATGCGCAAAGCTGGACCGAGGCCGCGGCGTTTTTTCAATTGGCAATCACTTCGGAAAAATGGGTCGAGGCCTTGCAACAAGTCCGCAAACCGTTGGGGTTATTGGTTTCCCGGAGATTGAAATCGGCTCAGGAAATGTCCTCTCTGCCGGGTGCGCCGGATGGCCGTTACATTGTCATGCAGTTTGACACTTCGTATGCGAACAAGAAATCCGCGGTGGAAACCGTCACTTTCATGCTCGAGCCAGACGGGAAATGGAAGGCGGCGGGATATTATATCAAATGATTTGACCAGCCAAAACCAACAACCAATAAAACAAATGAAATTCCAAATCGCTCAATCCTCACTCGTGAAATTGTTATCTGCGGTCTTCCTGGCTTTCACAGCCTGCAGTTGCATCGCCGAAAACAGCACCAGCCCGGAGAAAACGGCAACTTTGGAGGCTCAAACCTGGTTGGCAGCCATCGACCAGGGTGATTACGCGCAAAGCTGGACCAATGCCGCGGCGTATTTTCAGTCAGCGATCACTTCGGGAAAATGGGTTGAGGCTTTGCAGCAGGTCCGCAAACCATTGGGATCCTTGGTTTCCCGAACCGTGAAGTCAGCGCAGGAAATGTCCTCGCTGCCGGGCGCACCAAACGGCCGCTACATCGTCATGCAATTTGAAACGTCATTCACCAACAAGAAGGCTGCGATGGAAACCGTCACTTTCATGCTCGAAAAAGATGGCCAATGGAAGGCGGCTGGGTATTACATTAAATGATTTGGGCAACCAGAACCACCAAGCCAAAATAAATATGAAGGGCCCCTTGCTTGTCGCGTTTATCACTGTGATTGTCCTGCTGGTCATTTGGGACGGAGTCTGGAAACTCATCGCCCTGTGGAAGAGTGCGCGCCATAAACAATTGGCCTGGTTCATCTGCGTGGCCATCTTTAACACCGCAGGCATCTTGCCGATTCTTTACATCCTGTGTTTCCAAAAAAGCGAGCCGGCTTCGCCGCCAGAAATTGAGGGCTTTAGCACATGATCAACATTCCCATCTACAGTTCAAAACGCACGGGCAAGGGCCTCTGGCAGGCGTATCGCATCTATCGGGACCGGCTCGAATTGCAATCCTGGTTTCTCCTGCACACCCTCGTCGTGCCGGCAAACGAAATTCAGGCGATCGAAGTCCGCCCGCCCGGCATCATCTGGGGTGTGAAGCTGGATAATTGTAATTTCTGCCGCCACGTTTTGCTGATCAAAAAATCCGGCCGTTTCAAACGCATTGGCTTTTCGCCGGACAACCCGGACAAATTCTTGGCCGTATGCCAATCCATCATGCCGGGAACTGCTTGACCTCTAAACATTCCAATCAGCGTCCGGAGGCATTTTCTTATGTGGGACTCCTGCAATTACTGAAATGACCTCCGAAACTTCGACGCCATCCACAAATCCGCCGGGCGATATTTTCGCCACGACGCACTGGACGGTCGTGCTCGCGGCGGGCCAACGGCGCTCGCCCCAAGCGGACGTGGCGCTGGAGGAACTCTGTCGCACCTACTGGTTCCCGCTCTACGCCTATGTCCGCCGCCGCGGACATTCGAAGGAAGATGCCGAGGACCTCACCCAGGAGTTCTTTGCGCGGTTTCTCGGGAAAAATTATCTCGAGGGTTTGAGCAGCGAGCGCGGACGCTTCCGCGCCTTTCTGCTCGCGGCCCTGAAGAACTTTCTCGCCAACGAATGGGACCGCGCCCGCCGGCAGAAACGTGGCGGCGGCATGACACCGCTGTCGCTGGACTGGCAGACCGCCGACACCCAGTTCCAAATCGCCGATACAACCGAACCGAGTCCGGAGAAAGCATTTGACCGCGAATGGGCGCTGGCCCTGCTGGTCAAGGTTGTCGAACGACTCCACGCCGAGTGCGAGGCGGAAGGCCGGGAAAAACAATTTGCGGAACTGAAAATCTTTCTCACCGCCGGCAAGGGCGAGTTGTCCCATGCCGCCGCCGCCAAAGCGCTGGGCATGGACGAGGGCGCCGTGCGGGTGGCGGTGCACCGGCTTCGAAAACGCTACCGGCAATTGCTCCGGGACGAAATCGCCCAGACGCTGGCCGATGGTGCCGACGTGGGGGAGGAGATGCGTGCGTTGTTCGGAGCATTTGCCAATTAAACCTGTTTTCTACAACCTGAAGAAAAATGAGTTTTGATCTCAAATCATTCGGAATCGGCCTGGTTGCCGGCGCAGCCGTCATGCTGGTCATCTGCGTCGGGCTGTTGCTCGCGGCGGCATGGACCATCAACAAACACAAGCTGGCCCGGCTTGGTCCGGCCCCGGTCTTTTGCCCCGTAGTCGGTGATGAAGCCGTGACGCAGGCGCTCAAGCCCATCCGGCAAAAGTTCAACGTCCCGGCAATGGCTGCCGTCGTGGTGACCGGCGACAGCATCAAGTTTGTCGGTGCTGTTGGCGTTCGCAAACGCGGCACGGAAGTCCCGGTCTCCCTCAATGATTTCTGGCATCTCGGATCGGATGCAAAAGCCATGACCAGCACGCTGATCGCCCGGCTGGTGGAACGCGGACAGTTAAAATGGGATTCCACGCTGGCTGAGATTTTTCCGGATCTTGCCCCGCAAATGAATCCGGAGTTTCAGAAAGTGACCCTGCTTCAATTGCTCTCCCACCGGGCCAGCCTGCCGGCCAACCTTGACCTGGCCAGCTATTCGGGTGATGACGTGCAATCCCTGCGGCTGCGCGCGGTGCGGGAATATCTGGCGAAAAAGCCAGAAACCAAACCCGGCAGCACCTATGCCTATTCCAATCTCGGTTACATCATCGCTGGGGCCATCGTGGAAAAAGTGACCGGCCAACTCTGGGAAACTGCCATCACCGATGAAGTGTTCAAACCGTTGCAGATGAACTCGGCCGGCTTTGGCGGCACGGGAACCCCGGGGCAGGTTGATCAACCCTGGCCCCACACCAGCGACGGCCAGCCGACGGCCGCAAACGGTCCCGACCTGGACAACGCGCCCGTCATGGGCCCCGCCGGCCGTGTGCATTGTTCCATTCAAGATTGGGCCAGGTTTATTCAGGACCAGTTGCGCGGCGCGCGCGGCGAGCCCGCGTTGTTGAAGCCTGAATCCTACCAGAAACTGCAAACCCCGCCCTTCGGCGGCGACTACGCACTCGGCTGGACTGTGGTTCAACGTGGTTGGGGTGGCGGCACCGTCCTCAACCACGGCGGCGACAATACGATGAACTTTGCCAACGTCTGGGTCGCCCCGAAGAAGAATTTCGCCATTCTCGTCTGCTTGAATCAAAGCGGTGACACGGCGTTCCAGGCGAGCGACGAGGCCGTCGGTGCCATGATCAAACTTCTCCAGAGCCAGCCAAAATAGAGGCACGCCCCGTATCAAGGGCGTTTGCTTTAATCCACAAATTCTGCTTTAATCTGCGGACGAATGAATTTCTTCGTTCAACGCAGCGAACTGCGCGACCTCTACGACAAGGTCGCCGCAGGCGAACGTATTTCCGAGGCGGATGCCCTCCGGCTATTTGAGTCAAAGGATTTGAACGCGCTCGGCGCCATCGCGGACCTGGCGCGCCAGAAAAAAGTCGGCAATCACGCCAGCTACATCATCAACCGGTACATCAACTACTCGAACTATTGCATCCTGTCGTGTCAGTTCTGCTCGTTCGCGCGCAAGAAACGCGATGCCGACGGTTTCGAGTTCACCACGGAACAGATCGTCCAGAAGGTGCGCGAGGCGCTCGCCCTCGGCATCACCGAACTGCACATTGTTGGCGGGTTGCATCCGTCCCTGCCCTTCAGTTATTACACGGACATGCTCAAGGCGCTCCGCGCGCTCGATGCGCGGCTGCAATTGAAATGTTTCACCGCCATTGAAATTCTGCACCTTGCCTGGCTGGCCAAAAAAACCGTCGAGCAAACGCTGGTTGAATTGAAGGCCGCCGGGCTCGATTCGCTCACCGGCGGCGGCGCGGAGATTTTTCGCAAGGAAGTCCGCTCCGCCATCGCCAAGGGCAAGGAATCCGCCGAAGAATATCTGGATGTACATCGCACCTGGCACCGGCTGGGCGGGCGCAGCACCTGCACCATGCTTTACGGCCACGTCGAGAGCCTGGTTGACCGTGTGGACCATCTGCGCCAGTTGCGCGCATTGCAGGATGAGACGCACGGGTTCACCGGTTTCGTGCCGCTGGCGTATCAGCCGGACGACAACAACATCCCGGTCGAAAAACCGCCGACCGGTTTTGATTCGCTGCGCACCATCGCCGTGAGCCGCATTTACCTCGACAATTTCGACCACATCACCGCGTATTGGGTCGGCCTGGGGTTGAAGCTCGCGCAGGTGGCGTTGAGCTTCGGCGCGGACGATTTGCACGGCACCATCATCGAGGAACACATCTTTCACATGGCCGGCGCCACCTCACCGCAACTGCAGACCGAGGCGGCCATGATCAAGGCCATCCGCGAGGCCGGTTGCATTCCGGTGCAGCGCAACACTTTTTACGAGCCGATCAAGATTCTGGAGAGCGCGCCGGCTGTCGAGACCGAGGAAAATTCAAAGCGGTCGAAGATGCTGGAAGACAACCTGGCGACGGCGTAAAACGGATTCAAAAGGCTGAAAACAACAGAAAAACCTTCTCGTCAATGGCAAATGGGCTTAAAGGGAACAGGCGATTCGACCGATACTGTTCTGGTCTCGAAAGGTCCCGCTCGCGGCATGAACCGACGTTGAGCAATGAAATGTCGCCGGCCTGAATTTTAAAAATGAACAAGAAAATTGGTATTGTCACCGGCGGCGGGGATTGTCCCGGCCTGAACGCGGTCATTCGTGCGGTGGCCAAGACGGCTGCTTTTCGCGGTTGGGAAACCATTGGCATCATCGGCGGTTACGAAGGTTTGCTCGCGCCGCAAAACTACCGCGTCATTGATTACAAGGCGCTCGACGGCCTGCTCGTGCGCGGCGGCACTATTCTCGGCACGGCCAATCGCGGGCGGTTTTCCTCCAAGACCGGCCACAGCGAGACGCGGCAACTGCCGAAGGAATTGATCGATGAGACCCGGCGCGGCATGGAGACACTCGGCATCTCGGCGCTGGTGTCCGTCGGCGGTGACGGCTCGCTGACCATCGCGCAGCAGATGCACGAAAACGGCATCCCCGTGGTGGGCGTGCCCAAGACCATCGACAACGATCTCGCGGCCACCACCACTACATTCGGTTTCGATTCCGCAGTGGCCTGCGCCACCGATGCCTTGGACCGGCTGCATACCACGGCGGAGAGCCACAACCGCGTCATGGTCCTGGAAGTGATGGGACGCTACGCAGGCTGGATTGCCATTTATGCCGGAGTGGCGGGCGGCGCGGATGTGATTTTGATTCCGGAGATTCCATTCAGTTACGAAAGTGTTTGCTCGGCGATCAAGGAACGCGAAAAGCACGGCAAACATTTCACGCTCGTAATCGCCGCGGAGGGCGCCAAACCGACGGGCGGCGATTTTGTCATGTCCGGCTCGCAACAGGAAAACCGCGAGGCGCGGTTGGGCGGCATCGGCGCCGTGGTGGCGACGGAAATTGAAAAGCGCACCGGCAAGGAAACCCGGGCCATGGTGCTTGGCCACCTGCAACGCGGTGGCAGCCCCACCTACATGGACCGCGTTCTTTGCACGTTGTTCGGCGCAAAAGCCGTCGAGTTGATCACGGAAGGCCGGTTCGGCCGGATGGTCGCGCACAACGGAAAATTTGTGGACAGCGTGCCGCTGACGGAAGCCATCGGACGGTTGCGGACGGTGCCGTTGGACGAAGGTTTCGTCCATGCCACCCGCGCCCTCGGCATCAGCCTGGGCGACTAGGTGCATGTCTCTGATTTGTTGGGGCGGGCGTCCCCACGGGTTGGCCGCCGCAGTATTGACGCGCCCGGGCCGGCCCGTCACGAAACCTGTCCGACCCGATGCATCGTTTTCTTTTCAATAAACTGGTTCACCGGAAGGGGATTTCATAGTCTTCCGCCTGATTTGGACACAACATCGGGACCAGTTCAAAAATTCCGCATCGGCTCGGTGAAATACCTCAATGCCGTGCCGCTCACGCGCGGCATTGAAGGCGAGGTTGTTTTTGCCACGCCTGCCCAACTCGCCGAGATGCTCCGGCGCGACGAACTCGACGCTGCGCTCGTCAGCATCACCGAGGTTCTGCTCAACGATCGTTATGATATTCTCGCCGGCATCGCCATCGCGTCGTTCGGCGAGGTGTACAGCGTGTTTCTCGCGCATCGTGTGCCGCTGGGAAAAATCACGGAAGTGTTTTGCGACGCCGCGTCGCTCACCAGCGTGAACCTGTTGAAGGTGTTGCTGGCCGAGCGCGGATTGCGTCCGGAATTCAAGCCGCTGGCCGATTACGCTGCCGCTGTGCGGCTGGACGCCGTTCTGCTCATTGGCGACCGGGCGATTGATTTTCAACGCGCACCGCACACGCACGAGATTTTCGACCTCGGCGCGGAGTGGCTGGCACTAACGAACCTGCCATTTGTCTATGCGGTGTGGGCGTTGCGGCGGGGAATTGAAAACCGGGATCTGCGCCAGGAACTGCACGATGCGAAGCAATTCGGCGTTGAAACGCTGGATTACCTGATCAAAACCCGCGAGGAATATGACGAGGATTTCCGCCGGGATTATTTCGAGTGGAACATCCACTACCATCTTGCCACGGATGAAAAGCGCGCAATTACTAAATTCTGCGAACTGTTGCAGAAGCACGGGCTGGGGCCGGTGTACGAACCGAAGTACGTGGCGTAGCGGCTCTCGGCAGAAAGCCGCGCACTATTGGAGCGCGGACGGCTCATCCACGGGATATTTGGTTTTGGATTCGCGGGCGTGCCGCCCTCTTTTTACAGACGCCAGAAACGGCGATTTTCCAATCGCCGCTACGTTTCCTTCTCCAGCTTCGCGAGTGTTTCGGGGTCGCGTACGTCCACCCAGCGGCCCTGGATTTCGAGTCCGGCGAGTTTTTGCCCGCCGGCCACGATGGCGCTGATGGCGTCGGTCAGTTCGTATTCGCCGCGCGGCGATTTTTGCAGCCGGGCCGTGAAATCGAACAGCGTTGGGCGAAAGATGTAGATGCCGGCGTTGTACCACGCCGGAACGCCGGGCTGGAGCCAGCCCTCACGGCGCAATTGCTCCACTTGCTCGCGGGACGGCTTTTCGACGAGCCGTTTCAGGCAGAATTGTTCGTCGAAGAAATTCAATCCGCCCTTGGTCACGTCCTCGCCGGGAGTGACGGTGATGACGCCGGCAAAATCACCTTCGCCAAAGCGCCGGATCATTTGCGGATACGTTGCGGGTGGGACCAGAATGTCCCCGTAGGTCAGCAGGAACGGTGAATCGCCGATGAACTCCTTCGCAAGTTCCGGCGCCTTGCCTGTGCCATCTTGGACGACCTGGCGGCCGAAGGCGATGCGCGCGTTCCATTTTTTGCCGTCGCCGAAATGATTTTCAATCACCTCGGCCCGCCAGCCGGTGACGATGAAGATTTCGCGGATGCCCGCGGCGATGACGCCTTCGACGATAAGTTCCAGGATGGGCTTGCCCAATGCCGGATGTTTGAGCATGGGTTTCGGCAACTCGTTGGTGAGCTCCCGCATGCGCGTGCCCTTGCCGGCGGCCAGAATGACAGCTTTCATGCGGTTAGAATTTTGTCAGCTTTTCCAATTCCTTCACGCGGTGGTTGATGTCGGTGCGTTTGATCTGGGTGGTGCGGTTCAGGCCGAAGCCTTCGCAGCAGAACGAAGCGGTGACGCTGCCGTAAATCATCGCACGCCGGATGTTGGCATCAATCGAGCCTTTCGCCGTGGCCAGATAACCCATCATGCCGCCCACAAAGGAATCGCCCGCGCCGGTCGGATCCACGACCTTGGACAGGGGATACGCCGGGCAGATGAAAATGCCTTTCGGGCTGGAGAGGATGGAGCCGTGAGAACCTTTTTTGATGATGACGTATTTCGGACCGAGCTTATGGATCTTTTTTAACGCGTTGAAGACGTTGTCTTCCTTGGTCAATTGATGTGCCTCGCTGTCGTTGAGCACAAAACCGTCGAGGCGCGGAATGAGCTTCAGCAGGTCCGGCAGGGCGATGTTCAGCCACAGGTCCATGGTGTCGGCCACAACGAATTTCGGGCGGCGCATCTGGTCGAGCACATGATGCTGGAGGGCGGGCGCGATATTGGCCAGCAGCACGAACGGCGTGGTCTGGTGGGCCTTTGGCAGCGTGGGGTTGAAGGTCTCGAACACGCCCAGCTCGGTCAGCAGCGTACGGCGGTTGTTCATGTTCAGTTCATATTCGCCCGACCAGTGAAAGGTCTTGCCGGGCAGGATCTGGAGGCCGTCGAGGTTGATTTTGTGCCTGCGGTAAAGCTCGAGATATTTTTTTGGGAAATCCTTGCCGACGACGCCGATCAGTTTGACCGGGCTGAAAAAGCTTGCGGCGACGGCGGCGTGGCTGGCCGACCCGCCGAGCAGGCGCGGGTTTTCCGCGTTCGGGGTTTTGATGGAATCCAGGGCGGTGGAACCGACAATTAAAACGCTCATTGGTTTGGGAGATGGGAGATGGAAGTTTGGAGTTGGGGGACAAAAATCAGTAGCCGCCTTTGCCTTTTTGAATCAGTTCGATTTCGTAGCCTTCCGGCGCGTCAATGAAGGCGAAAAATGTGCCGCTGGAAGTCGTCGTTGGGCCGTCGGAATATTTTAGTCCGAGTTTGGCAAGGTGTTTGCCGAATTCCTCGAGGCTGTCCACCTCAAAGGCGAGGTGAGTGAGGTCGGGCTGCACCTGCACCGGCTCGCTGCCGGGGAGAAAGCAGATCTCGATCTCCTCCGGGCTTCCCGGCGTTTTGAGGAACACGAGTTCCGAGCCGCGTGGCGACTTGTGCCGCTTTATCTCCGCCAGGCCCAGCACGTCGCGGTAGAACCGGACGGTGCGTTCCAGGTCGTTCACACGATAGCGCGTGTGCAGCATTTTTGTGACTCTGCTCATGCAGCAAAACTTAACGAAAACTTAAACAGGAGGAAACAGAGAAAACAGAGATATTAAACCGAATTCTCTGTTGCCTCCGTTTTCTCCTGTAAAGCGGTATGCCTCAGTTTTTCATTTCCTGACCATTGTTTCTGAGTCATGATGGGATCGAATTATGGGCAAGCGACGTGAAGCGCGTGAACGCGCGGTGCAGTTTTTGTTCCAGCATGATTTGAACCCGCCGGAAAGCCTGGACCGGGCGCTAAATGAATTCTGGGACACACAACGCGCGGCGGCCATCGCCGGGGAAAAAGGGCCGGCGACCTGGGGCCAGCCGGTGGAACTGCCGCCGCCGACCGCCGATGAGGCGGCGATGCGCTTGTTCGCCGATCCACTGATTCGGGGGGCCTTGGAGCATCGCGACTCGATTGACGAGTGCATCAAGGGGCACGCGAAGAACTGGGAGTTTCACCGCATCGCCGCCGTGGACCGCAACATCATGCGGCTGGCGATTTACGAGATGCTGTACCGCGATGACATCCCGCCCATCGTGAGCATCAACGAGGCGGTGGACATCGCCAAGAAATTTTCCACGCAGGACAGCGGCAAATTCGTCAACGGCATCCTCGACAAGGTGCGCAGTGAGCTGATGCGGCCGGCAAGAGACGTAAAATGAAATTCGCCGACCTGCATTTGCACACGTTTTTTTCCGACGGCACGTTTTCGCCGGAGGAATTGGCCGGGCACGGCGCGCGGCTGGGTTTCGCGGCGCTGGCGCTGACGGACCATGATTCGGTCGAGGGCTGCGTCCGGATGGCGGCGGCCTGTGACGCGGCCGGCATGGAATTCATCCCCGGCACGGAACTCACCGCCGAGCACAATGACACGGAGCTTCATCTACTCGGCTATTTCCTGGATACGCAGAACCGGAAGCTGCTCACGGAAATCGCCAAGTTCCAGAGCGTCCGGCAGAATCGCATCCGGGAGATGGTTTCACGTTTGAACGAATTGAAGGTGCCGCTGGACGTTGAGTCCGTGTTCGCGCTGGCCAACTGCAGGTCGCCCGGCCGACCGCACGTCGCGCGCGCGCTGGTGAAGGCGGGGTTTTGCAAGACGAACGACGAGGCGTTCGAGCGGTTTCTCAAAAAAAACCGTCCGGCCTGGGTGCCGAAGGCCAAGATGTCCGCGCTCGAAGGTGTCGAATTGATCCACCAGGCCGGCGGGGTTGCGGTCATGGCGCATCCTGGTTTGAACCGCACGGATGAAATTATTCCCGCACTCGTGGAAGCCGGACTGGATGGCATCGAATGTTTTCACACCAAACATTCGACCAATGCCGCCGAGCGTTATCTGGAGATTGCTGACAGGCATCATCTGCTCGTGACGGGCGGTTCCGATTGCCACGGCTTCAGCAAGGGCAAGCCGCTCATTGGCACCGTCAAACTGCCCTACGACCACGTTAAAAAGCTTAAATCGAAAGCCGGAAGCCGAGGGCTGCAGGCGGAAACTCCACATTAACCCATGGGTCTTTTCGCCAAGTTCAAGGCCGGTCTGCAAAAGACGCACAGCCGGCTGACGCACGAGATCAAGCGCATCGTCACGCGTTCACCCAAATTGGACGCGTCGTCGCTCGAAGAGTTGGAAGCCGCCCTCATCGCCGCTGACCTCGGCATGACTGTGACGCAACAAATCGTCGCTGCCGTCAAGCTCGCCTACGAATCGCAGGGCACGACCGGCCATGATGTGTTTGCCATCGCGCGTGCTGAGGTTGAAAAGAACCTTGCTTCGAACCGGCCCGATCTGCTCAAAGCTCCGGGCGGACCGACCATCGTCTCCATCGTGGGTGTTAACGGTACGGGCAAGACCACGACTTCCGCCAAGCTGGCGCATCTGATTCAATCCCGGAAACAGACTGCGCTGCTCGCTGCGTGCGACACCTTTCGCGCCGCCGCGATCGAGCAACTCAAGCTTTGGGGTGCGCGCCTGAAGATTGAAGTCATCGCGGGTGCCTATGGTGCGGACGCGGCGTCCGTGGCGCACGACGCCGTGACAGCCGCGCAGGCGCGCGAGGTGGATTACCTGTTCATCGACACGGCGGGCCGGTTGCATACCAAGCACAACCTGATGCAGGAACTGCAGAAACTGCATCGTGTCATCGGCAAGCAGGTGCCCGGCGCCCCGCACGAAGTGTTGCTGGTGCTCGACGCGACGACCGGCATGAACGCGCTGACCCAGGCGCGCGAATTCCACAAGGCCGTGCCGCTGACCGGCCTCATCGTGACCAAACTTGACGGCACGAGCAAAGGCGGCATGGTCGTTGCCATCCAAAAGGAGCTGGCTTTGCCGATCAAGTTTGTCGGCCTGGGCGAGCAACCGGACGATCTCCAGTCCTTCGACGCAAAACAATTCGCGCAGGCGTTGTTTGAGGGTTAACCGGCCCGCAAACGGGACGTCGGTGCTTGCAAAAAAACCGCAGGATGTGTAGAGGATAAACCGCATGAGCCAATTCACACGCCGGATTTTGTTCCTTCTATTTTTTGTATCCGGCTTTTGCAGTCTGGTTTATCAGGTGGTCTGGACACGAATGGCCTTTGCCTCATTCGGGATCATCACTCCGGTCCTTTCGGTGGTGTTGTCGGTCTTCATGCTGGGACTGGCGGTCGGTTCGTGGGCTGGCGGCAGGCTCATCGCTTCATTGGTTCAAAAATCCGGATTTTCGGCGGCCGTTTTTTATGCGGTCGCGGAGATGTTAATCGGGCTGGGGGCTTTTGCCGTCCCGAGGTTGTTCGCGGTGGGGGAACATTTTTTACTGGCGTCCGGCCAGACAGATTCATTCCGGTATTTGTCACTTTCGGCTCTGGTTCTTGCCGCCGCCATTTTGCCCTGGTGCGTGTGCATGGGTACGACGTTCCCTTTCATGATGGCGTATGTCCGGGAACAAGATGGCAAAAATTCAGAAAGCTTCAGTTTTTTATATCTGGCCAATGTGCTGGGAGCGATGAGCGGCACCTTTTTAACCGCCATCGTTCTGGTGGAACTGTTGGGATTTCACCACACACTTTGGGTGGCTGCAGCCGGCAATTTTATCATCACACTGACCGGCCTGGGGCTGGGTTGGAAGCAACGGGGTCGGCCGAAAGCTTTGGCGGAAGCGTACACCGGAACGGGTTCCGGGGGTGCCGGTCATGCTGAAAGTGCCCGGAGCCGGCTGGTCAAATGGATCTTGTTTTTGACCGGTTTTGCGGCCATGGCGATGGAGGTGGTTTGGACCCGCGCCTTCACACCGGTTTTGAAAACCCAGGTTTATTCCTTCGCCCTGATCGTCTTCACTTATTTGGGGGCCACATTTTTGGGCTCGTTGATGTATCGCCGGGATCTGCGCAGGAACTGCCCTTCTTCGACGGGCAAATTGATTTCCGCACTGGCGATGACGGTTTTTTTGCCCGTGCTGGCCGATGACCCGCGCATGGTCGCCGCCTATTACTGGACGAGTTCCATTGATGTGTTGAGCGCTGTCATTGTGCTGGCCAGCATCTGTCCATTTTGCGCTTTGTTGGGATATTTGACGCCGGGTTTGATTGACGGATATGCGGCCGGCCAGCCGAAGGTTGCCGGTCAGGCCTATGCTATTAATGTATTGGGTTGCATTCTGGGACCGCTCTTCGCCTGTTATATATTGTTGCCCCATTGCAGTGAACGTCATGCCTTGATCCTGCTCGGTCTTCCGTTTCTGGCGCTGGGATTGGTGCTTTACCAGCCACGGCGCCAATGGCAGCGTTGGGGCGTGGGACTCGCCGGCGGGGCGATGCTCGTTTGGGCTGCAGCCGGCGCCGAAGATTTTGAAGGGATGCTGTTTAGAACTACCAGGCATACCGTTGTTCGGCGGGATTACACCGCTTCGGTCATTTCCTTTGGCGAAGGCGATGGCCGGTTTCTGCTGGTCAATGGCATTGGCATGACCAGGCTCACCCCGATCACCAAATTCATGGCGCATCTGCCGCTGGCCTTTCACAAAGGCCGGCCTGAGTCGGCATTGATCATATGTTTTGGGATGGGGACGACGTATCGTTCAGCCCTGAGCTGGCATCTGCGGACCACTGTAGTTGAGCTGGTGCCCAGCGTGACCAAGGCCTTCGGATTTTATCACCGGGATGCGGCGCGTTTTGTCAACGATCCCAACGGACAGATGGTCATTGATGATGGCCGGCGATTTCTCAACCGGTCGGCCGGGCAATTCGACGTCATTGTTGTGGATCCGCCGCCGCCGGTTGAAGCCGCCGGTTCCAGCCTGCTCTTTTCCCGGGAATTTTGTATTCTGGCCCGACACCATCTGAAACCCGGCGGTATTCTCCAGCTATGGTATCCCGGCACGGATGACAATCCCACGGCCCAAGCCGTGGTTCGTTCGGTTCAAGAGGCTTTTCCCTACGTGCGTTGCTTCCCATCAGTCGAAGGTTGGGGTTTGCATTTGCTCGCTTCCTCGGAACCTATCGAGAAGCAAACGGCCCAAGGATTGGCGGCAGACATGCCGGCCGACGCGAAAAACGACCTGTTGGAGTGGGGGCATTCCATTGACCCGACCGGCTATTTGAACCTCGTTGTTTCACATGAAATACCCATTCAAAACCTCCTGAACCGCAATCCTGAAATTCGGCTCACGGATGACCGCCCCTTCAATGAATATTTCCTCCTGCGGCAAGCCGGGCTGGCTTGGCGTTAACACCCAACCGGCGCCGTCCCACGTTGATTGAAATGGACCGGCCAAGAAAATCAATCGCCGACAGGGATTTGGACCTGATGCGGATTGCTTTACGGCTGGCATGCCGTGGACATGGACACACTTCTCCAAATCCAATGGTCGGGGCGGTTTTAGTAAAAGGAGGAAATATCATCGGGCGCGGATGGCACCAGCTCGCGGGCGGGCCGCATGCGGAAATCGAAGCGCTTCGCGATGCGCAAAGTCACGGGCACAATCCCAAAGGCGCAACGCTTTATGTCACACTGGAGCCCTGTTGCACACAGGGCCGGACTCCGCCCTGCACGGACGCCATCATGGTTGCGGGAATCAAACGCGTGATCGTCGGTGCGGTTGACCCGAACCCGAGACATTCCGGCCGGGCCTTCCAGATTTTGAAACATGCGGGGATTGAGGTGGTTTCGGGAATATTGAGCGATGCCTGTGCAAAATTGAATCAAGCGTTCAATCACTGGATTGTTCATCGCGCACCATTTGTCACCGTGAAGGCGGCCATGACGCTGGATGGAAAAATCGCCACGGCCAGCGGCGAATCGAAGTGGATCACCGGCGAACGGGCCCGCGCCTGCGGCCTGAAACTACGGCGGGGCAGCGACGCGATACTGGTGGGGATTAACACGATTCTGGCTGATGATCCGGGTCTGATGGCCAGATGGCAGATGGGGAAACCGATCCGGCGCATCATACTGGATTCGCTGGCGCGAACACCCCTGACGTCAAAAATTGCGCAGGATGAATACGCGGCTCTTACTACAATTGTGGTGAGCAAACGTGCGCCAAAGAGCCGTGTGGCTGCTTTGGAAACGCGCGTGCGTGTGCTGATTGCGCCGTTGAAAAAATCCGCAATCCGCAATCCGCAATCCGCAATAGATTTGCGCTGGTTGTTGAAAAGGCTTGGGTCGGAAAATGTCACCAGCTTGCTGGTTGAAGGCGGCGGCGAGGTGAATGCCTCGTTTTTGCTTGGTGGTTTGGCGCAACAGGTCGCTTTTTTCTACGCTCCGAAAATTCTGGGAGGACGGGATTCGCGCAAAGCGGTAGCAGGCGACGGAGCTGCGAGCTTGGCGGAGGCGGTTCAGCTTCGTGGCCTCGAATGGCGGCGGCTCGGTCCGGACTTGTTGCTGACAGCCCGGGTGTTCCAACCGCCGCCTTCAGGTAGAGTTCACAGATCTGGCGGCATGTTTTAAATTTGTCGCGAGCCGAAGCCTGCGGCTACAATGCGGGAATCATGTTCACAGGCATTGTTGAAGAAGCGGGAACCGTCGAGCGCGTCCGGCCAACGGCAAAATCCATCGAGCTGACCCTGCGCGCCCGGCTGACCGGACGGGGGCTGAAGCTGGGCGGCAGCCTGGCGGTGAACGGTTGTTGTCTTACGGCGGTAAAGGTTTCCCCGCGCGGAAAATTCAAGCTGGCGCGTTTCGATCTGCTCCAGGAAACGTGGCGGCGAACCAATCTGCAGTTCGTACGGCCGGGTTCGCTCGTAAATCTGGAACGGCCGTTGCGCGCCGCCGGCGAGTTGGGCGGACATTTCGTGACCGGCCACATTGATGGCATTGGCAAGATCATCCGCTGGGAACGCGCGGGAATGGATCATGTGCTCGACATTGCGGCGGCGCCGGAAGTGATGCGCTATCTGGTATTCAAGGGCTCGGTGGCCGTGGATGGCATCAGCCTGACGGTGGCGGGTGTGCAGAAAAAAAGTTTTCGCATCTGGATCATCCCGCACACCCATGAAATCACGGCCCTGCGCGAACGGAAGGTTGGCGACGCGGTAAACCTGGAAGCCGACCTGCTCGGAAAATATGCGGAGAAATTTCTGGCGGCGCGCGGTCGCTGACTCGTTCCCGCCAGCCGGTTCACCAGCCCACGGGCACGGTCATCTTTTTTCCGAAGCGATTGTGGTAATGCAGCTGTTTGTGGCGCTGCCCGTGTTCATGGACGAATTTTGTGATTTTGACGTCGTAGCAGCAGTACTCCGCGATTTCCGCGAGCTTGCCTTCCTTGAACCAGCGAATCGCCTGCAGGCCTTCCGCCGTCTTTTCCACGCCGAAGGTTGCGGTTGCAATCGAGTCGAGCGAGAGCCGGTGATTCAGCGTGTTTTGCAGCTCCACCATCATGTCGAGCGTCGGCAGCTGGCTCAAATCAAACGATGTGTAACCGTGAAGCACTTCGTAATCAAATCGTAAAATATTGAAACCCACCACCAGGTCGGCATGCTGCAAATCCTTGATGAGGTCATCCACCTGCTTTTCACCGTAGATTTTGTAATCGCCGCGCGCGGTGCCGAACGTCACGCCGATGCTCATCGCCATGCGGCTGATGTTGCCCCAGCCGCCCACTTCGTCGGCGGACTTCTGGGTTTCGAGGTCGAAATAGACAATGTTCTTCACGTCTTCCCACCCATGAAAACCATACTGGCGTCCGGAAACAAACTTAAACTTCGCGGCTTGCGTAAATTCACGGGCCGTTCCAAATTCCACCCATGTCACTGACACCGTCCACCATGCTGCCGCTCGGCACGCCCGCACCCGATTTTGAACTGCCGGATAGCGGCGGCAAGACCGTCGCCCTGGCGGACTTCAAGGGCAAGCCCGCCTTGCTGGTCATTTTCATGTGCAACCATTGTCCCTATGTGAAACATGTCCGCGCCGGGCTCGCGCAACTCGCGCGCGATTACCTGCCCCGCGGCGCGGCCATGGTCGGCATCAATTCCAATGACGTGGCGAATTATCCCGATGACAGTCCGGCAAAAATGGCCGCCGAAGCCAAGGCCGCCGGTTATTTGTTCCCTTATCTCTACGATGAGTCACAGGCTGTCGCCAAGGCCTATCGCGGCGCGTGCACCCCGGATTTCTTCCTGTTCGACCGGGGCCGCCGGCTGGTGTACCGCGGCCAGTTCGATGCCAGCCGGCCGGGGAATGGAATTCCCGTCACCGGCAAAGACGTGCGCGCCGCATTGGACGCCGTTTTGTCGGGCAAAAACACCTCGGAATTCCAGGCGCCCAGCATGGGTTGCAACATCAAGTGGAGGGCCGGCGGCGAACCGGATTATTTCTGAAACAACTTTGCCGTTGATATCGTCCTGGAGGGGAGTAGAGTCGCCTTGCCCCGGCATGATGGAAACCCGACAGCGCAGGCCGCACAAACCGGAGTGTCCATTTCTGCCCGGTAACTTCATGGTCCCATGACAACCCTCGCGTTGCCAACCTCGGCGGGCAGTGGTGTCGGAACGGACGCCCCGGCAGCCGGTGTAAAAATATTTCAAAGGATTCGCCTCGCCCCGGTGTCTGACTCTGTAAAAGAAAGCCAAATGGGCGACCCGGATGAAGACTTGGTGTTGCAGTGTCAAAATGGCAGCCCGGAGGCTTTCGAATCGCTGATACGCAATCATCAACGCATGATTCATTCGCTGACATTTAGGATGACCGGCTCGCTGGCGGACGCCGAGGACCTGGCGCAGGAGACGTTCATCCGGGCCTACGAGCAGATCGGCTCCTATCACGGTGCCTCGAAGTTTTCCACCTGGCTTTATCGTATTGCCCTCAACACCTGCCTGAACTGGCGCCGGCACGAATCGCGCCGGTCCCGGTTGCACGCCAATTGCGCCGACACTCTCGCCGAACAGCAGGCCGAGGCGGAGGTGGCTCCAGTGGAAGCCGAAACCAACAGGCAGGTGCAGGCCGCCCTGTTGAAACTCCCGGCGCGGCAGCGGGCGGCCATCGTGCTGACGGTTTATGACGGGCTCAATCACGCGGAGGCGGCCCGGACCCTGGGCTGCTCGGAAACCACCGTTTCGTGGCGCGTTTTCGCCGCCCGTAGAAAATTAAAACGCTGGCTGGCGGCTACAAGCCCATGAACGATTTTGACCTGGAATCAAAGCTGAGAAGCGTGCCGGTGCCGTCGCGTGAAGAGGATTATTGGGAATCGTTCCCGCAGCGCGTGCGGACCCAAATGCAACGCCCGGCTCCGGTGACGCGGACCCGCCGGGAAACCTGGCCGCTCCGGCTGGCGTGGGGCGGAAGCATCGCCTTTGCCTGCCTGGTGGTCAGCTTGACGGTCTGGTGCGGCCCGGAACAGATGACCCACACGGCTTCCGCCGCCCTGATGCAACACGGGAAATCATTCCGGGAGCTCGCCAAAATTTCAAATCACCTCCGCACCTTGCTGCAGGATGAGCATGGGTTGCACTATCTGGTCGCGGACCAGGAATGATCGACATCGATTTTTATGTTTTTAGCAACGACCCAGACCACCAATGGAGGAAAAAGCCCGGAGACCTCCGCGCCGGAGATTCTGGAGAATCTCGTGCGCCTGGCCGGGCGGGCGGGGGCGAGCGATATTCACCTGCAAATGCGGGGCAAAACCGCCGAGGTTGGCTTCCGGCTCGACGGCCTGCTGGTGCCTGGCAGCGAACTGTCCGCCGAAATTGCCGAGCGCGTGTTTGGACGCATCAAGTTTCTGGCGCGGCTGAAAACTTACCTGGAATCCCTGCCCCAGGACGGCCGCATTTCCCGCGATGATCTGGGTGGTGAAAACGACATTCGCGTCGCCACCTACCCAACCGTGACCGGCGAAAAGATTGTCCTGCGCCTGTTTAACACCTCGTCTGCAAAATCCCTCCCGGAGCTGGCTTTGCCGGATTTTGCCTGCGCCGAACTCGGGAATTTTCTCCGCCAGACCACCGGGCTGCTGTTGCTCACCGGGCCGGCGGGCAGCGGCAAGACCACGACCATTTACGCCTGCCTGCGGCATCTGGCTGAACTCGGCGGCCGGCACATCATCACGGTCGAAGACCCGGTGGAACAAATCATTCCAGGCACGATGCAGACCGAGGTCAACGAGGCCGGCGGCCTCGATTTTGCCCGCGCCGCGCGACACCTGTTGCGGCAGGACCCCCAGGTGCTCATCCTCGGCGAGATCCGTGACGAAGCCACCGCGCAACTGGCCGTCCGCGCCGGCCTCACCGGCCATCTCGTGATTTCCACGCTGCACGCCGGTTCCTGTCGTGGGGTTTTTGAACGGCTGCTGGCGATGTGCGCCGACTCCTCCGCCGTCGGCAGCGCGGTGGAATTGGTTTTGAACCAGCGGCTCATCCGTAAAATTTGTTCCAAGTGTGGCGGGGCCGGATGCGAAACCTGCCTGCAAACCGGTTATTTGGGCCGCGTACCGGTGGTTGAATCATTGCGAGTGGACGAATCCGCCCGGGAAAAAATCCGTTGCGGCGACGTGTCAACGCTGGCGCCGGCGCAGCCCCTGGAAGCCTCGGCGCGGGCGCTGGTGAACCAGGGCGTGACCAACGAGGCGGAATTTAAACGGGTGTTTGGCTTATGAAAAACGACGAGTTTGCCTTCTTCAACCAACAACTGGCGGCGATGCTGCGGGACGGCATTCCGCTGGAAGGCGCGCTGCACCGGTTATGCGAGGATATGCGCCATGGTGTCATGCGCGATGAACTGCAGCTGCTGGAAGCCGACCTGAGCCGGGGCGTTACGATGGCCGACGCGTTGGCGGCGCGCAAACTGCCCGAGCTTTACAAGCGGATGATCCTCATCGGCGTCAAGAGCGGCGACCTGCCCGGCTCGCTCACCATGCTGGCAGATTATTTGCAACGCCAGAACAGCCTTTGGATGCGGCTGAAAAGCCTGATGGTTTATCCGTGCATCGTCCTGATCGCCGCATTTTTACTGGCCTTGTTTTTAACTTATATCCTCAGCACGTTTCTGTGGGGAAACTTTGCCTTTCTCGCCAACTATCCGCATGTTCCAATTGTCTGGATGGGTTTGTGGGTGTCACCGGTCATGCTTGGATTGGCGGTGGTGGCGGCCTTGATCGCGGTTTCCGTTCCGTCCATCCGCCGGCAATTGCGTTGGCGGCTACCGACCTTCAAGGAAGCTAGCCTAGCCCAGGTCGCCTCCGCCATGGTATTGCTGTTGAAGAACGGCGTGCCGCTGGGCGACGCGCTGGCCTTCGTCGAGCAGCTGGAACAGGGAACGATTGCGGCTGGGGAAATCGGGGAGTGGCGCGGGCGTCTCGCTTCTGGCCGGGGAAAATTTGCGGAGATGGCCGCTTCCAGTCGTGTGTTCCCGCCGCTGTTCGTCTGGACGATCGCCCAGTCCGGCGAGAACCTGACCGCCGGTTTTCAGCGTGCTGCTGAACTCTACCAAGCTCGTGCCATGTATCGCTCCGAACTGCTGCTGTACTCGGCCCTGCCTTGCGCCATTCTTGGGCTGGCCGCCATGATCATTGTCCAAATCTTGCCGGTGGCTGGCACCTTGACATCGTTTCTCAGCTGGCTTGGCAGCGGTGATTAAGGCTTTAATGAATATTGGAATTCATCTTTTGCCCCTGCTTGGCCAGGCATTTTCCGGCGGTCGTTCGCCGACGCCAACCGATGCGCTGGCGAATTTTCTGGCAGCATTCATTGGCGGTCTTTTCCTGGTTGCCGTCGGTGTCGGGGTGATTTCTCTGATTCACTTTTGTTTCACTGCACCGATGCGCCGGATGGAGCGCGCGCGGCTGTTTCTGGATTTGCTGGAAGATGCGCTTCGGCGCGGCCAGTCCGTGGAGGCAACGATTCTTTCCATCGCGCAAAGCCGCGACCGGACCCTGGGCGTGCGCTTTCATCTGCTCGCCGCCCACATCGAAGGCGGATTGCGGTTCGTGGCGGCGCTGGAAAAGGTACCGCGCTTTCTGCCGCCGCAAATCGCCGCCATGCTCCGGGCGGGTGAGCAGCTCGGCGACCTCCGGCGCGTGCTCCCCGCGTGCCGGGAAATTTTGCGGGACCGGCCCGCGGCCGTTCGCAGTGCCATGCATTACCTGATTCTGGTCGTGCTGATCTTCTCGCCGGCGTTTGTTTTCCTGGTGGGGATGATGTCGGTCATGATTATTCCAAAGTTCAAGGAGGTTGCCGGCGGCAGCGGTGTCGAGTTGTGGCCGGTGACGCAGTTCGTCTTTGGACATACCGGCTGCCTGGTTGGCATTGAAACCATTCTTTTCCTGCTTCTGGTTGCTGCCACGGTGATTTACATCGGCGGACCGGGATTGGTTCGCTGGCTTCAATTTCGCGGGTTTCCAATCGTGGACTGGATTGCCTGGCACCTGCCGTGGAAGCAAAAGCGGTTGCAGCGAACCTTCTCCGCCATGCTTACCGTGCTGCTCGACGGCGGCGTGCCGGAAGCCGATGCCGTGCGGTTGGCGGGTGACTGTACTGCCAATGAAATCTGCCGCCACCATGCCGCGCGGGTGCTGGCCGCGCTGGCGCGGGGCATCAAACTGGACGATGCCGTCCGGGCGTTTGACGACAGCGGCGAATTTCACTGGCGGCTGACCAATGCGATCCACGCGCGCGGCGGATTTTTGGGCGCGTTGCGGGGCTGGCATGAGGCGCTCGATGCCAAGGCCTTTCAACAGGAGGAGGCCACCGCCCACGCCCTCACCACCGGCTTGGTGATTTTCAATGGCGTGCTCGTTGCGCTGATTGCCGTCGGGATGTTTGGCATCCTGATTTCCTGTATCAATGCCGCGTTATTATGGTGACTGCCCGTTTACATAATTGGTCCGCCCGGTCGCCGCAAACGCGCGAACGCGGCTTCATGATGGTGGATTTGTTTGTCGGCGTGGCGATCCTGGCGCTGGCCATCATGCCGCTGGCCTATTCCTATGTCCGTGAAACCCGGTTGTTGCGCGCCGAATATTTTCGTGGTGTGGCCATGGAAATTGTGGACGGAGAAATGGAAATCCTGGCGGCCGGCGAATGGCGCGAAGTTCCGGACGGATCGCAACCTTACCCGGTCCATGCCGGGGCGGTGGCCAATCTGCCGCCGGGCCGCTTTCAACTGACCAAGACCGGCAACCATCTCCGTCTCGAATGGACAGCCAATAGTCGGCAGGGCATCGGCACGGTGGTCCGCGAGACTGACGTCAAATGAAATTGCGCGCATCCATCCACCAGGTCCGGTCCCGGGCAGGATATCTTTTGATTGAATGCCTGGTTTACCTTTCCGTGCTCGTGGTGATTCTCGGCCTCGCCCTGGGGGCGTTTTACGTCTGCTGGGATTATTCAAAGGCTTTGCATTACGCGACGGATGACATCAACGCCGCCTTGCACGCCGGTGAACGCTGGCGGGCGGACATTCGCGGCGCGACGGGCAAAATTGTCGTCGAAACCACGCCGGATGGAGAGGTCCTGCGGATTCCCTGCGGGACCGGCACAATCTTATACCGGTTTAATGCCGATGGAGTCAGTCGCCAGGCGGCTGCGTCGGATTTTTCGGAACGGCTGCTGCCGCCGGTCAAATCGTCGCGCATGGAGACCGGCGGCCGCCATCAGGTGACGGCCTGGTGTTGGGAATTGGAACTAACCCCGCGTCGCAAGGAAACGCACCTGCCGCTGCTGTTCACCTTTGAAGCGGCCACCAGGACAACCCCATGAAAATTTACCCGGCCAATTTTACCAGAATCCAACATCAGCGCGGCTCGGCGGTGGTAGGCATGATCGCCTTGCTGACTATCATGGTGATGCTGGCTGCCGCCAACAGCAGTGCCCTGTTCCATTTGCACCGCGAATTGAATTTGCTGGAGCACCGGCAGATTGAACGGCTGAATACCTCCCGGACGAACGCCACCGTGATTGTGGTGTTCCCGGCCACACCCGACCAGAAATGAATACCGATGTCGAAGCCAAAATCCGGATGCTCCAAGGATCAATGCGCTGCTTTGTGTTCGGTCTGCTGGGATTGCTGCCGGTGATCGGCCTGCCATTTGCGTTTGCCGCGCTCTGGATTTCAGGCCGGATTCGCGCCCGGGAAAAAAATTTCTGGAATGCGGCGCGGCCGTACCGCATTTGGGGCGTGATCAGCGCGGCGGTTGGAACAGTTTTTTGGACGGGGGTTCTGATATTTGCCATCACCCGTGCGATAATGATCGCGCAAGGGCTTGGCTGAATTCTTGTTCAAGCCTTCGGCAGCTTCTCCTCGACCATTTCACACAATGCGTGGAACAAAACCTTTTGCCCCTCCTGAATTCCCGCTGTGGAACTGCCCGGCACAATCAGGTCCAGGGTCGCCACCCCCCGGGTGAACCCGCCGTCCCGGCCCAGAAAACAGATGCTCCCGACCCCTTTGCGTCCGGCTTCCTCCAGCGCCCGCAGAACATTTTTCGATTTGCCGCTGGTGGTGAACGCAATCAGCAGGTCGCCTTTTTCAGCCAGGCCCCAGACCTGTCGCGCGAAGATTTCGTCGGCGCCGTAGTCGTTGCAGACGGCGGTCATATACTCACCATTGGCGGTGAGTGAAATGGCCGGGTAAGGCCGGCGGTCTTCGCGAAACCGGCAGAGAAATTCCGTGGCCAGATGCGTGGCGTCCGAGGCGCTGCCGCCGTTGCCGCACACGAGCAGCTTGTGCCCGGAGGCCAGGCACTGCAGGACCATTTTCGCTGCGCGTCCCAGCGGCTCCTCCAAAACCGCCAGTCCCCGCAGGGTTGCAATGGAGGTTTCAATCGCTCGTTGCAATTGTGTCATCCGGGGAGACTAATTGCTGGCCATTGAAAGAAAAGGCGAATCCTGCACTGCTTGCCGCTTGAGATTTTTCCCCGAGCGACTATTTTCTGGTCATGCCGATTTACGAATTTCATTGTGGAAAATGCGAACGCGACAGCGAAATCCTCGTCCGTTCCAGCGATTGGAAGGGGACCGCCTGCCCGCACTGCGGGTCAAAGAAATTGTCCAAGAAATTTTCGGTCTTCGCTTCCGCCAACATCGGCGGGGGCAACGCCGCGCCGTCCTGCGACAGCGGTGGTGGCGGCTGTTGTGGTGGTCATTGCCACGGTCATAATTAATTATACCGTGCTGCGTTTGAGTTTTCGATCAGCACAACCTGAAGGTTGCGGCTACGAACAGATTTCCCGTGCGGTCAACCGGGTTAAATCCTGCACCGCCCAGTCGGGCTGGTGATGTTTCAATTCATCCAGTTGGGCGCCGCCGGTGGCCACGGCGAGCACTTTTGCGCCGATGAATTTCCCGCAACGGATGTCGAACGGCGTGTCGCCCACCACGACAATTTCCCCGGGCCGCAAGTCCTGGCCCAGCACCCGGCGGCCGCGTTCGAGGGCCGCGGCAGCGATATGGTCGCGGTCTTCGTGGTCGTTGGCAAATCCACCGGTTTTAAAATAATCCCAAAGCCCGTAATGACGCAGCTTGATTTCGGCGCCAAGCCGGATGTTGCCGGTGAGGAGCCCGAGCGTGGGTGGTTGGGGCAGTGCCCGCAAATCATTCAGAAAACCGGTCACTCCCCGGCAGATTTCGCCCTGGCTTTGAGCAAGGATCTGGTCGAGCCAGAAAACATACCGCTCGAAGAACCGCTGGAAATTTTCCGGCGTGGCAGGGATGCCGTGGTGCGCGAAAAGTTCGCGGACAAGGCTGAAGTCCGTGCGCCCGGCGAAACGGACCTTTTCCGTGCCGTTGTGGGCGTTGAATTCGGTGGCGAGGGTCTGGGCGAAGGCCCGCGAACCGGCCCGCCCCGTGTGAACGAGCGTGCCGTCAACATCAAACAAAACCAGTCGAACCATCCAAAAACGCTGCCAGAATCCGGAACCATCCGCGAGTTTTTTTGCCGTGACCGTCCGCCTGGTCGTGCGGGTCGCAAGCTTTCGGGTTGCGCGTTGCGCCACAGGCGTGATAATGCCTCCCTGAATTCATGAACGAGTGGAACATTCAATCCCGTGCCCATGCCTGCGAGTTGTGCGGCCGGCCGTTTGCCGACAAGCAGCCGTATCATACGCTGCTTTTCGAACAGCCGCCGGAACTGCGGCGTTCGGACATCTGCGAGCCGTGCTCGCAAAAGCAACAGGCCGGAGACCCGCGGAGCCGCGCCGGATTCATCTCGCACTGGCAGGGCGTTTACGAGGCGCCGGTGGCGCCCGTGGATGCGATCCAAAAGGACACTGCCGAAACCCTGCTGCGGAAATTGATCGAGCACAATGATCCCCGTTATGCGCCCGCCGGTTACATTCTTGCCGTCATGCTCGAACGGAAACGCGTGCTTAAGGTGAAGGAACAGATCATCCGCGACGGCCGGCGCGTGTTCATTTACGAGCAGCCCAAGACCGGCGATATTTTCACCATTGCCGACCCGGACCTGCACCTGGACCAGCTGGAAGCCGTGCAGCGGGACGTGGCTTCGCTGCTCGAACACGGTTTGAATCCGCCCGCCTCCGCGGCACCAGCGGCTTCGGCGGAGCCGGCCGCCACGGTCGAAACGGCGGCCTCAACCTCTGCCGAACAACCTGCCGCCAATTGATCGTGTCCGAGTTTTCCGAATTTCAAACCCGTCTCGGTTATGTGTTCCGCGACGAGGGTTTGTTGCGTCTGGCGTTGACGCACCCGTCCGTGGCGCATGAGCAGGGGGCGCCGTCGCCGCACAACCAGCGGCTGGAATTCCTCGGCGACGCCGTGCTGCAACTCGTCCTCACGCGCGAGCTTTACGAGAAGTTCCCCGCGTTCGACGAGGGTCCATTGACCAAGGCGCGCGCCAAGCTGGTCAATCGCCGCACGCTGGCCGATCACGCCCGAATCCTCGGGCTCGGCGCGCAGATGATCCTGAGCCGCGGCGAGGAGATGCACGGCGGCCGCGAACGCGTCTCCACGCTGGCGGACACGCTGGAGGCGTTGCTGGGCGCCATTTTCCTGGACCGCGGCTTTGAAGCCGCCCGGGAATTCATTTTGCGCGAATTCAGCGCGGCCTTCGGACAGCTGAACACCCTTCCGCTCATCGACAATCCGAAAGGGGAGCTGCAGGAGTTGTTGCAGGCGCGCTCGCCCGAGGCGCCGGAATATCAGGTCATCGCCACCACCGGGCCGGACCACGACCGCGTGTTTGAATGCATTGTGCAACACGGAAACGTCGAGCTGGCGCGTGGTTGCGGCAAAAGCAAGAAGGCCGCCGAGAGCGATGCGGCTCGGGTGGCCTTGCAGAAATTGCGCGGTCAGTAACGCGGCACGTTGGAGTCAATTTCATCCGACCAGGCGGTGATGCCGCCCTTGACGCTCTTCAGGTATTTGAAGCCCTGTTCGCGCAGAAATCCCAGCGCCTTGAGCGAGCGCACCCCGGCCTTGCAATGGATGTAATAATGCTGGTTCGGGTCGAGCTCGGTGAACCGGTTTTGCAATTCACTCAACGGCAGCAGCGGCACGCCTTTCACGCGGGCGATTTCGTATTCATCTGGTTCGCGCACATCAATGACTTTGATGCCCAGCTTCGGATCGTCGAGCGCCTTCTTCATGTCCTGCACGGTGACTTCGTCGGGATGCATGCCAGGGTTCGCGGGTTCGGGCACGATGCCGCAAAACATTTCGTAATCAATCAACTCCGTGATGGTCGGATGTTCACCGCAGACGGGGCACTGCGGATCGCGTCGCAGTTTCAATTCGCGGAACTTCATGTCCAGCGCATTGAACAGCAGCAACCGTCCGACAAGCGAATTGCCTTTGCCGAGGGCGAGCTTCAGGATTTCCGTGGCTTGGATGCAGCCGACGATGCCGGGCAACACACCGAGGACGCCGCCTTCCGCACAGCTCGGCACCATGCCCGGCGGCGGCGGTTCGGGATACAGGCAACGATAGCATGGTCCGCCCAGATGCGGCGCAAACACACTGGCCTGGCCTTCGAAACGGAAAATTGAACCATAGACGTTCGGCTTCTTGAGCAAGACACAGGCGTCATTGGTGAGATAGCGCGTGGGAAAATTATCCGTGCCGTCCACGACGATGTCATAAGGCCGGATGAGGTCGAATGCGTTTTCCGAGCTGATGCGCGTGTTGTGGATGACCACTTCGCAATTAGGATTGATGCCCGCGATGGTTTCCTTGGCGGATTGCGCCTTGGGCCGGCCCACATCCGCGTCCGTGTGCAAAATCTGACGCTGCAGGTTGGAATAATCCACCGTGTCGAAATCCACGATGCCGATTTTGCCGATGCCGGCGGCGGCGAGGTACATGGCGATGGGCGAGCCGAGGCCGCCGGCGCCGATGCAGAGCACGCTGGTGCCCTTGATTTTCTTTTGGCCTGCCAGACCAACTTCGGGCAGAATCAGGTGCCGCGAGTAGCGGCGGATTTCGTCATTGTTCAATTCCATAAATCGAGCCAATCATCATATGGCAGAAGCGAAATAAATCAAGCCGTGCATCCAGCGATAAACATTTTTGGGTTTTGGGCGCTTGCTTTCCTGTCGCTTTGCGCGGCGCTCGCATTGTTGAATATTTTTTTCAGCCTGATTGACAACGACCTCACGTTGCACAGCGTCGGCAAGGAAGCCGCCATCGCCGCCGCCGCTTCGCTGATTGAAGGCGCAAGCGTTTGGGTGGTGGTAACTTTTATTCCACTGGGCGGCCGCGCACTGTTTCTTCCGGCACTCATCGTGGCCATCATTTACAAATTAGCACACTTGGAAGATTGGAGTTTCTACGAAATATTTGCGCTGCTCATGTTTCAATTGGTTATGGCGGCCATTGTCACTTGCCTGTTATTTGGTCATTTCTCGGCGGGGTTTGGCATTTTATTTGTTTTCTTCATCTGTCTGGCTGTCATCTTTGCTTTTATGAAAGGTCTGTAAATGAAATTTGATATTTCATCTCAAACCACCGCCGCGCGGCTCAAAAAACTTTCACTATTGCGCCCGACACTCGCCATTGTGCTGGGCAGTGGATTCCATCATGCCCTGACGGAACTGCGCGTGAGCAAGAAAATCTCCTACGCCAGGATTCCCGGCTTTCCCAAGCCCACCGTGAGCGGGCACGCGGGTGAACTGTATTTCGGCCACCTGGGCAAAACCCCGGTATTGGTCCTGAGCGGCCGGGCGCATTTTTACGAAGGCCATCCGATGGAACGGGTGACGTTCGCCGTGCGTGCGCTGGCCGCTTTTGGCATCACCGATCTGCTGCTGACGAACGCCGCGGGCGGCCTGAACCGGAATTTCCGCGCCGGCGATTTCATGGCGTTGACCGATCACATCAATCTGATGGGGGCCAATCCACTGCGCGGTCCGGCGGTCATGGGGCTGCCGCGGTTCGTGGATTTGACGGAGACGTACGACAAAAAATTGCGCGACTTGTTGTTCGCGGCGGGGAAAATCACCAAATTAAAACTACAGCGTGGTGTTTATCTGGCCGTGAGCGGCCCGAGCTATGAAACGCCGGCGGAGATCCGCGCGTTTGCGCGGCTGGGGGCGGATGCGGTGGGCATGAGCACGGTGCCGGAGGCGGTGGTGGCGCGGCAATGCGGGTTGAATGTGGCGGCGGTTTCATGCATCACCAACTTGGCGGCCGGCATCAGCCAGGGTAAACTGTCGCATGGCGAAGTGTTGGAAACCGCCGGACGAGTGAAGGTTCTGGCAGCCAAATTGCTCAAGCATTTCGCGGGATTGTATGGGGGAAATTAATAAACAGCGGCTGGTGCGGGCGGCGGCCGGGGCAAGAAAACAGGCGGTCGCTCCATATTCCAAATTCCGGGTCGGTGCGGCCCTGCTCACGAGTTCGGGTGAAATCATCGGCGGCGCGAACGTGGAGAGTGCGAGTTACGGCCTGACGTGCTGTGCGGAACGGGTTGCCCTGTTCAAGGCGCTGACCGGGGGAAGAAAAAAATTTGTCGCGGTCGCGGTGGTGGCGCGCTGCGATGGCGGGCCAATGCCGTGCGGCGCGTGCCGGCAATTGCTGGCGGAATACGCGCCGGACGCGACGGTGTTGGTGGTGGACAGCCGGGCGCCGGCCAAGGCCAGGGAATTTTCCGTGCGGGAACTGCTGCCGCTGGCATTTGTCATTCCTTGAAATTTCTCAAAAGGACGGTAGGCTGCCATGCTCGATTGGTTTGAATGAAGCCTGAAATAGTATTCGGTTTGGAAGGTGCAGCCTGGCCGGCGTTGCTGTTGAACGCGGGCGGGGACGTGCTGCGCACGAACGCGGCGGGAACCGGCATGTTCGGCGCGGCGCTGGGCGGTGATTCCCCGAAGCTGTCCGCCATCTGGTCGCCGGACAATGGCGTGGCGCCGGAAGATTTTTTTGGGCTCTGGGAGCAGGCCCCGACGGCAACCTCGGATTTGAAATTTCGCACCGCGAACGGCAAGACGGTATCCTTCACGGCAGTCATCTGCACGTTCAATTCGGAAGGCCGCAAATGGTTCGTGCTTCAACTGTTGCCCTCGGTTGCGGCAGCGCCCGCGCCAGTTCTCGCAGCTCCGGCCGCGGTGGCGGCGCCGGTCGTGGCCAAAACTGGATCGGACGCGGGAGGCATGTTGCTCAAGCAGAAACTGGAGTGCGCGCTGCAACTGGCGCGAACGGTGTCGCTGGATTTCAACAACGTGCTGACGAGCATTCTGGGTCATACGTCGTTGTTGCTGAGCAAGGCGGAGGCGGGGCATCCCTGGCGGCATTCGTTGATGGAGGTGGAAAAATCGGCGTCCCGCGCGGCGGAGATCGCCCACGAGCTGACCGTGTTCAGCCGCCAGGAAAAAGAAGGGCAGCGCGCGCCGCCGGGAAATTTGAACTTGGTGGTGAGCCGCTGCGTGGATTTTTTCCGCGGCGAGCACGGGGCCAAAATCACCTGGAAACTGCAGCTCGAGCGGGGATTGTATCTGGCGCGGTTCGACGAGGCGAAGGTCCAGCAGGCATTGACGAAGGTTTTGGAGAACGCGGTGGAGGCGATTGCCGGCAAGGAGGGCCAGATTTTCGCCCAGACCCGCAACGTGGATCTGGCCGAGCCCACGCAGGACCGCAATGTGCACCTGGCGGCCGGGGCTTACGTGTGCATTGAGATTGGTGACAGCGGGCCAGGCATCGAGGCGGAGGTGCTGCCGCGGATTTTTGAGCCGTTTTTTACGACCAAGAGCGGCAATCATCGTGGTCTGGGGCTGGCCCTGGTGTACGGGATTGTGACGAATCATGGCGGCGGGGTGGCGGTGTCCAGTCAGCCGGGCGCGGGCACGTCGGTGCGGGTTTACCTCCAGGCCGAAAAGCAGTTGATCACGGAGAGCGCCAGTCCGAATGAAAATCTGCATGGTACGGAAACCATTCTGTTTGTGGACGATGAAAACATGCTGCTGACGATGGCGGAGACGATTCTGTCCGAATACGGCTACTGTGTGCTGACGGCCAACAACGGCCAGAAGGCGCTGGCGATTCTGTCGCGCGACAATGTGGAAGTGGATCTGATCATCACGGACCTGGTCATGCCGGCGATGGGCGGGCGCGAACTGATTGAACGCATCCGGCAGCTCAAACCCGCGGCGCGCGTCATCTGCACGAGCGGCTACATTCCGCCGGCGGACAAGCAGTCCGGCACGCCCTATCTGCAAAAACCCTTTACCAGCCACCAATTACTGTCCAAAGTTAAGCAGATTCTGGCGCGTACACCGGCTGTTGACTAAATCGCGGGTTTTTGTTTAACTTTGCTTATTATGCAAATTGAAAGTCTGAAAGTCTTCTGTGATCTGGCCGAAACCGAGAGTTTTACCAAGGCCGCTCAAATCAACGGAGTCACGCAATCCGCGGTGAGCCAGCAGATCAGCTCGCTGGAGCGCACATTCAAGTCGCTGCTCATCGAGCGCAGCAAGAAAAAATTTCGCCTCACGCGCGAGGGGCAGATGTTGTATGATTTCAGCAAGCAAATCATCCAGACGTATGAATCGCTTCACAGCAAGTTGCAGGAATTGAAGGACATCATTTCCGGCACGATTCGGGTGGCGACCATTTACAGCATCGGCCTGCACGACCTGCCGCCCTACATCAAGAAGTTTTTGAAGAGCTATCCCACCGTGAACGTCCACGTGGAATACCGCCGTGCCAACCAGGTTTACGACGATGTGCTTAGCAACGTCGTGGACATGGGGTTGGTCGCCTATCCGGCCAAAGATTCCAAGCTGGAAATTGTTGCGCTGCACAAGGATCCCCTGGTGTTGATCTGCCATCCGCAGCATCCCTTCGCCCGGCAAAAATCCATCCGGCTCAAGGCGCTAACCGGGCAGAAATTCATCGGTTTCGAACCGGACATCCCCACCCGCAAGGCGCTGGACAAGATTTTGAAGGAGCACGGCGTGGACCCGAAGCACGCCATGGAATTCGATAACATCGAAACCGTGAAGCGCGCGGTGGAAATTGACGCGGGGGTTTCGATTGTGCCGAAGGGCACGATTATCCAGGAAATCTCCAAGCAGACGCTCGCGGCTGTGCCGATTGAAGACGGTGACTTTTTCCGCCCGATTGCCGCGATTTACAAAAAGAACAAGGTGCTCTCGCCGGCGATGAAACAGTTTTTGACGCTGCTCAAGGAAGTGGCGTAACAATTATTTCAAATTAGCCGGGTTCAGCGGTTTCAAATCCTTGGGGATGAACAGTCCGTTTTTGCGGATCAGTTCGTCGTCGAACCACACTTCGCCGCCGCCCCATTCGGGCCGCTGGATCAACACCATGTCCCAATGGACCGCCGAACGGTTGCCGTTGTCGCATTCCTCATAGGCTTGGCCCGGGGTGAAGTGCAGCGAGCCGGCGATCTTCTCGTCGAACAGGATGTCGCACATCGGGTTCAAAATGTAGGGATTGAATCCGAGCGAAAATTCGCCCACGTACCGCGCGCCGGCATCGGTGTCCAGAATTTCGTTCAGCCGCTTCGTGTTGTTGGCGGTCGCCTTGACCACCTTGCCGTCCTTGAATTCGAGCCGGATGTTTTCGAATTTTGTTCCCACGTAAATCGTCGGTGTGTTGAACTGGATGACGCCGTTCACGGAATTTTTGACCGGGCAGGAAAACACCTCGCCATCCGGGATATTCCGGTCGCCCTTGCACATTTTTGCGCCAATGCCCTTGATGCTGAAGGAAAGGTCGGTGCCGGGGCTTTTGAGGCGGACGCGGTCGGCCCGTTTCATGCGGCGTTCGAGCGGAACCATGACCCGCGCCATTTTTACATAATTCATTGTGCAAACGTCAAAATAGAGATTTTCAAACATCTCGGTGCTCATGCCGGCCGCCTGGGCCATGCTGGGTGTCGGCCAGCGCAGCACGCACCAGCGCGTCTTGTTGACGCGATGATTCAGCACCGGCCGGGTGATGCGCGAATAGAGCGCCATGCGGCTGGACGACACGTCGGCGTTTTCACTCGCATTCAGGCTGCCGCGGATGGCGATGTAGGCCTGCACCCGCTTCATACGGAACAGCTCAATGTCGCGGAGCAGTGCGGCATGCTTTTCATTGGTTTCGCGTACGACCTCGCGGGAAATCCGCGTATGCCGGACCTCGATCAGCGGGGTGCCGCCGGCGGCGCGGACGGCGCGCATGAGTTCAATGGAGAATTCGTCGGGCACGTCAATCATGTCCAGCAGGACCTGATCGCCCTTTTTAACCTGCGTGGAATAATTCACGAGCAGTTTTGCCAGTTTTCCGTAACGTGGATCGGTCATAGTCACTCAAGGCTAACCAGACAGCCAGCTTTGTCCAGTGGAGTCATTGCAACTTGTTGAAATGCCCGGTTGTGATAAACTCATACCCATGAAGTTCACACTTTGCGCACTGGCGGGGCTTTTGTCCCTGGCGCTGACCGTCCGGGCGCAGACCACGGCATTCACTTACCAGGGACAGTTGAGCAACAGCAACGGCCCAGCCACCGGGTCTTATGATTTCCGGTTTCAAGTTTATGGCGGGTCGGGCGTGGTCGCCGGCCCGCTGACCAACGCTCCGGTGGGAGTCACCAACGGCTTATTCACCGTGACATTGGATTTCGGGACAGGTGTTTTCGATGGCACTGCCCGTTCGCTGGAAATCGGTGTGCGCGGCTTCGGCACCACCAATGCCTACGCCGTGTTGGCCCCGCGCCAAACGTTGACGTCCGTCCCCTATGCGATCCAGGCGATCAATGCCTCCAACGCCGTGGTCCTGACCGGCCCGTTGCCGGTGACGAATCTGGTGGGCACCATTCCCAATTCGCTATTGTCCGCCAATGTGGCCATTCTCACCAACAATGTGACTTTTTCCGGCAGCGTAACCGCGGCCGCCTTCAATGGCAGTTTCATCGGCAACGGTTCGGGGCTGACCAGCGTGCCGGGCACCAGCCTGACGGGCACCATTCCCGACGCGCGGTTATCGGCCAACGTGGCGTTGCAAAGCAATCCCATACTGAATTTCGCTGGGGCTGTTTTCGCCACCAATTTTACCGGTGCGGGTCGTGGGCTGACCAACGTGCCGGGTGCTTTCTTCTGGATAACGAACGCGGGAGCCAGCACGCCAATCCTGCCCAATATGGGCTTCATCACCACCAACGACTTCGTGCCGGTGGTGTTGACACTGCCCTCGTCGCCGGTTGCGGGAGATGTGTATAAAGTCGCCGGCCTGGGCGCGGCCGGATGGATCATCGCGCAAAATGCCAATCAATCAATCCTGACCGGCAATCTTTCTGACAGCATTGGCGCGAGCTGGACGGCGCGGGACAGCAGCCGTGTCTGGACGGCTGTCGCCTCATCTGCCGATGGGACGAAGCTGGCCGCAACCGTGAAAGGCGGGAACATTTATGTTTCCGCCAATTCCGGGGCTACATGGGTGTCGCGGGGCAGCGCTCTCAACTGGTCGTCGATCGCAGCGTCTGCTGATGGAGGAAAAATGGTGGCGACGGTTGGCGATACTGTAAGCGCGACCGGTGACATTTATAATTCGGCCGATTCCGGCACGAGTTGGACGGCGAGCGGCAGCGGCAACCGGCAATGGGTCTCCGTGGCATCCTCGGCGGACGGAACCAAGCAGGTTGAGGCGGTTTATAACACGGCCGGCAGCGGCAACCCAGGTGTTTATGTGAATGGAGCACGACAGCTCATCGCTCCGTTCAGTTCGGCCGTGGCTTCTTCGGCGGATGGAACCAAGCTGGTGGCGGTGGTCAACAGCGGTACGAGCCAGGGCATTTGGACTTCAACCAACTCGGGCACCTGGTTGCAGCGCACGAATTCGGGCGGCTGGGTTGCCGTGGCTTCGTCTGCCGACGGAATCCGGCTGGTCGCAGCCCTGAATAACGGCACGGGCGGACAGATTTACGTTTCCGCGGATGGCGGAGTGACCTGGAACACCAGTTCGCCATCGTTCCCTTGGACCGCGGTCGCTTCGTCGGCGGACGGCTCTCATCTGGCGGCGGCGGCCAGCAGCGGTGCGGTTTGTACCTCGACTGATTCTGGGGGAACCTGGGTGCAACGTTTTGGCCTGCCGGCGTCCTCGTGGACCGGAGTGGCCGGTTCGGCGGACGGCAGCAAGCTCGTGCTGGTGGGAAACAGCAGCCAGATTTACACCTCGTCGCAGGGCAGCACGACGTCCGGTCCGACGGGCTATTTGTTCGGCCCGCAACACAGTGCCATTGAATTGATATACGTCGGCAACAATTTGTTTCTGCCGTTGAGTCACGAAGGGACCATTCGTGCCTACTAAGACCGGATGAATCGCGAAACATTGGATCGCTGGTGCGAGCGAAGCATTTTGGGACTGGTGCTTGGCATCCTGATTTTCGGGCCGCTGGCCATGGGCGCGGTGGGCCTGCCGGAATTTCTCGTCATCCAAGGATTGGTGGTGGCCGTGATGCTCGTCTGGGTTTTGCGGTTGTGGAGCAGCCCAAAACCGCAATTGCTCTGGCCGCCGGTGGGCTGGGCGGTGCTGGCCTTTACCGCTTATGCCATCGCGCGTTATTTCACGTCTGACATCGAATATGTTGCCCGGCAGGAGGTGCTCCTGGTCTTGGTTTGCGCCTTTTTGTTTTTTGCCATCGTCAACAACCTGTACCGGCAGGAGTCGGTGCAAGCCGTCAGCTTCACGCTGATAATTCTGGCAACGGTAATTTCATCCTGTGCAATTTTTCAAACCTTGACCCATTCGAACCGGGTCTGGGGTTACATCTCTCCATATCCGGGCCGGGCTTCCGGCACTTACATTTCACCAAACAATTTGGCGGGTTTTCTGGAAATGCTTCTGCCCCTGGCCACCGCTTACCTTTTGGTGGGGCGAATGAAACCGGTCGTCCGGATTTTGCTGGGTTACGCCGCCCTGGTCATGCTGGTCGGGATGGCGGTGACCTTCTCGCGCGGCGGCTGGGTGGCGGCAACCGTGTCGTTGATGGCGCTGTTGGGAACGCTGATGTTTCACCGCAACCACCGGGTGCCGGCGCTGATTCTGATGGTGGTATTGGCCGGGGGTGGAACAATTTTTGTGACCGGTTATTTGTCGAGAACCGTTGGTTACCTTAACCGTGTGGTGGTTTCCGGAGACAATGGACTGTTGGATGTCACGGTCCGGCTCGAAATCTGGCGAGCGGCGAAGCACATGTGGCGGGATCATTTCTGGTGGGGTGTCGGGCCGGCCCATTACAATTATCGTTTTCCGGAGTACCGGCCCATAATTGTCCAGCAGAGCCCCGATCGCGCCCACAACGATTATTTGAATCTGGTGGCCGATTGGGGAGCCGCCGGTGGAATCCTGGTCTTTGCCGGCATGGCGACGTTCGGCGCGGGGCTTTTGAAAACTTGGAAATATGTCTGTCCATCGCCGAATGACTTTGGTCGCGGCATGAGCAACCGGTTTGCGTTTTTTCTCGGGGCCTCGACCGGATTGCTTGCGCTGGCCGTGCATTCGGTCGTGGATTTCAATGTGCACATTCCGGCCAACGCGATTCTGGGAGTGACGTTGCTGGCTTTGTTGAGCAGTGGTTTGCGTTTTGCCACGGACCGCCACTGGCTGGGATTGCGGCTGCCGGTCCAATTGCTCGCAACCTTGATGTTGATTGCGGGGATTGCCTGCCTGACCGGCCAAATTCAGCAGCTGGGTCGTGAAGCTTTCTGGCAGGCGCGCGCCGATCGCCTGCCAACTTATTCAACCGGCCAGGCTGCCTGTCTGGAACGAATGTTTGATGCCGAACCGATGAATTTTGAAACCGCCTACAACATCGGCGAGATATACCGGACCCAGAGTTTTTACGGTGGTGAAGATTATGATGCCCTGGCCAAAACTGCCATGCAGTGGTATCGGCGCGGCATGAAACTCAATCCGTATGACAGCCATAATTACCTCCGGTACGGGATGTGTCTCGACTGGATTGAGAGGCACGATGAGGCCGGGCCGTATTTCAGCCGGGCTGATGCGCTCGATCCCAACGGTTATTATACCGAGGCAAATGTCGGCTGGCACTATGTGCAGGCTGGAAATTACGCCGCCGCCCGGCCATGGTTGGAACGGTCCGAGCGGCTTCAACCACGGGAAAACACAGTTGCAGCCACTTATTTGGAAATTGCGAGGCGCAAACTTTCCGAAACAGCCTCCGGCAAGGGGGTTTTGCCTGCGGGTTATTGACCCCGCAGGTTCTGGAAATCCGGGTTGACAATTGACGGCTTGTCTTTATAGTGGAGGTATAACGGAAATACTGGGAAGCTAGCATTATGAAACATATCCAGACTATGGTGTTTGCGGCAATTTGTGGATTCGCGATGGCGTTGACCATTGGTGCGTCTGCGGAAACAATCGAGCCAGGCGTCGCCACGGTGGTTCGTGTCACGGGTGAGGCCAGATATTCATTGGGGGATGGTGTGTGGCATCCACTGGTACCGGGCAAAATCCTGATGGCCGGTGCGGTGCTCCAAAGTGGTCCCGATGCCCGGGTGGACATTGTTTTAGGCAAGCAGGTTATCATGCCCCAGGCCAACCCGGTTCCGGACCGGATCGGTTTGGCGGCGGATTCGGACGTGCGCGGATTGATTTCTCACAAGCCCTCGGCGGAGCAAAATGTTGTTCGCATGATGGGTGACACCGTGCTGGCCATTGATAAACTGACCGTTTCGGATACGGGTTTGGATACGGTCAGCGATACCGAGCTGGATTTGCGCCAAGGCGGCATGTTTAACAGTGTGAAAAAACTTTCCGGTGCGTCCCAATACCTGATTAAAATCCCCAACGGTATCGCGGGTGTTCGTGGCACGCTGTTCTACATCAGTGCCAGCGGCGAATGTTCCGTGTACAAAAGTTCAGTGATCCTTTCGATAATTGGCGGGGATGGAAAACCAGCGACAGTGGTGGTTGGAGAAGGCATTCATTTTGATCCCCAAAACGGCACCACCAGCCCGCTGCCTCCGGGCTTGGGGTCTGAACTGGGCCAAACCTTCACGGCCCTTCGCACGATGTATCAGGAGGTTATTAATTTCGAGCTGGATCGGACCCAATGTCACGTTTCGCCAACAACCGGGCAAAAGTGATTTGTTGATTTTAACGGCAAAAACCAGAGCAGCCTTGAGTTGCTCTGGTTTTTTGTTTAATTGGGCGCAGTGAAGTTCAAACCTCTCAAACGTGCGCCGATCACGCTGGTCGTTGCCGTCCTCTTGGTCGTCTGCGCCGTCCGGTTCCTGCGGTTGGATTTGTTGGAGCGGCTGGAACGCATGACCTACGACTGGCGAGCGCGGGTCGCTCTGCATTTTCCCGCGCCGGCGGCCACCAATCTCGCCTTCGTCTCGATGGAGGAAACCAGCATTGCCGCTGTGAAAAGTGGCAAGGTGAAGGACGAGAAACTGGGTTACCGGTTTGGCCTTTACTGGCCGCGACAGGTTTATGGCCGGCTCGTTGAAGAGTTGACTGCCGAGGGTGCCAAAGCCGTCGCCTTCGATGTGCTCTTTGGTGAATTGCGCCCCGACCATCCTTCCGTGCAAATGGCCGATGGCAGTTTGATCGAATCCGATGATTTCTTCGCGTTGCAAATGCGCCTGGCTGGCAACGTGCTGATTCCAGTCACTCCCGATGTGATGCCGCCCGGCTTGTTTGTAACCAATGCGGTGGCTCTTGGTGACATTTCCACCGACAAGGATTCCGACGGCGTCTTGCGGCGGGTGAAAGCCTTTCGCTACGTCCGTCACTGGCATTCGCTCATTGAAAATGCGGCGAGACAAAAAGGTGTGAATCCGGGCGATATTTTGGTCAAAAAGGACCGGATCATCCTGCCACTGGACGAGGGACAAACCCTCGAAGTGCCGCTTGATGAAAACGGCGAAATGGAACTTAAAAGCCGCAGGAACGAGGACGGATCGTCCGTAAAAGCCAAACCATTCACTGACGAACGCGTCTGGCACATGGGCATTGTGCTCGCCGCAACGGAGTTGAATCTGGATTTGGGCCGCGCGGACATTGATCTGCCACATGGGCGCATCATTTTGCGCGGGACGAACCATGTCGTGCGGGTGATTCCGGTGGATGCCGATGGTTATTTTTATGTTGATTGGCGGTTGACGAAGGATGATGCGCGCCTCGTCCGCGCCCCGATCGAAAGTTTGCTTTTACAGGATCGCCGGCGCCTGCTGGGTCAGACGAACGGATTGCAGGAAGAATTTCGGGGTCAACTGGTGGTGGTGGGTTCGGCAGCCCAGGGCAATGATCTGACGGATCGGGGCGCGACGCCGTTGGAAAAGGACACCTTGCTCGTCAGCAAACATTGGAACGTGGCAAATTCTGTAATCACCGGCCGGTTTATCCATCGTGCATCCCTGCCCGTGGAGATCACGCTGATTTTGTTTCTGGGAGCACTGGCGGCTTTTCTCACCTGGCAATTGCGGGCAATTGCGGCTTCCACCGCGGTTTTGCTGCTGGTGTTCGCCTATGGAACCGTCGCGGTCTTTGCCTTTGTTCAATTTCATTTCTGGCTGCCGCTGGTTTTTCCAGTCATGGGTGCGATACTGGTCGAGCATGTGAGCCTGGTTACGTATCGCGTCGTCTTCGAGGAACGCGAACAGCGCCGGGTCCGATCGGTTTTTTCAAAAATTGTTTCGCCGGACGTGATGGATGAATTGCTGCAGGCGGAGAAACTTTCGCTCGGCGGCACGCGCCGGGAATTGACCGTGTTTTTTGCCGACGTGCGCGGGTTTACCACGTTGACGGACGAAATGCAGGAAAGCGTGGCGGATTTTGTCCGTGAACGGCAGTTGGATTCCGCCACGGCGGAGGTGTGTTTTGATGAATCCGCGCGCGAAACCCTTCACACGGTGAATCTTTATCTCGCGGTGGTGGCCGATGCGGTAAAAACGCATGGCGGCACGCTGGACAAATACATCGGGGACTGCGTCATGGCGTTTTGGGGGGCGCCGACGCCAAATGCCAGACATGCGGCGGCTTGTGTGCGGGCGGCGGTGGATGCCCAGCGCGCCATCCATGAATTGAACCAAAAGCGCATCGCGGAAAACTCACAACGCGAAATTGAAAATCTGGCGCGGTTTTCCGCCGGCCTGCCGCCCCGGCCGCCGTTGCGCGCGCTGCAACTGGGCACGGGCATCAACACCGGCCTCATGACCGTCGGCCTCATGGGTTCGGACGTGCATCAATACAATTACACCGTGTTTGGCCGTGAAGTGAATCTCGCCAGCCGGCTGGAAAGTGTTTCCGGCAGCGGCCGCATCATCATCAGCGACACCACCTACAATCATTTGTTGCGCACGGATCCGGTGCTGGCTGCGACCTGTATTGAGATGTTCCCGGTCACGGTCAAGGGGATTCGCGCCGCGGTGAGAATTTACGAGGTGCCCTGGCAGGTGCCGCCAGTGAATTGATTTTGCCGTGGTGTTTTCTTCCTCGTCAAATTTGACGGAAATGCTAGGGTGACGGTGATGCGCACGGCGATTTATCCCGGCAGTTTTGATCCGCTGACCAACGGCCACCTGGACGTGATTCAGCGCGCCGCCAAGTTGTTTGACCGCGTGGTCGTGGCGGTGGCAAAAAATGACGGCAAACGGCCGCTGTTCACGCTGGATGAACGGTTCGCGCTCGTGGAAAAGGCCGTGAAACATCTGCCGAACGTCGAAACGGACACGTTTGACGGCCTGCTCGTTGAATACGTCGTGAGCCGGAAAGCGCAGGCCATTGTCCGCGGACTGCGCGCGGTGTCGGATTTTGAGTTTGAATTTCAGCTCGCGTTGATGAATCGCAAGTTGAACGAAAACATCGAAACGATCTTCATGATGCCCAAGGATACCTACACGTTTCTCAGCTCGCGCATCGTGAAGGAAATTGCGCGCCTGGGCGGCGACGTGGGCGCGTTCGTGCCCGCCCACGTGCGGGGCGTCCTGAGCAAAAAATTTGGCGGAAAAAAGAAGGGTTGAGTCATGCCGCTCATCGTCAATCTGCGCCGTCTGAAGAAAGCTGACGTGATTCTGAGCGGCGAGCTGCCGTTGAGCGAGCTGGACCTGGAGACGCATGACAAAGTAATCCACGCCACGGAGCCTCTGCGGTATGAGCTGGACGTTCAGTTGGTCGATGACAGCCTGCTGGTGCGCGGATCGCTGCGGATTGCCCTCGAATGCCAATGTGTCCGCTGTTTGAAGCCGTTTCAGCAGGAGTTGGCCTTGGATCCGTGGACGTGCCTTTTGCCGTTGCAGGGCGAGGAACCGGTGGCCATCAGCAATGATTGCGCGGACTTGACGCCCCATGTGCGCGAAGATATACTCCTTGAATTGCCGCGGCATCCGTTATGCAAGCCTGAATGCCAGGGGTTGGAAAAACCCAAGGTCGGCAAGGCCAGAAAGATTGGCGGCAAAGATGATTCCATTCCGTCCGCGTGGGCTGAATTGGACAAGTTAAAATTGTAGATTTGATTTATGGGTGTTCCTAAACGCAAACCGTCCCACAGCCGGCAGCGCATGCGCCGGGCTTACAACAGTGTGCTGAAATTGCCGCAACTCAGCACGTGTCCCCAATGCGCCGCGCCCTATGTGCCCCACCGGGTTTGCCCGGCGTGCGGCTTTTACAAGGGCCGTCAGGTGTTGACCGTCACCGCAGGTTCTTGATTTGGCGGCGGGTCACGGAGCTTCCCGCGTTTCCTCATCTATGCGAATCGCAGTAGATGTCATGGGCGGTGACCACGGATGTGGTGTGGTCATTGCCGGAGTGAAAAAGGCGCTGGAAGACAACAAGAACATCAACGCCCTTTTTCTGGTGGGCCATCAGGCGGAAATCCACGCCGCCCTTCCCGAACGCGGTTTTCGTGACCATCGCGTTCGTGTCATCCACGCCAGTGAAGTCGTGGAGATGGATGACAAGCCCGCCAGCGCCCTCCGCAAAAAGCGCGACAGCTCCATCGCCCGCACCGCGGAACTGGTCAGCGAGGGCAAGGCGGACGCCATGGTTTCTCTGGGCAACACCGGCGGCATTTTTGCGGCGGCCACCTTCAAGATCGGGCGCATTCCCGGCGTCGAACGCGGCTGCATCGCCACCGTCATCCCCCGGCAGGGAAATGAATTTGTGCTCCTGGACGCCGGTGCGAACATCGAATGCAAGCCGATTCATCTCGCGCAATTCGCGGTGATGGGCAGCGTCTATTCCCGGGAAGTGCTGGGACGCAAACGGCCGCGGGTGGGCATCCTCAGCATTGGCACGGAAGATTCCAAAGGCAACGAATTGACGCTCGGAGCCTTCAAGCTGTGCCAACAACTCGATTTGAATTTTATCGGCAACATCGAAGGGCATGATCTGTTCAAGGATCACGTGGACGTGGTGGTGTGCGACGGATTTGTGGGCAACATCGTTTTGAAGACCTCGGAAAGCCTGGCTGTGGCGATGTTTTCCATGCTCAAACGCGAATTGATGCGCAACGCCAAGCGGCAAATCGGCGCCTATCTCGCAAAAAACGCCTTTCAATCCATCCGCCGGCGCATGGATCCGGAGGTCCACGGCGGCGCGCCGCTGCTCGGATTCAACGGCATGGTGTTCAAGGCACATGGTTCGGCGCGGGAACGCGCCGTCGCCAGCGCCCTGCGCGTGACGGCCGAGGCGGTGCAGCTTCACGTGAACGAAATCATCGCCCGCGAAATTGCGCGGGCCAACGAAAAGCTGGCCGCTGCCGAGAACACCGCCAAACCATGAGCCCCAAGTTTAAAAATCCGCGCGCCAAGCATAATTTTCAGGGCCGCACCTGTTCCATCACCGGGGTCGGCTCCTATGTGCCGGCCAAAATACTGACCAATGCCGACCTTGAAAAAATGGTCGAGACCTCGGATGAGTGGATTGTTTCGCGCACCGGCATCAAGGAGCGGCGGCTGGCGGCCGCGGATGAGTTCACCTCCGACATGGCCACGAAAGCCGCCGGAAATGCGATGAAAATGGCCGGCATCACTGCCGACCAGATTGACCTGATCATTGTTGCGACCATCACGCCGGACATGCCCTTCCCCAACACCGCCTGCCTCGTGCAGCGGAAAATCGAGGCGAAACGGGCAGCGGCCTTTGATGTGGAAGCCGCCTGTTCCGGCTTCATTTATGCGCTCGAAATCGGCCAGCAGTTCATCATGTCGCGCACCTATGACACCGTGCTCGTCATCGGCGCGGAAAAACTTTCATCCATCACCGATTGGACCGACCGCAACACCTGCGTGCTGTTCGGAGACGGCGCCGGGGCGGCGATTTTGCAGAACCGCCCCAACTCGCATGGGCTGCTGACGGCGGTGATGGGTGCCGACGGGGACAAGGCGGATTTGCTCTTCATGCCCGGTGGCGGCAGCCGCTGTCCGGCCACCGTGGATTCGGTCAACGCCCGGCAGCATTTCCTGCGCATGGAAGGGAAGGAGACCTTCAAGAACGCCGTCCAAGCGATGTATCAGGCCGCACAGGAGGCCCTGCGCCGATGCGAACTCGACATCACGCGAATCAAATGCATCATCCCGCATCAGGCGAACCGCCGGATCATTGACGCCGTGGCTGAACGCCTGGGCGCCACCGCTGAGCAGTTGTTCATCAACCTGGATCGTTATGGCAACACGTCCGCGGCATCCGTGGCTATAGCGTTGGACGAAGCGGTTGCGTCGGGGAAGATACAGCGCGGCGACCTGATTATGATGGTGGTTTTTGGCGCCGGTCTGACCTGGGGAGCGGCGGTCATTGAGTGGTAAAAACTTATATTTTGCAGTGAAAACACTAATTTGACGATTGATTTTAACGTGTTAGTTTGCAGTGTTCTATGAGCGCAAAAAAATTTGAAAATGGTGATTCTTTTCAACAGCAAATTACCGTGGAAGGCCGGCAATCCCGTCTGGAGCTTTCCGCCGAGTCAGTTGTCATCCACAAGGGTGGCATTGAATTTCGAAGCCCGACCCCGTTCAATCCGTGGACGGAAATGACGGTCGCGTTGCAATCGCCGCAGGATGGCGGCCGGGTGCAATGCAGCGGCGTGGTCATCGCCTGTTCCGGCAACAAACACGCCGGTTACCACATTTCGCTCGTTTTCACGGGCTTGTCCCGCCAAGCCCAGTCGCGTTTGAACCTGATGGCGCACTCCGCCCTGGGCGGGGGTTGAGCGCCCGATCCACGGTTTCAACGGTTTGGCAACGCCGCGAATTTGGAAATTCGCGGCCTTTCCATTTGTGTGGATTCGTGTTAATTCATGTGCATTCGCGGTTTTCATTCAACCTGACAAAGCTATGCCAATGCCATTGAGAGACAAAGCCCAATGCCAATTCGACATGATTGCGCTTGGTGAAATTATGCTGCGGCTGGATCCGGGCGAAGGTCGCCTACGTTGCGCGCGTGAATTCAAGGTCTGGGAGGGGGGCGGCGAATATAATGTTGCCCGTGGCCTGCGCCGGTGCTTTGGCTTGAGGACTGCGGTTTGCACGGCGTTTACCGACAACGATGTGGGCCGCCTGCTTGAAGATTTCATTTTGCAGGGTGGCGTCAGCACGGACTTTATCAAGTGGGTGCCGTTCGACGGGGTCGGCCGCGTCACCCGCAACGGTTTGAATTTCACCGAACGTGGTTTTGGCGTCCGCGGCGCCATGGGCGTTTCCGACCGCGGTCATACGGCGGCGAGCCAGCTCAAGGCCGGCGATTTTGACTGGGACCACATTTTCGGCAAGCTTGGCGTTCGCTGGCTGCACACCGGCGGCATCTTCGCCGCGTTGAGCGACACCACGCCGCAACTCGTCATCGAAGCGGTAAAGAAGGCCAAACAATACGGGACGATGGTCAGTTACGATCTAAATTACCGCCCATCCCTCTGGAAATCCATCGGCGGCCAGAAACGGGCGCAGGAGGTGAACCGGGAGATCGCCAAGTACGTGGACGTGATGATCGGCAACGAGGAGGATTTTACCGCCTGCCTCGGATTCCACGTCGAGGGTGCAGACGAAAATCTTCTGCATATTGACGTCACGGCCTTCAAGAAAATGATCGAGACGGCGGTGAAGGATTTCCCGAACTTTCAGGCGACTGCCACCACGCTGCGGGCGGCGAAGACCGCGACGATCAACGATTGGGCGGCCATCGCCTGGATGGATGGCGGGTTTTATGAGAGCCGGAAATATCCCGACCTGGAAATTCTCGACCGGGTGGGCGGCGGCGACAGTTTTGCCTCAGGTTTCATCTACGGATTGATGACCACCGGTGACCCGCAAAAAGCGGTGGATTTTGGCGCGGCACACGGGGCGCTGGCAATGACGACGCCCGGCGACACCAGCACGGCTTCGAAGGATGAGGTTGAAAAACTGATGAAGGGCGGCGGTGCGCGGGTACAACGGTGATTCTTCTGTCTTTTCCGGGACACCAATTTGTTAGTTGGCCTTTACTGCTGTGATCAGTGCCTGGAGCGAATTTTTCGCGTCACCGAAGAGCATCCGGGTGTTGTCCTTGTAAAACAGGTGGTTTTCGATTCCGGCAAAACCGGCGGCCATCGAGCGTTTCATCACGATGACACTCTTGCAGCGGTCGGCTTCGATGATCGGCATGCCGTAAATCGGGCTGCTCTTTTCCTCGCGCGCCGCGGGATTCACCACATCGTTGGCCCCAATGACGAGGCAGACGTCCACGCGGTCCATTGAGGGATTGATTTGCTCCATCTCGATGAGTTGGTCGTACGGCACATTGGCCTCGGCCAGCAGAACGTTCATGTGACCGGGCATGCGGCCGGCAACCGGATGAATGGCAAACTGGACTTCAACGCCGCGTTTGCCGAGTTCGTCGGAGAGCTCGCGCACGGCATGTTGCGCCTGCGCCACCGCCATGCCGTAGCCGGGAACGATGACGACCCGTTGAGCGTAGGTGAGCAGCAGTGCCACTTCATCGGCCTGAATGGGCTTGACGGTTCCAGCAACTCCGGCAGCACCCGCGCCGGCACCACCACCGCTTGAGCCGAACGCTCCAAACAAAACATTCGTGACTGGCCGGTTCATGGCCTTGCACATGAGCAGCGTCAGCAGCGTGCCCGACGAGCCGACGAGGGTTCCGGCGACCACCATGGCCAGGTTGTTGATGGCGAAGCCGTCGGCGGCGACGGCAAGGCCGGTAAAGGAATTCAATAATGAGATCACGACGGGCATGTCCGCGCCGCCGATGGGCATGACCATCGCCACGCCGAAAAACAAGGCGAGGCAGAACATCACGATGAACGCACTGACAGCATTGCCGCCGGAAGCATTGAACGTGAGCCAGCCGCAGAGGCCTAGAATCACCAGCAAAATCAGGCCATTCAAAATATTCTGACCTGGGAAGGTCATCGGCTTTTCGAATTTTCCCTCCAGTTTCAGGTACGCGATGATGCTGCCGGAGAATGAGAGCGAACCAATGAGCGTGGCGAAGAGCATCGAACCGGCGATGAATGCGGAACCACCAGTGGCGAGATGGATCAAATCCGTTCCGTTCACCGTCAGCGAAAATTCACTTCCCTGCGCCTGCTTTAGGAATTCCAGGCTCGCGACCAGCGCTGCCGCGCCACCACCCAAACCGTTGAACATCGCCACCATTTGCGGCATCGCCGTCATCTTCACCGAATACGCGCCGATCGCGCCGATGATGAGGCCGATGACCGTGCCGATGGCGATGAGCGTGTAGTTGAACGGCCAGCCCTGCGACCAGACGTAATCGCCGGCGGGTTTGTGCAGGGTTATCAGCGCAATCAACATGCCGGCGGCGGCGACCAGATTGCCGATGCGCGCCGTCTTCGGTGACGCCAGCAGCTTGATTCCAAGGATGAATAAAACCGAAACCCCGATGATGATGTAGGCGATGGTCGAGCTCATGACTATTTCTTTTTCTTGAACATTTGCAGCATCCGGTCGGTGACCATGAAACCGCCGAAGACGTTGGCCGAGCCGAAAATCACAGCCACAAACCCCAGGGTTCGGGTCAACGACGTTGCCGCATCGGCCAGCACCAAAATGCCGCCGAACAAAATGATGCCGTGAATGGCGTTCGTGCCGGACATCAGCGGGGTGTGCAGCATCGAGGGCACTTTGGAAATCACCTCAAAGCCGACAAAAACGGCAAGGACGAAAATAAAAATGATGTCGGGAATGTTTGTATCCATAAAATTTTCAGTTTGGCTTGGCGATGAGTTTTTCGTTCACAACCTTGCCGCCGTGCGTGACCAGACAGCCCTTGATGATTTCATCCTCGAGCTTGAGGACGAAGGTCTTGTTCTGTTTGTCCCAGAATTCCTCCACCAGACTCACCAGGTTGGCTGCGTAGACCTGGCTGGCATGGAGCGGAGCGCGTCCCGGCAGATTCGCAATGCCGATGATTTTCACGCCGTTGCGGTCGGTCACCTGGTCATAGACCACGCCTTCGACGTTGCCGCCGGTTTCGACCGCCAGGTCCACGACCACGCTGCCGGGTTTCATGGCGTTGAGCATTTCGGCGGTGACGAGAATCGGCGCCTTGCGGCCGAACACCTGCGCGGCGGAAATCACCACGTCGGAATCGCCGCAGGTCTTTTTCATCGCGTCGCGCTGCTTTTGAATCTGTTCCTCGGTCAGCGCCTTCGCGTAACCGTCCTTGGTCTGGCCGGTTTCGCCGATGTCAATTTTCAGAAATTGCGCCCCGAGTGATTTGACCTGCTCCTCCACGACAGGTCGCGTGTCGTAGGCGGTGACTTTCGCGCCGAGCCGTTTCGCGGTTGCAATCGCCTGCAAACCGGCAACGCCGACACCGATGATGAAAACTTTCGACGGCAGGATCGTGCCCGCTGCCGTGGTCATCATCGGAAAAATCTTGTTGGAATAACGCGCGGCCAGGATGACCGCCTCGTAACCGCCGAGATTGGCCTGCGATGACAGCACGTCCATCTTTTGCGCGCGGGTCGTGCGGGGAATGAATTCCATGCTGATGGCGCTGACACCGCGATCGGCGAATTTGTTGACCAGCTCCTTCTCGTTGAACGGGTCGAGCAGGCTGGCGTGAATGGCGTTGGGCTTGAGCAGCGCAATTTCATCCGCTGGCGGCTTGCGCAGGCGCAGCACCATGTCGCCGGAACTGATGAGCGCCTTGCGGTCGGTGGCGAGGGTCGCGCCGGCCTTGGTGTAGGCCTCGTCGGCAAAGCCCGCGGCGAGGCCGAGACCGGCCTCGACCTCCACTTGCGCCCCGAGTTTCACGAGTTTGGCGACGCCATCGGGGGTCATCGGCGCCCGCGTTTCGCCCGGATGCGTTTCTTTGGGAACAGAGATTTTCATTTCGCTAAAAAATGTGCCGCGGAATTTATCACAATCCAACCACAATGAAACTCAAATGTTGCCGTGGGTCATGGTTAAATGCCATACCTTATCAGTTTCATTATTTGTTCTTCTGAATTTCAAAGGACAGCAATGTTGCTTCCTGGCGTCGGTCCAAGCCAGTTTTATCGTTGAATGCGGGCGGAACCGCCCTTGGCAAAGGACTTGACCTGTTCCACCGTCGCCATGGTGGTGTCACCAGGGTACGTGGTCAGCAACGCGCCGTGCGCCCAGCCGAGATTGACGGATTCCTGCGGGGTTTCGCCGGTGAGCAGACCGTAGAAAAGGCCCGACGCAAAACCGTCGCCGCCGCCAACGCGGTCATAGACATCGAGTTCGCAGGTGGGGGAAACGTAGGTCTTGCCGTCGATCCAGGCCACGGCGCCCCAGCTGTGGCGGTTGGTGGAGTGGACTTCGCGCAAGGTGGTGGCCACAGCCTTGACGCCGGGGAAATTTTTCACCACCGAATCAATCATCCCGAAGAACACGCTCGGATCGAGTTTGGATTTGGCGGTCACATCCGGCCCCTTCAATCCGAGACCCTTTTGGAGGTCTTCCTCGTTGCCAACCAGCACGTCCACGTGTTCGACAATGCCTTTCATCACCGCCAGCGCCTTTTTGTCGCCGCCCCAGATGTCCCAGAGTTTCTGCCGGAAGTTGAGATCGAAGGACGTGACCGCACCGGCGGCCTTGGCGGCCTTCATGGCTTCAATGATCAGCGGGCCCGTGGTCTCGGACAGCGAGGCGAAGATGCCGCCGCTGTGGAACCAGCGCACGCCCGAGCCGAAAATTTCCTTCCAGTTGAAGTCGCCGGGTTTGAGCATCGAACCCGCCTCGTTGCAGCGGTTGTAAAACACCACCGGGGCGCGCACACCATGGCCCTGGTCGCTGTAAACCGTGGCATGGTTCGGCCCGCGCACGCCATCATGCTTGAACTTCTTGTAAAACGGCTTCACGCCCATGGCCCGGACGCGTTCGGCAATCAGGTCGCCAATGGGATATTCCACGAGCGCCGAGGCGATGCCGGTGTTCATGCGGAAACAGTCGGCCAGGTTGGCGGCGCAATTGAACTCGCCGCCGCTGACATGGATACGGCATTCGCTGGCCTTGCGAAACGGGATGATGCCGGGATCCAGGCGGTTGACGAGAGCGCCCAGGGACAGGAAATCCAGCGCGCCTTTTTTGGGGATATTCAAACCTTTGCTCATGATGATGTGTTTAAAGACGATCTGCCGTGTTGGCTGTTTAAGTTCCCGGACAGGATTCCAGAACGTGCGGAAGGCGCAAGGCGCTTTTTTTGCATTTTTTTGCAAATGTATTTCGTTTTTGTGCATAGCGCAGATGGTCGGACAAAAGGAGGAGGGGAAATCTCTTTACATTCCACAGGGCTTTGGAGAGATTCTGGAGATTCTCAGACGTGGATTATGCCAGGCTGGGACCAGTTGGCAAACAGGGCGCAGGTGTTAAAGTAGATTGGATTTATGTTGTATTATGAACGCGGTTCCATAACCGACAAGCTGTCGGTGGATGACTTGCGCGACGGGTTGGCCGAGGCCCTCGGCCGTCTGGGCGCGCGCAAGCGTGTGCTGGTGATCCCGCCGGATTTCACCCGCTTTCATTCCCACGCCGGGGTGCTGACCAAGCTCATTTACGATTATTACGGGTCCAACCTGACGGACGTGTTGCCGGCGCTGGGCACGCATACGGCCATGACCTCGCCGCAAATTGCCGAGATGTTTGCCGGCGTTCCCGAGAATTTGTTCCGCGTCCATAATTGGCGCACGGGTATCGCCACGGTCGGAGAAGTTCCGGGAGAATTCGTCAAGCAGGTGTCGGGCGGGGCGGTGGATTTTCCGTGGCCGGCGCAACTGGCCAATCTCATCTGGACGGGCAAACACGATTTGATTTTGTCCGTTGGACAGGTCGTTCCTCACGAAGTCATTGGCATGGCCAATTACAACAAGAATATTTTCGTCGGTACCGGCGGCCAGGAAGGCATCAACAAGAGCCATTTTGTCGGCGCGGCCTACGGCATGGAGCGGATGATGGGGCGTTCGGACACGCCGGTGCGGCGCATTCTCAACTATGCCTCCGAACATTTCACCAAGCACCTGCCCATCGTGTATGTCCATACGGTGGTGGGACGCGCCGAGGACGGCAAGCTGTGCGTGCGCGGCTTGTACGTGAGCGACGACATTTCCGGATTTGACAAGGGTGCGGCCCTTTCGCTCAAGGTGAATTTCGAAATGCTGGATGCGCCGCTCAAAAAGGTGGTTGTCTATCTTGACCCGTCCGAGTTCAAAAGCACGTGGCTCGGGAACAAGAGCATCTACCGCACCCGCATGGCCATGGCCGATGGCGGCGAGTTGATCGTGCTGGCACCCGGATTGAAGGAATTTGGCGAGGACAAGGAAATCGACCGGCTCATTCGAAAATACGGCTATCGCGGCACGCCGGTGACACTGGCGGCCGTGAAGGCCAACCCCGAATTGCAGAACAATCTCAGCGCGGCTGCGCATTTCATTCACGGCTCATCGGAAGGCCGGTTCAACATCACCTATTGTCCCGGTCATCTGACCCGACAGGAGATTGAGAGCGTGAACTTCAAATACGCCGACCTGAAGCAGATGACGCAGCGTTATGATCCGGCCAAGCTCAAGGACGGCTGGAACACGATGTCTGACGGCGAGAAGATTTTCTACATCTCGAATCCGGCGCTCGGTTTGTGGGCGTACCGGGGGCGATTCAAGGATTAACCAAACCAACAGAACAAGAGAGAGGGAAAACCAAGGATGAACGTTCCATTTAAAGTAAATTTGAAGGACCAGGTTGCGCTCGTGACCGGCGGTGGCGGGGTTTTGTGCAGCACGATGGCGCGCGCGCTGGCGGCGTGCGGCGCGAAGATTGCCGTGGCCGATTTGAAACTGGAGGCCGCCGAGGCCGTGGCCGCGCAGATTCGCAAGGATGGCGGGGTGGCCATCGGCGTGGCCTGCAACGTCTTGGAAAAGGAAAGCCTGGCCACCGCCAACGACAAGGTGAAGCAGGAGCTCGGGCCGGTGGACATTCTTATCAACGGCGCCGGCGGCAATCATCCCAAGGGCACGACCAGCCTCGAATATCTGCGCAAGGAGGACATCTCCGGCGCGGCCAAGGATCTGATAACGTTCTACGACCTCGACCCGAAAGGCATTGAGTTTGTGTTCAACCTGAACTTCCTGGGCACCCTGCTGCCGACCCAGGCGTTCACGCGCGAAATGGTTGGCAAGGGTAGGGGCAACGTCATCAACATATCCTCGATGAATGCGTTCCGCCCCCTGACCAAAATTCCGGCCTACAGCGGCGCCAAGGCGGCGGTCAGCAATTTCACGCAATGGCTGGCGGTTCATTTTTCGAAGGTGGGCGTCCGTGTCAATGCCATCGCGCCCGGCTTTTTCGTCACCGACCAGAACCGTTCCTTGCTGACCAAGCCGGACGGTTCATTGACGCCGCGCGCCAACACCATTCTCGCGCATACGCCGATGAGCAAATTCGGCGTGCCGGAAGACCTGCTCGGCGCGCTGTTATGGTTGACGTCGGACGAAGGTTCCGGTTTTGTTACCGGCGTGGTGATTCCGATCGATGGCGGCTTTGCCGCCTTCAGCGGGGTTTAGGCCGCATCGCTTGAAGATCGTTTTCCGGCGGCTGTTCTGGTTATGAACTGCCGCCCCATTTTTTAAATTAATGAATAAAATTTATGGACCCAAAAGCTGACATAGCACTTATCGGTCTGGCCGTGATGGGCCAGAATCTCATCTTGAACATGAACGACCACGGTTTCACCGTCGTGGCGTACAACCGCACCGTGGAAAAGGTTGACCAGTTCCTCGCCAATGAAGCCAAGGGCACCAAGGTGCTCGGCGCGCATTCGATCCAGGAGATGGTGGCGCAACTCAAGAAGCCGCGCCGCGTCATGATGCTCGTCAAAGCCGGCAAGCCGGTCGATGAATTCATCGAACAATTGCTGCCGCACCTCGAGCCTGGCGACATCATCATTGACGGCGGCAACTCGCTGTTTGAGGACACCATTCGCCGCGTCAAATACGTCGAGAGCAAGGGCTTGCTTTACATCGGCACCGGGGTTTCCGGCGGCGAGGAAGGCGCGCGCCATGGCCCGAGCATCATGCCTGGCGGTTCACCGGCCGCGTGGCCGCACGTGAAGGAAATTTTCCAGGGTGTTTCCGCGAAGGTGGGCGACAATGTGCCGTGCTGCGACTGGGTCGGCGAAGGCGGTGCGGGCCATTACGTGAAGATGGTGCACAACGGCATCGAGTATGGCGACATGCAGCTCATCTGCGAGGCGTACAATATTTTGAAGAACGGCCTGGGCATGAGCGCTCCCGAGATGCATGAAGTGTTCAAGGAATGGAACACGGGTGAACTTGACAGCTACCTCATCGAAATCAGCCGGGATATTCTGGCCTTCAAGGACACTGACGGCGCGCCGCTGGTGGACAAGATTCTCGACACCGCCGGCCAGAAGGGCACCGGCAAATGGACAGTGGTGAATTCCCAGGACCTCGGAATCCCGATCACGCTCATCGCCGAGGCGGTCTATTCCCGCTGCGTTTCCGCCTTGAAGGACGAACGTGTCAAGGCCGCAAGGAAATTGAAGGGCCCGCGCCCGGCCCTGAGCCTGGCCAAGAACGACGCCAAGAAAAAGCAGTTCATCGCCGACATCCGCGACGCGCTCTACGCCTCGAAGATCGTCAGCTACGCGCAGGGGTACATGCTCATGCGTACGGCGGCGGTCGAATACAAATGGAACCTCAATTACGGCGGCATCGCGCTCATGTGGCGCGGGGGCTGCATCATCCGGTCGCGTTTCCTCGGCAAGATCAAGGAGGCCTACGACAACAATCCGAAGCTGTTGAACCTGATGCTGGATGATTATTTCCGCGGCGAGATCAAGCGCTGCCAGAAGGGCTGGCGCAATGTTGTGGCGACGGCGGCCAAGAAAGGCATTCCCGTTCCCGCGTTCAGCACCGCGCTCGCGTTTTACGACCAGTACCGCAGCGCCGTGCTGCCGGCGAACCTGCTGCAGGCGCAGCGCGATTATTTCGGCGCGCACACCTACGAACGCGTGGACAAGCCGCGCGGCGAGTTCTTTCATACGAACTGGACCGGACGCGGCGGTACGACGGCTTCCGGCACCTATACGGTGTAACTGAATTCGAAAGGTCAAAGCCCGTTGAAGCAAAAACTTCAACGGGCTTTCGAACCGCCGACATCAACCGTTACAAGTCGGTGATCAATTTGTGCCGGGGCACCAGGGTTTTCATTACGCTCCAGGCGATCAGATAGCTCAAGGCGCAGATGATAAACATGATCAGATAGGCGGTCTGCGGGGTCTGGCTGAAGGCGTCGGTGAGACCACCGGCCAGCTTCTGCACAATCACGCCGCCCAGGCCGCCGGCCATGGTGCCGATGCCGACGACCGAGCCCACCGACTTCTTAGGAAACATGTCGGAGACCGTTGTAAAGAGGTTGGCGGACCACGCCTGATGGGCCGCGGCGCCGATGCAGATCACGGCCACCGCCATCACCGAGGCCAGTTTTCCGAAATGTTCGACGTTGCCAAAGTATTGGGTGCTCAACACGGTCAGCGGGACCACGGCAATGAGCAGCATGGCGGTCATGCGCGCCTTGTAAACCTGCATGCCTCGTTTGATGAAGGTCATGGGAATGCTGCCGCCGTAAATGCTGCCCACAATCGCCACGCCGTACACGATGAACGTCGGCAGCATGACATCATGCTTGGTCATGCCAAATTGTTTTTTCAAATAATCCGGCAGCCAGAACAGGTAGAACCACCAGATGCCGTCCGTCATGAACTTGCCGAAAACGAAGGCCCAAGTCTGACGATAGCTGAAGAGTTTCCACCAAGAAACCTTCGCCTTGTCCTCCACCGGCTCGGCGGCCGGGACCTCCTCGTCAATGTGGATGTAGTCGTATTCGGCCTTGGAAAGCCGCTTTTGTTTGGCGGGCGGTTCATAGAGCCAGAACCAGAAGATCAACCAGAGAAAACCCGAGGCGCCGGTGAGGATGAAGGCCATTTTCCACCCCCGCTGGTCGCCGAAATAAATCATGCACCAGGGAACGAACAGGGCGGCGATCATGGCGCCAAAATTCGAACCGCTGTTGAATATGCCCGTGGCCAGGGCGCGTTCGCGTTTGGGAAACCATTCGGCCACCGTCTTGATGGAAGCCGGGAAATTGCCAGCCTCGCCGATGCCGAAGGCGCTGCGCACCACCATGTGCATCACCACCAACCGGCCGACAAAGGCATTGGCAATGCCGAATATCGACCAGGTAATGAGCGAAAGCGCCAGGCCCAGCTTGGTCCCAATCCGATCAATGACCCAGCCCGCCACGACGGTCATGCACGCGTAAAAGGCCGTGAAGGCGGAGGTGAGGTTCGCAAAGTCGGTGTTGGTCCAGCCAAACCCGCCCTGCTCCACCGGCGTGCAAAAGAATTCCTTCAGGTAGCTGATGACCTGCCGGTCCATGTAATTGAAGGTGGTGGCAAAAAACAGCAGGCCGCAAATGATCCAACGATAATGACTCGAAGCCGGGGCCGTTTGATTTGAGGAATTCATAGAATAGGAATTGTTATCCGGAAATGAGCTCCACTTCAAGTGTCGAAATCCGGCTTTACAAACCGCCGGTGATTGTGCCACGCTCCACCATTATGTGGAAAAAATTTCTACCCCTATTGTCGGTGTTGCTGCTCACCGGTTGCGCCGGGACGTTCACGCGCCTGACCCCGTTGCAACAACCGCGCAACGCAAACAACCTTTACCCGGTTGAAGTCATATTTAATTCCCAGCAAACATCGCTGCGTTGGGAAACCATTCAACCCTATGTCCTTGCCAACGGGGAATTATATCCGCTGCGTCAGGTGCCGCTGGTGCAAAACCGTTGGGAAGGCTTTGTGCCGGTGCCGGCCGGGGCCAATACCGTCGATTACCGCTTCAAGTTCGACTACAAATACAACAACGTCGGCACCGCCCCCAGGGCCAGCAGCGCGGTTTCACCAATTTACCGGTTGAACGTTGTTGATCAGTGATTGGGAGCGGGCCATACGGTTCATTCATGATTTGAAGCGCAGACAGAGGTCGGCGCTCCTTTTTTTATGATTTGGAAACCGATGGAAACCTGAAACCAGTTTTCCCGGCGGGAGGTCAGTGTCTTGGCCGGAGCAGGATGGCCTTTTTGTCCGTTCCATCCACCTCAACACTGTGGGTCTCCACATCGGGGTCATCTTTGATGGCCTGATGCACCACCCGGCGGTCAAATGCGCTCATCGGTTCCAGTTCCACGGCGTCGCCCCAGCGCCGGACCTTCTCGGCGGCGTCCTGGGCCTTCTTGACGAGGGCTTCGCGGGCCTGGGCGCGGTAGCCGCCCACATCCACCATGACTTTGGGCGAGGTGGCGTCCTGCTGAAACAGAAGGCGGTTGGTGATGTATTGCAGGTCGGCCAGGGTCTGGCCCTGCCGGCCGATGAGCCGGCCGGCGTCATCCGCTTTGACTTCGAGCAGAATTCCCTCCTCCAGGTGGTGTTCCTCGATTGTGGTTTCAAAGCCGAGGGTTGCGAGAATTTTTTCCAGGGTTGCTTTCGGTTGCGCGGGCATCGGATGGTTGCGGGTTGATAGTTGAAAACAGTTGGTTTACTTCGGCCTTATTTTTTCCTTTTTGACACCGGCGTCAATACCGAAACCGGGGCGGCCGGCGAAACCGGGGCCTGGTTCATCCTGGTGAGCTTCGTCTGCACGACGGTCAGCACATTGTTGACCGTCCAGTACAACGCCAGGCCGGAGGAATAGTTGTAAAGAAACACCAGGAACATCAGCGGCATGTAGCGCATGATTTTTTGCTGGGCCGGATCCATCCCCGGTGACGGCGGGGTCAGATGCGATTGCCACAACATCGAGCCGCCCATCAGCAACGGCAGCAGGTTGAACGGAAAATTTATCCCCGGAATCATGAACAATGTGTCCGGTTTCGACAAATCCGCGATCCACAGGAAATGGGCGCCGCGCAACTCGATCGCACTCCGGATCATGGTGAAAAAGCCTATGAACACGGGCATCTGGATGAGCATCGGCAGGCAACCGCTCATCGGGCTGACCTTGTGCTTGCGATAAAGCTCCCACTGCTTTTGGGTGAGCTTCTGCATGTCGTCCTTGTACTTTTCCTTGAGCGTTGCCATCTCCGGCGCGAGCGCCTGCATCCGTTTCATCGAACGCGTACTGGCCGCCGTCAACGGCCAGAACAATACCTTGATGGCCACCGTGATCAATACAATGGTCAAACCGTATCCCGTCCGGGTCACATCATGAACCCAGTTCATGGCCAGCAATAACGCCTTGGCAAAAAAGCCCGAAAATCTTCCGAAGTTCATCACCAGGTCAGCTTGATTCTGGAAATCGTCCCCGATGTGCGCCAGCAGGCGATATTCCTTCGGCCCGGCGAAGAGGACGATTTGCCGTTCCATCGATTGATGCCCGGCGAGGGTTGCGGTTGGGTAAACGAGCGCCGTCTGGATGCCTTGCAATGCCGGCGTGCCGGGCACCGGCTCGACATTTGGGAATGGCGGCAGGCCCACCGGACGCGCAACAATTTGGGACGCGGAATCCTTCGGCATCGCCATCACCGCAAAAAATTGATTGTGGGCCGCCGCCCAGACGACGTTGTTCGAGCCGCCCAGATATTCCGTGCGCGGCGCGCCGCGGAAGCAGCCGAATCCCGATCCGGAAAACCATCCGAGGGTTTGGTCCTGAATGCCCGTGCCGTTAAACCACATCGCTCCGTCATTGATGGTGTAACTGGTGTCATCCGGCCCCATGGGCGTGGCGGTGCCGACGACCCATTCCTGTGCGGGCAAAATGAGCGGCAGATCGGAAACGTTTTCCATCCGCACACTGGCATTGACGAGATAATTCGAGCTGAGGTGAAATTCCTTGGCCAGCCGCAGGCCGTTCGTCAGGGATTTTTCCGCTCGCACTCCGTCGGTGGTCCGGGTGAGGGTGAAATTACCATCGCCGACCAGGCTGGCATCACCCAGAATCGCCAGCACCGGCACCGGCGCCCGTGTGTTCAGTGTGGCCACACCATCCTTGCCCACCTTCTTTTTCCAGCGTGCCGAGACGGTTTCCGGATAATCCAGCAATTCCACCGCTTTCAACCCGCCGCCGCGAGAAGTAAACGTGTAGCGAGCGAGGGTGTTGGTAACGACCAGCAGGTTCTCCGGCGTGTTGGTGTCGAACGTGGGAGGTGCCATCGGGACCGTCACGCTTGACGGGGAAGGCGCCGCATTTGAACTGGCCGCCGCGGTCTGGCTTTGCGCTTGGATGACCTGGTTGGTCGCCGCATAGCGCGCCTGTTGCTGCGCAATCTTGTTTTGCTCGATGAACCAGACGCCGAGCAGGATGGCGCAGAGAGTGACAACGATGATGCCGGTACGGTCCATGATGATTTAAATTCCGAACCCCGAACTCCGAACTCGGAACTCCTTTTCGGGCACCGGATCATGCCCGCAATCGCCCCACGGATGACAACGGCAGATCCGTTTCAATCCCAGCCAGCCGCCGGTCCAGGCGCCCTGGGTGCGGACCGTCTCGAGCGCATATTGCGAACACGGCGGCGTGAAACGGCAGCCGCCGGCGGCGCCAAACAAAAAAGCCTGCGCCGGCGAGATCGTCCAGCGATACGCGCGGATGGCGAAAACCAGGATGTGTTGGGCCGGGTTCACATTTTTCAATTTTTTAACAGGCCTGCGCGGCGCAGGGTCGCCAGAAAATCCTTTTCCACCTCGGCAAAACTGCGTCCGGCAATCGAATTGCGGGCGACCAGCACCAGTTCAAACGGCTGGGAAAATTCATGCCGGTGCTGGCGGAAACTTTCCCGGAGCAGACGCCGCGCGCGGCTGCGTTCCACCGCGCCTCCGATTTTGCGGCTGGTGACCACGCCGAGCTTCGGGGTGGCGCCGTCCGGCAGGCGGTGCCAGTTGGCGATGAGGCAGCCGTTCACCAGCCGTTCACCCTGCTGCCGCACGCGCCGGAAATCCCGGTTGTTTCCAAGCCGGGCGTCGCGGCCCAGACGCAGGCGTTTCGGCGTTTCAGCGCGCATGACCGATCAAACCGGCGTCAGGCGTTTGCGTCCCACGCGGCGGCGGTTGGCCAGCGTGGCCTTGCCGCTCTTGCTCGAATTTCGGTTGAGAAACCCGTGCTGGCGTTTGCGGCGGATTTTCGATGGTTGATACTGGCGTTTCATAAATTGTTTAGAGTCCTTCCGGGTGAAAAACCGGAACGTGCGAGGATAGCCATGAAACGCCTTGTGTCAAGGCGCGCTTATTGCGGGTAGTGTCCTAATTTGAAATCAAGTGGAAGTGTATGAGAACGAAAACAGCTAGCGCCAAAACAATTCCACACCCAATACTGATGACTCGCCATTCTTGTCCGTTAATTTTTTTCATTTTTTGTATCCTTTACAATATGAACTCGCACATTTTCGCCTGCTTCACATTCTACTTCACATTCAATTCACGCTGAATGCCGAATTTATCAATGCGTTTGCGCAGCGTGGCGCGCGTGATGCCGAGCAGTTTGGCGGCATGGACCTGGTTGTTGTTCGTTTCCTTGAGCGCCTGGATGACCAGCTCGCGCTCGACGGCGGGGATGATTTTCAATTTCGGGTCGCGCCGGGCCCACTGGAACAGCTGACGGGCGAGCGCGGCTGCGTCGGTGCCGCTGGCATCGCCCAGGGTTCCGGACACCGAAGCCAGCCCGCCGCCGGCGGTGCCCGCGATTTCCGGCGGCAAATCGCTTTGCAGGATCGCGTCGCTTTTGGCCATGACGTGCGCGCGGCGGATGGCGTTTTCCAGTTCGCGCACATTGCCCGGCCAGTGGTATTTTTCGAGCAGTTTGATGACGCTGGTGGCGACGGACTTGGGCGGGCGCTGCTGTTCGTGCGCGAGTTTTTTAAGGAAATAATTCACGAGCAGCGGAATGTCCTCGCGCCGTTCGCGCAACGGCGCAATGTGAAGACGCACGACGTTGAGACGGTAAAACAGGTCTTCGCGGAATTGTTTGGCGGCCACGGCTGCCTCCAATGGCTTGTTGGTGGCGGCAATCACGCGTACATCCACCTCGATGGGCTGGTTGCCGCCGACGCGCTCGAACGTGCCGTTTTGCAGCACGCGGAGAATTTTTGTCTGCGTCGCCGGGGTCATGTCGCCGATTTCATCGAGGAAAATTGTGCCTTTGTTGCATTGCTCGAATTTGCCGATGCGTTGCAGCGTCGCGCCGGTGAATGCGCCGCGTTCATGGCCGAAGAGTTCGCTTTCAAGCAACTGCTCGGGAATGGCGGCGCAATTGACCGCCAGAAACGGCTGCTGGCTGCGGTCGCTGTGATGATAAATGGCCCGGGCGACGAGTTCCTTGCCGGTGCCGCTTTCGCCGGTGATGAGCGCAGTGGCGTCGCTGACGGCCACCTGGCCGATGAGCTTGAAGATCTGCTGCATCGCTTCGCTGCGGCCGACGATGCCGAGCTCATAATCCTCGGATTCGAGCAGCGGCTGGTACGACACCACCTGCCGCATGTCGCGCGCGGCCTTGAGCGCGTTGGCGATGATTTCCTTGAATTTAGGCACATCGAACGGCTTGAGCAGGTAATCATACGCGCCCAGCTTCATCGCTTCGATGGTCATCTGTGTGGTGCTGTAGCCGGTCATGAGGATGACGGGCAGCTTGGCGTCCATCTGCCGGATGCGGCGGAGGGTTTCCATGCCGCTGATGCCGCCCATGCGGATGTCCATGAGCACCAGGTCGGGTTTGGCCTTGGGGATGAGCTTCAACCCTTCCTCGCCGCTGGACGCGGTGATCAGCTCGACTTCCGGGGAATCAATGATCCGCTGGATCGAATACCGCACGTCTTCTTCGTCGTCAATCAACAGGAGCTTGTTCATTGGCTGCGTAACATAGCGAAAACAGGCAAAAGCAATAGGGAATTTTTACGGTTAAAAAAAACATGGCTGAATCGCAATGACAATAAAATGCGTGTTGCTGATAATCTGAACCAAGAGATCGACATGATCTGCTCCCCGTTCGCCGTTCAAAATAAAAATTGCAACCGGCTCTCCGACAGATAGTTGCAATTGAAATTGTGGAGTTTTTGACTTACTTGAATACAAAATGACCAGTGGCCGAAGCGTCCTTTGTTCTACCATTAAACTACAGCCACCAATACAATGGGTTAAGCCTGAAGCCTGTTTTCGAAAGTCAAACACGTCGCCCGCAAGATTCACTGTTTGACCTCGCTTTGCGTATCACCTAGACTCGTCGTCCATTTTGATATGAAAATTGTCGTTTGCGATCCCGTGTCGCCAAAGGGAATTGCGTTGCTGCAGCAGCGCCCGGAATTTCAGGTGGTCGTCCTGCCCAAGCGGCTGACGGAGGCTGAATTGCTGCCCGTGGTCGCGGATGCGGTGGCGCTGATCGTGCGTTCGGAGACCAAGGTCACCCGCAAAGTCATCGAAGCGGCGCCGAATTTGCGCGTCGTGGGCCGCGCGGGTGTTGGCGTGGACAACGTGGACATCGACGCCGCGACCCAGCACGGCACCGTGGTGATGAACACGCCCGGCGGCAACACGGTGACGACCGCTGAATTGAGCTTTGCCATGCTGCTTTCGCTGGCGCGCAAAGTGCCGCAGGCCTACGCCTCGATGGTCGCTGGCAAATGGGACCGAAAACTGTTTCAAGGTTCGGAGCTTCTGGGCAAAACGCTGGGCGTGCTCGGCATGGGCCGTATTGGTACGGAAGTGGCCAAACGCGCGCTGGCGTTTGGTATGCGCGTCATCGCCTACGATCCGTATCTCACCGAAGACCGGGCCAAGGCCATCGGCGCGGAATTCGCCGAAAGCGTGGATGAGGTCTATCGCGTGGCCGATTTCATAACCGTTCACATGCCGGTGACGCCGGAGACAAAACACATGCTCAACGTCGCCGCGTTCGCCAAGATGAAACCTGGCGTGAAGATTGTGAATTGCGCGCGCGGCGAAATCGTGGTCGAAAACGACCTGATTGCCGCGCTGGAGTCCGGCAAGGTTGCCGGTGCGGCACTGGATGTTTTTGCCGCGGAACCATTGCCGGCCGATCACCCGTTCCGCAAGCAGCCCAACCTCATTCTCACCCCGCATCTTGGGGCGAGCACGGAGGAGGCGCAGGAGAAATGCGGCATCGAAGTCGCCGAGGTCATCGCGGGCTATTTGCTGACCGGCGAAGTCCGCAACGCGGTCAATCTGCCGTATCTCGATGCGAAGACTTACGAGCAGGTGAAGCCCTATCTGCCGCTCGGCGAGGCGCTCGGCCGGCTGGTGGCGCAACTCGCCCCCGCGAGTGCCGACCGCATTTACATCACTTATGGAGGCAATGCCAAGGCGTTGCCCAATACCGACCCGGTGACACGCGCGGTATTGCGCGGCTTTTTGGAAAGCAGCGCGCTCAAGGACGTGAACAACGTCAATGTTCGCTCCGCCGCCGCCAGCATCGGCATCACGGTCGAGGAAAAAAAATCCGATGAGCCGGTGACGTTCAATGAATGGGTGCATGTCCAGGTGTTCAGCAACGGGAAAAAACTGGTTTCGGCGGGCGGAACTTTTTTCGGTTCGCCAAACAATCCGCGCATCGTGCGGCTGTTCAGTGCGCCGGTGGAAATTCCCATCAGCGGCACCCTGCTGCTGCTGAACAACAAGGACCGCCCCGGCATCGTCGGCTATCTCGGCACGTTGCTGGGCAAGCACAAGGTGAACATCGCCAGCATGAGCCTCGGCCGTGACACCGCCGGCGGGCGGGCGCTGACGGTGTTGAATCTCGACAGCGCACCGTTGCAGCCGGTGCTTGATGAACTCCAAAAAGACCCTGACATCAGCAATGTGAAAGTGGTAAAGTTATAACTTGTAAATGCCCTGAAATTGAATGAAGAATAAAATGAAAAAAACTATGAAATTGATTTTCCCTGCCTTGTTTGTGGCGGCCACCATGGCGCTGTCCGGCGCCCGGGCTGCTTCCGCCAACGTCCCCGCCGCCCCCGCGACCAACGCCAATCCCCAGGCCGCCATGACGGCATTGTTTGGCGATCCGGTCATCGTCAAGGGCAGCGGTTTTGAAATCAAGCAGAGCGAGTTGGACGAGGTGATGACGGGGCTTAAATCCGCCGCCGCCGCCCACAACCAGACCATCCCGCCGGGACAGATGACCCAAATCGAAGGCCAGTTGCTCGACCGGCTCATCCAGGTGCAGCTGCTGGTGCAAAAAGCCACGGAGCCGGACCGGACCAACGGCGCCCAGAAGGCCAATCTGCAGTTGAATGCGCTCCTCGAACGCGCCGGCTCGCAGGAGGTGCTCGACCGGCAGATGAAAGCCGTTGGCATGACCAGCGCCGAGCTGCGCGCCAAGGTCACCCAGGAAAACACGGCCCAAGCCGTGCTGACGCGCGAACTGAACATCAACGTTCCCGACGCCGACGCAAAAAAGTTTTACGACGAGCATCCGGCGGACTTTGAGCAGCCGGAAATGGCCCATGTCCGGCACATTCTGTTGATGACGATGGATCCGATCACGCGCGCTCCCCTGCCGACGGACCAGCAACAGGCCAAACGCAAGACGATTGACGATCTGCTCAAGCGCGTCCGCGGCGGGGCGGATTTTGCCGCGTTGGCCACGCAATATTCCGAAGATCCCGGCTCAAAGGACAACGGCGGCGAACTGGCGGCATTTCCTCACGGCCAGATGGTGCCGGAATTTGAAGCCGCCGCGTTTTCATTGACCAACAACCAGATCAGCGATGTCATCACCACCGCCTACGGCTACCATATCATCAAACTCATCGACAAAACCCTGGCCAAGAAAATTGATTACACAACCGTCGTCTCCAAAATCAAGGATTACCTGGCCCAACAGCAGACCGAAAAACTGGCCCCGGCTTACATCGAAAAATTGAAGAAGGCCGCGGACGTGCAGATTCTGGATCCGACCCTGAAAGCCGCGGTCGCGGCCGCCGCCGCCGCGGTCAGCCTGCCGCCGGCAACCCCCGCAAAATAACGGCGTCAAACGGCGCCGCCGGAGTGGTTCCGTCAGGCTGTTTGGACAAGCGTTATGAAGACGAAATTGGGGATGGTCATTCTTGCCGTGGCTTGTGCCGGGCTGGCCATTGCATTGTTTGCAACCAAAAGGGTGGCGGATGAACGCCTAAAAAACGATGCCTCCGCGATCCTTGACTTCTCCAATCAATGGGTCAATGCCAGTGAAAAAATCGACGATTTGCGCCAGGTCAACCTCACGTTGACCAACGACCTGGCCGTCAGCCGCCAGGAGGCGGTGACGTTCAGCAACCAGTTTGTTGAGACCTCCGGCGCGCTGGCCGACACCAATGCCGCTCTACAGGGCCAGATCACCAACCTCAACAGCCGTCTGGCTGATTTGGAATCGCAAAACCAGGTGCTCGACCAGCGCGCCGCGGCGCTGACCAACGCCATTGCCAGCCTGAATGCGCAAATCGCCGACACCCAGCAAAAACTCACCGACACGGAAACCAACAACACCTTTCTCGAAAAGGAATTGCAGCAGCAAACGGCCGCCCGGGCCGAGTTGGAGAACAAGTTCAACAACCTGTCCGTGGTGCGCACCCAGGTAAAAAAATTGCGGGACGACGCATTTGTCGCGCGCCGTTTGCAATGGATGCGCGATGGGACTGATCCGGCTTCCCAAGCCAAGGCCGGGCTGTTGCAAATGCAGCGTCCGGCGCCCACGGCCGGCCCCGCCTCTCCACCCCATTATGATTTAAACGTTGAAGTCAGTTCCGACGGCTCCATCCACGTCGGTCCGGCACCCACCAACGCGCCGGCAACTCCAGCCGGTCCGCCGCCCTGATATGCGCGATGGAGCTGTTCACTCGATTTGCCTTCTGATCGAAGGATGGTAATGCCATGCCGACCTACGAATACCATTGCGAAAAATGCGGGCACGAATTTGAGGCCGTTCAATCCATGTCTGCCGGGGCGCTGAAAATCTGCCCGAAAGAGTCCTGTGCCAGGAAGAAATGGGGCCGGGGCCGGGTGAAACGCAAAATCAGCGCCGGGGGCGGCCTGCTTTTCAAGGGCAGTGGATTTTATATCACGGATTACCGCAGCGAAGGTTACAAACAGTCCGCAAAAAAGGACGTTACACCGGCCAAACCTTCCGGGACCGAGGCCAAAGCGGCTCCCGCTTCGGCCCCCGCAAAAGCGGCATCCAAAGCCGACCAGAAATGAAATTGGCGTTCCCACGCTGCCCCGGAATATTACCACCTTCATTTGATGGTCTGACGATTCAATGCCTGTTGGTCATTTGTCTGACGGCCTTTCCTTCGTTCGCCCCGGCACAAACCCCCTTTCCCGACGTACCCCTGACCCGCAGCGTTTCCGGTCAATTCATCATCACCGCCGCACCGTCCGGCAATTCGCGCGCCACGCTGGCCACCCGTCCGGAAGTCATCACCAATGCCGATTTAATCCGGCTGGAACCCGCTTTTCTTTCCGTTTCCGCCGAGCGCATCAAGGAATCGCTGCGCCATGGACTCAACCAGGACCTTAACAACCTGGAGCCCAACACGCCGGCGCACGGGAAAATATTTCTCGTGCTGCATGCGGCACAGACAATGGATGAGGACGTCATCATCAGTTCGCGGCGCTCCCCGGATGGCTGGGATTATCAGGTCCAGCTGCCTGATGTGGTGGGTCGGACCCGTTTCATGCGGGCGATGACCGGGGTGCTGCTGCTGGAATCCGCCAACCGCAATGCCCGCGTCCGTTCCGCGGAAATTCCCGCCTGGCTCACGGACGGTTTGTCCCAGGAATTGCTGGCGTCCGGCTGGCAGGAAAACATCCTGTCATTGCCGGACAAGGTTGTGAACGGCCTGCAGCTCAGTCGCACCATCACCAATGCCCGGGGTCTGGACTCCCTGGCAGGCGCGCGGCGCGTGCTGCGGGATCAAACCGCGCTGACGTTTGAACAATTGAGCTGGCCGACCGACGCCCAGCTGTCCGGCGAAGATGGCGGGGCTTATCGCGCCAGCGCACAATTGTTCGTCAACAATTTGTTGGAGTTGAACCACGGGCCGGCGCATTTGCGCGCCCTGATCGGGACCCTGCCGGATTTTTACAACTGGCAGACGGCATTTCAAGCCGCGTTCCGCGAGAATTTTCCGCGGCCCCTCGACGTGGAAAAATGGTGGTCGGTCCAGGTGGTGGGGTTTGTCGCCCGCGAGTTGGGGCCGGCCTGGACACCCGCTGTCAGCCAATCCCGGCTGGATGAGATCCTGAGCGTGCCAGTGGAATTGCGCACGATGTCGAACGCCCTGCCCGCGCACGCGGAAATCTCGTTGCAGGCGGTGATCCGCAACTTCGACCGGGCACGGCAGGTCGCGGTGCTCCAGCCCAAATTGCGCGATCTGGAACTCTCGCAACTCCAGCTGGCTCCAAAGTATGCGGCTTTGGCCGATGGATACCGCCGCGCACTCGCAGATTACCTTGGTGTGGGCAGCCGTCCCTCGTTTATGACGCGCTGGATCAAACATCCCTTTACCCCGGTTTCAGTCATCACGCTCGAGGACGTTTTAAAAAGGCTGGAGGAACTGGACGGGCAGCGGCGGGCGGTTGAATCAACCCAGAATCCCGCCAGCGCCGCTCCATGATCTGGCAGCGTTGCTCGAACAAAAGGGATGTCCGGGGGTCAACTTGACAGGGTTCAATTCCAATTTATAATTTTCATTGAAAATGAAGGATGACCAATCGCTGACGGATGGCGGGGAGCCGCCATCGGACCACCGACTCGAAGCTTTGAAGGAATTTCACCCGGCCGGCCGGGGATTCTGGCACGATGTTTCGGAGGCCGACTGGAATGACTGGCGGTGGCAGCTCAAACACCGCATCACCACCCCGGAACAGTTGCAACGCTTCATGCCCACGCTCACGCCGGAGGAGTTCGCCGGGGCCAAACTGGCGAACCACAAGCTGGCGCTGGCCATCACGCCGTATTTTTTCAGCCTGATCGATCCGGCGGATGAACATTGCCCGATCCGCAGCCAGGTCATCCCGCGCATCGAGGAGACGCACACTGCGGCCTGGGAGATGAGTGACCCCTGCGGCGAAGATTCGCATTCACCCGTGCCCGGTCTGGTGCACCGCTATCCTGACCGCGTACTGTTCCTCGTCACCGACCGTTGCGCCGCGTACTGCCGTTACTGCACACGTTCGCGGCTCGTGAGTAACGCCAGCGGTTACGATTTTCATCCTGATTACGACCGGCAAATCGCCTATATCGCGGACCATCCGGAAGTCCGCGACGTTCTGTTGAGCGGCGGGGATCCCCTGCTCCTCAGCGACGACAAACTTGAGTCCTTGTTGAACCGGTTACGGGCGATCAAGCATGTCGAATTCCTTCGGATCGGTTCGCGCATCCCGACCTTCCTGCCGCAACGCATCACGCCCGAGCTGTGCGCGATGCTGAAAAAATATCACCCCTTGTTCATGAGTGTTCACTCGAATCATCCGCGCGAACTGACCACGGAGGTCCGCGACGCGCTGGGCCGGCTGGCGGACGCGGGCATCCCGCTCGGCAACCAGTCGGTCCTGCTCAAGCACGTCAACGACGACCCGGCGGTGATGAAGGCGCATGTCCAGAAGTTGCTGATGTGCCGCGTGAAGCCGTATTACATTTACCAGTGCGATTTGATTTCCGGCTCGGCGCACCTGCGCGTCAGCGTCCGCCGGGGCGTGGAAATCATGCAGCAATTGCGCGGTCACACCACCGGCTACGCCGTGCCTCAATACGTCATTGACGCGCCCGGCGGCGGCGGCAAGGTGCCCATCAACCCGGAATATGTCCTGAGCCACAACGCCGACCGTGTGGTCATCCGTAACTTCGAAGGCAAAATTTTCGAATATCCCGAAGCCCCCGACGGCACGCCACTTTCATCGCCGCCGAAGGAAATTGAAGAAGCGGAACTGGCTTGAGCGCGATCATCAGGCCGCCGTGGCGGAATTTACGGGTTTTAGGCATTTTGTTTTTAGCCGCGTGTTTTCTGGCGGTGATATGTGTCTGGAACATCGGGAGTGTGTTAATTGCCCCAAGCAACGGCCCAATCCGGAAACCGCCGAAAAATCTGCCCGTTCAGCCGGTTGAGTTTGCCAGCGCCAGTGGTGCGCGGTTGCACGGCTGGTGGCTTGCCGGCCAGGCGGGAAAAGGTGTCGTTGTCCTGATGCATGGAATTCATGCCGATCGGACCACCATGGTGGATCGGGCTGAGTTTCTATTCCACGAAGGTTATTCGGTTTTGTTGTTCGATTTTCAGGCTCATGGTGAAAGCATTGGGAAACAAATCACGTTCGGCTACCTGGAAAGCCGGGATGCCACCGCGGCGGTGAACTTCGTCCATCAAAGGCTTCCGGTTGAAAAAATCGGCGTCATCGGCGTTTCGCTCGGCGCAGCGTCCGCCTTGCTGGCCGAGCCGCCGTTGCCGGTCAATGCGATGGTCTTGGAATCTTCATACCCGACCATTTATCAGGCCGTTGAAGACCGGATGACCATCCACTTTGGCTGGCTGGGAAAACTGGCGACACCACTGTTGACCTGCCAGTTGAAACCCCGCCTGGGATTTGGGGCGGATGATTTGCGTCCGATTCAACAGGCGCGCCAGAATCACACCCCGAAGTTTTTTATCGCCGGAACCGTTGACCGCGACACCACTTTGCCGGAGTCGCAGGCTTTGTTTGATGCCGCCGCAGAACCGAAGCAACTCTGGCTGGTGGGAAACGCCGCCCATGTGGACATGCATGCCTTCGCCCGGACGGAATACGAAGAGCACATTTTGACTTTTCTGGCGAAGAACCTGAATTGAGCCGGCCACAAAGTTTTCTTGGCTCTCGGCACCGTTGTGGTTAAGTTTTTCTTTAGAATCGGAACAGGAAACGGTTATGCCTATGCATCACACTTGGAAATTCTTCCGCGCCGGCGGGTTCGACCAGGTCAAGCTGGAAACCGGGGCCGACCTTGCCAATCTGGACCAACTCGACCAGAAACTCTGGGTCGCGCTGGCTTGTCCCACCCGCGGGCTAGAATTCGACAGCCGCACCTTGGACCTGGTGGACACGGATCATGATGAGCGTATCCGCGTACCGGAGCTCATCGCCGCCGCCAAGTGGGCCGCCGATCTGATGAAAAACCCGGACGATTTGCTCCAGGGCAACCCGACCCTGCGGCCCGCTGCCATCAACGACACCACGCCGGAAGGCAGGTTGATCGCCAATTTTGCCCGGCAGGTGTTGGGCAAGTCCGACGCGGGGGAAGTCACGTTTGAGGAAGCTGGCGCCGCCGCCCAGACCTTTGCGGCGAAACCTTTCAACGGCGACGGCATCGTGCCCGCTGATTCTGCCAGCGACGACGCCACCAAGGCGGTCGTTGCTGACATCATCAACTGTATCGGGGCCGACACGGATGCCAGCGGCAAGCCCGGTGTGAGTCAGGCCAGGGTGGATCAATTTTTTGCCGCCGCCGCCGCCTACTCGGACTGGTGGAAAAAGGCTGAAGGCGACGCGTCCGTACTGCCGCTGGGGTTGAATACCGAAGTCGCCGCCGCCGCCGTCGTGGCTGTGAAGCCCAAAGTGGACGATTACTTTGCGCGCGGCCGGCTGGCTGCTTTCGACCCTCGTTCCATCAATGCCCTGAACCGTGACGAGAAGGAATACGCCGCGTTGGGTGCCAAAGATCTCACCAACAACCACGCCGACATCGCCAGCCTTCCGCTGGCGCAAGTGGGAGCCGCGACTCCGTTGCCGCTGACCCAGGGCATCAATCCTGCCTGGGCCAATGCGATTGCCGCGTTGCAAACCCACGCCATCACGCCGCTGCTCGGCGCCAGGACGGTGCTGACAGAGGCGGATTGGAACGCGCTGGTCGGCAAGCTCGCCGCTTTCGATGCCTGGAACGCGGGCAAGACCGGCGGCGCGATTGAAAAAATTGGGGTGGCGCGCGCGCGTGAAATACTTGCCACCAAGGCCCGGGAAACCTTGACGATGTTGATTGCCAAGGACAAGGCCGAGGAAGGGAATTCCGTTGCCGTCATTGGTCTGCACCGCCTCATTCATTATCATCGCGATCTGGCCAGCCTCTGCCGCAACTTTGTCAATTTCGCCGATTTTTACGGCCGGAAGGACAAGGCCATCTTTCAGGCGGGCACGCTGTATCTCGACCAGCGCAGTTGCGACCTGTGCCTCATCGTGGATGACGCCGGCAAGCACGCCTCAATGGCGGGCATGGCCGGCACCTATCTTGCGTATTGCGATTGCATCCGCAAGGGCAGCGGTGAAAAGTTATCCATTGTCGCTGCCTTCACCGGCGGCGATTCCGACAACCTCATCGTCGGACGCAATGGCATTTTCTACGACCGCAAAGGCCGCGATTGGGACGCCACCATCACCAAGATCGTGGATAACCCGATCAGCATCCGGCAGGCGTTCTGGTCGCCTTACAAAAAATTGGTGCGCATGATCGAAGAACGCGCCGCCAAGGAGGCGGCTGCTGCGGATGCCAGCTCCAACGCGCAATTGACTGTTGTTGCCAATGCGCCCATCGCTCCGGCAACTTCGGCGGCTCCGGCGGCTCCGGCAGCGCCATCAAAACCTGCGTTTGATCCGAGCGTCATCGCGCTGCTCAGTTTGGCTTTGGGCACCTTGGCAGCTGCGTTTGCCGGCCTCCTCGGTTTCCTCGGCAAGTTTGAAGCGTGGCAGGTTCCGTTGGTTGTCATCGGCATCATGCTGGTGATTTCCGCGCCGTCCGTGGCGATTGCGTGGCTGAAATTGCGCAAGCGCAACCTCGGCCCGATCCTCGATGCCAACGGCTGGGCGGTGAATGCCAAGGCCCGGATGAATGTGCCGTTTGGGGGCGCCTTGACGGGCGTTGCCGCACTGCCGCCGGGGGCCACATTTAGTGCAGCAGACAAGTATGCCGAGAAACCTTCCGTGTGGCCCAAACTACTCATCGTCACGTTCTTCGTTTGGTTCATTTGGGCGTTTCTCAACGACAGCGAAGGCAGGCTGGACCGCTGGACTGATGGCAAATATGGCAAACCGTCGATGGAGGTTCAAAAGTTGCTCGACCTCCAAAAGGCACAGGCCAAAGCAGACAAGAAGGCCACTGCTGACCAGGTGGTCACGGCTCCGACCGCCACCGCCCCGGCTGCACCGCCTGCGGTTTCCACGGTGACCAACGCGGTCCCGGTAAAATAATATTGGCCAGATATTCACGGCCCGGACTTTCGCGTCCGGGCTTTTTATTTTTCGGAGATGTGGCAAACTCATTTTGATGCCCCGCGAAAGCATGTCTGCCAGGAGAAAGCGCGCGCTGAAAATCATTGCCGCGCTGGACCGGGCTTATCCGGCGGCGCACTGCGAACTGGTCCACATCGATCCGCTTCAGTTGCTCGTTGCCACCATCCTGTCCGCGCAATGCACCGACAAGCGCGTCAACATCGTTACAAAGGAATTGTTCGAGCAGTACCGTTCGGCATCGGATTACGCGAATGCGCCGCTGGCGGAGCTGGAGCAGGCCATTCGGACCACCGGTTTTTTCCGCAACAAGGCGAAAAACATCCAGGCATGCTGCCGCAAACTTATTGAACGGCACAGCGGCGAGGTGCCGCGCACGATGGAGGAGTTGACGCAACTGGACGGCGTCGGGCGCAAGACCGCGAATGTGGTGCTGGGCAACGCCTTCGGCATCAATGTCGGGGTCGTCGTGGACACGCATGTCGCCCGGTTGTCGCATCGGCTCGGCCTGACGAAGCAAAAAGACCCGGGAAAAATCGAAGCGGAGCTGATGTCGCTGGTGCCGCAAAAGCAATGGACGCTGTTCAGCCACTGGCTCATCTGGCATGGCCGCCGCCGATGTGACGCGCGCCAGCCGGATTGTGCCAACTGTGAAATCAAAAGGCTCTGTCCGCAAATCGGGGCAAAGAATTAACCACCAAGACACGAAGGCACCAAGAATTGTTTTTACAAACTTTGTGTCTTTGTGTCTTTGTGGTTTATGAATTCCTGGTTGTTGTTCGACTCCGGCAAATGCGATGCGGCGCTCAACATGGCGTTGGACGAGGCGTTGCTCGCATCCGTGGCGCGCCTGGGCCGGCCGGTGCTGCGCTTTTACGGGTGGACGGAGCCGGCGGCATCGTTCGGCTATTTTCAGAAATATGCGGAGGTCGAACGCGCGACCTTGTTGCGGCCGCTGGTGCGCCGTTCCACCGGCGGCGGCATCGTGCCGCACGACGCGGATTGGACCTACTGCCTGGCCTTTCCACCAGTCCATGAATGGTATTCGCTCAAGGCCGAGGAGAGCTACCGGCGGGTTCACGAATGGATTCAACGCGCCTTCGCGGCTTTGAATGTTCCCACGGAGCTCGCTGCCTCCGCCAAAAAGTCCGGCCCCGGCCAGTGTTTTGTGGGTCATGAAAAATTCGACCTGCTCTGGAATGGAAGGAAGATCGCAGGCGCGGCGCAGCGGCGCAACCGGCTTGGTCTGCTGATTCAGGGGTCGGTGCAGCCGCCGTTGGCGGCCCTGCCCCGAAGCGACTGGCAGCAGGCCATGCGCGATGCCGGGCGGTCCGCCTGGGGGGCCGAATGGTCGGATTTTGAGCCGGACGGGAGACTGCGGGAACTGGCGTCATCATTAGCCGGCCAAAAATATTCACGAACAGAATTTATAACTAAGCGCTGACTATTTACATCCTTTCGCGACCTGAGAACATGCCCGTTGGTCACCGTGAAAAAAGTTGTTCTTGGTCTAATGGCATGGGTTGTTTCCGTCTCCTTGGCGGGTGCAGCGCTTTTGTTGAATGACGCCTTCAATTATTCTGACGGTGCGCTGGTAGGTGCGGCAGGCACTCAGTGGACCACCTACAGCGGCACCAGTGGGCAGATTAAAGTTGTTGCCGCCCGGATGTTTTTGAGCAAGGCCAATGGCGAGGATGTCGAGGCAACGCTGGCAGGACAGCCTTACGCTCCATCTTCGGATGCAGCCCTGTATGTGAGCTTTAAGATCAATTATACCAACTTACCTGCGGCTTCGGGCAGCTATTTTGCCGAGTTCAAGGACGGCGGAACGGGATTTCGCGCCCGGATTTTTGCGCAAACCGCCGGCGCGGCCACGGGCGCCTTCCGGGTCGGCATCGCCAATGCCGGATCTTCGCCTTCTGCGGTCTTCAATGCGGATTTGCAAACGAATACTGATTATCTGGTCGTGGCCCGCCTGTCTGTAAGCGATGTCGTGAGCACGTTGTGGATCAATCCCACAGCCGAAACCGATCCGGGCGTGACAGCGTCGGACGCCGCGTCGGGGCTGACCATCACCGCTTATGGATTCCGCGAGGACGGTTCCTCGGGGACAATCGGGAACCTGTTCGTGGATGATTTGCGGGTCGGCACCACGTTTCCTGATGTGGTTACCGGTGCGCCCTTGCTGGAAGCGCCGGCCATCACCTCCCAACCACAAAATCAGACCGTGACAAACGGTGCGAATGTGACGTTTGGTGTGAGTGCCAGCGGCACTCCGCCGCCCGCTTATCAATGGCAATTTTTCCCGGCCGCCACGGTCGGGTTTTCCCCCACGAATCTGACTGGAGCCGTCGGCTCCAATCTCACGTTGTCGGGTGTGACCTTCGGCCACGCCGGTTTTTATGCCGCGGTGGCCACCAATGTACTCGGTTCAGTTACCAGCAGGCCGGCTCCCTTGAACGTCTGGGGTGCCTCGGCCCCGGCTTTTTCCTATCTTACTTATAATTGCAACGGCAACGGCCTGACCAACTGGAGCACAAACCTGTGGCACGTTCAGGCCATCGGACGCCAGGTGCAATACCTCAACCCGGACATCATCACTTTCCAGGAAATTCCAGTCACCAACAATTGCACGGCACAGATGGCGGATTTCGTCGCCGCCTACCGGCCCGGCTATTACCTCGTGACCAATTCCGCGGATGATGGTTTCATCCACAGCGCCATCCTCAGCCGCTATCCCATCGTCTCCTCGACCAGCCGGTTGCACGGTTCCGATCTCACACCGTACGGCTACACCGGTTCAGGTTTCACCCGCGACCTGTTCGAAGCCCAAATTGCCGTTCCCGGCTTTCCGCAGCCATTGCATGTGTTCACGGTCCATTTAAAATCCGCCCAGGACGCCGGTGCGGTGGCGAAGCGCGCGGCGGAGGCGGGCGCCGTTTCCAATTATTTTGCCACGGTCTATCTGCCAGCCAATGGACAGCAGCCCTACGTGTTGAGCGGCGACCTGAACGAAGACATCCTTCAGCCATCGCCCGGCAGTCTGCAGCCCATCCAGCGCTTGACCGGCGCTCCGACCGGCCTGCAACTCACCACGCCCGTCAATTCTCTTACCGACAGCGAACTGACCCATTCCATCCGGGACACCAACGGCCCCTCCGTGCGCTATGATTACATTCTGCCCTGCGCATCGCTGTTTTCCAACCTGGTCAGCAGCCAGGTTTTCCGCACCGATTTGCTGAGCCCGGTGCCGCCCAACTTGTACAGCAATGACGACAAGACCGCATCCGACCATCTGCCGGTGTTCATGGTTTTCGCCAACCCGTTCAGCACGCCTTTCCGGCTGCTGGCCGTGGGGACGACCAATCAAACCGTCTGGTTGAAATGGGAATCCACCGCCAATCGGTCCTACAACGTCGAAATGTCCTCGAACCTGGCCGCCTGGACCCTGCTGGCCACCAACCTGGTCGCGACCGACATCGATTGTGGGCTCACCACCAATGTGCCGCGTGACATGAAATATTTCCGCGTCTTCCGCCTGCCGTGAATGTGAATCAGGGGATCCATACCAGGTCCGGGTTGTTGGTGATCCCGCAGCCATGGGCGAAATCCCAATATTCGGTGTTCCGAAACCGCGCGACGTGTCCGTCGAGAAAGACAAACTGTGCACCGTGGTTGTGCAGGTTGGAATGCACATTGTTCCATTGGGCGACCGCAGCGACACCTCCGTTGTCAAACAGCCAGACGGTGAGTGCCGGCCGGCGGATGTTCGCCAGCTGGATTTGATTGTCTGTGCCATCACCGTTCACGTTCTTGTTGAGACAATAATGAAACAACTCAAAACCGTTGCTGCGTCGCGGATTCGCCGGACAAATCCAAATGCAATGCCCTGGATCAATGTCGGCATTCGTCCGCCAGCGCATCTCGTGATAGGTCGGCAGATTCAGCACCCGCGGCAAGTCAATATACCAGCCCGTATTAATCGAACTCCCGCTGAAGGAACCATCCGTGGGCAAGAGGTCACCATTATCCGCCGCGAATATGTGCGTTGCCATTCCCCACTGACGCAGATTGTTCCGGCAGATGATGGCCTGGGACGTGGCATGGGTGCGATTGAGCACTGACAACACCAAGGCGGCCAGAATTGCGATGACGGTGAAGACCACCAGCAGTTCAATCAATGTGAAGGCGCGTGAAGCCGATTTTGCCCCGTGCTGAATAAGTGTATATTACAATACGCGATATGACAATGCAAACAAATAATTAAAGAAGCAAAATTAACCAGCAAAGTCGAAATCCGAGCAGCTCATTAAATAGTTGCAGTGCGGGCAGCGGAGTTTGCACTTCTCATTGATCAGTTCGTGTCCGCATTGCAGGCAGTACCGCCAGTGTTCGCCGGAAGAATTGTCCGCGGGACAGCTTTCACCTGCTTCATTTTTATGCCGGTTTGAGGAATCCATCCTGTTCGATGGTTTAATTTGTTTTGAGTAAACTATAGATTGAATTGGCCAAGGCATCGTGGCCCTTTTGAGATAAATGTAATCCATCCAAGGTGCCATCTTTCAAGCCAAATACATCAGTCATATAATGTTTCGGTATCAATATTACATGATATTTCTTGGCGAGATTTCTTTGAGCTTTTCCGAAAGCATTGCTAAATGGAAGTAGCGGAAGTTCGAACATGACAATTCGATGGTTTCCGGCAGCTAATTTTCCAAGAAACTGGTCAAGTTGGCTATAAAAAGTTTTGCCATCGGTATGGCCGAGAAGATCGTTGCCTCCAATTTCAACCAAGACTAATGAGTTGCTTTCAACAATTCCTGCAATTTGATTCAAAGCCGTTTCAACCGTTGAGCCGGGTATCGCGAGATTGATTACCTTGAAATGTGAAATATCAGCCAAAATATTTGGCCAAGTCCGTTCTTTTGGAGTTATGCCCGCGCTGATGGAGTCTCCAACAACGAAAAGGGTTTGTTCGGATGAAATTCGAATTGTCCGCGAAAGGTGATAGGGAAACTCAATCAAGCACATGACAAGCGAACAAAGCAAAATTGCAACTGACAGCACTATCTTAGTTTTAGATGAAAACTTACTGCTGAAAACGACCAATGCGGTTGCTACGCAAAGGCCAAACCATAGGCAATAAATCCAACTGGCGAGCGGCGTAGCCGAAAAAATTACGAAAACAATTCCAGCAATATAGCCGATTCTTAATACCAAACCTAATATGCGATTTTTATACCAGAGTCGCAAAAACAAACAGACGATCATCATGAACAGTCCGACAAAGAAAAAATTTCCATTGGCAAATTGAAGAGCAATGGGATTCATAAATCACTGCGTCCTCCCAAATTTTTTCTCCAGTTCCCGGTAGTTCATTTCAATCAACGTCGGGCGGCCGTGCGGGCAGGTGTAGGGCATCGTGCAGCGGCGGAGGTCTTCCACCAGATTTTCCAGTTCCGCGCCGGCCAGCGGGTCGTTGGCCTTCACCGCGTGGCGGCAGACGGTTTTGGCAATGGTGTGCTCGCCCAGCCGCGCCAGGTTCACCTCGCGCCCGGCCGCCTTCAGTTCGTCCACGAGATCGAGCACAAACCGGCGTGTGTCATTGGCCCGGACAAAGGGGGGCAGCGCGTCGAGCAAGAATGTGCGTTCCCCGAATTCACTCAGGCCGACCCCGAGCCGCGTGAGCGCAGCCAGCTGCTCGCGCAAAAAATGCGCGTCGCGTGCCGGCAGTTCAATGGTCTCCGGCAGCAACAATTTTTGCGACGGCGCCGACCCGCCCTGTTCGATCCGGTTCAGCATTTGTTCGAACAAAATCCGCTCGTGCGCGGCGTGCTGATCGAGCAGGACCAGTCCGCGGTCGGATTCCAGCACGGCATACAGCCTGCCGATGACGCCGACGAGCCGGAGCGGGACATTGAGCAGCGGCGTTGACGATTGCGTATTCCGGACCGCAGACTGCGGAACCGGTTCCGGCGAAGCTGGTGGAGGGACGGCGGAGGTTGAAGCTTTTGATTCGACCGCCACTGGGGCTGGTGAGAAGCCCCTTTTCAAGGGCGTCCGTGCAGCGGGTGAGATATATGGCGACATTGCTGGCGCCGGCCTTAATCCCTCTGGAAAATTCGGCAGGGAGGGCGCGGAAATTTCCGATGCTGGTTGAATCTTCACCGGCCCAACGGTTTTGGACGTTGAACTTCCGCCTTCCCCCTGTTTTGGCGCGACGGGTTGGGCTTTCGACTCCTGTTGCCCGTGGAACGCGAGCAAGGCTTCCCGCACCGCCTGCGCGACAAATTTCCGGATTTCAAACTCGCGGTGAAATTTCACCTCGCGCTTGGCCGGATGGATGTTCACGTCCACGGCGGCCGGATCGATTTCCAAAAACAGGCAGCAGACCGGGTAGCGGCCTTTCATCAGCGCGGTATGATAGCCTTCGAGCAGCGCATAGTTGAGGCCGCGATTTTCAACCGGTCGGCGGTTGACGAACAGGTGCTGGCCCTCGCGGGTCGCGCGCGAGACCCCTGGCGCGCCGATGAATCCCCAGATGCGAATTTCAGATTTCAGATTTGGAGTTTTGGAAAGCACCGGCTGTGCGGTTTCAAAAATGTCGGTTTCCTCCGGCTTGAGCGAGTCATCCAGGGCGGCGGTGAAATCCACGGGCAACACCTTTTCTTCACCCAGCAGCGAACGCAGCCGTTCGCGCAATGCCTCCAGGCGGCTGGAGGTGGCCGCGCCGGATTTTTGGGCGGCCAGTTGCCAGACCAGGCGGCCATCCTTCTGGAAGGTGACCGCGACTTCCGGAAAGGCGAGCGCGGCCAGCGTGAGATAATGCTGGATGTGCGCCGATTCGGTTTCTTCCGTGCGCAGAAACTTCCGGCGCGCGGGCAGGTTGAAAAAAATCTGCCGGACCTCGACACTGGTGCCGGGCGCGCTGCCGGCGGCCTTGACCTCGGTGATTTTCCCGCCGTTGACGATGATTTGCGTGCCTTCGGGCGAACCACCTTCGCGCTCGCGCGTGGTCAACGTGAACCGGCTGACGCTGGCGATGCTGGGCAGAGCCTCGCCGCGAAAACCCATCGTGGCGATGGCGGACAGGTCCTCGGCTTTTTGGATTTTGCTCGTCGCATGGCGTTCGAGGCAGAGCAGCGCATCGTCGCGGCTCATGCCGGTGCCGTCGTCGGTCACGCGAATCAGGCCGCGCCCGCCGGCCTGGATTTCGACCGTGAGGCGCGTCGAGCGCGCGTCGAGCGCATTTTCAACCAGTTCCTTCACGACACTGGCCGGCCGCTCAATCACCTCGCCGGCGGCGATTTGGTTGGCGACCTGCTCGGGAAGCAGCCGGATGCGGTTCATCGGGGGAAAACGTGTTGCGTGCGGGGAGTGGCGTCAAGCAGGTTATGCGCGGCCGTCGAAATCCTGGCAAATTCCGCACACGTTTTCATCACGGCAGCGGCAGGGCAAAGGCAAACACCGCGCCGCGGCCCGGCTCGTTGCGCGCCCAGATACGGCCCTGATGGTCCTCGATGATCTTCTTGCAAATCGAGAGGCCCAGGCCGGTGCCGTGGGATTTTCCGAACGTGGCGAAGACTTCAAACAGCTTGTCGGCGATTTCGGGCGCGATGCCGGGGCCGGTATCCTCGATTTCCGTGATGATTTCCTTTTCCGTGGAGAGAAAGCGCAAAAAGATGGCGCCGCCGCCGGGCATCATGTCGGTGGCGTTGTGGACCAGGTTGTGAAAAACCCGGTTGAGCCGGCGGGGATCGAACGGAACCAAAACGCCAGGCGGTTCATTTTGCAATTCAATGCGCACCTCCTTGAGCTCCGCTTCCGCGCGGAGATCGGCGATCAGACTCAGCACAAAGGAATGATAATTGGCGGGTTTGACGTCCACGTGGGTCCGTTTGCCTTCGGTAAAAATCAGGATGTCGCTCACCATGTCGTTGATGCGCTCGACCTGCCGGCGGATGCGTTGCTGGGTCTGGGTGCGCGCTTCGGGGCGGAGGTTGGGCCGGTCAAACATCTCGGCCGAGAGGCTGATGATGCTGAGCGGGTTTTTCAGGTCATGGACGATGGAACGGGCGAAATTGCCCACCACGGCCAGGCGTTCGGCCTGGATGACTTCGCGGAGATAAACCTGGTTGAATTCGCGCAGACGCTGGCTGATGTGCTGCAACAGGCTGAATGCCAGGACGGGCGATTGCTTGATGAATGAAAGCATTTCATCGCACGGCAGGAAAAAAACCTCGGTGGCGGCGAGCGCGGTGGCGGTGGCCGAGCGCGGGCGACGATCAATCACGGCCATTTCGCCGAAAATCTCGCCCGGACCGAGCTGGGAAAAAACCCGCCGGGCGCCGGCGCCGACCAGGCTGGAGATTTCCACCAGCCCGTTTTTGATGCCGAACACACCGTCGCCGGGGTCGCCTTCGCGGAAAATCTCGCCTCCGGCGGGAACCTGCCGTTCCTGGGTGATCGCCTGCAACGCCTGCAATTCATCTGGATCCAGCTGGCGGAACAAAGCGATGGATTCAAGCGCGACCACGCAGGCACTTTATGAGAAAATTTGATGGCGTAAAGCCAAGAGATGCTAAGTAGGACGAACGGGGTATGAATGATAACTTATTGACAAAACGGCGCAAAATCGTAACATTGAAGCATTCGGGTAGCAGCACGTTTCTTCAGCGGGGTTCCCCACCCCCACCTCCTTGGCGTCTGCTGCCCGGATTTTCCAACAATCCAGCTTGACGCTTTCCCATGGTTCTTTTAGCTTTTCCAACCCCATTGCGGGGGCGTAGCTCAATTGGTTAGAGCGCTGCCCTGTCACGGCAGAGGTTACGGGTTCGAGCCCCGCCGCTCCCGCCATTTTCATGGCTGTGACCACTTGTGACACTCGGTGCCATTCGCCCACATGGTTGGCGTGTCGAGTTCAAACCTTGCTCTGTCAGACGGATGCGATAATTTGGGACTGCACCATGCGCAGGCCAAAAACGAAATCCCCCGCACCGGCGAGGGCCTCCGCACCGGTCTTGGCCGGGCTGCGCTTTCGGGTGTGGCTGATGGCGGCGTTGCTGGTTCTGGTGGCGATGGTCCTTTACTGGCCGGCGATGCGCTGCGACTTCGTTAACTTCGATGATCCACTCTATGTCACTGAGAATTTCCACGTTCAAGGCGGTTTGAGCTGGGCGGGGGTGAAATGGGCATTTGCCAGTACGGAACAAGCCGCCTATTGGGCGCCGGTCATGTGGTTGTCTCACATGCTGGCCTGTCAGCTCTTTGGATTGAATCCCTGGGGCCATCACTTGATCAATGTGCTGCTGCATGCCGTCAACACCGCGCTGGTGTTTCTCTTGTTTCGACGAATGACCGGGGCATTCTGGCGGAGTGTGATGGTGGCCGCACTGTTTGGATTGCATCCGCTGCGGGTGGAGTCGGTCGCGTGGGTTACGGAGCGCAAGGACGTGTTGAGCACATGCCTTGGTCTGCTGGCGCTCTGGGCGTATGCATGCTACGCGCAAAAGCGGTCAAAAGCCCGTGGTCAAGAGTTGAGCGCAGGCAGTCGCAGGTTGGCCCTCGACTATTCATTGGCCCTTTTATTTTTCGTCCTGGGTTTGATGAGCAAGGCGATGCTGGTGACCTGGCCATTCGTCATGTTACTGCTGGATTACTGGCCCTTGGAGCGTTTCAAATCCAACCGTGCGTGGTGGTTGGTGGTGGAGAAAATCCCGTTCTTTACCCTTGCGGCGGCGATGAGTGTCGTGACCTTCATAACGCAGCAGCACGGTGGTGCTGTGGCGCCGATTGCGAATCTGCCCTGGGATATGCGCGTCGGGAACGCCCTGATTTCCTATTGCCGTTACCTGGGGAAGCTGTTCTGGCCGGCGGATCTGGCTGTTTTCTATCCACGCCATGGGTACTGGCCAATGGAGCAGGTGCTGCTGGCGGCAGGATTGCTCCTGGGTATTACCGTGTTGTTTATTGTGAAGCGGGGACGATACCCGTTCCTGCTGATGGGTTGGCTGTGGTTTGTCGGGACGCTGGTGCCCGTCATCCAACTGGTGCAGTCGGGCGAACAGTCGATCGCCGACCGTTTCACTTATGTGCCGTCGCTGGGGGCGTTGATTCTGACAATCTGGGGTGCGTACGAACTGACCCGCCGCTGGCGGCACCAGGTGATGGTCTTATCGGTGGCGGGTTGTGCGGCGATTATTTTATGCCTCGGGATGACGCGGCAACAACTGGGATATTGGAAAGACGGTGAAACCCTTTTCCGGCACTCGCTGGAAGTCACGGAGAACAACTCCCTCGCCCACTTTAATCTCGGTGCCGCCCTCGTCGACAAAGACCAGATCGGCGAGGCGATCAGCGAATTTCAGGAAGCCCTCCGTCTGAGACCCGATGACGCCGAGGTTTATTACAACTTGGGCGTCGCTCTGGGCAAGGAAGGCCAAACCGACGAGGCGATCGGCCAATACCGGGAAGCCATTCGCCTGAAACCCGATTTCGCCAAGGCCGAGAACAACCTTGGTGACGCCCTGCTCACGAAAGGCCAAACTGACGAGGCGACCGCCCGATTACAGGAAGCCCTCCGCCTGAAACCCGATTTCGCCGAGGCTCATAACAACCTTGGCAAGGCCTTTGGCATAAAAGGCCAATTCGTCGAGGCGACCAGCCAATTTCAGGAAGCCCTCCGTCTGAAACCCGATTTCGCCGAGGCTCACTACAACCTTGGCACCGCCCTTCTCGCGCAGGGCCAGTTCGACAAGGCAATCAGCCAATTTCAAGAGGCCATCCGTCTGAAACCGGATTACGCCAAGGCCTACAACAACCTCGGTAATGCCTTGAGCATGACAGGTCAAATCGTCGAGGCGATCAGCCAATTTCAGGAAGCCCTCCGCCTGAAACCCGATTTTGCCGAGGCCCGCAGCAACCTCGCTCACGCACTGGAAATAAAAAACGCTCCGGCAAGCCGATAATTTACCATTTCCAGTCTGTTTTTGCATTGCGATAGTTACGCTTAATGGTGTGGGTGGTCCTTTCTTCTTCATCAGCGATTTTTGTCGGATACCAGTTTTTATGCCTGACGCTGACCGAACGGAAGAGTTCTAAATGGCATTGGACGGCTTAATGCGCGTCCACAGCCCGGGCGGGCGGGCGCTGGATCTTCTTGAACAGAAAAATCAGTGGCACACCGCCGAGCGCCAGCAGGCCGAACAGATAAAAATTGTCCACGAACGCCCAGAGGTGTGCCTGCTGGTCCAGGAGTGAATATACCGCGCTGTAGGCTTGTTGTGTCGCGGTTACCGGATCGGTTTGGCGCGACAGCAGCTGTTTGGCGGCGGCGAGCCGCTGGGTGAAAGCCGGATCGTAGGGCGTCAGATGTCCGACCATCAATGCCTGGTGCGTCTGCGCGCCGCGCGCGAGCATGGTTGTGACAAACGCGATGCCGATGCTGCCGCCGAGGTTGCGCATCAGGTTGTAAAGCCCGCTCGCATTCCCGATCTGTGCCTGGCCGAGCTGGCTCATCGTCGCGGTCGTCAAGGGAACGAAAATGAAACTGATGGCGATGCCGTTGATGATGCTCGGCCAAATGACGCTGCCCATGCTGACATCGAGATTGATGCCGGCGAGCATGAATGACGAATACGCCAGGGTCACGAACCCGACAAACAGCATCGTGCGCATCCGGATTTTTCCCACGAGCCGCCCGACAAAAAACGTGGTGATGAACGCCGCGACGCCGCGCGGACTCATCGCGTAACCCGCCTGCAGGGCCGGATAACCCATCAGCGTCTGCAGAAACAGCGGCAGCTGCGCCGTCGTGCCGTACAGGATCGCCGCCAGCGATGTCATCAGAACCAGGCCGACGGTGAAATTGCGGTTCTTGAAGACCCGCAGATCCACGAGCGGATGGTCGGTGTTGAATTCGCGCCAGATGAAAACCAGAAATGACACGACGGAGACCAGCGTGAACCAGCGCACCCATTCGGCGCCGAACCAGTCGGCTTCCTGGCCCTTGTCCAAAACGATCTGCAGCGTCGCGAGCCACACGGCCAGCAGCGCGAAGCCGATGTAATCAATCGTCGCCTCGACGTTGCGTTTGATGTAGGGCGGATCCTCGACGACCCATTTGGCCATCAGCACGGCAAAAATTCCCACGGGCACGTTGATGTAAAAGATCCAGCGCCAGGAATAATTGTCCGTGATCCAGCCGCCGAGGGTCGGTCCCAGGATTGGCGCGACCACGACGCCCTGCGCGAACACCGCCATGGCCGCGCCGCGTTTCTGGGGCGGAAAACTTTCCAGCATGATGGATTGCGCAATCGGCACCATCGCGCCGCCGCCGAAGCCCTGCAGAATCCGCGCGATGACGAGCGTCGGCAGGTCCCACGCCAGCCCGCACAACACGGACGCAAACGTGAACATCATGATGCAGGTGAGGAGAACGCGTTTGCGGCCAAAATAATTTCCGAGCCAGCCGGTCATCGGCAGGATGATCGCGTTCGAGACGAGATAGCTCGTCAGCACCCAGGTTGCCTCCTCCGGCGTGGCCGACAAACTGCCCGCGATGTGCGGCAAAGCGATGTTGGCGATGGAAGTGTCCAACACCTCCATGAAAACGGCCATCATCACCGTGAGCGTGATGAGCCACGGATTGTGGCGCGGATGCCATTCCTGATGAGGTGCGCCGTCGGGCATGGGAATTTCATTTGGCGGCCAGTTTCCGATTCAGAAAAAATCGGAACCCGCACGCCGCTGCGCCCGCCAGCATCAAAGCCAGCACTCCCATCGCCCAATCCGGAATGGTCAACCCGCTGACACACACATCCGGCACAACGGAGAGACCGGGACCAATGGTGCGGTCGGCGGGCAGCGGTCCGTCAAACACGATTTTCACCGGCACGCGCTGGATGACCTTGACGTAATTGCCGGTCGCGTTTTCCGGCGGCAACAGGCTGAACCGCGCGCCGGAGCCGGCCTGAATGCTGTCCACGCGCGCCGCAAACGATTTGCCGAGGGCGTCAATGGCGACTGTCACGCGCTGGCCGGATTTCATGCGCTTCAATTGTGATTCCTTGAAATTGGCAACCACCCAGACATCATTGGGCACGATGGACAGAAGCGTTTGACCGGTTTGCACGTAATCGCCCGCCTCGACCGCCTTGCGCGTTATGCGCCCGTCGCTGGGCGCGAAAATTTTCGTGTAGGAAACGTTCAACTGCGCCGACTGCACGCTGGTTTGCGCCTCCCGAAACTGGGCGAGCGCCATGCTGACGCCGGCTTCAGTCGCATTCAACTGCGACTTGGCCTCGTTGATTTTCGACTCGTCCGCGGCGGCTTTTTGGCGGGCGGCAGTCAAGTTTGCCTCCGCCTGCCGGGCGGCGGCCTGCGCGCTGTCAAATTCCTGTTGTGAAATCGTGTTTTGACGCCGCAATTCCTGGCTGCGCTCAAAATCCGCCTTGGCACGCTCCGCCGTGGCTGTCGCCGATGCGGTATCGGCCTCCGATTCCTGGGCGACGGCCTCGGCGGTGGTCACCTTTACGTGCATCAATTCTAACGCGGCGAGCGCGAGTTTGTAGCTCGATTCCTGGGCGTCGGCCGAGGATTGCTTCTGCGCGGCGGTCATCGCGTAGTCCGCCGGATCAATTTCCACAAGCAGATCGTTGGATTGGACGAACTGGTTGTCCAGCACCGGGACCGCGAGAACCTGGCCGGAAATCCTGGGGGCAATGGAAACGACGTGGCCTTCGATAAACGCATCATCGGTGGATTCGTGCGTCAAAAATCCGTTGAGATAGGCCAGGGCAACATACAACAGCACGGCGAGCGCCACCGTTGCCGGCCACACAAACCACGGCGAATTCAGCCGGGCCAGTTTTTGGTTGCTGCCGTTGGCCGGAGCTGCCGGCGGACTGGCGGTTGAGGGATTTTCATTCATGGAATTCAGATTTTTGTCGCCGCCGGGTTTTCGCCGGCGTGCTGCTTGGCGATCAGCATGTAGATCGAGGGGACCACCAGCAGCGTGAAGAACGTGCCGAAGGTCATGCCCGCAACCAGCACAATGCCGATGGAATTGCGCGCCGCCGCGCCTGCGCCGGTGACCAGGATGAGCGGGAAATTTCCAGCCACGGTCGCCACGCTGGTCATCAGGATCGGGCGCAGCCGCAACATCGCCGCTTCGCGGACCGCCTGGAGCTTGGGACGGCCTTGGCGCTGGAGTTCGTTGGCAAACTGGACGATGAGAATGCCGTTTTTGGTCACCAGGCCGATCAGGGTCACCAACCCGACCTGCGAATAGATGTTCATCGTCGTGGTCCAGCCGTTCGTCCAGAACGGCAGGTTGGGGTTCGGCATTTTGAGGAAGCAGAAAATCAGCGCGCCGAACATCGCCAGCGGCATTGAGCCCAAAATGATGATGAAAGGATCGCGGAAGCTGTTGAACTGCGCGGCCAGCACCAGAAAAATCAGGATGACCGCCAGCACGAAGGCGGGCAGGAACTTGTTGCCTTCCGTCCGCAACTGGCGCGACTCGCCGGTGTAATCAATCTTGTACCCTTCCGGCAGAATTTTCGCCGACTGGGCCTCCAGAAATTTCAATGCCTCGTCCAGCGGGCGGATGGCGACGCCGCTGAGCATCACGGCATTAAGCTGCTGGAAGCGGTTGAGCGTGCGCGGTGTGACGTGTTTTTCGAAATGCGCAAACGTGCTGACCGGGATGAGCCGGCCGTTCGGGCCCTGCACGTAATTGTTTTCCAGCTGGCTGGGATTCAGGCGCTCGATGCGCTGCAGCTGCGGAATCACCTTGTAACTGCGGCCGGCGAGGCTGAAACGGTTCACAAAATTTCCGCCGACCAGCGCCGCCAGGTCCGAGCCGACGGTCTGCAGGTCGAGCCCGAGCGTGGCGATCTTGTCCCGGTCGATGACCAGTTCCATTTCCGGCTGGTCGATCTTGGTGTCAATGACCGGCGGAAAGGCGAACATTCCGTTCGTCGCGGCGATCTGCTGCAACTGTTGGGCGAACTGGAGGATCTGCTCCGGCTCGGCGGTGGAGGACAGGACAAAATTCACCGGAAAATTGTCGCCGCCGGGAATCGGTGACGGCGTGACCATGAACAGGCGGATGCCGGGCACCTGGTTTACCATCGCCTGCGCTTGGGGAAGAATCTGGAACGCGGTGCGTTTGCGCTCGCCCCATGGCTTGAGCACCATGCCGCCGAAGCCGCTGTTGGGCATGGTGAGTTGAAACGACTGGCCCATTTCCGGGATGGATTTGAACATTTCACCGACCGCATCGGCGTAGAATGCGGTCTGATCAATGGTCGAATCCGCCGCCGCCTCGACAATGCCGAAAATGACGCCCTGGTCCTCCGCCGGCGCGAGTTCGCCGGGCGCCATGGAATACAGGACAAACGCCAGCAAACTCAAGGCGATCCAGACGATAAAAACCGCCGGTCGCGCGGAGAGCGTCAGGTCGAGCACGCGCCCGTAAAAAGTCTTGGCGCGCTCGAAATCGCGGTTGATCTTGCCGGTGAATCCGTGCTCCTCGCGTCCGGCATCCAGCAGCCGCGAGGACAGCCACGGCGAGAGGGTCAGCGCGACGATGCCGGAAATGAACACCGCGCCCGCGAGTGTCATGGCAAACTCGCGGAACAGCGAGCCGGTCAACCCGCCTTGAAACGCAATCGGCGCATAGACCGCGGCGAGCGTGATGGTCATCGCGATGATCGGCCCGACAAGTTCGCGGGCGCCGACCAGCGCCGCATTCAATGGCGTCAACCCTTCGCGGATATGGCGTTCCACGTTTTCGACGATCACAATTGCGTCATCCACCACCAGGCCGACGGCGAGAACGATGGCCAGCAGCGTGAGCAGATTCAGGGTGAAGCCCAAAACCTGCATCAGGAACACCGCTCCGATCAGTGAAATGGGAATGGCCAGCAGCGGAATCAGCACCGAGCGCAGCGAGCCGAGGAACAGGAAAATGACGATGGAAACGATGAGCAGCGTCACGCTGAGCGTCTTGATCACTTCATGAATGGCGTCGTTGATGTATTTGGTCGCATCGTAGGCGATGCGTCCCTGCATGCCGCTGGGCAGGTCCTTCTGGATTGATGCCATTTCCTTGCGCACGCGTTTGATGACATCGAGCGAGTTCGCGTTCGGCAGCGCCCAGACTCCCATGAAGACCGCGTGTTCGCCGCTGAAACGCACTTCGGTGTCGTAGTCCTCCGCCCCGAGCGAAACATCCGCCACGTCGCTCAAACGCACCAGCTGGTTGCCGACCTGGCGGATGACCAGATTTTTGAATTCCCCGACCGAACGCAAATCGGTGTTCGCGGTGAGGTTGACCTGGATGAGCGAACCTTTCGTGTGGCCGACGGCGGAAAGAAAATTATTGGCGGCCAGCGCGACGCGGATCTGATTCGGACTGATGTTGAACGCCGCCAGCCGGTCGGGTTTCAGCCAGATGCGCATGGCGAAAGTGCGGCCGCCGAGGATGTCCGCGCGTTGCACGCCCTCGAGGGCGGTCAGGCGCGGCTGCACGATGCGCACCAGGTAATCCGTGATCTGGTTCGGCTCCAGGATGTCCGAGGTGAAGCTCAGGTAGGCGGAGGCGAACTGGGAATCGGCGGACTCGATGTTGATGACGGGCACCTCGGCCTCCGGCGGCAGGTCGTTGCGGACCTGGTTCACCTTCGAGTTGATTTCGGAGAGCGCCTTGTTCGCGTCGTAATTCAGCTTGAGCCGGGCGGTGATGGTCGAAAGGCCGAGGGCGCTGCTGGATTGCAGATACTCGATGCCGTCGGCGGCGGCGATAGCGCGTTCCAGCGGTTGGGTCACGAAGCCGCGCACCAGGTCCGCGCTCGCGCCGACGTACACGGTGGTCACGGTGACGGTGGCATTTTCGCTGCGCGGATATTGCCGGACGGTAAGCGAACGGATGGCGGAAAAGCCCGCGATCAAGATCACGAGGTTGACCACGATGGCCAGCACGGGCCGCCGGATGAATAAATCGGTGAAGGATTTCATGCGCGCCTGAGGTTGTCAGCCTTCCGAAGGATTCGGCGTCTTCGATGGTTTGGGCGTGATGTCATTGTTCACCGTCACGGGGGCGTTGTTGTGGAGTTTGAACAGCCCGGCGCTCACGACGCGGTCACCCGGCTTGAGGCCGCTCAAAACGCTCACGAAATCGCCGTGCGATTGGCCGGTGCGAACAAATTGCTGCCGTACGACCAGGCCGCCGGCGGAATTAGTTGACGGCTCAATCACATAAACCGAGTCGCCAAACGGCGCGCTCAGGATGGCGGTTGAGGGAACCGCCAGCACGGGTTGCGCCTGCGGCAAAGCCACTTCCACGCGCACAAACATGCCCGGCCGCAACAATTGGTTCGTGTTTTCAAATGTCGCCCGCAACGTCACGCTCCGCGTCGTGGCGTCCACATCGGGATTGATGGCGGTCAATGTTCCGTCAAATTTCTGGCCGGGATAGGCGTCACAGGTGACCGTCACCTGGGAACCGGTGTTCAATTGCGCCAAGTCCTGCTGCGGCAGTGAAAAATCCGCGTACACCGGCATGAGCGATTGCAACGAAATGACAGGGCGGCGCGCGTCCAGCGACGCGCCGATGTTCACCAGCCAGATGCCCAGCCGTCCGGCGAACGGCGCCCGGATGGTTTTCTTTTCGACGGCCGCGCGGATGACGTCCGCGTTGGCCTCATTTTGTTTCAATGTCGCCTCCGCCTGGTCCAGTTCCGCCTGGGAAACAGTGTTGCCGGCGCGCAAACTCCGTGTCCGCTCGGCATTGAGCCGGGCCAGCTCGGTTTGCGCCTCGGCGGAACGCAGTTGGGCCTCCTCGGAGGAGGTGTCCAGCCGCATCAGCAGGTCGCCCTTCGCCACCAGTGCGCCATCCGCGACCGCGATTTCCGCCACCGTGCCCGGAACCTCGGAGGCGACTGTCACTCCGTTTTGCGGGTCAATGGAACCGACGGCGGTAAGTGTGTCCTGCCATTTTTCCTCATGGACGACGGCCGAGGAAACCGTGTCTGGCGGCGGAACGAATGTTTTCCCGGCGTTGATCAACGCATGAATTTGCAACGCCTTTACGCCGGCCAGTCCCAGAACCACTGCCAGCACGATGATGACTGCGATAAATAGGTTTCGTTTCATGTTTTTTGAGATGAATGATAACTCTTGATCGAGGTGTTTCGAGCCCGTTGCTTTTTTGCGCCGGCGCCCACGAGAAACAGTTCAACGACCCGCTCGGCGGCCTTGCGGTCCAGCCGGTAATTTGGAATCAACAGGTGCGCCGTGATGTACAAGTGCGCCTGCCCGTAAAAACCATAAGCCAGATCGCGGCTGTCAAAGCGGTCGTCCAGGTCCCCGGCGGCCTGCGCGCGCTTGATCAGCGAGCGGATGAACTCCAGGTTTCGCTGGCAGCGGTCCAGGTAGCGCAACTCCGGCGGCACTTCGCCCGGCGCGGCAAACGCGGTGGCAAAGGCGATGCGCGTCAGCTCGTGGTTGTTGTGAAAGTAATCGAACAGGGCCGCGAGGATTTCCACCAGCTGTCCGCGGAAATTGCGGCTGCGCGCGGCGGCTTCCTGAACAACGCGAAACCGCTCGTCGTGCGCCTCGCTGACCAGCGCCTGGAACAGGCCCGCCTTGTCGCGGAAATAATAATACAAGGTCGGCTTGGAAACCTTGGCGTCGTCCACAATCTGCTGGACGGACGTGGCCGCATAGCCGCCGTTGGCGAAACGCTTGAGCGCCGCCTGGAGAATCTGTCGCCGGGTTTGGGGACCGTGCTGGGCCATAATCCTACCGAACGGTAGGTAACAAACGGCGGTTCGTCAAGTGACATTTATGCCGGGCCGGGCCGGAGGCGGTTTTCAAAGAGTTGAAAGCTTCGCGGGGAACGCATAGTCTGGCACGGGTCGGGCGGCAAATTTTAAAACCGGAACTTTTATGAAACATCGGCGCGCACGAATCATTTGGCTGGCATTAGGCCTGTCGGTTCTTACCGGCTGCAACAAGCCGGCGGGCGGCAACGCTGTTTCCAGTGATGTCATCAAGGTAGGCGAGTTCGCGTCGCTGACCGGCAGCGAGGCCACCTTTGGCCAGTCGTCCCATCAGGGCACGCAGATGGCCATGGATGACCTGAACGCCGCGGGCGGCGTGATCGGCAAAAAAATCCAACTGCTTACCGAGGACGACCAGTCGCAGGCCGGCCAGCCTGCCACGGTCGTGCGCAAATTGATTTCGCGGGACGGGGTCGTGGCCATTCTCGGTGAGGTGGCGTCGTCACGCTCGCTCGAAGCCGCGCCCATCTGCCAGCAAAACCAAATTCCGATGGTTTCGCCGGCATCCACCAATCCCAAGGTCACGGAAACCGGTGATTATATTTTCCGGGTTTGTTTCATCGATCCCTTTCAGGGCACCGTCATGGCGAACTTCACCCGCAAGACCCTCAAACTGCAGACGGCCGCGGTGTTGTCCGACGTGAAAAGCGATTACAGCCTGGGTTTGGCCAAATTTTTCAAGGAGGGCTTCACGGCGAATGGCGGAAAAATTGTCGTGGAACAGAACTACAGCGCCGGGGACAAGGATTTCAACGCCCAACTGACGGCGATCAAGGCCGAAAAACCCGACGGCATCTTTGTTCCCGGCTACTACACCGAGGTTGGATTGATCGCCCTGCAGGCGCGCCAGCTGGGCATCACGGTGCCCATCTTCGGCGGTGATGGCTGGGAATCCTCCTCGCTGGTACCCATTGGCGGCAAGGCCCTCGAAGGTTGTTATTTTTCCACGCATTATTCGCCCGAGGACACGTCGCCCGCCGTCCAGGATTTTGTAAAACGGTTTCGCGCCCAGTACCAGGAAACACCCGATGCCATGGCGGCGCTGGGTTATGATTCGGCAATGATCTTCGCCGATGCCATCAAGCGCGCCGGCTCGACCGACGGTGCCAAGGTCGCCGCTGCGCTGGCGGCCACGAAGGATTTTGCCGGGATCACCGGCAAGATCACGATTGACGCCAACCGCAACGCGTCGAAACCGGCCGTGATCCTGACCATCAAGGATGGGCAGTTTAAGTACGTCACCACCGTCGCTCCGTAGGCTGGTTGATAGTTGAGAGTTGATGGTTGATGGAAAAGGGCGTAAGTGAAACGCCATGTTTTACTTTGAAAGACTAGAATCGTGGCCAAAGGCAATTGGGTCCGCTGATTTGGTTTGATCGATGTTTCCATGATTTTTCAACCCTCAATCCTCAATTCTCTTTGATCGAATTTCTCCAGCAACTGATCAATGGGCTGGCCCTTGGTTCGATTCTCGCCCTGATCGCCATTGGCTACACCATGGTGTACGGCATCCTCCGCTTCATCAATTTTGCCCATGGCGACATTTTCATGCTCGGCGCGTTCTCCGGATTTTACCTCGCGCCAAAAATCGCCGCCTTTCTGCCCACGCCGTCCGTCGGGGCCGGACTCGTCGTCATGGGCATCTCCATGGCGATCTGCGCCGTCATCGGTGTGATCATTGAACGGCTGGCCTACCGGCCGTTGCGCCGCAGCCCCAAACTGACCATGTTGATCACGGCCATCGGGGTTTCGCTGTTCCTCGAATATACCGGCCAGTTTGTTTTTGGCGCTGCGCCCAAAAAATTCCCCGACCTCATCCCGGTGTATCCGCTTACCCACATCGGTGGCCTGAACATCAACAGCAACCAGGTCGTCGTGTTCGGTGTGACGTTGCTGCTGCTGCTGGCCCTGCGGTTTGTGACCTTGAAGACCAAAATCGGCACGGCGATGCGCGCGTTGTCGTTCAATCCCGAGGCCGCGGCCCTCATGGGCATCAACACGGATGTCGTCATCTCGTTCACCTTTGCCCTCGGGTCCGCGCTGGCGGCGGCGGCGGGCATCCTCTATGCCGTGAGTTATCCGGCGATTGATCCGCTCATGGGCATTCTGCCCGGGCTCAAGGCGTTTGTGGCCGCGGTGCTCGGCGGCATCGGCAATCTGCCTGGCGCGGCGCTGGGCGGCATCATCATCGGCGTCACCGAAACGCTCGTGTCCGGCTATATTTCCTCGACTTACCGCGACGCCATTGCGTTCGGTGTGTTGATTTTGATCCTGCTCATCAAACCATCCGGGTTGATGGGCAAAAAGGAGGTTGAAAAGGTATGAGGTTCAGGCATGCCAAGCTCGTTTTGCTGGCCGCCCTCGGGCTGAGCCTGCTGGTATCGCTCGCAGCGGACCGCATCGATCCTTACGTTCTCTTTGTTCTTTATAACATCGGCATCTACATCATTCTGGCCGTCAGCCTGAACCTGATCAACGGTTACACCGGCCAGTTCTCGCTCGGTCACGCCGGCTTCATGGCCGTGGGCGGTTACACGGCGGCGGTCATTACCAACCAGTTTGGCGCGCTGAACCCGTTTGCGTCCGGCGTGTTGTTTTTCGGTGCCCTGCTGGCGGGTGGATTGCTCGCGGCGGTGGTGGGATTGCTCGTGGGATTGCCGACGTTGCGGCTGAAGGGCGACTACCTAGCCATCGTCACGCTCGGTTTTGGGGAAATTATCCGCGTCATTTTTCAAAACATGGACCTGGTCGGCGGGGCGCGCGGGTTGAGCGTAATGCACGGTTACACGAATTTTTTCTGGACGTACGGCATGGTCGCAGTGACGGTTTACGTGGTGCTCACATTGGTCCATTCGACCTATGGCCGCGGTTTCATTGCCGTGCGTGACGACGAGATTGCGGCCGAAGCAATGGGCATCAACACGACCAAATACAAGGTCACGGCGTTTGTCGTCGGAGCGTTTTTTGCCGGGATTGCGGGCGGCCTCTACGCGCACTCCACGCAATTTCTTACTCCGGGCGGTTTTAACTTCATGCAATCCATCGCCATCGTGGTGATGGTCATCCTGGGTGGCATGGGCAATACCCCGGGCGTGATTCTGGCGGCGATATTGCTGACCCTGCTGCCGGAAGGCCTGCGCTGGGTGGCCGGCGTTGAGCACCTCCCGGGCATCGCCAAAATGCATCCGCTCGGCTGGATTGGCGACACGCGGATGATTATTTATTCCCTGTTGCTCATCGTGCTCATGCTCACCCGGCCGCAGGGATTGTTCACCTGGCGCAGGAAGATTGCGGAGGCCGCGCCATGACTGCAGTCGAGCAAGTTCAAAATGTTCTGCTGAAGGTTGAAAAAGTGACCATCCGCTTCGGCGGACTGACGGCGGTGTCGAATTTGGATTTGCAGATCGGGGGCAACGAGCTGGTCGGATTGATCGGCCCGAATGGCGCGGGCAAGACGACCGTGTTCAATCTGATCACGGGTGTCTATCAGCCGGCGGAAGGTGAAATTCTTTTCGATGGCCGTTCGGTGGTCGGCAGCAAACCCTACCGCATCACCGCCCGCGGCATCGCCCGGACGTTCCAGAACATCCGGCTTTTCTCGTCGCTGACGGTTTTTGACAATGTCCGGACGGTGTTTCACCTGCATCTGCGGGGCGACATTCGGCATGCCCTGTGGCGTGGCCGGGCATTCCACGATGAGGAAGAATCCATCGCGGGCCGGGTGATGGAATTGCTGGAAATTTTTCACCTGGAAAAACTCCGGGACGCCCCGGCAAAAAGCCTGAGTTACGGCGACCAGCGGCGTTTGGAAATTGTGCGGGCGCTGGCGGCGCAGCCGAAGCTGCTGTTGCTCGACGAGCCCGCCGCCGGGATGAATGCCAATGAAAAGACGGATTTGATGAGGTTGATTCAGTTCATCAAGGACCGGTTCAAGATTTCGGTGTTGCTTGTCGAGCATGACATGCAGGTGGTGATGGGCATCTGCGAGCGCATCGTGGTGCTGGATTACGGCGTGAAAATTGCCGAGGGAAAACCGGACGAGGTGCGCCGGGATCCGAAAGTCATTCAAGCTTATCTCGGTGACTGAAGTCATGCTGAAAATCAACCATCTGACCGTGGGCTATGGCGCCGTGACGGCGTTGCACGGGATTTCATTGTCGGTGCCGGCGGGGGGCATCGTCACGCTCATTGGCGCGAACGGTGCCGGCAAGACCACGGCGTTGAAGACGATTTCCGGCCTGTTGAAACCGCGCGCCGGCGAAATTTTTTACGACGGCAAAAACATCGCCGGTCTGCCGCCGCACCAGATCGTCAAACTTGGAATTTCCCATGTTCCGGAAGGCCGGATGATTTTTGCCAACCTGACGGTGATGGAAAACTTGCAGATGGGAGCGTATCTGCAAAAGGACCGGTCGGCCGTCCGGCGCGAACTGGAATCTGTGTTTGCAGCTTTCCCGCGGCTGCGGGAACGGGAGAAGCAAACCGCCGGGACGTTGAGCGGCGGGGAGCAGCAAATGCTGGCGATTGGCCGGGCATTGATGAGCCAGCCGAAATTGCTGATGCTGGACGAACCGTCCCTTGGCCTCGCGCCGCTGCTGGTCAAGACCATCTTTGAGAAAATTGTCGAGATCAACCGGCAGCAGGGCATCACCATCCTCCTGGTTGAACAGAATGCGAACCTGGCCTTGGAGGTTTCAGGCTTCGGCTATGTGCTGGAAACCGGCAAGGTCGCCGTGTCGGGTGATTCGGCAACGCTGCGCCAGAATTCGCAGGTCAGAAATGCTTATCTGGGTGGGATTTGATTGTCGCTTGCCGGCGGCGATTTCGGCAACAGCCTGGAAATAATGACCAGCAGGACGATCACCACCAGTGCGAGCATGCCCCAGAAGATGACGCCACCCTGACCGCGGATTTCATACTCGTGCCATGACGATTTCCGGAGCTGCTGTTCGGCGCCGGGCGTGGCGATGGCCCGATCTGCTGACAACAATTGCCCGGCTACCAGGCTGAGGTCGTAACGCGGCGCATCGCTGCGCGGATTGCCGTAGTACAGCAGCAGTTCATCGTCCGCCCCGGCCTTGAATAAAACGCGCGTCACGGGATAAAAAAGCTGGAACTTCTCCAGGACGATCTGCGGGTTGTCGCCATTTTGCGTTTCCAGGAACAAGGTGTCGCTTTGAGGCGCGCGGTCGAGGGCCAGGAAAAATTCCCGGTTTTTTCGATCGGGCGTTTGCAGCCAGGAGGCGTTGCCCAGAGTGTTCCGGTATTTTTCGCCGCGTTCGTTGGTGAGTTCCTCATAAAGGGTCAATTCCCGCTGGAACAATGACGTTTCCGTGGCGCAACTCAGGCGGATGACCGGCAGTCCGGATTGCGGCAGCTTGAGGATCCAGCGGCTGAGTTTCGGATCCTTGGCGTCGTTGGTGGCGGTGATCGCTGGCGCCAGCGAACGGTTGATGGAGGTATGTTCGAGGACATATGGCACCTGGTTGCTGCCGTGCAAAAGCCGCAGGTCCTGGAGGCCCGGTTGCGCGTGCGCGAGCATGTCCGGGTCGAGTTCCAATTGTTGTGCGCCGGCGCGGGCGGGCTTTACCGGCTTGCGAAATTTCCACGCCGCCACATCGAGCGCCGCCCCGGTTGCCTCGATGCCGGGCAGGACTTCCGGTGGATGATAATCCGGATTGCCCGCCGGTGACGGAAGCTGGATCGGCGCGACCGTCATGGATTTGAGGTTCATGTCGAGCGCGGCCAGATCGTAATGCGGCGCGGCACACCGGCTGTTGCCGGTGAGCAAATGGTAGGTGCCGGCCTGGCGTGCGAGAAACACGAGATAAACCGGGCGCCGTTCCACCCGCACCGCCGTGATGGGCAATGGCGGGCTGTCCTGGTTGCGGATGAACAAAATCAATTCCCGCGATTGCACCAGATTTTCCAAGGGCACCAAAAGCCCCTCCGAGGCGGGCTGGCCCTCGACGCCGATGCGGTAAATCATGCCTTGCCCGACGGTCTGTTCGTGAACGGCCGTTTCCGAAACTTGCGGCACCGCCAATGTGACATGACGGGTGAACAGCGGCTCGGCGGTTTCAATCTGGATGGCGGTGAGATTCAGGTTCGCGGCCCCCAGGTTCAGCGCCAGCCGGGTTTCTCCCGGGTTTTCATTCCGTTCGGAGATGATTGCGGGCAACCAGCTGGTCGGGGCCGGCTCGGTGACGGCCACTCGGATATGACCACTGGTGAAGGGAATCGGCGGCGTTCGCTGGTCGTCCGCGATCAGCCGCAACCACGGCCACGTGCCGGTGGGAAAGGAAACATGGAGCCGGTTCACGCCGTCCGGCGCCGGAAAATCGGCTGCCCCTGCTCGAGGATCTGCCAGCGTTTCAGGTCGGTGGAACCCTCCACCCGCACGGGCTTGAGGAAATTTCCCGCCGGGGTTTCCAACGTGACATCGTCGAGCGGCTGGCTCAGTCCGGTTTCCAGGATGATGACAGTGTTGCTCGGGGTCAGCGAAACGTGGAATGATTTGACGTTCTGAACAACCTTTACCACCGGGACCGGACGGTCGATCAGGTAAGGCACCTCGCTGCCCGTGGCGTCATAGAGCCGCAGGTCTTCGAGCCCCGGGCGCGCGGCGTCAAGTGTTTCAACCGGCAGATTCAATTTCACCAATCCGGTCGCGGACACGTCGAACGGCTGGTCATGCTGCCAGTCGGCAGGCAGTCCGGCGGCGGCGGAACCAGCAATCGCCAGCGCGAAAATGCAGAGCCAACTAATCCGCGGGAATGAATTTCCAGAACCGTTGCTATTTTGCTGTTTCATCTTTGGTTTCCTTGTCTTTGACGCCGGCGGCATAAAAGTGCTGATAGGCGAACGATGCGAGCATGGCGATTACGGCCACGCCGAAGAATGCGCCGATCCGGTAAAGCTGGTTCAGCTGGGTAAGGTCGTGGAAGAACAATTTGATCAACGTCACCCCCAGCAGGCCGATGGCGCTATAACGCGCCGCGGGGATTTTCCGGACAATGCCGATGACCAGCAGCACCAGCGCAAACATGGCCCAGGCGATGGAATACGACATGTCGCGCGCGAAGTTGCCGCTGAATTGAAACGTCAGCGTTGCGCCGGGCGGGCTGAAATAATCGGCGATTTCAATGTTCAACAGCAGGAAGGCCAGCACCGTGCCCAGACCGGCCAGCAGGGGCGGCGCATTGGACTTTAAAACCAGATTCCGAGGTGGGGCGAGCAGCCGGGCGCCGGCGAACAGACAAATCGTCACGATGCCGTACGCGTAAAGATACCAGTTCAAAACCGGCGTCGCGCTGCGGGCCTGATATTCGAGAACGGCGGGATTGAAGGCCAGCCGGGCAAAGGCGGCGACGAGCAGGCCGATGCCGGTGAGCCGCAGGCCGGGATGCGGCACGCGATGGAACAGCCACAGCAGCGCGGCGCCTTCCAGCGCCCAGCCGATGGTGATCCATTGGCGGTCGAATTGGATCGGGAAAATCAGCGTGATGAAAAACAGTGCCACGCCGCCGAACCAGGCCAGCTGGGTCATCCGCGCCGGATGCTCTGGAATTTTCTTCAATACCACAACGAGGCTCAGCAGCGGCGGCAGGGCAAAGGCCGTGGGCAGCAGTCCCATGACCTGATTCGGATAAGCGACCGTCACCAGGCGATGGATGAGGAGAAATTGCGGCAGGCCGGCCAATGCCGCCGTGGCCCACGGAACCACCCGGTCCCCGAACTTTTTCAGGAACAAAAATGGAAACAAGGCAAACACTGCGAGGAAGAGCAAATACCACGTCAGTGGCAGGGTTGGCGACAGATTGGGGTTGGTGACATCGAACCGGTTGAAATGCCACGCGCATTCCAGGGCCGTGATGCAGGCTAGGCCGACCGCCGGCAGCCAGTCCTGTGAAAACATCTTCGCCACACCCAGCAGCAGGACAATCAGAAGCAAAGCCAGGCCGAAAACCGGTGACGGGTTTGCCAGCGGCAATCGCAACGTGGCCATGATGAGCAGCAGGAATGGCAGCGCGGACGAGAACGCCGGCAGGAGCGCCGCCAGGCTTTCCGGTTGCAGGGCATCCTCGTTGAGATTGATGTATCTGGCGAGCAAATCGGGTTTCAGTTTGCGCACCGCCCAAGCGCTTACCACAACGAAGAAAACCGCAAACACGCCCAACAGGGAAAACGATGCCGGCAGGCCGGTGAGTTCGGTGGGGATTTTGAAAATCAACGCTCCGGTGGCGGCAAGGGTGAGCACCATCACAAACAGCACCGGCAGCAGCGAAGCCAGCATCACGGCCAGGCCGATGGCCAGCACATCCACCAGCAGGACGAACGGCCAGACGACGAACGAGATTTGCGCCAGCTGGAAAATGGGGATGAGCACCAGCACCAGCGCCAGGGGCGGAAATATCTGGCTGCCCCACAACATTGTGGTGAGGCCCCGCTGACGTTGCATCAGTACCGGAAAAACGGAGTGGACCACGGCAAAAATGAAATAGAACGCCAGGGCGGCGTTCAACAGATCGGTGTTCAGCGATGTGGCGGTCCAGGCGGCCAGCAACCCGAAGACGGCCAGGCCGGTCACCGGCTGTGCGGTGGCGATTTCTTCGTCCAGCAGAACCAAGGCAGTGACGACCAGGTTGATCAGGAAAACGAAGCCAAACATCAGCCAGGGTCGTTGTGCGAGGGTCGGAAAGCTTAGAAACCATGCCGTAAACACCAAGGCCACGGCCACCAGGCCCAGCGTGGAACCCGACAGCCATTTGTTTGCCAGATCGCGGCGTTTTGCGGCCCAAGCCGCCCCAAGATAGAGCACGTTGAATCCCAGCAGGACGGCCAGCGCGACCAGGATCTTGTTGCCTTCAAAATATTTCTCCGTCTCGAAGAATTTACCCGCCCAGCCAATTTGCATGAAAACGGTCCCGGCGGCGGCGAGTGCGGTCAGGAAATCCCAACGGCGATTGAGCGCCACCACAATGAGTCCGGCGTCGAGGATGGCGATGTAACCGAACAGCCCCAAGGGATTGTCCTGACCGGTGGAAAGCAGGATGGGGGTGAGAAAACCGCCCAGCATGCCGAGAATGGCCACGACCATGGCGTTGAGGCGCGCGGCGAGCAGGAACGCAGTGGTCGTGATGAGCGTCATCAGCAAAAAGGTCGGGACCGGCCCGAAAAACTCAAAGTGATAGATGGAGCGACAGGCGAAGGTAACGGCATAAAGAATCACCACGCCAGTCGCGCACAGGGTTTGCGCTCCGACGGTGTACTGCTGTCGCCGATGCAGCCAGGCACCTCCGACCAGCAACGCCAGGCCGGTCAGGAACCCGGCTGACATCCGGAGTTCCGGTGAAATCAGGTTATGCTCAAAAGAATACTTGATTGCCAAGGCAACAAAGAAGAAGAACGCCAGTCCACCAATCCACATAAACCCTTTCACCCCCAGGAATTGTTCCCAATTGACCGCAGGCGAAGGTTTGCGCGAGGGTTGGACTGGCGGTTCTTCCGGCAATGGTGGAATGAATGGCGGTGCTGATGAAGGTGTGGCCACAGGCAATATCGGCGGTGGTGCCGGTGTGGCTGGAGGCTCGGATGAGGGAACATAGGTTTCTTCGGGCCCGGTTGCCGGCATCTCCGCTGGTTCCGGAGGCGAACCCTTTTGTTGCTCCTTAAGAATCTGTTCCCGGGTTGGCAGCGTAAACTCCTGCGCCGTGGGCGCCGCTGGCTCAGACAAGGGTGGGGCGGTTGGTTGACCCTTTTTGAGCCGGTATATCTCCGCGGTGAGTTCATCCAGCCGGCCGGAAAGTTCCTCGATGCGATTGCCGGCCTTGATGGCGCGCGCGATCAGCCAGATGGCAAGGGCAATGGGAATACCGAGAACGACCAAGACGATGACAGGTATCATTTCCATAAAATTGCCTTTCTGTGGGCGGAACGGCTTGGGTGAACGCAGTCTGCGCTTTGATGCCGGGTCGTGGCAAGCAGGAATGTGTTTTCCTTATGGACGGCCGGGCCCGGATTCTGATTAATTTTCAAGACCCAACCATGCCAGCCTGGTCGCCGGCAGGGTTAATTGATAAAAAAAAGCGGTGGCCTCGACAAAATCAATGTGCCCGGGGCGGTAAAGGCGGATTTAAGGCGGACGAATCAGAATCAAATGTCCTGTTGACTTCGGACACGCGTTTGATAAGTTTCACGTTCCTTTGTTCAGTTTTAAGATGAAAACGCATTTGCCAAAAGTTAATTTAGACCAGCGAAAGTGGCATGTAATCGATGCCGATGGCGCGGTGCTCGGCCGGCTGGCCGCGCAGGTTGCCAACATTTTACGCGGTAAAAACAAACCCGTTTACACACCCCACATGGATGCCGGCGATTTCGTCGTGGTCATCAACGCCGAAAAAGTCCGCGTCACCGGCAAGAAGGAGACGGCCAAGGAGTACATGAGCTATTCCGGCTGGAAGGGCGGGGAAAAATACACCACCGTTGCCCAGCTGCGCGCCAAGCAACCGGAAAAGCTCATCCTGCATGCGGTCAAGGGCATGATTCCCAAAAACCGGCTCGGCAGCCAGTTGCTGACCAAGCTCAAGGTTTTCAAGGGCCCGAAACATCCGCATGCCGCCCAGCAGCCCGCCGCCTTGAAGGCCGCGGCCTGATATGTTCAACCCTTAACCGACACTGACAGATGGCTGAAACCAAAATTTCCGAATACCTCGGCACCGGGCGGCGCAAGACCGCCATCGCGCGGGTTCGTCTCGCATCCGGCACCGGCACAATCACCGTCAACGGCCGCCAGTTTGAAAATTATTTCCCGCTGGAAACATTGCGGGCGACCGCCACCCAGCCGCTGACCGTCACCGGCACGGCGGAAAAATTCAACGTGCGCATCAACGTCACCGGCGGCGGCCCCAACGGCCAGGCCGGTGCGGTGCGGCACGGCATCGCCCGGGCGCTGCTGCAATTCGACGCCACCCTGCGGGGCGCGTTGAAGGCCGAGGGCTTCCTCACGCGCGATTCGCGCATGAAGGAGCGCAAGAAATACGGCCAGCCTGGCGCGCGCAAACGCTTCCAATTCTCGAAACGTTGATTGCGCTGGAGATTTCCATGCCCCGCTGGACAAATCCGGCGGGGTTTTTTTGTTTGAAAATTTTCTCCGCGTTTCCGTTCCGGTGCGGTAAAAGAAAGGAAGAATGAACTTAAAAAGAGTCGCCATCATCGGCGCGTCCGGTTACTCCGGCGAGGAACTCGTCCGGTTGCTGCTGGCCCATCCCCACGTGGAGATGGTGGCGGTGACCTCGCGCCAAAACGCCGGGCAGACACTCGCGCAGGTGTTTCCCAAATTTGCGGGCCACGCGCAGTCAAAAAGGCTGCGCTTCACCGCGCCGGATGCCGTGCTGCTGGCAAAGCAGGCCGAGGTGGTGTTTCTGGCGCTGCCGCATGGTGTCGCCGCGGAATTTGCCCTGCCATTGCTGGATGCGGGGGTTGTGGTGATCGACCTCAGCGCGGATTTCCGGCTGGGGAGCGGGGAGATTTACCGGGAATTTTACGGGCACGACCATCCGGCGCCGGATTTGCTGGGAAAATCAGTCTATGGCCTGCCGGAGATTTATCGCGAGGAGATCAAGAAATCCGTGCTGGTTGCCTCCCCGGGCTGCTATCCGACCAGCATTCTGCTGCCGGCGATCCCGTTGCTGATGGCCGGCCTGGTCAAATCCACGGGCATCATCGCGGATTCGCTCAGCGGCGTCAGCGGCGCGGGCCGCAAGGCCGAGGTGGATTACCTGTTTTGCGAATGCAACGAAAGCGTGCGGCCCTACGGCGTGCCCAAACACCGGCATTTGTCGGAAATCGAGGAGCAACTTTCGATCGCGGCCGGCGCTCCGGTGACCATCCAGTTCACGCCGCATTTGATTCCGGTGAACCGCGGCATTCTGACAACGCTCTATCTCGCGCCGGAAAAGCATTTTTCCAATGCGGCGGAAATGAACGAACTAAATGAAAAGATTGCGGTCTGTTATCTGGAAGCTTATGGCGACGAGCCATTCGTCCGCCTGCTTGATGGCCAGGCGCTGCCCGACACCAAGAATGTGGTTGGCACCAACGTCATCGAAATTGCCTGGCGGCTCGATCCGCGCACCGGCCGGCTCATTGTCATGAGCGCCGAGGACAATCTGGTCAAGGGCGCCAGCGGCCAGGCCGTTCAGAGCATGAACATCATCTGCGGTTTCCCGGAAACGGCTGGATTGCTTTGACCCATGGCCAAGCCGTTTCCGATGCAAATCAAGTGGGACGCCGCGGAATATGCCGTCAATTCCGGTCCGCAACTCGCCTGGGCGCGGGAACTGATCTCCCGTTTGAACCTTCGTGGCGATGAACATATCCTCGATATCGGTTGCGGCGATGGCAAGATCACGGCGGAGATGGCCATGAGCCTGACCCGGGGCTCGGCCACGGGTGTGGACGCCTCACCGCAGATGGTGGAATTTGCGCGGAAGACGTTTCCGCCCGCCCGGGTTCCCAATGTGAGATTTTACGCCATGGACGCGCGCAAAATCAGGTTCGAGCGACAGTTTGACCTCATATTTTCCAACGCCACTCTCCATTGGGTGGATGATCATCTGGCGTTTTTGCGCGGGGCCGCGGCTTGTTTGCGTTCCGGCGGGCGGCTGGTGGTTTCCTGCGGCGGCAAGGGCAACGCCCAGGATGTCTTTGTCGCGCTGCGCCCGGTGATAAGGATTAAGCGCTGGCGCGAATATTTTCGCAAACTCGAAGCGCCGTACTTTTTTTATTCCCCGGCGGATTACGAAAAATGGCTGCCGCGGTTCGGTTTCAAGACCCGCCATGTCCAGCTGGCGCCCAAGGACGCGACCTATGCCGGCCGGGACGGCTTTGCCACCTGGCTGCGCACCACCTGGCTGCCCTACACGCAACGCGTGCCGGACGATCTGCGCGAGGAGTTCATGTCCGCAGTCACGGACCGTTACGTAGCCAGGCACCCGCCGGATGCGGAAGGGCAGGTTCACGTGCGGATGGTGCGACTGGAAATCGACGCGATAAAATCATAAGTCATAGATCAGGCCGGCGCCGCCCATTTGATCATCCATGCCGTGCTCAAATAAAATTATTCACGCACCGTGACAAAGTTGGCAGATTCACCTCGCACAATGAAAAAACCGTTTAAAGAAATTTCCGGCTCCGTCATTGCGCCGCAAGGTTTCCGCGCCAGCGGCGTTTTTTGCGACATCAAACGCCTCGGCACCGGCAAGGGCTCGAACAAGGGAAACAAGCGCGATCTCGGGCTGATTGTGTCCACCGTGCCGGCGACCGTCGCGGGCATGTTCACAACCAATCAGGTTTGCGCCGCGCCAGTGAAGGTCTGTGTCGAGCGCGTCAAAAAGGGAGCCGCCCAGGCGGTGGTCGTCAATTCCGGCAACGCCAACGCCTGTACCGGCCGTCAGGGTTTGCGGGACGCACAGGACACGGTTTGTTTTGCCGAACGCGCGTTGAACCTTCCGCAAGGTTCAGTCCTGGTTGGTTCGACCGGACGCATCGGGGTGGCGATGCCGATGGACAATGTCCGGGCGGGCATCATTGAGGCGGCCGTCGAACTCGGTTCAACTGCCGGCCAGGCGGCGAGGGTCGTCGAAGCCATCATGACCAGCGACACGCGGCCCAAACAGATCGCGATTGAATTCAGGCTTGGCGGAAAAACGGTTCGTATGGGTGGCATCTGCAAGGGTGCGGGCATGATCCAACCCGGCATGAGCGCCACCGGCGCGCGGCCCGCCGCATTGCCGTTGCACGCCACGATGCTGGGTTTCATTACCACCGATGCGGCGGTTGACGCAAAAACTTTGCAGGTTGCGCTGCGGGAAGCCACCGCACAGAGTTTTAACCGCATCACCGTGGACGGCGACATGAGCACGAACGACACGGTGCTTGTGCTGGCGAATGGGCTGGCGGGAAACCGGAAGTTCGGGGTTCGGAGTTCGGAGTTCGGAGTTTTTCAGGCCGCCTTGACTCATGTCTGCCTCGAGCTGGCCAAAATGATCGTGCGGGACGGCGAAGGAGTTCATCGTGTCGTGACGGTGCGGGTGAACGGCGCGAAGACGGTGGCGGACGCCGACGCGGCGGCGCGGGCGGTGGCGAACAGCGCGCTGGTGAAGACGAGCTGGCACGGCGGCGACCCGAACTGGGGCCGCATCATTGATGCGCTCGGCTATTCGCCGGCCAAAATCGTCGAGGGAAAAGTGGACATCGGTTACGGCGCGGCCAGTGGCAAAATTTTGTGGAGTCTCAAACGTGGCCAGCCGACGCAGGCAACATTCAAACAGCTCTGTGCTGCAGTGGCCCCGAAGGAATTTGATTTGCACATCAATCTGAATCTTGGTCCGGCTGGCGCCGTGATTTACGCCGCGGACTTGACGGAGGAATATGTGGACTTCAACAAGGGTGATGTGACGGACGCGAGTTCGCTGGGAGGCTGATTTTAGCCACAAATGAAACACAGATTGAACACAGATGAAAACCCGTGAAAATGAACTCCAGGAAATCATTGATGTAGTTATCAAACTGGCGTGGAACTATACTATCTTTCGCGCCCTATTCGAAAAGAATGATACTGATTGCGAAACGAGAAAAGCGCATCCAGAGTTCTTCCTCACGATGCATGATTCTTTGCTCTGCGGATTTTGTGCAGCTACAACAATACTTTTCGATGATAAAGCAAAAGCGACCTCGTTTTGGCATCTTATCAAAAAATCAACTCCGGAACTTGCAAATAAACTGACCGAGAAAATTCAACTTAGCAGCAGCTACATCAAGAAAGTCGAAGCCTTGCGTCACCAGGTCTTCGCTCATCGCTGGGAAGCCAAATCGCCGCAAGATGTATTCACGGAAGTGCGCCTTCAGACGGACATGATGACCGAGGTGGTAAAGCTTGCTCAATTTGTAATTTGTGAACTCGCAGATGAAATTACCAAAGGCAGAAAGGAAGAATTGCATAGGCAGCAACTGAGTCAATCAACGTTGCAAAGTATTTCTACCGAAGTCGCCCAACTCATGCAACAAGGATTTCGGTGAACCTATTTGTGCTCCATCTGTGGCTAAAACTAAAAAACCGCCGGCGTGTTCCGGCGGTTTTTTAGTTGTTCGTCTAAATCTAATTTGACGCGCGGCCGGTAACACCCTTGGTGCCCTTGGTGATGGCCCGGGCGGGTTCCTTGGGACGCAAGGCGCGGACGGCCGCGCCGGCACGCCACATCTCGGAATTGTGGAGTTGGTCCAGTTCCTTCTGCAGCAGCTTTTGGTAGTTGGACCCCCCGCAGGCGGAAAGCACGCGGGCGCATTCCCGTCCATCCTTGACGCGGCGATACAGGTCCTTGAACACCGGCAAAGTCGCCTTCTTGAATTTGGGTTTCCAGTCCAGCGCGCCACGCTGGGCGGTGGCGGAGCAGTTGGAATACATCCAGTCCATGCCGTTCTCGTCAACCAGCCGGATGAGGCTCTGGGTGAGTTCCTCGACCGTTTCGTTGAACGCCTCACTCGGCGAGTGGCCCGCGGCGCGCAGCACGTCGTATTGCGCTTCCATGACGCCGGCGAGTGCGCCCATCAAAATGCCGCGTTCGCCGGTGAGGTCGCTGAACACCTCGTGCTGGAACGTGGTCGGGAACAAATAACCGGACCCCACGCCGATGCCGAGTGCCAGGCAGCGTTCCAGGGCATGGCCGGTGTAGTCCTGTCCGACGGCGAAGCTGGAATTGATGCCGGCGCCGGTGAGGAAATTGCGGCGGACATTCAGGCCGGAACCCTTCGGCGCGACCATGATCACGTCCACATTCTTCGGCGGGATAACGCCGGTCTGTTTCTTGTAGGCGATGGAAAAGCCGTGTGAGAAATAAAGCGCGGCCCCGGGCTTGAGGTTGATCTTCACAACCGGCCAGATCTGGCGTTGAGCGGCATCCGAGACAAGAAACTGGATGATGGTGGCCTTCTGCACGGCGGTTTTGATGTCGAACAGGGTTTTGCCGGGCTTCCAGCCGTCGGCCTGGGCGCGTTTCCAGCCCTTGCCGGTGGGGCGGTTGCCGATGATGACGTTGAAGCCGTTGTCGCGCAGGTTGAGCGCCTGGGCCGGTCCCTGGACGCCGTAGCCGATGATGGCGATGGTTTCGTTCTTCAGCACCTTGCGGGCGCGGGACATGGGGAATTCCTTGCGGGTGATGACCTTTTCCTTCGTGCCGCCAAAATTAATAATTGCCATAAATATCAACTCTTTCTTTGCTGGGTGTTGGTTCGATGCCGCAAAGCAATCCAGTGAACTGACTATCTTAGCCGTCCTGGCGCGTCAGTCAAATCGAAACGCGGTCACTTGCGGGGCAAGGCGACCTGGCCGGTGCGCGTGAGTTCTTGAACGCCGAACGAATCCATCAGGCTGATGAATTTCTCCACCTTGCTTTCGGTGCCGGTGATTTCGATGGCCAGGGTCTTGGGCTGCACGTCCACGATTTTGGCGCGGAAAATATCGGTGATCTGCATCACCTCGGCCCGCGACTTGGAATCCACGGCCACCTTCACCAGCACCAGCTCGCGGTCCACGTATTCGCCCTCGTGGAAATCCTGCACCTTGATGACGTCGGGCAGCTTGTTGAGCTGTTTGACAATCTGCTCCAGCGTGGCTTCGTCGCCATGGGTGACGATGGTCATGCGCGACGTGTTCGGGTCCTGGGTCGGGCCGACGTTGAGGGTGTCGATGTTATAGCCGCGCCCGCTGAACAGGCCCGCGACGCGCGTGAGCACGCCGAACTTGTTCTCGACCAGGACTGAAATGGTATGTCGCATAAAACCGTTTGGAAACGGAGGAAAAGGCTAGCAATGCGAAGCAGCCCGGTCAATTTGCAATTTCGAATCCGACCGCCGGGTTAAAAATACCGGTCAATCACTCGTGTGATGCGATCATTCACGTAAACCGTGTTGCGGTGGCCCAACAGCGGTTTGCGCCATTTCTCAATCCGCACATCCGATTTTTCCGCGCCGTCGATCACGAAGTGGTAAACCTCGTGAACGGGCTCGTTGTAAAGGCGGGTGGACTGGAAAACCGACCGGTCGTCAACGCGAATGTCCAGCTTGCCGCAGAGTTGGTTGAAGTTGAAATCGACAAGGTGCTTGTCCGTGCTGCCTACCAGAAGGGTGAATCTCATACGTCTTTGCTAATGCTTGGTCTTGATGACTTGCAATCTTTGTGCCACCTGCACATGAAATCTCGCTTGCCGGCCACCTTTGCCAAGCGAAAGAGGGGCCCGGTCAATCCTTGGCTTTCCGGCGGGTTCCGAACCGGCTGAAAGGTTTCCTTTGAGGCTTCCCGTTGAAGATCGGGGAAGCTGTCTCAATGATCGCCGGCTGGTGTCCAATTTTGTCCCGTCCATCGTCTGCGAATCCTCAAAAGAACGGATTGTGCGCCTTTTCCTCCGCCACCGTCGTGAGCGGGCCGTGGCCGGGACAGATCAATGTTTCCGCCGGGAGGGTGAATATTTGTTCGCGCACCTTTTGCCTTGCCAGATCGCCGAACTGGTCGGTCCCGCCCATGGACCCGGCGAAAATGGCGTCACCCACGATCGCCACGTGCGGCGCGTCGTCCGGCCAGGTGCCGATGACATAGGTCACGCCATCTTCCGCATGTCCCGGGGTTTCGCGGTTGGTGATGCGCAGGCTGCCGAGCATGATGAAATCGTTCCGGCGGTTGCGATGTTGCGGCGGCGCGCCCTTCGCGTCCGTATGCAGATGCGCTTTGGGGAAACGTTCACGAATCGATTGCAGACCCGCCACGTGGTCCACGTGCGTATGCGTGATGAACAGGTGTTTGAGTTGAAGCTGGTTTTCCTCGATCTGCTGGAAAACCGGCGCGGCATTCCAGCCGGTATCGAACAGTGCGGCGTCGCGCGTGACTTCGTCCCAGATCAAATAACAATGCACGGTGTTGCCGCCTTCGGCGGTGCTGATTTGGCGGAGCTCGTGCCAGACGCTCAAATCCCTGACGGCCGGCTGCCAGCCGCTGGCGATTCCCTCCAGCTTGCGCGCATCCAGTCCGATGAGCCTGGCCAGCGCGGTGAAATTCGGCCGCTGGCCGGTTTGTCCCGTCGCTTCGAGCGCAGCGAGGCCGGCTTCGGAAATTTCTCCGGTGCCGGCGGCGGTTGCGCTTGGAATTTTGCTCATGGTCCGCGCCTTGCGGATGATGTCTCCCAAATGATCTTCAAGATTCATGCGGCAACGTTAATGGCAGGCGTCATTAATCGCAAGCATCCGGCTTGAACGGATACGGAGGATGTGGTACAGGTTTGGCAGAATTCGAATTGCATGTTCCGCGCCAAACCCGACAAAGAAGCCGAACGTTATTACCTGCTGCCAGGCCAGGGCGGACGGGCGGCCCGGCGCAAACAGCTGGTCTTCTGGAAATGGTCCATCATCGCCGGATTGGTGTTTGCGATGATTCTCGCCGGGGTGATGTATTTGATAAACCGGTACAGCCCGTGAGCCGCTTTGCCGCTGATCTCAAGGCACCCTGGATCTTAAGCCGTTTTTGGCGGGCGGTGAAAGGGCGTGATTATTAAAACCGGAGGCTGTTCGTCTGCATGCCGCTTGACCCATTGATGTTTGTTGGTAGTATGCGCCCAGAATTTGAATTTGATGAAGTTTTTCCGGGTCATTCCAACTCTGGCGGCGGCTTTTTGTTTCAGCCTGCCGTTGCGCGCGGAACTGGTTGATGCCATCCAGGCGGTGGTGAACGATGGGGTGGTTACTTATGCGGAGGTTCAGGATTTCGCCACTCCGGCGGCCCAGGCGTTGCGGCGGCAGTATGGAGATCAGCCGGAGGTTTATCAGCAAAAACTCGACTCCGCGATCAGCGACAGTCTGGAACAGCTGATCGAGCGGCAGTTGATTTTGCATGATTTCGATGCCGAGGGCTACCGGTTGCCGGAGACGGTCGTTGACGAATTGGTGCAGGACCGGATTCACGAACGGTTCGGCGACCGGATCACGCTGATGAAGACACTTCAGGCGCAGGGCGAGACCTTTGAGAAATTCCGCCGGGATGTGCGCGATCAATACATCGTCACCGCGTTGCGCTCCAAAAGCACTTCGCCGGACAAGATCGTCATCTCGCCCTACAAGGTGGAAACCTATTACCTTACCCACCAGGACGATTACAAGGTCGAGGATGAGATCAAGCTGCGCATGATTGTGCTCAACAAACCTTCCGGTGACGACACCAACACGCTGAACCTGGCGAATGAAATCCTCGCCAAAATAAAGGAGGGCGCGGTTTTTCAGGAAATGGCCTCGGTTTATTCACAAGGTTCGCAACGCAGCCAGGGCGGTGATTGGGGATGGGTCGAGCGTTCCGTGCTGCGCAAGGAACTGGCCGCAACCGCCTTCACGCTCAAACCCGGCCAGGTCAGCGGTGTGATCGAAACCCCCGAAGCCTGCTATCTCATGCTGGTCGAGGACGTGCGCCCCGCGCATGTCAAACCGCTCAACGACGTGCGCGATGACGTCGAGGTGACCCTTCGTACGCAGCTGCAGAAGCAGCTCGAACAGCAGTGGATTGCCAAGCTGAAAAGGAAAACATTCTTTCGTTCGTTCTGAATTCCGCCGCGGGCCGGCGGCGTTTTTTTGGCCCTCAACCAACCGTTCTCGACTATCATGACTAGATGGATGGGCATCTCGCTCGGTGATGTCACCGGTGTCGGCCCCGAGGTTGCACTCAAGGCCGTTGCCGCCGAGGCTCGGAGCGATGATTTGAGATATTTGTTCATCGGCGGCGCAAATCATCTTCAATCGCTCAACCAAGAGTCCGGTCTGAACCTGCCGTTGAAATCTTTTTCCAGCTACGCGGCGGCCGGGCGGTTTTTCATTGCGGACCCGCTGGCTGGGGCTTTGCCGGAAAATTTGCCGGCTGGCCATCCCCGATCTGCGGACGCCTCGATGATGTTCCTGCGCGATGGCGCCGAACGCTGTCTTCGCCGCGAACTGGATGCGCTCGTCACCGCACCGGTCAACAAGGCGTCGATCATCCGCGCCGGACATAAATTCGTCGGTCAGACTGAGTTTCTCTCCGAACTCGCCCAGGCCCCGCGCACCGCGATGATGCTGCTCGGCACGGACGAACGCGGTCGCTGGCTCCGGGTGGCGCTGGCCACGGTTCATGTTTCCATCAGGTCCGTTCCCGAAAGACTCACGGTAGAAAAAATTGATCTGGCCATTGACCTGGCCGCGCAGGCGTGCCGTGAATTGCAATTGCCGCGGGCGCGCGTGGCGGTTTGCGGCTTGAACCCGCATGCCGGCGAAGGCGGGCAGTTTGGCGACGAGGAAATCAATATCATCGGGCCATCGGTGCTCGCGGCGCAAAAGCGAGGGGTGGATGTTGTCGGGCCATTGAGCGGCGACACGGTATTTCATTACGCCTTGCAAGGGGATTTTGATGCCGTCGTGGCGATGTATCACGACCAGGGGTTGGCGCCGTTGAAGGCCGTTGCGTTCGATTCCGGGGTGAACTGGACGCTCGGTTTGCCGTTCATCCGCACCTCGCCTGATCATGGCACGGCCTACGACATCGCCGGAAAGGGAATTGCGAACCCGTCGAGCATGGTGGCTGCGATTCGGCTGGCGAAACAACTGGCGAAAAGCCACAAATGAATTTTGAAGAATGGGACTTGTGAAATCAGCCCCTTCGAATCAGCTGATCAATTCGCGAACTTTCTTGCCGATGTCGCCGCCTTTCATCAGCGACTCGCCGACAAGGATGGCACCTGCGCCACATTTTTTCAAACGCTCCACATCTGCGCGCGTGTGAATGCCGCTTTCCGCCACCAGGAGTGATGGACGACGGGTGGCGGGTGACGGGTGGAGTTTGGCCGCCAGCTGTTCCGTTGTCGCCAGATCCACCTCGAAGTTCTTCAAATTGCGGTTGTTCACGCCGATGAGCGCCGGTGAGACTTCCACTGCGCGCTTCAATTCTTCCTCATTATGGACTTCAACCAGCACGGCGAGCCCAGCCTCGGTCGCGAGCGAATGAAACTTGGCCAGTTGCTCGTGGTCCAGGATGGCGACAATGAGCAGAATGGCATCCGCTCCCCACTCGATGGACTCGAGAATCTGGCGTTCATCAATGATGAAGTCCTTGCGCAGCAACGGCAGTTTTACCGCCGCGCGGATTTGCCGGAGATAATCGAGCGAGCCTTGGAAAAATTTTTCGTCAGTCAGCACCGACAGACAACTCGCGCCCGCTGCTTCAAATTTCCTGGCGATGCTGACCGGATCAAAATCCTTGCAGATGACACCCGCGGATGGCGACGCTTTTTTAACCTCTGTAATCAGCGCGATGTCGCCGTGTCGCGGCTGGCGCAGGGCCGCGATGAAGTCACGCCGTTCGCCATGTTCCAGCATGGCATCGCGCAAATCCCCCACCGCGATGAACCGCGCGGCCAGTCGCGCAACTTCACGTTTCTTTTGTTCAACAATGGTGTCGAGAATGTTCAATTTATTCTTCCTCGTCCTTCACGCCTTGCATCCGTTTGATGGGGCAGCCGGCGCGCAGCCAGCCGTTCACGAACGCGTCCAGGTTGCCGTCCATCACGCCTTGCACATCACTGGTCTCCACGCCGGTCCGCAAATCCTTCACCATCCGATACGGCTGGAAAACGTAGCTGCGAATCTGGTTGCCCCACGAAACGCTGCCCTTCTCGCCGTAAAACCGCTCCATCTCCGATTTCGCCGCATCCTGCCGTTGGGCAAAGATTCTTGAAAGCAAAAGATTCATCGCCGTCGCGCGGTTTTGATGCTGCGAACGTTGCGCCTGCGACGCGACGACCAGGCCGGTCGGAAGGTGCGTGATGCGCACAGCGGTTTCAACCTTGTTGACGTTCTGGCCGCCCTTGCCGCCGGAACGGAACGTGTCCACCTTGAATTCATTCGGGGGAATGACGATTTCGTTGTCGCTCTCCTCGATCTCGGCAATCGCGTCCACGCTGGCAAAACTGGTGTGGCGACGCTTGTTGGAGTCAAACGGCGAGATGCGCACGAGCCGGTGCACGCCGCGCTCGGCCTTGCAAAAGCCATAGGCATTTTCGCCGCTGATGAGCATGGTGGCGCTCTTGATGCCTGCGCTTTCGCCGGCGAGCGCATCGGTCACCTCGACCTCCCACCCGCGCGACTCCGCCCAGCGCTGGTACATCCGCAACAGCATGTTCGCCCAATCGCATGATTCCGTCCCGCCGGCGCCGGAGTTGATGGTGAAAATGCAGTTTTTCGAGTCATGCGGTCCGTTGAGAAAAACCTTCAGCTCCAGCGCGTCCATTTCCCGCAGGGTTTTCTTGAGGTCGGCCTCGAGCTCCTGCTGGATTTTTTCCTGCGCCTCGGGCGGTTCGGCCTCGCCGAGTTCAATCATGACGTGGAAATCGTCGAATTGTTTTTCAGCCTTGAGCAGCGGCTCAATCTTGTTCCGTAGCGAATTCGACTCGTCAATCAGCTTTTGTGCCTGCTCGCGGTGGTTCCAGAAATTGTCCGTCGCCATCAGCGCATTCAGCTCGCCGAGACGTTTTTGAGCGCCCGGCAAGTCAAAGAAACCTCCGCAGGTGCGTGAGCTTCCCGGCTGCCGTCGCAATCTCTGATTTGACGATGTCGAACATGATGCGAAGGATAGCGAATTCAGAGTCCGGAAGCCAGAAGGGAAACGCTAAAGCTCGTTTTCGCGCCGCTCCTTTTTCTGTTGCGCCCTCTGCCACAATTTGAGCGCGAGCAGCACCAGAAAGACGAGCATCACCAGCAAATAGGTCCAGAGGATCAGGCGCCGCAAAGTCTTTACCACGCACTGGTCAAACGTTTGGGACGGCAAGTCCATCCTGCCTGCGGCAATCGTTCCTGAATCTGGGGAGAATGAATTTGTTCCGGTTGAATTCGTCCTGGCCAGGACCAAGGTATTTTGGGATCCAGTCGGTGCCACCGCCATCTGGCTAAATCCACCGCGATGTTCGAAAGAACTGTCCGGCAAACGTGCCGGCTGGCTGACCGGTGGTGCCATGGTCGATGCCATCGGTGGGAGTATTGGTGGGAGTGTTCCACTCCCGGGGCTGGCATTGTACGCGTTCCCATATCCGGCATAAGTGGGAGCGGCATAATTCGCGTCCGATTTGGTCACCGGCATGAATAGATCGGCCTCGGCCAACTGGCTCACGGTACCGGCAGCCAGCGCCGCATTATTCCATTCCTCCACGTGTCCGTCGGCAAACAAAACATTGCCCTTGAACTGGTGCAATTCCTGGGTCCAGCTCCAACGGGTGTCCGCCTCGCCGTGCAAAATGGCGGGATTGGTGGCTGTGCTGGCGGTGAGGTTCCGGTCCCCGGCCAGAATGGATTCCGGGTTCTGAAAACTGGCCTTGACCCCAACGAAATAACTGAGGTTGCTGTTTTGGAGCGCGGCAAAATTCGGCGCGGACAGGCGGGTGTCAGCCGGGCAAGCCAGGATTTGAGGCGAACCTATCTCATTTTCCAGCGACTGAAAATTGCGGTAGGAAAAATAAAACTCCCCGTTCACCGCATAGCCGGCCGCCACAAATTCCTGCGAGCCGCCGTCGTTCGTGGACACGGTCATGGGAAACTTGCTGTCGTGATCATGCGTGAAAATCTGAAAAGCGATTCCCGTTTGCCGCAAATCGTTTTCACATCCGACCCGTTTGGCCCGGGCTTCACTCTTGTTCAGGGCCGGCAGCAACAAGGCGGCGATGATGCTGATGATGCCGATGACGCATAACAATTCCACCAGGGTGAACGCCTCTGTCCCGTGACTGGATCGGCTGGAATTCATGCTCAAAGGAAATAAGCATCGCTCATGCCATGCGTGTAAAGCATAAAATAGCAGGCCGAAATTCCCCAAACGCGTGGGCTCTACACATCCTGCGTGAACTTCACGCTTCCATGGCAGGCTGGATGCCCGAAAGACAAAGTGGAAAAAACTAAAGCTCGTCCTCGCGTTCGGTGTAAAACAACTGGTAGGCCCGGTCATAATCCGCCTCCGGCACGAACACTTGGGCGGGCCGGCTCAGGTCGCCATCATCCGGCGCGGCGGGATCGGCAAACGACTGCGTGGCAGCGACACCGTGCTTCTCAAGCATCACGACAAGCATCTCGGCGTTGACGACCGGGCCGGTGTAAAACAGCTTCACCCGGGAAACTTAGCCACAGATGGACACAGATGGAATACAGATTTCGATCAAGCCGCCGGCAGACGAACGTTGTTGTTGCGGAATCAACCATCAATTTGTTACGGAACCGTTTTGGAAGGGTGCTGCAGGTGTTTGCTTGGAGCGGCGCGGTCCCACATCCCGCATCGGGACTTATTTGTTGGGCGTATGGACCTGTGAAATCAACATGAGCAACAGGACCACAATAATGATTCCCACGATGCCGGCGGCGATCCAAAAATACATGCCGGCCTTGTTGCGTTTCTTGGTGAACGCGGTGGTGGTGCCGGTGGAGGGCGGGCGGCCACCGCTTTCCAGATCGCTCAAACTAACCCCGCGCGGGATGGACATGTTGGATTCTCCCGGTCTTTTTGTCGGGCCGGGGGCCGGCGCCTTGGCTGGAGCTGGACCCGCAGCGGGAGCGGATGCCGGCGCAACCGCCGCTGCCGCTTCGGATTCGAGCTTTAATTCCACATTGCCGAGCCGCAAGGTCTGGCCGGGCTTCAAAAAACTTTCGGTGATTTTTTCTCCGTTAATGAACGTGCCGTTGGTGGAATTGAGGTCACGGATTAAAATTTCACTGCCACGCACCTGGATTTCACAATGGTGGCTGGAGACGGAAGCCTCGGCGATTTGAAACAGATTGTCCTCCACCCGGCCAACCGTGGTGCGTTCCACGTTCAGCTCGTGCATGCGGCCCGTCAAGCCCTGATTCAGAATAACAAGTTTGGCCATGGACTTACGATAAGCCGATTATGGTCACGGCGCGTTTCAAGTCAAACGGAAATCTAAAAATGTGGCGGTTTTTAACCGTGCTTTTCAATCAGCGAACGGAATTCAGCAAACAAAGGTGTCGAATCATGAGGTCCCGGCGACGCCTCGGGATGATATTGCACGCAGAACACCGGTCGCGTCTTGTGACGCATTCCCTCGACGGTCTGGTCGTTCAGATTGATCCGGTTCACCGCCACATCGGAGGATAGCGATTTCGTGTCCACTGCGAAGCCATGGTTTTGGGAGGTGATTTCGACCCGGCCGGATTCCAGGTCCTTCACCGGCTGGTTGGCGCCGCGATGGCCGAATTTCAGCTTGAAGGTTTTGCCGCCGAAAGCCTGCCCGAGGATCTGGTGCCCAAGGCAAATCCCGAAAATCGGAATGCCACTGTCCACGAGCGTTTTCACTTCACGGACGATGTAATTGAGCGCCGCGGGGTCGCCAGGACCGTTGGATAAAAAAATGCCCGCAGGCTTGTGTTTCACGGCGTCCCCGGCGGTGGCGGTGGCCGGCAAAACCTGCACCGCGAAGCCATGCTGCCGCAACCGGCGCAGGATGTTGTATTTCATCCCATAATCAAAGGCAACGATGGGGATGTCCGCCGTGGGCAGCGGGTTGCGCAATTGGCGCGCATTGGCCGGTTCGTTGCCTACGGCCAGTTTGAAACTCGCACTTTGTTCATCCTTTTCGTCCCAGCGAAAAGCCCCCTTGTGGGTGACTTCCCTGACATAATCCACGCCGGCCAGGCCCGGCCATTCCTGCGCGTGTTTGACGGCTTCCTTGGCGGAAATTTCCTCGGTGGAGATGAACCCGTTCAACGCCCCGCGCACGCGCAGCTTTTTCGTCAAAGCGCGCGTGTCGATTCCCTGGATCCCGGGGATTCCGTGCTTTTCCAGATATTCGGCCAGCGAGGAATCCGCGCGCCAATTGCTGACAACGGGCGAGAGTTCGCGGATGACGAAGCCGCCCACGTGGGGCCGCCAGGACTCGACATCAACGGTGTTGACGCCATAATTGCCGATGAGCGGATACGTCATGGTGACGATCTGGCCCTTGTACGACGGGTCGGTGAGGATTTCCTGGTAACCGGTCATGGACGTGTTGAAGCAGATTTCGCCACATGCGGAGGCGCGGGCGCCAAAGCCTTGACCGTGAAACACGGAACCATCTTCCAATGCCAGAATTGCTTTCATCAAATGCGCGGGAAGTTAGACGGGAAACCCGTCTGAAGCAAAATATTTCACGCGTTGAACGGCCCGTTGCTTGAAGCGGGCGATCCGGTTTCAAAGAATCGCAAGCATTGCGCGGAACGCGATCGGCCCCCGCAAGCAACTTTTCAAATCACAACGGGTTCAGTTTGTTCCGACCAGACGGTTTTGCCCCTGACGATGGTTGCCACGGCTTTACCTTTAAGTTTCCATCTGAAGAACGGATTGTTCTTGGATTTGCTTGCGGATGTTTCTGCGCTGGGCATCCATTCACGATCCGGCTCAAAAACCGTCACGTCCGCGTCCGCACCGATGGTCAATGTTCCCTTGTTCAAATTCAACAACCGCGCCGGGTTGATGGTGTACTTCGCGATCAAATCGGGCAACGACAGGCGTCCGGCGTGAACCAGTTGCATCAGTGACAACGCCAGTTCGGCTTCCAGCCCGGTGATGCCAAACGGCGCATAGTCAAATTCCACTTCCTTTTCGTAATCGCAATGCGGTGCATGGTCGCTGCACAAAATCTCAATCGTGCCGTCGGCCAGCCCCTCCAAAATCGCCTCGCGATCGCGCACGGAGCGCAGTGGCGGATTCATTTTGAAATTGGTGTCGTAGGATGGCCATTCCGGCAGCTCGTCCTGGAAACCGGCCAGCATTTTTCCGTCATTGGCCCAAAATCGTGTGCTGCCGGCCACGGCCGCGTCGGTGAGGGTGAAGTGGTGCGGGCAGGCCTCGCCCGAAATTGACACGCCGCGCTTCTTTGCCTCGCGCAAACGCGCAACGCTGCCTGCTGTGCTGAGATGCTGACAATGGACCCGCGCGCCGGTAAGTTCGGCAAGGAGAATGTTTCGCATCACGATCATTTCCTCGCCCGCCGCCGGCCAACCCCGCAAGCCGAGCGCGGTGTTCCAGTAACCCTCGTGCATCACCCCGTCGGTCACGAGGGAATAATCCTGGCAATGATCCATCACCGGCAGGTCGAACATCTTTGCATATTCGAGCGCGCGGCGCATCAGTTCGTTGTTCTGGACGCAATGGCCGTCGTCGGTGATGGCGACAACGCCGGCGCGCTTGAGGGATCCGATGGGAGCGAGTTCCTCGCCCGCAATGTTCTTGGTGATGGCGCCGGTGACGAAAACATTCACGATGCCATGTTGGGCGGCGCGTTCATGAATGAGTGCGACGGTGCCTGCATTATCGATGGCAGGCGACGTGTTCGGCATGCAGACAATTGACGTGAAGCCGCCACGCGCAGCAGCGGCGGTGCCGGTGGCGATATTTTCCTTGGCCGTCTGGCCGGGTTCGCGCAGGTGAACGTGCAGGTCAATCAGGCCGGGACAAACAACTTTATCTTTCGCGTCAAATCGTTCGGTGGCTTCGGATGCCTGGCTGGCGGCCGCTGTGCCAATGGCGGCGATTTTCCCATCCTGGATGAGCAGATCCGCAATGGTGTCAAGTTGGTTGGCGGGGTCTATGACTCGCCCGCCGGTCACAAGCAGCGAGTTCATGCGCGGCGAAGCATACACGCGGCAGGTTGACAAGGCAAGCGCCGGCGATATGATTCAGCCTGTTCTGCGCGGGCGTAGTTCAATGGTAGAACGGAAGCCTTCCAAGCTTCACACGTGGGTTCGATTCCCATCGCCCGCTCCATTCCCCAAACAGATTGGTTTTATTGCGCGGCCACAGCCTTGTAATACCGACTGGAATAATTTTTTGCATCCAGGTCGATGAATGAGCAAAGCCCGTTTGCATCGGTCAGATTCGTGCTAATGGTGGTCCAGTGGATCATGTCGGTAGAAGCCGAAACCATGTAGGTCTGGTTTGGGCCGCCGGAAAGGGAAATTTTCATGCATCCGTCCGACTGCACTTGAGGCATGGCAATCGAAGCGGGGGTGGAAACCGCTGTCGGAGTGTTGATGACTTGGTTCTGACCTTGGCTGGTACTGCCGTTAAAATTGCCGCTGTTGTCGCTGTAAACTGCGGTAATGGAAAAGTTGCCCTGTCCCAGAGCAGATCCCGGCACCGAAAGGCTCCCCCGCCCGCCAACCAGGGGAATCAGGTTCCCCAAGTTCGTGCCGTTACTCTTGAGTTGTACCGTACCCGTCGGCGTTGCAGCGCTGGGTGCCGCTGCATTTACCGTGACGGTGAAAATGATGTTCTGATTGGTGAGGGCCGGATTAAGTCCAGACAAGACGGTGACCGCAGTGCCTGCCTTGACCACCGTCAAAGTACCGTTGACAAGATTGAAACTGTAATTAACCGCGACCAGCGAACCGGTCGTGGCGGTAATTGTATAGGGACTGCCGGAGACCGGGCTGTTCGTTGTTGCGGTGGTTGCCAGGCTGGGGTTGCCAGTTACGCCGCTGGTGGCCAGCGTTTCACCACTGACGAAACCCGAGTAACTGGCCGTCAATGTCGGATTGGCTGCGCCATAAGGCAGTGAAAGATTGGCTGCCGCAACCGTCAGCATTGCCGGTGTGATGGTGGCGGTGGTCGAGGCAGTGGTCGAGGCCGGCGAATAATTGCTGGCATCGGTTCCGGAAAGTGTGATTCCGGTTACACTCACCGATTTGCCGATGCCGGCGTTTTTATTTGCGAACGATGCCATCGCATAGTTCACGCTCAGAACATCGCCGGCCATGCGGTTGACCGTTAATGTGGCGGTGGCAATGGCGGTCCCGTCGTAGATTTTATTGACTCCCGCTGCGCTCACGGTCAGGGTGCGTGCGGAGATGTTCGCCGTCGCTGTCGGCTGTGTCAGCGCGTAATTGCTGGAACTCGTGCCGCTGATTGTCAGGCCGGATATGGTCACCGGTTTGCTATTACCGACGTTCTTGTCCGAGAACACGCCTTTTGCACTGCTTAGGTTCAGCGTCACTGTGTCTCCGTTCTTCACTCCCGCCAACGCCGCTCCATTGGTGTTCAGCGTGGCGGCAGTCAGGGCATCATAAACTTTGCTGTTGGCTGTGACACCCGAAACAGTCAAGGAGGCGGTGGTAATGTTGGCCGTGGTCGAGACGGTGGTTGCTGCCAGTGAATAGTTGGTGGCATCGATGCCGGCGATGGTGATGCCGCGGACGCTAACGACTTTGCCGGTGGCGACGTTCTTGTTTGCAAACGATGCGGTCAGGTAGCTCACGTTGAGAATGTCGCCGGTCAGACGATTGTCTGAAAGCGTCACTATGGCATTGGTGGTGCCGTCATAGACCTTGTTCATGCTGGTAGCGGTAACCGTCAGCGTGCCGGCGGTGATGTTCGCGGCCGCGGCCGGCTGGGCCAGGGTGTAGTTGCCGGAGTTTGCGCCAATGATTGCCAACCCGGCGATAGTGACAGTTTTGCCTTTGCCCACGAATTTGTCGGCAAACGCGCCCGTTGCATTGGTGGTGTTTAACGTCACGGCATCTCCACTCACCACTCCGACCAGCGCGGCACTGCTGATTTTGAGGGCGGCGATGGTTTTGGCGTCGTAAACCTTGTTGCTGGCGGTGATGCCAGAAACGGTCAGCACCGCCTTGTTGACCGCCTGCAACAAGATGCCGGAAAGACTCCCATTGAAATTTGTGCTGCCGCCGTATGTGGCTGTAATCAGGTGGAGAACAGTCGCAGCGGATAACCGGTTGGTGGTGAAGGTGGCCTGCCCCGATGCGTTCACAGTCCCCACGCCCAGGGTGGTTAAACCGTCTCTGAAAGTCACGGTTCCAGACAGGGTGCCTGCGGCCGGAGCGACTGGAGTGACCATTGCGGTAAACGTCACCGACCGGCCATAGGTCAACAAGTTGGTGGAAGAAGCAAGCGTGGTGCTGGTGCTGCCTTGGATTACTGTGAACACACTGCTGGTCGCGCCTTTCAAGCCACTGGCCATGGCTTTGAGCGTATCGGCACTGCCAATTTGAGTAATGACCAGATTGGTGAATGCCGCCTTGCCGCTCACATCGGTGGTCACGCTTGTAGTACCGCCCAATCCACTGCCTGTATTTAACGACAATGTAATGGCGGTGCCGATCTTGGTTACATTGCCTCCCTGCCCGTCTTTAAGCTGCACCACGACGTTAGTCATTTTTGCCCCCACCACCGGGTTCGCTGGTTGTGTCGTGAACGCCAATTGGGAAGCAACCGGTGACGAATTGGTCGTTGCTGGTGCGGCTGAAGTCAAAGACACATTCAATCCCAATGTCAGCAGGACGATCGCGGTGGATGCGGCTGCTCGACGGCAAAGATTGGGCGCGATGCCCCAAAAATGACTCGAATGATTTTCACATGTGTACGCCGGTGGGCGCAACATTGCCCAATAGTTCTCCGTTAACATAAGACTTACCCTTCTGATTTGAACCGAGGCTGAATGACCTCCGGGGCTGGTACGATATGCCGCCTTCAACGACATAACAGAGCTTTAATTATTAAAGACTGTACCTGACTCCTTTGTTCGTTCGACGGTCATCGCAACTTGTATGCCACGGGCGCCTTGGCAAGTAATGATTACAGTTAAAATAGATGGAACTCATTGATATGAAATAAGTTGTGAACTTGTTATTTTACACGACAGTTCCAAGCAAGAATTGGGACGGTTTCACAATGAACGAATTAAATAGCGTTGTTTGAATATGTTACGACGTATGCTTTAAATATAAAGCCTCCATGATGGATTGTTTCACACCCGAAAGCACAAGAGAGCATTGTTCGACATGGGTAAAAACTGCCTTTAATGCGGTTTGGTGTCCCTATTCACGACAATAAGATCAGCACGTGTGTCTAAAAAAAATACACTTTCGTCTCATCAAATGTCTAACAATCGTACAAATGACTCCATAATGGCCATATTCTCGGCAATTATGGAAATTTGCCGTTTATTGTGTCTTGGTTGTTTACAAATTGTGCGCGAAGACGCAAACGAAGACTATTTTGCCAGATGGCACGCCGTCCAATGGCCCATGGTTATCTCTCGCAACACCGGAACTTCCGTCTGGCAACGCGCTTCGGTCATTGGACAGCGCGGGTGAAACGGGCAGCCGGGCGGCGGATGGATCGGCGAAGGTACATCACCGGGTAAAACGATGCGCTGTCGTTTGGATTCTGGATCCACTTCCGGCACGGCGGAAATCAACGCTTGCGTGTACGGATGTTTGGGGGTGCAGATGAGCTTCTTGGCGTCGGCTGTTTCGACGATCTTGCCGAGATACATGACCATCACCCGATGACTGATGTGTTCCACAACGGCGAGGTCGTGTGCAATGAACAGATACGCGATGCCGTGTTCCTTCTGCAAATCTCCCAGGAGGTTGATGATCTGTGCCTGCACTGAAACGTCCAGTGCGCTCACCGGCTCGTCGCAGATGATCAATTGCGGCTCGACCGCCAGCGCGCGCGCGATGCCGATGCGCTGACGTTGACCACCGGAAAACTCATGCGGATAACGCTGCGCATAAACCGGATCGAGGCCGACGTCCTTGAGCAGTCCGAAAATTCTTTTCTGCCGCGCCGATGAGCTGTCGGTCAATTTATGGATGTCCAGCGCTTCGCCGACGATCTGCTCAACGGTCATGCGCGGGTTGAGCGAGCCGTAGGGGTCTTGGAAAATCATCTGGAACTTGCGCCGCCGCGCGCGCAAGGCCGCGCCACTCATTTT